>ULUO01065791.1_pt1 | contig 27712 bp, 36 predicted proteins | sample 1958611 | NCBI WGS metagenome assembly ULUO01 (sample SAMEA4835762, study PRJEB28245) | human gut metagenome | biome: gut microbiome; material: fecal sample | place: Denmark | collected 2008
TTTGTCAGCTTGGCGGCAAGTTCTTCAACAAGTGGGATTCCTGCCTCGGTCGCCTGCCTTACCTCACTTGCGCGGAGATAGCCAGTTGCGCGGACTTGCCCGTATAAAAGCACAATGCGTTGAAAATCAACGCCTAAGCCAACTGAAACATCAGCGAGTCGTTTAGTCGTATCAAACAGTTCGTCATAGCCGATTTTGTAAGCGGCGAGCTGTTTGGTGTATTTGGTTAGGTCAAGAATTGATATGGGAGACTTCAACGCAAACTGCTTGATTTGCGAAAATATCTGCTCTCCCTTGTTGGCATCCTGCAATATCGCGCCAAGCGACACTCTCTGCAACTCAAACTGTGCAGTTACCTCACGGACATTGGTAAGGAGATTGCCGACTTGACGAATTGACCAATAAGCCGCCATGCGCTGTGTGAGGCGTGATAGATACGAACTTTGTTCGGCGAATGCCTTATTCGCATTGCGCGTCGCCGAAGTCCCTACATTTGCCGCTCTTGCTGCTTTCAGACGCGCAGCCGCCAAATTATCCTCTGCTTTGGCTGCCCTCTGTGCTGCTAAAGCGGCTTGCGCCTTTGCTCGTTGCTCGTTAAGTTGAACCTTAGATGCGTCAATAGCACCCTTTGTCGGATTTTTTGCGTACTTCTGCACTTGCTCTAATGCCTTTGCAAGAGTACGCAACTCCGAAGCCAGCTCCTTGATTGCCGATTTCGTTTCAGGAGTAATTGGTTCTATCTTCAACTGCGCAAGCCGCGTCTTTACTGCATCAAGGCTGTCAAGCTGCTTGGTGTCAAATTTCAATTTGACATTCAACGCACGTTTCTGAATAGCTTTCTCCAACTTGTCGGCATACTTGCCGTCCCACTCCTTGATTGCCGCTTCAACACCTTTTTCAAGGTCGAAAAGTATCGGAAATTGTAAGTTATCTGCCATTGTCTATCTGAACTATGCTGTAAAACATTACCGTATACCTATGACTTCTCCGCAAAAAGCCGTAACTTTACGCCAAAACTCAACTAATTTTGTCTTATGGAAAAAATTAAAGACTTCTTCAAATGGTTTAACCGTCCGGCTCAGATTCTTGAAGCAATCGGATATATTGCCGTATTTATCGGCCTCGTGTGTATGGCTTTCGGAATTATACACATTCCGTCCTGCTCTGTAGGCCCATCTGCGTCTGTCGGCTCCAACCCCCTTATGCTCCTTGTGATGGGTGCTATCTTGACCTTTGTCACCCCGCAGCTTTTCTTCGCCATTGCCAAAGTGGTAAAGGCGGCGGAAAAGTATCTCGGAGAAAAGTAAATAGCCTGTCATCTGAGTTGCCTTAAACAATTAAAGCCGAGACCGCAAAAGCGGCTTCGGCTCTAAGGCTCTCGGCTTGGTTTGAAAATCGAGTTAAATAGAAAAAGCCACACCCCTTTCGGGATATGGCTCTCGGCTCTGATTCAGTGCAAAGTTAATAAAACTCTGTCAAAACCTAAAGTTATTTTGTAGATTTTATTGCGTAATCAATAAGATTATCGTATATTTGCGGTGTGAAATCATTTCTCGTCGCAACGAAGTGAACACATAAAGATATTCTGCATCCTCGATGGCGGTCTGTTGCGACTTTAAGACTGCTGTCGGGGATGCTTCTTTTGGGACAGACCCCTATATAATAGATGGCAGAAAAATCTCTCACCCTCCAATCCTCAAATGAGGAACTGAAAGCCTACTTCGAGGCAGTATGCAGAATCGTGGACTCCAACACAAACGAGTTCCCTATCAATCTTGATGAAGTGTGGCCGCTGGCTTATTCAGAGAAAGGCAAGGCGGTTCGCGCTCTCAAAGATGGATTATAGAAGATGTTGACTATAAATCAATTACCATAAATGGCAAAACAGATACTGGCGGCTATCGTGTCAATAACTACTTCATAACGGTTTCGTGCCTTGAATATCTTATCGCACGTAAGCACCGAAACGTGTTCGAGGTATACCGCCGAGTATTCCATGCGGCGAGGAAAGGCGAATTGCGCCCTGCTATCCCACAGACATATTCCGAAGCATTGCGCCAACTTGCCGATGAAGTGGAGGCGAAAGAGAAAGCTCAGTTGCTGCTTGCGGAAAAGAGCGAGCAACTTGACGAGAGCAAGGAATGGTATTCCATAAAGCGTTGGGCGCAGATGCACCGCCGTAATTGGCGAAACTATAATTGGCGAAAACTGAAAGCCGTGTCATACGAACTCGGATATGCGGTCAAGAAAATTTTCGATGCGAATTATACAGAGGTCAACATCTATCACAGAGCGGTGTTTGAAGCCGTGTATGGTAAATAATATTGTATCTCTCATCCGAGAGAAAACTATCAGGGAGCGTACAGACCTGAATCCGTGCGCTCCCTGCGTTATTTCTTTTCCTCCGCCATCACCTCGGCCTGAAGTTCCTCCGGCGTGAGGATTTTCTTCTTCGGTCTCACGTTAAGTCCTATGCCACGAAGTTTGGCCTCCAGTTCGTCATCGCTCTTGACTGCTGTCAATGCCGCCTCCGTGCGCTCGCTCGGCTTCTCGTAGTCATAGTCGTAATAACTCTTGTCGAGAAGCATAAACGTGACGTAGTTCTCGGTGTCTAAGAACCAATAGCGTAGCCACGACCATAAGCCGAAATTGCCATATATTGCCTTTATCTTCTCGTTGTCGGTTGCCTCGGCGAACAGACTGCCTACTTGCTGTCCTCCACCTTTGTCTTCGTAGCGTCCTCCGCCGCTTGCGCCTCCGCCGCCTTCCATCTTTTCAGCGTCTCTCTTACGCCGTCGCCAATTGGCTTCATGGAAAGCGCGAGTTGATGCTTTGTATTTTCCCAATTGGCTAAAGAAAAACCCACCTCTTCATCGTTTAAGGCGGCGTTGTTGATTGTGGCGGTGTGTTCCTCGTAGCGAAGCATAAGCCTCCGCCATGTCAGAGCGAAAAGGAACGGAACATATAGAGCCTTGTTGTTAAGAAGATAGTAGGCGGCTGTCTTGGCGTGGAGCGTGTCGAGCTTGCGCTGTATCTTCTTCGCCTTGCGTAGCGGCATAGCCTCTTTCTGTTTGCCGGAGAGTGCATAGGCTTCAAGTTCGAGCGCGTGGATGCGCATACGCACCCATTTACCTATTTGTCGCACCTTGTAGGTCTTGTCCCCGACGGCTATCACTCGCGGAAATCCGTGCTTGATATGCTCCTTTGCCGCTACCATGCGGTCAAGTTCCTCGTCGGTAAGTTCCTGCGGTTTTTCTTTATCTTCGGTCATAGTGGTATGTTAAAAGGGGCGGCGGCATTGAAGCTACCGCCCCTCGGTTAGTATTGTAGCGTATCGGTTCAGTCGCTTCCTGCTTCGTCGGCGAGAGTAATCTTGTCAATCAGCATGAATGTGCCGAGCTTGCCCGCTACGTTGCAGTCCTGTGCCTTGCAGATGGCTTTAAGCACGAACAGCTTGTCCTCCATCGCCGGGCCGGTGATGATGCGGGCTTTGGGGAGGAAGATGGCTTTCTTCGCGGTGTCATTCACGATTGCCACGGGACGCTCGATAATCGGCATCGCCTCAGTGGTTGCCACTGCGGTGGCTGTTGTGCCGAAAGCACTGCCCGTGCCGAGCGAAGTAATGTCAGCGCCTTTGAGGAAGGTCTTGAACTTGTTTGCCGAGAAGTCTGCCATCTCGAAGTCGAAGCCGTAGTTACCCTTGGTGGGGTTGGAGATGATGATGTCGCCCTGTTCGTCAAGTACGTCCTCGAACGAGGGGTCTTCACCGTTCCACGAAGTCGAACCCTGGAACACCTGACCTACGTCGAAGCCGTGCTTGGTGATGGCCGCCACGCTGATGTCGCTGGCGGCGTAGTCGGTCACTTCGTCGAACACGATCATGTAGCTCTGACCGTTAAAGGTTGAGGTCGGGGTTGCTTTCGCTATTCCTGTCTTTGGCATGATAGTATGGTTTTAATTGTTATTGATTCTGTTTGAAAAATTCGTCTGTTACATGCCACTCCACGTTGAGTATCGTAGTGGAGTAGCCCGTGGTGAGATTTGTCGTTGTCGGGGTAATCACGTTGGTGGGGTCGAAAGTGAACACGAAGCCTTGCGAGACCTTGCGGTGAACGAGCGGAGCGACTTGCGAGACAATTTGCTTGACGAGCTTCTTCTTCGCCCTGTCGTCGGTCTGCGCCTTGCACCATATCGTCAGCATGAGGTTGCCTTTGAATAGTGCCGGGTCTTCCGTGAGCGACTGCGCCCCTCCGTTCCACTCCACGTCGATGAACTCGTCCGCGAGGTTCTTGTTGGGGCGTTCCTCGTCGGCATAAGTGCGTATCGTATGGCTTTGCGTCGCCGAGGTCTGCACCGTCACCTTGCCGTCAAGCAAAGCCGCGAGTGCTACGTCAGGATTGAGGTCTGCGATTGGGTTCATAGCATCGTGGGTGTTGCGGTTACTTCTGCATTAGGAATTGCTCTCAAACCTGCGAGGATGTCATTGACTGCCGTTCCGCGTATGGTCTTGAAGAAGTCCTGCCCGCGTCCGAGCGGAGAGCCTTGCGCGTCAATGTGATAGGCGTAAGGCACTGCGGAGAATACCACAAACCATACCCCTTTGGCGAAGCGTGTGCTTGCCTCGGAGATAGCTTGCTGGAGAAAGGCCGAGCCGTCAATGCCGTAGTGGTTCACTCCGTCAAAGCCGCTCTTGCCCTGCTTCTGCGCCCGTTTTGTGGGGATAAATGCCGAGATTGCTCCGTCGGCATATACCGCACACCCCGTGGCGTCATGGAGATTGGCAGTGTATTCGGGTATCAGTCCGCTGTCAATTAGTTGCACCACCTCCTGCGCTTTCTGTCTGAGTATAGACACAAGCTGCGGTTGCGCCACGTTCTTGACGAACATCTTCATGCCCTCTTTAAGGGCGTTCAGATTTTGGCTCTGATAGCCTCTTACGCTTGGATTTGCCATACCTTACTTCTCCACGCTCTGCTTAATCTCAATCTCTGTCACATAGTCGCCCGTCAGGTCAAGTTTCAAGTCGTTTACAGACTTTACAACTCCCTTGCGGATGCGCCCTGCCTCGGTGGTAACGACTATATCGTCATTGGATTCCACCGCCACGAAACGAGGAAGATACACTTTGTCGTTGTATGTCATTATCTTGTTGAAGGATTGCCCTCCGCCTTGAAAATCACACTTATCATTGTATATCTCATCGCTCACGAGGTTGTCCCACTTGTCCGTCTCGCCCGTGCTTCGGGTGATTACGCAGTGGTCGTTGTAGCTCAAATCGCTCATCGCCAACCTCCTTTCGTGCGTAGGTTCGTAGCGTCAAACATCCCTCCGCTGTCAGTCACTTCCTCGTCAACCTCCGCGCCAAGCTCCCTGCGCAACTTGTCGCCAAGTGCGCGGAAAGCCTCGCGGTCTTTGGTAGTGAGAGGGTAGCCGCCGATGGAGATTTGCCTGTTGCCGCGTTTCTCGCTCTTGGTGCCGCCCGTGATTGCCGCCGACATCGAGTAGTAGAGGGTAGAGAGGGCATAGTTCAAGCCTTTCATGTATTCCTCGTCGCTGATATAGTCCTCCACCTCGTCGGTCAGTGCGACCACGCGGAAAGGCATAGGACGTGCCTCTATTGGCGACAATGCCGCCACCTCAAGCACGTTGCCCTCTATCTGATTGCCGAGACCGTGAAAATGCCCCCTAAGCCATTTCTCTACCGTCATACTCTCTCACTGTTTAGGATTTGGTGTAGTAGGTCTTGCTGTTCTGCACGCTGGTGTCCTCGGTCAGCACATACTCGCCGCTCTCGTTCTTCTCGTAGTAGCCCTGAGTCTTGGGGTTGCCTGTCGGCGAGACTACGGGAGTGTAGGTGGCGGTTACGTTGTAGTAGTACATATCGCCGGGTCGGGTCAGTACGGGAAGTGCGGTGAACTCGGAAATCCAAGTCTGTTCGCGCTGTCGTGCGTTGTAGAAGTATTCGATGATACCACGGCCTCCGAAGATGTTGGTGTAGATAGCCTGTGCGTCCGGGCGGTAGGGGGTGACATTGAAAATGTCTGATACGATACCGCTGGGGCGCACAAGCACTACGCCTACAGGGAAGGCATCGATGGCGTCGGCGACAAACTTCTTGGAGCTGGCGTCAAGTCGGGCGGCACCTACAATGGTGGTGTCAATTAGCAGCTCGTCTGCGCCGATGGCTTCTTTAAACCACTCTTTGAGCAGTTCGTCCGACATTGACAGAAGTTTCTGCTTGCCGAGTGCCTGTGCTTTGCTGTCGTTGCTCGTTACGAGTTCAAATTCGGGACGCACAAGGTAGCCGAGTTTCTGAAGCACTTTCGGATGCTCCACTACAGTGAAGAAGGTTGAGGCGTTCATCTCCACAGTGATGTTGCGGTAGCCGTGGTGGTGGTCGTTGCGCAGGGCACGGGTCTTTTTCTTGAGAGTAAGAATCGGGTCTGCGCTTTCGACGTAGGTCACTGTGCCGTCGGAGACTGTAGTGTACCATTGCTCGGTGACAATGTTGCCGTCGGGCACGGCGCTCTTGAGAGTCAGGGCGATGCCGCTCTGGTTGTTGTCTGCGTCAAGGGTCACTTCGTGCTTGCCGAACATCTGTCCGCGCAGGAAGTTGAGACGCTGCACGTGCTGGTCGGGTATCTCTGCGAGGCTGTCATACAGACGGTTGGCGATGAAGTCGCGCACGGTGGCGTAGGGCGAGTTGCCTCCGAGTCGTGCGTTGGCGTCGGCTTTGTTGAGTTCGATTATCTGCTTGCGCATATCGTTCTCGCCGAAGTTGACTTTGACTTTCTGTCGCGGAATCTGAAATTCGTGCTTCTTAATCTCAACTTCTTTGCCGCGTGCGAGGGGTTCGGAGTTGGGGTCTACGATGGTGGCCATCGTCTTGATTACACCAGTGCTTTCGAGGAACTCCGCCGTGAAGTCGGCCTGTGCGGGGGCATACTGACAGCCCGCGATGTTGAGATCCTGTGTCTCGCGTCCTTTCAGACCAGAGTTATACCACATCTGAAAGGTCTTTGCCGAGTTGATGCCCAGCGTTGTGAACATCGACTCTAATCCTAAAAATCTTGCATCCATGTTATACCTCCTTTACGAATGTGATGCCGGGCAGCTTTGCCTGCTGTGCGGTTGTTACTGTTGCTTTGGTGCGTGATACGAGGAACACGCCTTTGGTGACGATGGTAAGGGTGCAGCAGTCTGCGCCCATAACCGCGTCTTCATAGGTCAGTCCGATGGGGTTGGCGCCGTTGATGGTCGCCGCGCCGCCGGGCTTCTCTACGCTTACAGGGGTGCCTGCCGGAATAGTGTTGCCTTCCTTGTTGGTGGAGCTTTTAGTAAGCACACCGCCGCCGGGGAAGAACTCATCGGTTCTGTCCCACACGTTGATGCGCTCTACGCCTGTCACGTCAGTCACCTTGTAGCCGAATGAATTTCCGTAATTGCTCATCTTGCTTTCGGGTTTAGGTTAGTTAATCGGGTTGTTTTTCTCCGGCAACTTTGTCCTTGTAGAGTTCGGTGAAGTAGTCGCTGTCAAACGAGTCATCACCTTTCGCCGCTCCGTCGCTCTCAAAGGGCTTGGTAGTGTCTACGCCTTTCTTGCTCACGGCTTTGTTAAATTTCTCGGTGAACTTTGCTTTAAGCTCGTCCGCTGTCCATTTCTTGCCGCTCACCTCGTAGAGCTCCATTACCCGCTCGTAAGCGTCTGCACTCTCATCGGGGTAGCCTTTGGCGTAGTCCCATGTGTTGCGCAGCTCATCAAGAGCCGCCACTGCGGATTTCTGTGCATTAGCGGTCTCAAACGCGGTCAGCTTCTCCTGCAAAGGGTTGATAGCTGCCGCAACCGCTTTTGCTACGATGTCCGCAATGTCGGGAGTGTTGGGCTTCGGCTCGGGCTTCGGTTCGGGATTGTTGTTGCCGTTGTCAGAGGGTTTCGGAGCAGGCTCGTTCTTGGCTTCCGCCGCCCGAAGTCTGTCGTTCACGCTCTGATACGATTTGAGCAGATTGAGTGTGTTTTCGCTGTTGACGAAGCCCTCAATCGCACTCTCGTCTGTGATGAGAGTTTCTACGGAAGCGGCTACCCTCTCGAATACCTCGTCACCAATACCCAGCTGTAACTGCCCGAGTTCCTTATTCGCCCTCGTTCCGTACTTCTGTTTAAGTGCTTCCTTGATTTTCTGCTTCATTTTGAAGTGCTTATCGGTTAATAAAAAAAGAGCCGACCAACGCTTTTACACGTTAATCGGCTCTATGGCTCTTATTCTGAATTTATATGTTACCTGTCAAGGCTTATGCTCTCAATCGGTATGCGTATCTCTTTACGACATCGCTTGCACCAAACATATAAGTCTCCTTTACCTCTCACATCTTCATATTTGAATAGCAAGGGCTGTTTTCGACCGAGTTCTTTGCATCGAGGGCATAACACTTCTTCCTTCACGCTGCAAATATAATATCATTTAGCAAATTATGCAAGCAAACCTAAAGTTTTATTGCAGATTTTTATTATCTTTGCACCATAATCAGAGCCGCAGAGCCACTTGACCCCATCGGGACAGGTGGCTTTCGCGGTTTTAAGCATTTATGGCGTTCAGAATAATCGACAAATCGCTCCGTTTCGACATTGCGCTTTACCCGAAAGTTGAGCGCAAACTGCCTACGGTCTCAGACAAAGGCTGGGACAAGGTAGGAGGCTTTACTTTACGCGACAAAGAAACCTATGGAGTGTACGCCGACTATATGCCCCAGCCGGGATTGCAAGAAAATCTTTGCGCCTGCGAATGTAATCTGATTTTCGTTTGTGGCGCCGCAACATCGGGCAAGGCACAGCCCTATGACGCGAAGGTGCTTACCCCCAACGGATTTGTCGAGATGGGGTCGTTAAAAGTTGGCGATACCATAACAGGCTCGGAAGGGAAGCCACAGAAAGTGTTAAAAATATTTGAGCAAGGCGTTAGGAATATATGCCAGATAGATTTTGCTGACGGAGGTTGGGTTGAATGCGATTACAACCACCTTTGGGCGATCACTGCTACATTCACGAAAAAGAAGAAGCAGGAGATGGTTGTTGATACTCGCACACTTATAGGTATGATGAATGCGCGTGATGGCGGATATGGGTGCGTGAGAAATATTTACATGCCCTTAGTTGGTGCGGTGGAATATAACCAACCTAATGACGACCTCCCTATTAACCCCTATGTACTCGGAGTTATAATAGGTGACGGTTGCACGAGGACAAAGACCTCAAAACCCCGTATATCAACACCCGACATAGAGATTATCGATAAAATAATCTCTATTGGATATGAAATGCGACAATTACCCTCAGACGCTATGGAATGGCAATTTGAGGATAGAGACATAATCGAGAAGTTGAAGGAGCTTGGTTTATGGGATTGTCTAAGTTATGACAAGTTTATTCCAAAACAATATCTTACTTCGAGCATAGAGAACCGCATGGAACTTCTACGCGGACTTATGGATACGGATGGGAGCGCGAGCGGTCATTCAAGCGCGGAGTTTTCAACGTCAAGCGTAAGGCTTGCCAACGATGTAAGAGAGCTTGTGTTTTCACTTGGCGGCTACTGCAATACTATTTCTCGTATTCCGAAATATACTTATAATGGAGAATTGAGAAACGGGCATTTATCTCACAGGCTATATGTGTCATTCCAAAATCAGTCTGAGATTTTCCACATAAGAAAAAAGAAAGATAGGTGTAAGACTCAGAGAAATCCCAACTATCTGAACGGTAGAAGGGTCGAGAAAATCAGCGATGCAGGGAAGAAACAATGCAGATGTATTCTTGTCAGCAATCCCGACCACCTGTATGTGACTGACGATTTTATTGTTACTCATAATACCTATGCCATGTATCTCAAGTCGCTGTACGGCATAACGTACCCCGGTTTCACCGCAACTCTGTTCTCATACCGCGAAAAGGATTCTCAGAAAGGCTCGTCTATCTTCCGCGACGGTGTGGAGGTTCTTGGCAATTTCGCCAACTGCGACTATGTTTCTTCGGGCAATATCGGTTTCCGCTATCCTCAGTACAACTCGCAGTTGCAGCTCGCCAACTTCAACTACAATGTTGACAACCCCTCGGACTGGAGCGACTTCAAAGAGGATATGAAGAAACGCCAGTCGTCGCTAAATATGGTTGACGAGTGTACCAAGATGAAAGAGAAGGCGTTTCTCTATCTTTTCTCGCGCAACCGCGACTCATCGGGTATGACGCCGCAGACCATCGCATCATTCAACCCCGAATACGAGCACTTCACTTGCGAGGTGCTGAATGATGCAGGGTATATGGAGCAGGTTGGCAATTCGCTCGCCGTCCGCAAGGATATGGAGGGGAAGATACGCTATTTCTTCTTAAAGGGCAAAACGTTCAAAACCGCTGTTTGGGGAGATACCCCCGAGGAAGTAATCAAGGCGGCGGGCATTACAATTACCGATGAGGAACGTGCCGCCGGCATGACCGAGGCTTCACTTTGTAAATCGTTTACGGTATTTACGGGCGAGGCAGCGGGCAACAGAAAACTCATTGCGGCTACGGGCGGTCAGTCTGTCGCAAACCTTTCGGCTTCGGGCGATGCCGACGTACTGCGTAGCGGGCTGTTTACGCCACGCGATGAGGATGTCAACAATGTAACGCGGGCTATGATTCACGCTCTTTGGGGGAATCCCGTCGGCGATGACCTCAATATGTATGCCACTTTCGACGTAGGCGGCGGCAAAGGCGACTCAGCTCCGCTTGTCATTTGGCGCGGCTTGCAGATGATAGCTATTGAGTATTTCACGGGCGAGCCTACCGAGCTTGCCGGGTGGATAAAGTCTAACCTTAATCGTTACGGCGTACCCGTCGAGCACTTCGCGTACGATGGAACGGGCTTCGGATATTGGCTGCAAGGATTGACAAATGGCATCTCCGTAACCGCCAACAAGCGCCCTTTGCAGGAGTATGACGAACATGGCAATCCCGTGACGGTTGATGAATTTTTCAACTGTCGCTCCCAACTTCTCGGAAAACTCGAAGTCGCGCTCAAACGCGGAGATATTTCCTGTGTGATAGATAAGAACAAGCCTGTAAAGTTTGGCACTAAAAACGAAACGCGCCGCTTTATTGACGTGCTTACCGACGGCATGGCGCTGTTCTCGACTACCAAGAAAAACGGTAAGACCTACTACAAGACCAAAGAGGAATTTAAGGCTCGCTATAAATATTCGCCGGGCGAACTCGATGCCATGTCACTCCGCATGGTATTTGAGCTCGACACACGCGAGAGGAAGCAGCCCTCCAAAAGAGTACCCGACAACGCTTATTACAACTTGGTAAACCGTCCGCGCATAGTCAATCCGTGGCGACGATTCAGATAACAACAGATACGAGATTCAATGGAAACGTTAAGTCATAAAACAAAGAAAGGAAGCCACTTACATAGTAACTTCCTTTGTCATGTCAAAGAATTTTCGTATCTTTGTAGTGCTAATAAAAACATACTAAACTCAAAGATTATGACAGACAAAGGTAGCCATAATTGTGCAAATACGCAAATAGAAAACCTCGATGGTGAGGTATGGAAAGATGTAGTGGGTTACGAGGGTTTGTATCAGGTCTCTAATATGGGGCGTGTAAAATCAGTCAAACGTGTTGTAAACTCTACAAATCCAAAACAAAGTTGGAAAACCATTAATGAACGCATCCTCAAACCGAGTTCCTATGGAAAGCCGCCAAAATGCGGAGGGATAAGGCATCTTGATGTCGTGCTTTATCGTAAAGGCAAGCAAAAAACAGAAAAAGTCCATCGCCTTGTCGCTATGGCATTTATCCCGAATCCGAATAATTATCCAATCATTAACCACAAAGACGAGAATCCGAGCAACAACTGCGCAGATAACTTGGAGTGGTGTACACACCAATATAATTCAAATTATGGAACAAGAAAAGAGCGTTGGCTTAAAAGTTTCCCCACAACGCCCGTATTACAATACTCCATACAAGGGAGGCTTATCGCTCAATTCAAATCAGTTGCAGATGCCGCAGCTTCTGTAAATGTTAGCTCGTCTTTAATATATAAAGTATGTTCGGGCAATGAGTGTCATCAAGTTGCAGGTTATGTATGGCGTTTTGCAAATCCCAAACCCCAGCATATTGCTCGCATTGAAGCCCTGCGTCAGTATAAATTATCCACATCTGTTGTGCAGCTAACAATTCAAGGGGAGATTGTTGCTATACATGATAGTTTTTCAAAGGCTGCAAAATCTGTCGGCTTGAAATACTCAACCCCAATACATAATGTGGTTTCAGGAAAAGCTAAAACCAGCTGTGGATTCAAATGGATGCGATATTCTGATTATTTATCCCAAAATGATATAGAACGATGAAAACGCCCTTTAGAGTACAAGAACTTTTACAAAAACAGTATTGGCGGCGCAGGATAAATCCCGATGCCGTTGATAAGCATACGCCCGTCGGGGCGCAGTATTATCAGCAATCCGCCATGTCGTTTGATGATGGCTGTTATATGTTGCTGACCCAAGAGGATTTCTGCCGCGAGAATGACCCCTTGGCGCACGACATCAACAGCAAATACATGAGCCTTAGACCGATTTACGAGGTGCGCAAAAAGCTGGATGATGAGGGCAATGCCGCTCTTGACGAAGAGGGTAAGCCGATAAACGAATGGCACATTGTCGATTTTGAACCTGTGGAAACGGTGCGTTTCGGTTTGCAGAAGCGAATCAACACCTCAAAGGCGGCGTTTATGGCGGGCAACGGCTTTTGGGTGTGCCATGAGGACAAAGACCACGAACTCGGCGAAAAACTCAACTCATGGAAAGACAGCGCGGGGCTTGATACGGCTTGGCAGGAGTTGGTGAAGTCCTGCTACCTCACGGGCGATGGCGCGATTTATCAGTACGTTCACAACGGGCAGCTACGGTATGAGGTTTTCAGCTATCTCAAAGGAGATATTCTGTTTCCCGACTATGACGAGAATCGCAATCCCGTGCTGACCCGTCTTTACACTCTCCGAGGTAGGCGCGCCGTGGATATTTTCACGACCGAGCGTGTGCAGACATGGATTGAGGGCGACAAAGAAAGCGACAAAGACGCATCGTGGTTCATGCGTTTTTCAGGCTGGTTTGCAAAAGGTCTTAAATGGGATTCAGCAAAAACGAGCGAAGACGGCTGGCGTTGCCTTGCCGACAATCCGACGCAAACGCCCGTAGGCATCAATCCTTGCACCTATTTCAGAGTGCCCGACATTCCCTCGGGCATCGCCAATCAGGAAATAGGCACACTTGAAAAGGCTTGCTCGTTTGTAGCCGACGGTGTGCGCGCCAACTCGCAGGCTCCGCTATTTGTCAAGGCAACCGACATCGACAATCTGCCGCGCACCGATTCGACGGGTAAGGTTATCGGTGTGAAAGGCGCGGTAGAAGAACTTAAAGCCGCAGATGCAAAGTTCTTGACACCTCCAAACCTCTCTGACATCGCAACCATAGACATAGCCAATAAACAGAGGTCTATCCGCGAGTCCACGATGAGCGTCGATATTTCTCCCGAAATATTCCGTGCGGCCGATCCGTCGTCAGCGGCAATCAAACTCCTTTTTACCGATACTATCATTTGGTGCAAGAACGAGTTTGTGCATCTTTATCCCTCGCTCGTCAGCCTCATAGATGTATTTAAGGCTCTTGTGGCAAAGATTGAGGGTAACAGTAAGATTGCGACCATGCGGACTTCGTGCGGTTGTGATTTTTGGATTCCGCAGAACGATAGTGAGGTGTTGAAGCGCGAACTTGATATGGTAGCTTATCGCCTCAAGTCGCGCAAATCAGCAATGTCTGACGCAGGGAACAGCCATGTAGAGGACTACGAGCAGATTATAAAAGAATGGAAAGAGGAACTTGACATCAAGGCCCGAATCCCCGCAGAGGCTAAAGCACAAGTTGAAAAGGAATACGGCGAACCGCAAGAGATAATTGAGGTTGAGGAAGATGATAACGGAGCGAAGCCGAAAATTGACAACAACGCAAAAGGGAAGTCGATAACAGAATAAAAGCCCTATGGACGCACTATATCAAATTCTCACATTTGTGTTCGGCGGCACATCGGTCGTTGGCACAATACTCTCTGTGATATGGTGGAAGCAGACCAAACGCCTCAAAGAGGCCGAGGTGAAGCAGAAAGAAGCCGAGGCGGACAAAACGCAGGCAGACGCCGACGATGCCGAAGTTACGAGGCTGCTTGCACAGGTAGACCATCAGCAGAAAACAATAGAGAATCTGCTGACCCTCAATAGCAACCTCACTGAAAGGCTCTCAAAACTCAACGCCACGGTCGATAAGCACATTAATCGCAATCGCGAGTTGTCAGACCGTTTGTATCAGAGCGAGACCGAACAAAACCGCCTGAATGAGCGAATCATTGCGCTGACCAAAGAATGCAACAATGAGCGCAGCATGAAAGAACACTACAAGATGTGGCATTGCCGCAAATCGGGGTGCGAAGACCGTATTCCCCCGAATGAGAAGCTGAAAGGGCTAAAGTATGAACCGCCCATGCGGACAGTAAAATAGCCCCTGCAACCTCTGAGCCACTTCGCCCTCTCAGTTGCTCAATAGCATCTTTCACGAGATCCATTATGCTTCGACCCATATAGCTAATGCCCTCGGCTGGGACTTGATGGGCGAGGAAGCCTGCTATCTGTCGGGCGAGATAGGACAACAGATATATCCCGTTGTGAGCCACTACCTCTGCGAGAATTGCCGACACAAATAGCGAGAGACGGCCTCGAAAGACCGCCTCTTTTTTAACACCGCCGTAGTATGCCGTAGCCTCGGCGGTTTGTTGTCGCAAACTTACTGAATTTTTGCGATAGTTAGAGTTTCTATCTCTGTTTTTATCGCCCCTATATGACGTTGCGTGGCCTTGTCTACGCTTGCCAATTCTTTTATTCTGCGAATACCATGAATGACCGTAGGATGACTGCGGCTGAGGACTTGGGCGATTTTATTTGTCGAATATCCCAGACAATCATGCAAAATCAACATAACCACCTGACGCGCTTCTGCAACTTCTGCGGTGCGATTTTTGGATTTTATCAGCGAAGTATTTAGCCCGTATTCGCTTGCTACAACGTCAATGACAAACTCTGCTCCCATAATCATACATGGCTAAAATGGGAGTCCCCCATCTTCTTGCGATGCTGTCTGCGGTTTAGCTGCCGGTTGCGGATAAGCCGCCTGCCAATCCTGCTGTACGGGCTGTGATGGCTGTGCCGGAGCTTGCTGTGTGGTTTCCCACTTCCAGCAGTTCACACTTGTGTACCACCGACCATTGAACTCCCGCGATTCCACTTCGATATGAAATGTGCCCTCGGTGCCAACAGGCAACGCACCGAAACTGTCGGCATTTTTCATATTGTCAAGGGCTACCTTTTTCGGGTATTGGTCTCCGTACTCAATTACCACCGTGGCTTTAGCCCAATTCTTTCCTGCTTTCGACGTGCCGTTCTGCACGCCTAAATTCGCTACTACTTTACCTTTAATTTCCATTTTCGTTCTCTTTGTTTGAATTGTTAAACTTATACTCTTTCTTCGGTGCGAAGCCTAAAATCTGCTTCGGGGCAATTTCATCCACCTCGCGAATCTTATCCGCCGTGCAGACGATGTAACGCGTCTTGAACAGCCCCTTGCGGTACGCCTTGACGAAGCCGACTCTGTGGAATTTCTTTTTGCCATCGCGATAGACATAATATTCTACGCGGGAATTTAGCTCATAAACTTGTTTCATTGCTGTTTATTGTTGGTTTATGTTGGTTAATTCTCTATTTCTCCTTTCAAAATCTGTTCAAGTTTTACATCGTTCTTGCTGTCAAGTTCATCTATCACTTCTTGCGGAACGTCAAGCAACTTGCAGGGGTCGTATATGAAGCCATGCTCCTCTGCATAAGCCCTCGCCCGACAATAAGAGCAATCATCGAACACGCGCCCCTTCAATACCTGCGTTTCTACAAACGCACGATACCGACATTCAGACTTGCATTTAGTGGGAAGGAAACGAACCGGTTTAATTACCTGTTCCTCCGCATCATCTGCTACAATAGAGAGTTTTTTCGCCATATCCACGGCAATTTTCAGCGTGTCGGGGTCTAACTCATCATCACCCTCTATCAGCCTTATAACCTTATTGTAGAGCGCGACACGAGCATTGTCCTTTCGTGCATCGTCTATGATTGCCGAGGTCTCAGATTTGGGCTGCTCCTTTTTGTTCAGAAACTCTTTCAGATAAGCGGCGTAACTATCCGCGTATTCGCGGTTTTTAGAGTAATTGAAAAACTGCGTGCAAGCTGCACGTCCCGTCTTGTTCAATTTGCCCGAGCTGTCTAAAAATTCAGGATGCCATAATGCGAAAGCCTTTTGGTTGGGAATAGAAAAGGCGATGGCATAGGAGAGCATATCCTTGTCTGAAGCAGGGATTTTGCTTGTATCGGGAATCGGCCTGTTCGGTAAGAGCCTTTCTGTTTCTGCCATATCCAAACTTCCTATTGTTTATTTACTCCTTGTTTCGTAGCCATATACGGCGATAGCGATAGCGTCAGACACGGCGAGCGTTATCTTCTTCTGTTGAGGAAATCTCTGTTGCGACCACGCCTTGATGCGATTCTTGTGGCTCGTTTTACTCTCGCCTTTCTTGCCGGAGAGATTAAAGTGTTTCTGCCATTTTGCAGGACTTATTTTAACGGTGGATATGCCGAGTGCAAGCAACGCCATTTCCAAATGTCCGTTATGCCGTGCGAATGTCGCGGTAGCCTTGCTTGACTGCCCCGGCATACCGTTGCCTACATCTTCAAGATAGCACACTGAGCAATCATTCCAATTTTTCAGATAGTTCAGAATATCCATAGGAGTAGACGGCATTTTGACACACTCCATCACTTCACCACTCGTTCCATCAAGGATAGCGAAACCTCCATTACCGCCGGGGTCGCATCCGATTATGTAGTCTCTCATACTCATTTCTTGTTTAAGTTCATAATATTTTCGGCAGTAAGCGACTTGTCAAGCACATCCTCAAAACAAATACCCTCATTGCCGTCCTTAAACATTATATCTATATCTATTCTTGGCGATTTATCCGTGTCGAAATAATTATTCCAACCCACGTTTATCACCGCGTTATGTTTGCGAAGCACAGCCGCTAAATCCGAGAGAAAATCGGTCGTGTTATCTATCAGCTCTAAGTTGTTGGCGCAGATGAAATGCTCTGTCATTTTGCCGTTCTCTGCGTTTGTCATTCTTACACAACAAAAACCTCTATTTGTTTCTCCGCTTGTAACTTCGCCTGCACAGTCCTTTTCAAAGGTTATGTAGTCAAAGCATACGGTTCTTCTCATACGGACTTTATCGCCTTTCTTTAATCTCTTCTCCATCGCTTGTTTGAAATCATTCTAAATTATCCGTTACCTCCACAATGATGCAACTCTCATGGTCAATACCAGCGGCACCTATCCCCTCGACGACAGCCCACGCCTCCCACTTCTCCACCAGCTTGGCGATTGTCATGTTTTCGCCATAGATACTGCGAAGCATAAAGGTAAACTCTGGCGAGTTGATGCGGAAACGGCAGATGTTGGTGATCACTCGCTTGTCTTTTCGCCATGATGTTTGAAATTGCACCACGTCGCCGATTTTCGCAGTTTGCAATGCTTGGTTACAATAGAGTCCCACGGGAATCGGGACTTGCGCAACACTCCGCGACTTCGGTGCAGCACACTGTATTTTAATAGGTTTAGCCATATTTCAGTCCTGTATTTAAGAAATCCACGTCAATAGTTATTGTTTTATTTTTATTGTAATGTGGCTTCAATTTTTTTATTAGACAACCGCTCGTTACCCATAATCCTCCTATATCGGCTACAATTCATAATAGCGATATTTATATCCAGCCCTTCCCTCAGCCATTTCAAAACAGTGCCATAATATAAACCCAGTTCGACACTCACCTCATGTGGAGTCATTTCTCTGCCCTTCCACCAAACATGATTATTTTTGCGTGTATTGTTGGCTTGCTGTATTCTTGTCGCCCAACGGCAATTTTCTGGAGTGTAATCGCCATTTACATCTATTCGGTCTATCGAATACTCTTTGCCGGGACGCTCGCCCATGTCTTTGACGAAATTTTCAAAGCCGTGGTTTGCTTTAAGCCATCGGTCGCATACTTTAATACCTCGGCCACCATAGTTACGATACGCAGTATTTTTGGCATTATAGCAACGCGCCATAAGGCCCTTCCAAATAATATATAATGGATTCTTATAGTTGGCGCCGTGTTGCTCAAAATAATCAGAGCTTACGCTAATGCGATTTTTCACATGATTATTCTTCATGTTATTAACGCGATTCTCATGCTCCATACATCCACACGATTTTGTCCCTCCTGTAATCAGACATTGATAGCGAACAATACTTTCGTTTCCGCAGTCACACTTGCATTTCCACCATGAATGTCCGCGTTTTCTACCTACATACTCCAATACTTCCAACTTTCCGAATCTGCGACCTGTCAAGTCAATTATTTTATTTTTATCCTCACACACGCGGCACATCTTCGTTACGCCGATATAATATGCTGGCTTAACATACCTTCTTCCGCACTTACACTGCACTTCATACCTATGCGCCCCGTTTATATGGCCGAGGTCGCTTAACACGGTAAAACCTTCATACGTTTCGCCTACGATAATATCTTTTACTTTCATAAGAAAAGTGTCACTCCCGACCGAATAGAGCTACCACACATCTAAACAATCGGGAGTGAACTTGAAAATATCGTTCAAGTGGTGGTAGTCACTCGTTTATCTCACTGCAAAGATACAAAATATTTTCTAAAATCTAAAGTGATATTATAGATTTTGTTTGACAAATATTTAATTTACTGCACTTCTCTCTTTCGGCGTCGGGTGCTGTATCTTTATCGGTCTGCTCATTTATTCATTATTCGTTTATACATTTCCAACTGACCTTTCGGCACGAAAACTTTCTCAATACGGCTCAAAGAGTTGTTTGTCGCCGAGAACGTGCTTTTGCGCTCAAACTCCGCTATGCAGACAAATCTATCCTCCGGCATCCAATACTCGCTTATAAGCACGAGTGCCGCCTGCTTCTCACACCAATCGTAGAAGGCTTCGTGGTCGAACTCCATGCCGTAGCCCCCTGTATCTTTATACGGAGGGTCACAGTAAATCACACTGTCGGGCAGCATCTCCACGTCCCTATAATCGCCTATGATAGTAGTCAGCTTTGCACTCATGGAATTATCTCCCCCCCCCGCCCGATTTTCAGAGAGTTGGATGCTTCCAAGTGCTGCAATCTTTGCGGTTCGCTCATAACTTTCAAAATCACTTAATCACATTTGTTATCTGTTTTACTTGCTCGCAACGCTCGTGCGTCTGCAAACGTTCATATTGACCGAGCCAATCCTTTGTTTCGCTTCCTCCGCCTGATTGTCTGTCAGAAATCGTAGGGGGGCAATTGATTCTGCTCGTTCAGCGGACTCACATCTGAATCTGTCCTGCCCCCCCCGTGTCAGAAGTCCCAGCTTCTCCATCTCACGGATAACCGTCTTGAATTTCAGCCTCCGCTCGTTTGGGGTGGCGGCATACAGCATTTCATGCACAGCCTTCTTGTATGGCTCAATCTCACGCGAATAGAGATAACCCCGTTGATTATTGCCAAAACTCCACACGATACGCACATAGGGGTCGCTGTCTTTCAGCCTAAAGAAGTCCTCACGGCTTATCCATCTGCTTTCGTTTTCATATTTGCCATTAAGAGCATCTTCAAAGAGCGTTACACTGTCGGAAATATCGTTTGCGTGTATCTCCTTGAACTTGCCCGACAATAGTGCCGCATGAGTGATAGCGCAACCCCCTGCGAAAATATCGTAAAGATGCGTAGCAGGAGGCAATAAAGCCACTATGCGCTCCGCCAATTTGCTCTTTGAACCTTGATATGGTAGTCCGTATTTCTTTGCCATACTCAATCCTTGTTAGTAATTAGGGCGAGACCTACGGCTCGAATATACCAATCAAATTGCATCGGCTTCATCGCACCGAGCTTGTTCGCCTCGTAGGGTGTTTTGCTCTCCCATACCGCATTGTCGCGCCGTTGAAGGTCGAAACAACACAACTGAATTTCGTCTATGTACCGTCTGTTATTCACGTTCTGAAAGCCTTTGGCTGTCAAAAACACCCTCGTTTTCTCTTGAAAAAGCGCATAATCGAACTGCCGTCTGTTATCCACATAGTCGCGCACACCTTTCGTGTAAAAGGCTTGCGACACGGGGATAAACGCGCCGAGGTAGTTCTGATTAGGTCGGCTTCCGATAAGCGAGAAATAACGCGTCATCGCTCCGTTCCAGCTCGTCATTCGCGCCTGCGCCATAAGCCGAAGCGTCCACTCTTTCCAGCTCATCGTAATGCCCTCATCGTTCAGAAAGCCGTACACGCCAGTCTGCGACACCTTGTCGAGAAATTCCCTCGCCAAACCCTCGTCACCGATGCGGTGCGCGTCCTCAACTCCCTTGCGGTAGCAAAAATCTATCAAGGAAATAGTGGAAAGGGCTACGCCTCTGTCAATGATTGGTCGGTTCTTATTCGCCATTGTCCTTTTCGGTCAATACCTCTTTCATCATTTCTCTATCCGCTTCTCTTTTCTCTTTCAGCTCTTTCTTGCTCATGCCCTGCTCGGAGGCAATATCCTCCATTAAGGCGGCACTCGCCATGTCTTGTTCGGGGGTAACGGCTTTCGCTTTCTCCGCTCCCTCGGCTTCCTTGCGTTTCTGCCATTCCACAATAGCTTTCTGCACTCCGCTTGTCAGTTCTTGGTCTTGCGTCATAGCCATTACAGGAATGAATAGAGACACAATGTAGCCCTGTAACTGGTCTATTCGTTCCTGCTTCGCGGCGGCTAAGAGGTAGCCAAAAGCATGGGTGTTGCCACCCAAACGCATATTCATAATTCCGCTCGTACTCGTTATCGAAAGGAAAGTCCGCTCGATGCTTCCCTCCTTGTAGTGGAACGTGAACTTCCACTCGCCAACCTCTTTCACGAGGTATGGCTTTCTCTGTTTCAGTTTCATATCATTTCTCTTTATTCATTTTGTCACACCTTTTCATTCTCGCGCAGTTGCAGTCGGGAGTGCAGGCAATATCCACGGCAAAGTAGTAGCCATAGATACGCTCTGCGTGGGATTGCTTATGGCAATTACCCTCAACGCCGTAGTGTCTACACGCCTTTCTGTATGCCTCGCGCTCCTTGGTCTCGGTCATTGCTCGTCAAGTTTCTTAATCTCGGCTTCAAGAGCATCAATGAAGAGTTGTAACATGAACGGTTGCATGGTGAATGTAATTCGTGTCCGTCGCCCATTGCGAGCATCTACAAATAGCTGGTATGGATAGCTTACGCTTTCGTATGGCGCACCGTTGTCGGCTTGCACTTTTTTTAATGCTTTTATAGACTCTGTTAAATCGTCATACTTCCGCAGCTTCTCGCGGTTGAAAATAAGGTCTTTAAGTTTCATATTTATTTGTTTTTCAGCCCCTCCACAACCGCTTTGGCAACCGAAACGGCATAGTCGGCGGCTTCTTTGGGGGCGTTGTATTTGTTTGCGACTTTCAAGGCAACCTCTTTGGCGAGGTCGGCTTCATAGCGTTGCCAATCCATAGCAACGTTATCAACCGTTACCTCATAGGTGTGGGATTTTTCGGGATGCAACACTCTGTCAAGTTCAGATTTTCTAAATGCTTCAAGCTCTGCCTCCTTTTGACGGATACGAGCATCTTCTTCCGCCTCCGTGTGCTCCGTTGGCTCGACCTTGCACTCAATCATATCGTCATTGATGCCGCCAATGCTTGGGTCTATATCCACTCTGTAAAAGCCATTATCCTCGACCGCTGTTATGGTTGCTTCCTTGCTCGCAAACATTACCAGCATCCATCGAAAACTTTTATCCTTTACCTTTTGAAGTTCATAGATGTTTTTGAACTTTACTCGGTCGCCTTTGTGGTACTTCGCCTCTTTCGCCTCCGCATCGACCTTGATAAGGTATTTGAGGGGGATAACTATTCCTCGATAGCCATGAGTAATAGTCGCCGCATCTCCGTCTACTGCATACACATCATACTCCACGGCTTTGTCCCAACGCCGAAGATATACTCTCAGCGCGTCCTCTCTCAAGCGCACCTTGTCGCCTACTTTGATTTCGTTGCTCATAATTTTAAAAAGGCTCAAACTTTCGCCCGGCTGTGCGAGAACCGGGGTACTTGTCCGAGCCGTTAATATCCTTTTCCGAAGCCTCGCACGCTTCATATCTGCAAATATAGTGTATTGTAGTGTATTATGCAAGTTATTCTATAATTCAGCTTTAGATTTTGTCATATAAAACGCAAGGCGCGAACTACGCCGTGGTAATCCGCGCCTCGTTATCGGCTTGCCGCTTGCGTAGCAAGAACCCGAATGTGTCTGCACATCGGCGAGTATGTCTTACAGCTCAACCGCCTTGATAGCGTTTACAAGTGCGTCCTTATCTTCCTCAAAGAATTTCATAAGGTCAAAGATTTTCTCGCTGAATCCTGCAAGGCAGTAAACGTCCTTTTCGGGAACTTGCAACGTGCCATATCCGGCAAGGTCAAGCGAGTACATCTTGCAGTCAGGATTGTATCTGCGCTTGTAGGCGTTGTATGCCGCCGAGGGCGACTCGTGTGACAATCCCCACCATCCCATCTGAGGCATCCACGCCTGCATATCCGACAAGAGGATAATGCGGTCATACTTTTTATTGGCGACATTGAAAATATCTGTGAAGTTTGTGCCGCCTCCGGCGAAACGCAGATTATCCTTGATAGTCATAAGACTATCATCGGGATTGACGTGCTTATACTGCGCTCTCTCGGCAAAGGTTATAATGTCGCAGTCGTTTGTCTTGACAAGCACCGCTGAGAACAGGGCCGCAATGTCGGCGACATTCTGCATAGACCCCGATACGTCAAGAGCGACAAGCGTCTTGCCGGGCAATTTCGGCACGTTAGAGCAAGCGATTTCGCAAGCACGGCTTATAGCTCGCATAGCATCGGTGTCGATTGCTGACAATTCTTTGTAGGCGGTGGAGAAACGGAACGGAAGCACAAGCGACTTGCGGATAGCGTTCTCGTTGAGCAGCGCCGACAACGCCGATTTCTTCAACTCCGCATCGCCGAGATTGATAATGTTGCGGAGGTTACGGAGCAGGGCGAAGTAGCCGAGCTTGTTTTCAGCAAGCAGTCTGCGCCATACCTCTTTCTTGGCATTGGCGTCAGAGCCGACAGCCGACAACTCGCTTTCCCAAGTGTCAAACGATTTCAGCTTGCCGTTAATAAGTCTTGTAATCGCTCCGGCGTTCTTCTCCGTTTCTTTCGGGTGGCAGATATTGGCTACATCGACAAGTTTAACCACGTTGCCCTCACCTCTGTATTTTGCGAGAGCGTAGCCGTCGAAGCGTCCGAATGCCTCGGCGAAGCCCTTGCGCATGGCATTGGTGATTTTTTGCTTGCGGTTGAGGTGGCAGGCGATAATATCCGTCATATCGTCGGGGCGATTGACAACGGCGTTGTAAAAGGCTTTCGCCCAGTCTTCGCCTCCGACATATTTGGCAAGTACCGAGGCGGCATAATGCGTGATTGTGCGCATACCGAACTGCTTTCGGGCAAACACTATCGCTTTTGCGCAGAAATGCTTGTCGCAAGCCGATATGAGGCTGTCAAGCGTATCGAATATGTCGGTCGCTTTCTGATAATACTTGTCGTCGCCGAATGAGGTAAGCAGGAGCGATACCAACTGCAACTCTTTCGACTCTTTGTAGGCAACGCCGCCTGCAAGGTTGGTCGTGCCGTTCTGTTTCTTTTCGTTGAAATGTGCCATATCTGTATGTATTAAAACAAAAGAGGGTCAACCGCAATGGCTAACCCTCTTAGGATTTCCGAGAAAATGAGGCAAGGTGTTTTTCGTGCTCTACCAACTGAGCTATCCGTCAACCCGAAGGTTGAGCAGACTCGGGCTCGAACCGAGGACACCGTCTTTATCAAAGAAGTAACCCTGCCAATAGCTACGGATAATATCTTAAAAAGGGAACCAAAGAAAATGAGGTCGGTGTGAGTTTCAAACCAAAATTGAAGTAACCGCGCCTCTCGCTATTGCTTCCTATGTTGCAAAGTTAAAACAAATATCCGACACCACAAAATATTACGACATAAAATCTAATCTTGTTTTATAGATTTTCGCAGGCAAAAGCCATAGCCGACCTGTAATCTCTGCTTGAAACAACCTTTCTGCAAGAGCATAGCCGACAATTCGGGGCGTTTGTGCTGTTTGCTGCCCTCGGCTTCGGCAAACGCCTTGTATTCCTCATACAGCTCCGCAAGACTGCGCCAGCAATCCTTGTCATACTCCTTGACAGCCTCGTAGTCGTTCTCCGCCCACCATCGGCGCATATTGTTGCTCCCCGCCATCACGACTTCCTGCGCTTTGGCAACTTCGGGTTTAAGCACAATGTCGCCGCCGTTCTTCACGAACTTGCGATAACCCTCCACAATCCAATGGAAGATATACATTCTCGCTTCGGGTTGCGACAGCTTGTATGTAAGCGAGGTGTCGCGATCCTCGCCGACAAAGCGGTGCTGGGTCGTATGCAACACCAGCCTGCGTCTGTGCGCCCCGAAGCTGTCATCGTCCGTCTCGGGTACGGAGTTGGCACAGCATAATAGAGGCGGTGCCTTGACCTTGATAGGTCGTTTGTCATACGGAACTCGCCCTTGAAACTCGCCTCCGCTCGCAAATGTCTTGAATCCATCGTCCGACATCTTTTTATCCTCCACATCGTCTATGAAGTTGGCTATCTTGCCCTGCAATGCCGCGATATTCACGTTGCGGTCGCTGTCCTTGAATAGCTGTCGGAGCGAGAAACACGAAAAATACTGCTCGCCGAACACATTCAGAATAGCGTTGGCGAGTACGCTCTTGCCGTTAGAGCCGGGGCCCACGAGGATGCAGGTGTACTCGGTCTTGAACCGGCTCTTATCGGCCAAAAGTGAGCCGCACCATTGCTGAAACGCGTCGGCCACTTGCCGATTGGGAATTACGCCCGGCAGTTGGTCGCCCTTGGCCTCGCCGAATATCTTTGTCTCCCATATTTTCCTCGGATTGTCGAATGTCTTGAACTTCTGTCCGCACTCTATATCAAGGTCTTTCGGGTCTTTATACTCCAAATCAAGCACAATCGCAGGGCATTGGTCTATCTTCGGAGTTACAGCCTTGAACTTTTCGAGGTCATACACAAGGTTTCTGAACGCCACATAACGCCGATTCGGACGGTAGAGATACTTGTCGCTGCTCGAAATCGTGTCAAGACAGCTCATGGCGATAGCCTTTGCAGGGTATTCGTCATTGTATTTCTCGCCCAAATCAAGCTCGATGAACGCCCTTTTGAGCAATTCCTTTAAGAATATCTCTCTGTCCTCCACACGCACGAAACAAACGCCGTTAAACGCATATATCGCGCTCTTGCTCCCGTCCGAGAGAAAGCGCTTGGTCTTGTCCTCACAGATAAGACGGCGAATGATTGTCCGCAGTCGGTCTACGCGCCACTGCAAAACCATATTGTCGTTATGCCCCGACCCTTTCAGCGTATTCTCGTATGTCTTGGTCTGCCCGTTCTTGGTCTTATACACATACGTCTCGCCGTAGAGTTTCTTATTCTCCGCCTCCATCGCAGGACAGAGCCACGACAGCAGGGTCGTATATACAGATTCTTGAACCATCATAACGGTAAATTTATTCCCAATTAATTCCGAGTTTGTCAAAAATGCCTTTAATCTCCCCTAATGATTTTTTGCCAAAATGTCTAAATTTTAGCATATCACGAATTGGTATTTGTAGCACTTCCGAAAGCGTATATAATTCCGCACTACGCAAACAATTCTTCGCCCTAATAGACATATCCAAATCCTCAATAGGAGTTGTTAAAATCCCTGCTTGTTCCGTAGTAAAATCGTTACGTTTGGTTTCATCAAGATTCGCGTCTTTGATTATCATTCGCAGACTGAGGTTTTCAGTCCGCAACCTCTGCAATTCTTTATGGAGCTTGTCTTGCTCTGTTACATATTGTTGGAAAGCATACCTCAGCCTCCGTATTGCCTTGCAGTAGATTTGCCTTACCCTTTCTGCGGTTATGTCATAGTCTTTCCCAATATCTACAAAGGTCTTGCCGCCCTCCAATACACCCAAAACGATGCCTTTTTCCCGCTCATATAGTGGGGTAAATTCAAGTCCGACACGGATAGCCTCGCAGAGTTGTTTGAATTGGTTATATTCTACACCCATACTCGTCATAAGTCCTTTGTGGTCTTTAGTTATTTTCATACTCACTCCTTTATCAGTTATCAAACCAAAATACGGCACGGCACTCGCCTCCGTCCGCCTCATAGCCTTTCATCGCACCGAGCAGTGCGAGCCATTCGGAGTAATCTCCATAAAGCTCGCCATCTTCATTCTTGAATATACGGTTTATGCAGTCCTCCATTTCAGAAGTCGTACACCAACTCGGGGTGTGCCAATCGGGGTCGCTGACATATTTCCTGCCGCCAACCTCGTAGTAAACGCTGTCTCCATTCTCCACCCACCTTTCTGCCTCGGATGCGCTGCATTGCCAATCATATTCGGCTTTATCCGCTATTCGATGCCCATAGCGCATTAGTGTTAGTTCTGTCGCGTCTTTGGGAATACCTCTGACGGGCAGATGCTCAATATCGTTGTAGTTTCTCACATCGGCTAATGCAGCGAACATCCCATAGATGCGGTCGCCCCAGCATCTGTCATAGCCGAAAATATGGCAATCTTGCCACTTGCTCTGTCCTTTGGCTTTACGTTCAAGCCTTAAATGTATATCACAGCCCATAGTTCAGCTTTTTATGAACAAAAATCAGTTGTTTCCATTGTCTTGCAAATATTTTCTCGTTAGTTGATGGAACTCTTCGGCCATCCGCTCAAACGTGGCTATGTCGCATACCGGCTCCCAATTGGAAGTAAAATCCATACGGCTGTCAGTTCCGAGTGCGGAAGCCCAAAAGTCGAATCCATAAGGTGGTGCCCCTCTGTCAAGGTATCGGGTGAAGTCCCATACTCGGAAAGCAATCTGATAACCGTAGGTCACTTCGCCGTCCTCATCCTGCTTCTTGCCAAAAGTCTTGAACCACGCCCAATCCTCCGAGGAAGTCAAAGCCGTAGTCCACTTCTTATAGCCTCGTTTTTGAAGCTCGGCCTCAATTGTTTTCAGTTGTGCTGCTGTCATTGTCTTTCTTCTCTTTGGGTTCATAGTCGAGGCAATTAGGCTTCTGGTAGCCATAGCGCACACTGAAAAGCGTATTAAGACACTTGGTGCTATTATGTGCTACACACGCTCCGTTGTTATAGTGCTTACACTCGCTCGGGGTCTGATTATTTTCCATCTTTCTCGGTTTTAGGGGTGAATTTATGGCAGATACCACACATACACCAGTTGTATATCCGGCATCTTTTATTGCCGTTGATTCCCACTTCGCAATACTTGCAGTCTGTGGGTTGGCGGTCAGTCGGGGTCGTGGATTTCCTTGTCGTTTTGAAATGCCGA
>ULUO01038353.1_pt1 | contig 26228 bp, 27 predicted proteins | sample 1958611 | NCBI WGS metagenome assembly ULUO01 (sample SAMEA4835762, study PRJEB28245) | human gut metagenome | biome: gut microbiome; material: fecal sample | place: Denmark | collected 2008
CCGAAAATTTGCAAAAACGGCGAAAAAGCGTTATTTTTATCGGGAACGGGAAAACGTATATCCCGCAGCGACGTCCAGCGCAGCGTAGCGCGGCTGCTGACCGAGTGCGGCGTGAAGGGCAAATGCTCGCCCCACGTGCTGAGGCACACCTTCGCCACACACCTGCTCAACGACGGCGCCGACCTGCGCGAAATACAGGAGTTGATGGGCCACACCTCCCTCAAGGCAACACAGGTCTACACCCACAACAACATCGCGCAGCTGCAACGCATATATGCCGCGGCGCACCCGCGCTCGCACACCGACAAGAAGCCGTAAACGACACTTTCGGAGACAAAACGGAATACCACAGCCGCCGGATGCGACGTTTGCCATATAAAAGATCGGCGCGACGATTGCACCGGAAGCGAAACAGGACGGCGCGACGACTGTACCTACAACAAAACGGAACAGCGCCGCGATTTTACCGGCAACAAAACAGGACGGCGCCGCGATTGTACCAACAACAAAATGGAACAGCGCCGCAATTTTACCGGCAACAAAACAGGACGGCGCGGCGATTGTACTGGCTGCCCAAAAGGCGGCATAGAAATGGTACCGAAGACGTGACAGAGCGCTCTCCGCGGGGGTACCGCCCCGCACGGAGCAGACAAAATAAGGTTTAACTCTAAATTCGAAGGCTATGAACGTACAGATTCAGTCAGTGAAATTCGATGCAGGCAAGCAGCTCATCGAGTTCATCGAGAAAAAATTAGCCAAACTGGACCGCTTTGCCGAGAACGCAATGGGGGCCGATGTGATTCTGAAACTCGACAAGGACAACGAAAGAGGTAACAAGATCGCAGTAGTTACACTCCACATACCCGGCGGCGACCTGCGCGTAGAGGAGCAGGCACGCACATTCGAGGAGGCTATAGACAACTCGCTCGACGTAATGAAACGCCAGATCGAAAAGGCCAAGGGCCGCAATATCTGACCTCGCAATCGGGGGATGACCCCTCGGGCCGCACGCCCAAGTCATCCGATCACAAAAGCAGCCGGCGGAACCAAAGTTCCGTCGGCTGTGTTATAATATCGCCCGAAGACACGGACGTTAACGCACCTCGCCAGAAGTCTTACACCTCTCTGACCCGTTCCCCGACGCCGAGCCGCACGCCGTAGCGGAGCGACAAATATGTATTTGGCAGGTATTCCCACTATTGCGATTATGAAGATTACGGGACACAAAACCGAGAAGGAGTTTATGAAATACATCAAAATCACCGAGGAACAGACGGCGATGGAGTTGATGAATCACCCATATTTCGCAGGATGAAAATGAAAATTTGGAGGAATATTTGTAAAGTACGGAGAAAATATCTACTTTTGTTACGGCGGTAAAATTTACGGTAATAACTAAATAATAGAGAGTAATGATATGAGATACTACAACAGAGAACGCGAGATTGCAAAACTTCAGGAGGTGCGAGAATTATCTTACAACGACCATTCTCGCTTGACAGTAGTAACAGGTCGTAGGCGAATTGGAAAAACTCGCCTTATCAACAATGCGATGGGAGATGAGCCTTTTGTCTATCTCTTCGTTGGTCGTAAAAACGAAGCGTCCCTTTGTGCAAGTTATCGTAAAGAGATTGCCACAAAACTAAATCTTTTTGTACCATCAATAACCTCATTTCAAGAGTTGTTTGCATTTTTGATGCAACAAGGAGAAACAAAAAAATTCACTCTCGTTATCGATGAGTTTCAAGAGTTTTTCAATGTAAATTCGAGTATTTATAGCGACATACAAAACATTTGGGATCAATATCGCTTAAAGACGCATATTAATTTTATAGTAAGCGGGTCGGTCTATTCGTTAATGACAAAGATTTTTCAGCATTATCATGAGCCTCTGTTTGGTCGTGCAGATGTTATGTTAAAACTTAATCCGTTTTCATTGCCTGTATTGAAGCAGATAATGAAAGACCACTTGCCAGCCTATACAAACGATGATTTATTGGCACTTTACACCGTGACGGGAGGTATCCCAAAATATGTAGAGTTGTTGGTAGATGCAAAGTCCTTGACAGTAAAAAAGATTATTCACACGGTATGTGACCCCGATTCACCATTTAAGGATGAGGGCAAAAATCTGTTGGTAGATGAGTTCGGTAAACAATATGGCACATATTTTTCAATTCTTGATGCGATTTCCAATGGTATAAATACTCAATCGGATATAGCATCAGCTTTAGGAGAAAAGAGCATTGGAGGACAACTTAAAAAACTTGAGGAAACATATGAAGTTATCCAAAAGATGCGTCCCATATTGGCAAAGAAAGGAACCCAGACAGTAAGATATGGAATATCAGATATGTTCCTTCGTTTTTGGTTTCGCTACTTCGAGGGAAATCGCACATTGGTTGAGATGAGTCAATTTGAGGTGTTAGAGAAGGTGATTGCTGCAGATTATACCACATATTCTGGCAAAGTGCTGGAGGCATATTTCAAGCAACAATTTATTGAGAGTCACCAATATCGTGATATGGGTTCATATTGGGAAGCTAAAAAGGGTAAAGAGCAGTACGAAATAGATATTGTCGCTTTGCGGTTAGAAAAGAATAAAGCGGTTGCCGTAGAAGTCAAACGTCAGTATAAGGAGTTCAAGCCAAAAGAGTTTGGGGAAAAGGTGCAGCATCTCAAAGATAAAATATTGCCCAAATATGAGATTGAACAGCGATGCTTGACCTTGGAGGACATGTAATATTATAAAGTATGTAAAATTTGCATAGTAACATAACTCTTACTTGAAATTTATGCCCCGCAGACGAAAAATAGAGATTAAGGCTTCGGAGTTGGAGTGCTATGATAAGCTTGTGGCAGAGTTAAGCAAGCGTGAGGAGTTTGCTAACTTCGATGCGGAGAGCTTGCGAGTGTGGGCATACGAGAGTTATGAGCAGGAGTTAAAAGGTGTTGATAAGGCGTTGCGTAATCTGGATCGTTGGCTGGCAGCGCATCGAAACGACCTCTACCTTACGAATATTCACGGTGAGCGACTGCTCTGCAAGCAAGACTTAGCAAAGGCGTTAGGTATCACTCGACCAACGCTTGACCGATGGCTGAAAAGTAAGTGGTTGCAAGGTTGTCGCGACCACTCACGAACAGAGGATAATATCTATTACTACTCTGCTACCGCAATAAAATCAGCATTGGAAGAGTATATATTAAAAGAGGGTAACTCAAATTAAATCAGTATTATACAATGAGGGCAGCGAATCGTTGCCCTCTTTTCTTTGTAAAATATTTTTACACCTTTACAAACCTGTGCCAACTATGCCATACGATGCCAAATGAGGACATCGAATGGCAACCAAGAATACATTCTGAAATCTGTGGCATAATGTGTCTTCGAAATGGCATAATATGTCATAGCCAAGTAACGAAATAACCAGTTTTAGCAGCCGAAAATAAAGCCGTTCCTTTGCAGCGTAACAGAAATGTAAAACGCTATGGCAAAGGAAATTTATCTCAACGGCTTGACCGCCGACCAGCTCTCGGAAATGATACGAGAGTCCCTGCGCGACGAGTTGCAGCAGCTGCGACCTATGCGCCAAAAATCAGATGTTAAATACCTCACTCGTCAGGAGACGGCACGGCGACTACGCATATCGCTTGTGACGCTCTCCGATTGGGTTAATCGTGGCAAAATCTGCGCTCACAAAATCGGTGGGCGTGTACTCTTTCGCGAGAGCGATGTAGAGTCGGCTCTTAATCAAATCATCCCCATAAAAAGATAATCAGTGAAAGAGAAATATATTCTTCTTTCATAGTAATACTATACCGCTATGAGAACAATTCAAGACATTAAACTTATCCCGATACGTGACTATTTGGTGAAGCGAGGCATCGCGCCGAGGCAGGAGAACTCTCGTTATGGATTTTATCTTTCACCGCTTCGCGACGAACAAGATGCGAGTTTCAAGGTGGACTATGTGCAGAATCTATGGTACGACTTCGGCGAGGGGCGTGGCGGCTCAATCATTGACCTTGTTATGGAGATCGAGAAGTGCAACATTCAGCAGGCAGTGGAGCGATTGCGAAACGACAATATTTCAACTTCAACTCTTGTTACTTCGCAAACTTTACACACTTTACCGAATAGGTTGCAAGTATTAGGTGACTATCCGTTATGCCACCCAGCACTTGTGAACTATCTCAATAGTCGTGCTATTGACACCTCTATTGCTAAGAAATTTTGTCGAGAGGTACATTACTCGGTTGGCGAGCGCAACTACTTCGCCATCGGCTTTCGTAACGACTATGGCGGTTGGGAACTGCGCTCCGAAAGATTCAAAGGGTGTAGCACACCGAAGCATATTACGACCATCGATAATGGTAGCGATAAGGCACTCGCCTTCGAGGGTTTTATGGACTTTCTTTCGTTTCTAACCATTAAGCGTAACGATTCTCCGACTTGCAATATCGCAGTATTAAACTCGGTTGCCAATATCCAAAAAGCAGTGCCGTTCTTGGCTCGTCATCGTAGTATCTGCACCCTCTTGGATAACGATGATGCAGGGCGAAAAGCACTCGCCGAGATAGAGCGATTATGCCCTCAAAGCAAAGTTATAGACCAGTCGGATTTTTATCGTAGGCATAAGGATTTGAATGATTATTTGCGCTGGAAACAACCTCGAAAACGGGTTGTGGTGAAACAGAAACGAGGATTTAAGATGTAGGGGAGCAAGTTTGTGTTTCTGTCGGACAGAAACTATGAAATCCCGATGGTCTAACCTAAAACATAACCAGTATGAGAACAATAAAAAATCGCAATAACGAAGGTCGCCCACCTATGGCGGCAACCGAAAAACGCAAGTATAAAATTACGGTACGCTTTGCAACCAAAGAGTACTTTTCGTTAAAGGATAAGGCTCGCCGAGCAGGTGTTACTTTGAGCGAGTATCTACGCCGAGTATCAGCCTCCTCGGTGGTGCGTGAGCGATTGCGCCCACAGCATCTGCACCATATCCTGCAACTGACAGGTATGGCAAATAATCTTAATCAGATATCTCGCAAGGCTAATGCCGCAGGCTATGTGAGTGCGAGAACAGAGTACCGCAATTTAGCAAGCGAGATTGATGACTTGATAAGCCGCATAAAAGATGATAGGTAAGATAGTACAAGGTGCAAATTTTCGTGGTGTGGTAAATTATGTATTGCAGAAGCTCGATGCCGAGCCACTCGGTAGCAGAGGGCTGAGAAACGACAGCATTGACCATATAGTTGATAGTTTTCGTATGCAAGCATCGCTTAATCCTATCGCCAAGCCCGTATCCCATATTTCGCTTGATTTCTCGGTACAGGACAAGGAGCGACTTACGAATAAGATGATGATGCAGATTGCCGATGAGTATCTTCACCGTATGGGTTATGGTGATACACAAGTGCTGATAGTTCGCCATAATGATAGAGAGCATCCGCATCTGCACCTTGTCCTCAATCGAATTGACGGGAATGGCAAGCGTATCTCCGACAAGAATGAGCGAGTGCGGAATGCAAAAGTGTGCAGATTACTATCGGATAAATATAGTCTTTATATAGCTCCGAATAAGGAGAATGTTAAACGCCATAGACTGCGCGAACCTGATAAAACGAAGTATGAGATCTACGATGCTATTCGTAACGTTCTACCAAGATGTCGCAACTGGAACGACCTAACTACTGCGTTACGAAAACAAGGCATTAATACCGAGTTTAAGCGCAAAGGCACTACCTCGACCATCGAGGGTGTGAAGTTCTCCAAGAACGGTTATACTTTCAGTGGCTCTAAGGTCGATAAGGCTTTTAGCTACTCCAAGTTAAATCGCCACTTCGCCCAAGTTGAGCAACGAGCGACTCAACAACCAACACCTGGCAAAAGGATGAAGATGGCTGCAGATAACTATCGCTCTGCATTTTCGGGTTTGTTTGGCGATAATAATCCTTCGGTCAAGCAAGGTGTCGATATGGGCGCATATGGTATTATCGCCCTACCGCCATTTGAATCGCCGATAAAGCTGTCGGCAACACAACTGCAACGCCGAGCAGGAGAGTCGCCCGATGAGCACCTTGCCCGTGTAACAGCCCTACTTAATCAGATAGCCGAGGCTATGGTTGTTGCCACCGAGGAACGTAAACGACGAATTAGAGCTAGCAAACCTAAAAAATCGGCACTAAAACTTTAATGATATGAAAGAAATTAGCACAACCTCCCGACAATGAAATCTGGAGGTTTATATTTTGTTTTGCTTTGATTTGTTATTGATAAAAAAGAGTTAACTTTATGGAAAACTTTGTCTATGAATAAAAAAGATATAGAGACACTTGCCGTAAATGCTGTAAGAGATAGTATTGCGGTATGTGATTATATGGAACCATATCTTAATGATAACGATAAAACTCCGTCTTGGGATGGAGATATATACATCTATACTACACCTGATCGAAAGAAAGAAAATTTACGAGGCTTAATTAAGTCTCAAATTAAGGGTAAAGAACAATCTAACTTATCTAAAAATATTATTTCATATCCAGTGAGTGTTATCGATTTAAAGAATTTCCTACGCACTGGAAGCACAATCTATTTTGTGGTATATATATCTTCAAATAAAGTTGATAGACAGATATATTATAATGATTTGAACCCAGTAAAACTCAAACACTATATCAAAATAGCTAAAGGTAAAACTATAAAAATCCCTTTTAAAAGGTTTCCCAATGATGCTGCAAGCAAAACAGATATATGTATAAATCTGTATGATGACAGCGTTAAACAGATGAGTCATCAAGAACATATACTATCATTTGAGGACCTACAAAGTCGGAATGTGGCAAAGATAGATTTGTAATACACAAGTTATGCCCCAAAAACGCCAGATATCGTTCAGCTTATGCTCGATAATTCAGCAAGCATATATGTACAATTAGAAGGCTCAGATATATCATATCCGTTAGATACTACTGACTTAATATTACAACTTGAATTCAAGAGAGATGCCGTTGTTAAAGTAGGAGATATTATATTATATTCTATTCTCAAGTTATAGTAAAGCGGACTGCGAATGATTTAATTATTAGAATTGGAGATAGCCTTGATATTGTGCACAATAAGAATACGGGGATGATCACATTCAATTATCGATTAAGTCCCTCTCTAAGAAAAGCAGTTGTTGACTTGGCATTTATAAATGCGGCAATGGATGCAAAAGAACTTTGGATTAATAACACCTTGTATGGCATTCCTGACGAGATTGCCAAATCTTATAATAGAGAGTGGGGATCATCTACCTTAGTCTCGATGGAGGAGTATGTTAAAGTTCTAGATATATTAAAAGTTAAAAAAGATATAGAATGGGAAAAGTTGTCACCGCTGGAGTATAGAGATTTTAATACCTTAGTTAAAGCATTTGTCCGAAATGAATTAGTATATGATTTAAATGATAATCTACCTCCTGTGTGCATAATGGAAATACAGGGTATAAAACTTTTGTTAGGAGTTGAACGTAGTGAAGCATCCTCAAATGCTTGGAAAGTTTATAATGTATTCGAACACCCTGCGATAAATAATTTACAGTATAGGAAAACTGAAAATGATCCAATACTCCCAACCTCAATGTATACTTTACTGAAAGCAGATGATTATAATTCAATTGACAATATCAATTACGAGACATTGCCTGAGACATATAAATGCCTAAAAGATAGCAATCCTATGATTGTAGATATAGTAAATCGTGATTTGTTAATAATGCTTTTGGCATATGATAAACATCCTAACGAAAGATTGCTTAAAGCGGTAGAAGATCTTGCAAAGTGGATTCTTAATGACGCCTCTTTCCCAGAGTTACCATATGAGTCTCGGTATCTAAATCTTATGCAGATATATAAAAGAACCCGAAATTTGACAAACGAGGAGAAAGAGCAAATTTACGATATATATGATAATGCAAAGATTAGTGATATTAAGGTTGCTGCGGCATTATTGATAGAGGATTATGTTGGAGCAAAACGTAATTTCGCAAAGATGGCTTTGGGAGAACAGGATTTATTCAAGACATTACCGATATACAATTTATGGAGAGAATAATATTTTAGAGGATATATAATTACAAAAAGTTCATAACTCTGGGGTATGAAACGAAGCATCTTTATCATAGCATTTATACTATTTGCTATTCAAGCCAGTGCAAACAACCGTTGGGCGATTGTTGTGGGCATAAGTCACTACCCAAAAGAATCTGGCTGGGGTAGAATTTCAGGCGCCGAGGATATCAATATAGTTGTCCCGATGTTGACGCAAATTGGTTTTGACGAAAACCATATAATAACACTAACCGAAGAGCACGCAACTAAAAAAGAGATTACGTCGGCGTTCGATAATCTGACAAACCAAGTTAAATCAGGGGATGTTGTATATTTCCATTTCTCGGGTCACGGACAGCGGATAACCGACTTGAATGGAGATGATGTTGATGAAGACGGTGTGCCTTCAGGATACGACACGGCACTTGTTCCATATGATGCTTATAGGAAATATGACCCAATAAAGTATCGTGGCGAAAACCATATTATTGATGACGAACTCAACGAGTGGTTACACGCAATCAAGGCAAAGATTGGACCTGAAGGCTCTCTGATAGTTGTTCTTGATGCGTGCCATAGCGGTGGTGGAACTCGAGATGAGGACGAAGACGACGAGCAGTATATAATTCGAGGTGGTGAACCATTTGATATCAGGGGTGGAAATGCGGATCAATTTAATCTCCCAAATTCATCAGGCCGCAATGTAGATAATACCCGTCAAGAGAATTGGATATGCTTGAGTGCTTGTACCCAAATTCAGAGTAACTATGAGTATGAGAAAAATGGTAAATATTGTGGTCGTTTGAGTAGTGCCATTGCGGATGTTATCTCAGCAGAGATGACGGGGTTACAGTTGGTTAAAGCAATTGCCAATACTCCTCAATATAGTGGTTATCCCAATGGAAAAGAACCGCAAAATTTGAAATATGATATGCCAGAAGAGTTGAATGATAAGAAAATACTATAGGTTATGACTGACTCTCAGTTAATACACGAAATTGCACACGGAAATAATAACGCATTTACTGAGCTGTATGAGACATACCGTAAAGAATTTGTAGGTTATATCCGAATGAGTTTCAAGGGTGATGAGGATACAATTTTTGACTTGTATCAGGATTCGTGTGTAGCATTATATGATAATATCCGCACAGGCAAATTGACGGAATCCAACCTTTCTGTCAAACTTAAAACTTATTTATTCGGTATTGGTCACCACAAACTACTTGACCTAATAAGACGTGAACAAGTAAGGGGCAAATACAAGCAAAATACAGAATTAGAAGTAAAGATTAAAAAATATAGAGAGTTGCCAGATTTCCAACAAATGGTTGAGCGTGATGAAAACTTGGAGATCATTAAACAAGCTGTAAAAAATATTACAGAACCTTGTAATTCAATCTTGACTTTGTATGTGTATGAAGATAAAAGTAATGACGATATTGCATTAGAGTTAGGTTATTCTAATGCTGATTCCGCTAAACAACAGAAGAGCCGTTGCTGGAAAAAGTTAATTGCGTATGTAAAAACTCTCATAGGTTAGTTATGAAACAGGAGCGTATAGATAATTATGTGATGAGTAAAATGTCTGCCGAGGAGCGTAATTCCTTTGAGCAGGAGATTGCTAATGATGCCGAGTTGCAGGCGGAGGTTGCCTTGCACCGTGATGTCGTGCGAGCCATAAGGATGAAGGCAGCCAAAGAGCATTTGCAGAAGGTTGAGCGTCAGATTCGGGCAGAGGAGAATAGACGAAAGGTATTTACGATTCGCATTGCTGCTGCGGCATTGGCAGCTTGCTTGGTTGTGGGCGTGTTTGTGGACTACGATAATCGTGATGACTACAAGGATTATGCTGCAAATATTGAGATTACACCATCTCGAGCTGCAGGTTATGAAGTGAACGAGGTTATATATAAGATTGCCGAGAATAACTACACCGAGGCGTTAGCAACTATTGAGGAGGCGATGGCGCAGGATATTAGTGCGAGCGAGCGTGATGAGTTGGAGTGGTATAAGGCGGTAACTTATATGCGTATGGGTAAGTGGATAAAGGCCCGCAAGTTACTTAAGCAAATTGCCGCATCGGATAGCGCATATAGCGAAGATGCTCAAAAGGCTTTGGAGGAGTTGTAGAAAAAGAACGGAGAGCCTTTCATAACCTAGTTATGCGGCTCTCCGTTAGGCTAATACCTACTCTCCCACGATTTACGCAGTACCATCGGCTCTAATGGGCTTAACTTCTCTGTTCGGAATGGAAAGAGGTGTGACACCATTGATTAATAACCGTTTATCTCCTAATTATTCTTTGAGCTTTATTCAAACCCAAAGCAAGGCTTTATAAATTTGACATTGAATTTTGTCGCCTGCAAATTCCTTCAATAGAATTGACAGAATAGGGCATATAGAATCCAATCATCAAAATATTACTACCTTGATTAGGAATGAAACTACTCAAAGAATAAAACAAACGATAAGATCTGTTTTACTCATATTGAATAATTTTAAAAATTGCAACAAAGAATATCCTCTATAGCAGACCATACTACACAAAGGAAGTACAATCCAAAGGCAAAATTAGAGTAAATTTGCCAACTTTGCAAAAACGGAATAAAAATGAAAAAGCTGCTCATCATACTCGTTGTGATACTCATGGGAACAATCAATGTGTTTTCCCAAGAGCAGACAAAGACGCTCTATGCTGTGTATCTTGAGATGGGATATGATGCATACGGTAACGGCAATTACGAATCTGCGATAAATTGGTTGACAAAAGCCGCAGAATATGCAAAAGACAAAGTAGGCACACAACATCCAACTTATGCAGCGGTGTTATGTGATTTGGCTCTCTGTTATTACTATAATGGCAATTATTCTGAATCTATTGAATTGAATGGAATAGCATTAGAGATAAGAAAATCTACACTTGGAGAACTACATCCTCATTATGCTATATCTCTGAGTAATCTTGCTATATGCTACTATGCTATCGGGAACTATTCTACCGCCATAGAATTAAATAAACAGGCTTTGGAAATTAATGAAAAATCATTGGGAGAGACAGATCCTGCATACGCAACATCATTGAGCAACTTAGCGTCTTGTTATAGAGCAATAGGTAGTTATGATACAGCAATTAATCTAAATAAGAAGGTTCTTCAAATAAGGAAGCAGAGTTTGGGAGAAACACATCCTGACTATGCAACGTCATTAAATAATTTGGCAGCTTGCTATGATAATATTGGAGATACTAACTCTGCTATTCCGTTAATTGAACAAGCCGTAAAAATAGAAAGAATCACATTAGGGGAAACTCATCCTAAATACGCCCTGACGCTTAGTAATTTGGCATGGCTATATCGAAAAAACGGAGATTATTCATCCGCTATTGATATTAGTAAAAATGCGTTAAACATCGTCAAAGCAAAGTTGGAAGAGAGCCATCCAGATTATGCATATTCATTAAATGCGTTAGCTGTATGTTATACAGACATTGGTGACTATTCTTATGCTATTGAATTGCTCACCAAGGCATCTGATGTATTCAAAAGTATATATGGCGAGATACACGTTGATTATGCTCGGACATTAAATCATATAGGACTATGTTATTATATGCTTCAAGATTATAATAGAGCTATAGATTTATATAAACTCTGTTTGAAAGTATATGAAGAAACATTGGGTAAAAATCATTTTGAATATACTACAACATTGGATAATCTTGCATTATGTTATCTTAATAAAGGCGATTATAAAATTGCTTCAGAATATAATAATCAATCCCTCAATACTATAAAGAATTCTTTAGGCGAAAATCATCCTTTGTATGCTATCTCACTAAATAATTTAATTTTATGCAATTGCGCTATTGGTAATTATTTAGATGCTACCAAACTAGGTAAGCAGTTGCAAAAACTTATAGATACAAAAAACTCTAATTATGCGATATTTTTAAGCAACATTGTTTTTGCGTATTATAAATCTGAGCAGTATGATAAGATTCGTCCGATTTGGGATGAGATATATTCGTCATTAATGTTTAACTCGCTATCTCAATTCAGAGAAATGACATCTTTCCAACGCCAAATGTATTGGAATACAAATATTTTATCAAGTATTGTTATACAGAACAATCTATACACCAAGGTCCTCTCCAATGACAAACAAAGTATGGGATTATCGTATAACTCGCTGCTTTTCTCAAAGGGGGTGATTCTTGCTTCGGATATTGAGTTCGATAAGGTTATTCGCGAGAGTGGCGATACCGTGTTGTTAGAGAAGTTTGAGGAGTTGCGTACTACGCGAGCCATACTTAACACATATTACAATAAACCTATTGCCGAGCGTCCTGAGGGCGAGGTTGAGCGTTTGGAGGCTCGTGCCGAGGTGTTGGAGAAAGACTTGCTTGCCGGCTCGAAGGAGTATGCCGATTTCACACGCCGTCTGGAGATTGAGTGGCAGGATGTGCAGGCTGCGCTGGGCGACAAGGATGTTGCGATAGAGATTTTGGCCGCAGACGAGCATATTGACGAGGATACACCGCCCTACTATGCTGCGCTGGTACTCCGCAAGGGGTGGAATGCACCAAAGTTTGTGGAGTTGTGCGGTGCAGAGGAATTACAAGCATATTTCGATAGCGAGAATGGTTTGGCGATGATGTATCGCGAGGCAAATTCGAGGAAACTGTACGACCTGATTTGGGGCAAATTGGCGGAGTATATCGACGAGGGTGATAATGTCTATTTCTCGCCGGGAGGTTTGTTGCATCAGGTAAATATGGAGCTGTTGCAGGATGCTGACGGGCGTCTAGCGAATGAGAAATACAACCTGCACCGTGTATCTTCAACACGAGAGTTGTGTTTTGAGAAGCCGAAGATTGCTCACTCGGAAGCCGTGCTATATGGCGGTTTGAGATATGATTTGGATTCAACCACGATGATTGCACAAAGCCGAGCCGTACGCCCTGAAGAAGAACACTATGCATTGCGAGGCTTGCTGCTGGATTCGTTGAGAGGCAAGCTAAATTATCTGTCAGCATCCAAGACCGAGGTGGAGAAAATCAGCGAGCAGATGAACCAACACGGCATTAAGACAACACTCTATGTTGAGCAGGTCGGCAACGAAGAGTCGTTCAAGGCTCTGTCGGGAAAGAAAACGCCGATTATCCATCTTGCAACGCACGGATTCTTCTTCAAGAATGAGGAGGCAAAAGTGAAGCCATTCTTCCGAATGATGAGTATGGATCAGGAGCGACCACGACCTGATAATTCGTTGCGCCGTTCGGGGTTGGCATTTGCTGGAGCGCAGAAGGCGTGGGATGGAGAGGAGATTCCGAAGGGGATAGATGATGGCGTTATGCTGGCGCAAGAGATTGCATCAATGGATTTGGCGGGGACGGATTTGGTGGTGCTCTCAGCGTGCGAAACAGGCTTGGGCGAAATCAACAGCGAAGGCGTATTTGGATTGCAGCGTGCATTTAAGAAAGCGGGTGTACAGACTTTGGTGATGAGCTTGTGGAAGGTACACGATGAGGCGACAGCGTTGTTTATGCAGACCTTCTACGAGAACCTGCTCTCGGGGAAATCGAAACGAGATTCATTTGCTGCGGCACAGATGGCGTTGCGAAAGCATAGGGATTACGGCAAAGATCCAGCATATTGGGCAGCGTTTGTAATGCTTGACTAAAAAAATAACATATTTTTCAGAGAAAAGGTAATCAGCAATGGTTACCTTTTCTGTTTTTGCGCGATTAACCAATGAAAGCAACGAGGAAATGAGGTGCTACCAAAAAAAGTTTATTAGACTTGGTTACCTTTTCTACAGTTGCGCGATTAATAGATAGAAAACGAAACATAAAACCTTACAAATATGAAAAATCAGACTATTGAACAAAAAATTAAAGTTATTAAGCAGGCTATTTATGACGGAGTTGCTGTGTTTGTTGAGCGTTATAACTCAAAAAAGAGCAACACCTGCCGAGATAGAAAAGTTTATCCCGTGAAAATCAAAGGCGACAATCTCCTTTGTGCTGATATTGAGGCTGGCGGAGCGTGGAGAACTCTCAAATTAGAGTGGATATCAGGAAATGTATATGTAATGTAAAATCAATAATCAGAGTTATTATGAAAAAGTTATTTGCAACATTGTGTGCTATTGGCGCAACCACACTAACGGCATTTGCCGATGCCTATGATTATGGAAAAATATCAATGATTGATGGCTACGGAGATGGCGATAATACTACAATGTGGGTAATCCTTGCGTTGATAGGAATAAGTTATCTGTTCTCACAATGGATGGAGAAAAAATAAATTTTGTTTAACCATTAAAATTTAAGTTATGAAACCTTATTACGATGATGATTACGATTACGACCAACCTCACTATGGTAAATATCGAGGTTCGTATGCTCAGGATGTAGAGGGTTGGAGCGATGAGGATATCGATTCTGTTTTCGATGGCGACCCTGACGCATATTGGAATATAGATTAATGTTGTTTTTTGCTATATTTTGTTATTTTGTTTGGTTAACGATTAGACCATTGCCTATTGGGCGGTGGTCTAATTATTTATCTTAATATTTCTCATTATGCAAAATAACAAGTATTTTTACAAAAAATATGATATGAAAAGGCTCTTGATAATTTGTGTAATAATTTTATTCGCCAACAATTCTGTTATTGCACAGGAAGATAGATTAAATATACTATTTAGCATAGAAGAAATTGACAATTACTCTATCAATGTATTACCTCATGTCATTAATTACTTATATGATTTATGCGTAGACGGTTATAAAAATGGACATATCACCAATGCTATTAATTATAGCAATAAAGCATTGTATATAATTGATCATAAATTAGACGGGGAACATCCTAACCGTGGAGAATTCCTTAGAATTTTAGCAATATCTTATGATAAAATTGGAGATTTCACCAAAGGCCTGCAATATCATCAACTAGAAATTGAATACTTTGAAAAGTATAAAAACAATAGATTTCAAGACTATGTGCTCTCATTATTTAATCTTGCTTGTCATTATGGTCAATCAAAAGATTTTGATAATGCCATTAATTCATTTATAGCTACTATTCCAATAATTAAAAGTAGTTTCGGCAGTGATAATATAATATATGCACAAGCGTTATGCAATTTCGCTAATTGTTATTCAGCTGTTGGAGATAGTGCAACTGCAATCGAGTATTATAAACAAGCACAAATTATATATCAGAAGAATAAAATAGAAGACGAATTCTATGGTATTCTTTGTTGCAATATGGCGTACACATATTACAAGCGAGATGACTACATATCTGCAATTGATTTATGCCGACATGGATTAGATTTAATATCAAACTATGCCGGGGATACAGATGAAGCATATATTCATCACATATGGAATCTAAGTATGTATTATTACAAAGCGACAATGACTCACGACCTTATTCGTTGCTGGAAACGATGTGTAGATTTGACATCACATTATGTACAGAATCAATTAGGATGGGGGTTATTGTCATCAAAACAAAGACGCATTTTCTGGAATAGAATTATATCCGAAGTTAATAACTATACTAAAATATATAGTTATTATATCGCTTCTAAAGAGACTTCTGATTCATTTTGGTATGACACGTTTACCAATGTATCATACAATTCTATTCTTATAAGTAAAGGTGGATTACTAAAATTTAACACAGAAATATCTACAACTATATACAAGGAGGGATTGTCTGATTCTTATGATGATTTTGAGAATAGTCAATTAATAAGTAATGATAATCTCACTTTTTCTATTGTTAAGAATAATGAGGTATTACAACAACGACTATTTTTGCGGGAAACTCATTTTATGGATATTAAATGCAGACACATTCTTAATAAACTAGGAAATAAAGATGTCGCAATTGAAATTTTAACTGCTGACGAATACCTTGAAAAAGGTTCTTCTTATTATGCTGCTCTTGTACTTCGTAGAGGTTGGATTGCGCCGAAGTACGTGGAGTTATGCAGCACAGAGGAGCTACAAGCATATTTTGACAACTATAATAGTTTGGCTATGATGTATCGTGATGCAAATTCTAGAAAATTGTACAACCTAATTTGGGATAAGTTAGCCATGTTTATTAATGAGGGAGACAATGTATATTTTGCACCCGATGGATTACTATATCAAATGAATATAGAAGTATTTCAAGATGCAAACGGCAAGCGTGCAAATGAGAAATGGAATCTTCACCGAGTATCTTCTACGCGCGAGTTGTGTATGGAGAAGCCAGAGATAGATATGACCTCGGCAGTGTTGTATGGAAACTTGTTATATGATGTGGATTCGACCACGATGGTCGCAGAAAGTCGCACATATAGGCAGGAGGATAATTATGTCGCTTCACGAGGTTTTGTACAAGATTCCACAATGCGTGATGGATGGAACCGCCTTGTCGCAACCAATACGGAGATAAATAGTATTGCAATGACAATGCAGGCTTGTGGAATTGAGCCAACAATTTATAAATTAGAAACAGGCAACGAAGAGTCATTTAAGGCTCTATCGGGTAAGAAGACCCCGATAATTCACCTCGCTACGCACGGATTCTTCTATAAGGACGAAGAGGCAAAGACCAAAACATTCTTTGAGACGCTTGATATGAATAAGAACAATTATGCGTTGGATAATTCGCTCAAGCGTTCGGGGTTGATTTTGGCAGGAGCGCAAAAGGCTTGGTTGGGAGAGCCGATTCCCGATAATGTTGAAGATGGTGTTTTACTTGCCGAAGAGATTGCGACAATGGATTTGACTGGAACAGACTTAGTCGTTCTATCGGCGTGCGAGACTGGCTTGGGCGAAATCACAAGTGAAGGGGTATTCGGTTTGCAACGAGCATTCAAGAAAGCAGGCGTACAAACACTTATAATGAGTTTATGGAAAGTGGATGATAATGCCACGTCACTATTTATGCGAACTTTCTACAAGCAATGGTTGGGAGGGAAATCTAAACATGCTGCATTCCTTGACGCACAAGCCGCAGTTCGTGAATGCAAAGAATCCGACTACTCTAATCCATACTATTGGGCATCGTTCATAATGCTCGACTAAATCATAAATAACATATTTTTCAGAAAAGGTAATCAGCAATGGTTACCTTTTTTGTTTTTGCGCGATTAACAGATGAAAGCAACGAGGAAAAGATTCCGCTCGAAAAAAGCTTATTCGACTTGGTTACCTTTTCCAAAGTTGCACGATAAATAGATGAACGCTCGAAGGAAAAAGATTTTCTGACAAAATGATTTAGGTCGGTTACTTATTCTCAAGTTGAGCGATTAACTATCAGAAGCAGGTTCTTTGACATACTTAAGACAAACAAAAACAAAATTATAAACCTAAAAATATTCTAAAAATGAAAATTAACAATCAAAATTCGGCACTCTCGACTCTGGTGGAGCGAGCATTGCCAACCAAAAGCGAATCGGTTACATATAACCTTCGCACCAATATGTACGAAACAGAGCGCTATGTCAGCGCAGCTGGCAACGCCTACTTTCGTGGTGTTAAACTCTCGGATCGCATCGTCCTGGAATTTTGTTGTGGCGATGGCTGGTATCACCGATTTATCAACAGCATCCGTGTCTATTGTTTCAATGGAACGCAGAAGCAGATGATTGATTCACGCAATTATAACTGTAGAATTTACAGTGAGCAGTTCTGCTATCGTGAGTGCGTTGATATGATTAGCAAATATCTTAAATCGCAGGCACAACTTGCAGGTGGCGTGGTAGAGGATTCTACAATTATGGATTTCTCAAAGCAACTGATTGAATCAACGAATCAGCGATTGATAGCGTAACAATATGTAAAACATATAAAATCTTAAAATATTATGAAAACTACAAATTCTTTTCTTGACAAAATTTTGCCTCAGTTTGGCAATCCCCGCGAGAACATTCCCGTGTATAGCGACTCGCAAAAGATGTTTATGTCATCGCACTACACCAGCGCATCGGGCAATATGTACTACAAGGGTTTGCGCTTCACAGACCGTATGGTAATGGTTGAGAAGGTTGGCTTGTACAAGAACTTCTCATACATAGACTCGGTTGAAGTATATGCATTCGATGGCGAAACAAAAATCCTCATTGGTAAGATAGATTATGATAAGGTATTCTATAATGCCGAGCGCATTAAGGAAGATACAGCAACCATTATTGCCAACTACCTTGAGGATTCCTCCCGAGTTACAGGAGCGTTGATGGATAAAACCCGCATTCAGCAACAAACAAGACATCTGCTGGAAGCGATGTATGAAAATCCGCTTCGCTCTGCTATGGCATTAAAAGGTGTGTATAAGCAATTACTACTAAATGAGTAACAATAAAAATCATGACCAATAAAATTGATAATTATAAAAACAGAATCACTATGGAACAGAATAAAGAACTAATGCAGGCATACCGCTTGCTCAAGAATACCAATACTTCATTTTTCTTGACAGGACGAGCAGGAACAGGTAAGACAACCTTTGTGAAGAATGCTCAAAAAGAGATAAACAAGAACTTTATCGTACTCGCCCCAACAGGTGTTGCGGCTATCAATGCTGGAGGTATGACGATCCACTCATTCTTCGGTTTTGAGCCCAAAGTGCTGACTCCATATGACAAGGCGAGTCTAAACAAGGAGAACTATGCTATATTAAGAGCCTCTGATACGATTATCATTGATGAGGTGTCGATGGTTCGATGCGACTTGATTGATGCAATGAATCGCACATTGCAGAAATGTATGAAGAATACGCTACCCTTCGGTGGAAAGCAGATGCTCTTTGTTGGAGATATGTTCCAGTTGGAGCCCGTAGTTACGGCAGATGATAAGGAGGAGATGAAAAAGCATTATGGAGACAAAAAGCCATTTTTCTTTAATGCAGATGTATTTTCATATATTACAATTAACCCTATTGAACTGCGTCAGGTGTATCGTCAAACAGATAAGCGATTCATCTCATTGTTGGATAATATCCGCAATGAAAACATTTGCCAAGATGATATGGCCACACTGAACAGTCGTGTGGGTAAACCGTATGATGATGAGAAGGCTGTAATCACACTTACCAGCACAAATCGCGTCGCCAAGAACATCAACGAATCAATGCTTGCAAAAATGCAAGAGCCAGAGTACATCTTTGAAGGTGTTGTTGAAGGAGATTTCAATGTTGAGAAATTTTCTACAACAGAGAAGACTTTGCGCCTTCGCATTGGCGCTCAGGTGATGTTTACCCGTAACGATATTTCAAAGAGATGGGTGAATGGAACTCTCGGCAAGGTTGAAAAGATTGACGAGAATACCATCTCAGTAAAATTGAATGATGGCGAGGTTCACAATGTGGATCGTGTTACTTGGGAGAAGGTTAAGTACTCTTATAATAAAGAGACTAAAATTGTTGAGAAAGATGTAATCGGAACATTTACGCAGTTCCCATTAAAGTTGGCTTGGGCTATCACAATCCACAAGAGCCAAGGATTGACTTTTGATAACGTAAAGATCGACTTGTCTGGTGGTGTATTTGCGGCTGGTCAGACATATGTGGCATTGAGCCGTGCAAGAACACTTGATGGCCTATACCTTCAGAAACCAGTATTGTCAAAGCACGTTATGACGCATAAGGATGTGTTAGACTTGGCAACATCGTTCAATAATGAAGAACGATTAGAGGAGGAGATTTGCATTGGTGAAGTTATCTATCAAATGCTCAAAAAGTATGATTATGACGCAGCTGCAAAAGTGTTGTTTTCAAAGGGCGTTGAGAAGTTGCAGGAGCGAGGTTCGAGTCTTGATGCCGCACGCTTGTTTAACAGGGCATTGGACTGCGTTGTATGCGATGATTGTTTCTTCGATAGTCTTGTAAATTTCCAACAAGAAATTTTGGATAACTGCGACATAGATACGAATGAGGAGTCTTTGTTTGTAAAGGCGATTATTAACTTGTATTCAGGTGTGTATGATAACTCTATCTCGGCTTGTGATAAATATATCCAACTCTATGGCGAAACAGCAAATATACTCTATGTAAAGGCGCGTGCTAGTGTCCTGTCTTGTGATTATGAAACTGCAGACCAATTGCACGATGAGATTTTGGAGAAGTTTGACAATGGAACAAACCTCAAGGTGTTGTATCGTGGTGCAATCCTTAATGAGGAGTATTGCAAAATTGATGGGTTGTCGATCTTGGTGCAGCTTGTTGAGTTGGCTCCTCATACGTTTAAACTTCATACGGTTATTCGTGAATTGATGCAAAAAAGAAATCTCAGCCTGAATGTAAGTGAGGAGACAGACAACTGCATATATGCAGGGTTTAATAATCCAGACCTCGACAATGTGGCATTTATGGAGATTCTTATGTCTCATTACACTGAAAATAACGACACCTACAAAGAGTATCTTGACATCCTGTCAAAACAGATATTTAGTTAAACATATAATAATCATAATAACTTCACACAATGAAACATTTACTGACACTTATTGCATTCCTGCTGGTGGCAGGAGTGCAGGGTGGCTACACCCAAAAGAAGAACGATGGTTCGGATTACAACTATAAGCGTGCAATGGAGATTCTGGACAATGATGGCAATCCTGACGAAGCGCTTGAGTGGCTCAATAAGCAACTGCAAGAGAATCCTAAACACGGAGATGCTCTAATTGCTCGTGCAATGTATTTTTACAGCAAAGAGGAGTATGGTAAATCCTTATCTGACCTGAATAATGCGATAAAGTACTACAACAAACATAATGAGTACAAGATGTCGAGCATCTATACTGGGCGTGCAATGGTATATGAAGATATGGGCGAGTTAGAAAAGGCTATAGCTGATTATACTTCTGCATATGACAACACCAAAAAGGAGGATACAAGTTTATCTCATATAACAAGTATCCTAGAATCTCGAGCACACTTATATTATATTCAAAAGAATTATTCAGCAGCTGATAATGATTATCGGCTGATGATGAAACACGATGAGGCTAATCAAGCGGCAATGGTCGGTCTTGCTCGCAATATGATTATGCGTGACGAGTATCAGAAGGCAGTAGATATGTTAAACAACTGCCAGAAATACGGGGACGGCTATGACCAAATATATCGCTTCAGGCTGCAAGCATATGATAAACTTGGAGAAACGGACAAGGCTATTGATGATGCAATAGAGTACTATGGTGTCAGCGACGATGTGGATATAGAGTTGGTTGAAACAACGCTAAAAAAACATCTGAGCTATGCGTTAGCGAAGATTACAGAGAAGATGAATGCCGAGGATGAGGATATGCGCTTACAATGGATAGTACTCAAAGGCCAAATATATGCTTTAGGATATGATTTCGTGTCAGCTATTGAGTTGTATAACAAGATGGAAAAGGAGTATGGAGAAAATGTCAATACAACTTATTACCGAGCGCAATGGTATGCAGAGATTGATGACTATGACCGAGCAATTGCCGATATGCTGAAATGCGTTGAGGAAACTGCAGAGAAGAAGGTATATCCAATTATGTATCTTGCCAGTTTCTATCGTCAAAATGGTCAATTCGAAGAGGCAATCAAGTGGGCTTCAAAACTTATTGACTTAATACCAGCTGATTCCTTTGGTTATTATGTGCGAGGTTGGTGCTACGAACTTAAGGGCAATGATACTGAAGCTATGAAGAATTACAACGCTGGTATTGATGTGGATAAAGAATATCCTTACATTTATTTGATGCGTGGTGAACAGTATCTTAAACGAGGTGATAAGGAGAAGGCCAATGCCGATTTTGAAGAGATACTTAAGCAAGATACAGTCGCAGAAGATGGCTCCTGCCGTATGTATGCACTCCACTTCTTAGGGCGTGATGCAGAGGCCATTGAGTGGATGGATAAGGTTATAGCAAATGATCCTGACAATAAAGGTCATTACTACGATCAAGCGTGCTTGTATGCTCGTATGGGGAGATTGCAAGAATCGGTTGCAGTACTCCGTACAGCATTTGAAAAAGGCTATCGCACATTTGCACATATTGAGGCAGATGATGATATGGATGCGATTCGTGAAATGCCAGAGTTTAAGGCTCTCATCAAGGAGTATAAGGCCAAGCCGATACGAATAGAGGAAGAGGAGGTTGAAAATACCTCCTCCGATCTAATCGCCTCCACATCTGAAGTCCAGATGCGTAAGATGCGTAGTGGTGTATATGAAGTCCCCTGTACGATTAACGATTTACCGTTGAAGTTTATCTTCGATACTGGAGCAAGCACAACAACCATTTCATCGGTAGAGGCTACTTTTATGCTCAAGAATGGTTATCTAAAAGAGGCCGACATCCGAGGTAAAGAGTATTATAGTACCGCTACGGGCGAGATTCACGAGGGTACGGTGATTCGCCTGCGAGAGATTAAGATTGGTGATGCTGTGTTGCGAAATGTTGATGCTTCGGTAACTCACAGTCAGCAGGCCCCGCTCCTGCTCGGCCAAAGTGTAATGGAACGATTTGGAACTATTACCATTGACAATAAAACTTCAAGATTGACAATTAAGCAGAGATAACTATGCTATTCGTAATAATGCCTTTACTATTGATGATAGGGCTTGTGACACTCGAAAGCAGAGATGGAGAAGCGACCTTTTCATCAATGGAATACAGGAAATATATAGATCGTGGTAAAAAGCAAGATGATATGAATATAAAGAAATTGTTTAACTCTTCACGCAAGAAGAAAACATACGATGGTTATACGGTTGAAAATGTAATGGAGTATTTACGTCAAGAGGGGCTTTGCCCAGAGACAGACGCTAATGATGCTAAAGTTGTGAGGTTCAAGTATCAAAGAAAAAGTATGTACATCGCTATTATTGATAACTTTTGCCGAGTAAGTTCCCTATGGAGAGCAGCAAGTGATGAAACTAATTCAGAAGCAATGTACGCCGCTGTAATGAAAGTGATGGATGAGTATCGCTATATTCGTGTTATATATTCTAGAGATATTCTTGAGTTTGCCGTTGACCAGATAATAACCTCGGTTAATCATTTCAAAGAAGTGTTTAACCTCTCGTTAGACTTGATTAGCGAAGCAGAGCAGATACATCAACGAGAATATAATAACCTTGTAGGTTCTGATGATACCGATGAATCATCTCGCCGAAATGACATTTATCACCCCGAATTTAGGTGGATGCCCGATGTGCTGTTTAAGGCTGTAAGCGAAGGCACTCTCGACCCTGCGGCTTTGACCGATGAAGATTGGATACGCAAAAACATCCAAAAGAACGCAGCAATATCATATGTTGCCCAAGAGTGGGACTCATTTAAGATTAACCGAGTGGATAACTATGGCGATTATAAACTAATTGTTTATCAGTTCCCCGAGCCGAAGGTTGTCCCCGAGGCGAAATACGGCGCTGTGCTGATGAATACCAAGACGCTCGCCATTGATTACTATACTCTGGAGATGACCTACAACGGCAAATGGGTATATGGCAGTATGTCCACCGAGTGCCACAATAACTATGGCGAGGTTGATACCGCTGATTTGGATAAATTCATTGAGTGGATTTTTACCAAAGACAAGGTTGTGGTCGCCAGCCGAGATTATACAAAAGAGAGACAAGAAACTGTAAATTGAAAGAATATAACAATGAAAAACCTTATATTAAAACTTTTTGGCGGTAAGAAAACTGCCAAGCAACAAGAGCCCGCTCAACCAACAACTCAAATAACGGAGCAACCTTTTACGGTAAACAATGGTGGCATTCTGGGTGCTATACTCGGCGATATTGCAGGCTCACGATTTGAGTTCCGCAATGAGAAATCAATCAATGTAAAACTATTTACTGCGGCTGATAAATTTACAGACGATACTGTAATGACCATTGCTGTCGCCGATTGGTTACTTACAGGAGCATCGTTGCCAAATATTATGCGAGATTGGGGAGACGGATACCCTGATAGGGGGTTATGGCGGTATGTTTTATGAGTGGTTATTTCCGTTGGATGAGAACGAGATGAAACCATATAACTCATACGGTAATGGTGCAGGTATGCGAGTTAGCCCTTGTGGATATATTGCTCGGACGCTTGATGAGGCTCTTGACCTCGCCAAACAATCGGCAGAGGTTACGCATAACCACCCCGAGGGCATTAAAGGTACACAGGCTATTGCATCAGCGATTTTCCTTGCTCGCCAGCATACTCCTAAAGAGGATATTCGCCGATACATCGAGCATACTTTTGGCTATAACCTGCAACGCACTTGCGATGATATACGCCCAACATACGAGTTTGATGAAACTTGTCAAGGCTCTTGCCCCGAAGCGATTATTGCCTTCTTGGATAGCACCGACTATGAGTCTGCAATCCGCTTGGCAATCTCGTTGGGTGGCGACAGCGACACAATCGCCTGTATGACGGGTGGTATTGCCGCTGCCTACTACGGCATCCCCGACTGGATGGTAGAAAAAGCAGTTAAATACCTGCCTAATGATATGATAGAGATAATCAACCGCTTCGACGGCAGAGAGTTGAAGAAAAGTTAAATTTAAGAATATGAAAAACTACACACTCATACTATTACTTGCGGCAATGATACTATTCGGGTGCAAGCAGCAAACTGAAAATTCAGATTCGGCATCATTAACAAATGTAACGCACTACACCCCATCAAAAAGTAATCAAGAAATAGCTGATTCGATAATGCTTAATGCTTATAGGGAAGGTGCTATGTGGGACACATTCTGGGATGATGCAGCATATAATGAGATTTATGACGAGGTTCGTCGCGAAGCTGGAATGTTCGGATTCTTTTACCAAAATGGGTTGCCATATTGTGTCTTCTCAAAAGAGGAGTGGAGCAGTATGACAGATGTGCAACGCATTGTTGCAACACGTATAGCACATCAACGCTATAAGGCTCGCCGATTGGTTAAATCTTTCTTTATGAATTATTACGGAGAGATAACTCGCTTTTGCGAACATTATTCTGTTACTGATGATGGCGTGACGGTATCATATAATTTGACAGCCCAAAAACATGATGAGGTGGATACTGAATTTTCGTTGAAAACATTTGTGATAGATTTGCAAGCCCCTAGATTCAAGTATTACAGCACAATGAGAGAGCGTAATCCCGACCCTAAAAACTATCGGGGGCTTATGGAACGTGGAGCTCAACCAATGTATTACGGCAAATGGATAGACTGCAATATCAATGATAGTTTTTTCGACATTGCCACTCTTGTGATGCACGTAAAAAAGATATTAGATCCCAAGTTGATGCAGGAACTGGATTTTTGCCTAAAATAATTTGTAAATATTAGAAAACTGTAACGTATGAAAACTATCTTTCTTTGTATTTTTAGCCTATTGGCAATCTCTTCTTGTCATAACTTTCAGAAACAAAATAATAATGAAACGGCGCATATTTCTGTTTTGGAAAATATTGAAAACAATATGGTACCTAAAAGTCAAGATACTATAATTGAGAAGGATTTGCATAGCGAGGGGATTCAGAATAATCCTACAGATATATCATCAGATAATCGTTCCATTAACGAGATTCGTTTTGATGGTTGGACCGACAAGGATTGGCTCGATAATGACTATATCAGAACTTTGCGAAAATATATCGATGCTTATTGCCGTGGAGAAATCAAAAACCCCGACATAGATCAATACAGGTCCATTATGCAAAGCAAATTTGCAGTGTTAAACATTGAGCCATTTATTGCAGGCGGTACCTTTATCACTATTGTATTCTTAGATAATCCTCAGTGTGTATTTAATTCGTGGGTGTATAGTGAAGTTAATAGCAACAATCAAGTTGTAGATTATGTTGCTAAAGGTTTACGCCTTGTAGATACGGAGTACCCTATGACAAAAGAGGAAATCCTCGAAATTATAAAAGAACACCCCGAACATAGGTTGTGGTAATACACACATAGTTGAACCTAATTTGTGCGGCGGTATTACAGATGTATGACAAAAGAAAAGAAAAACAGCGTTAGAGTGATTTCTAACGCTGTTTTGGTGAGGTCTGAAGCGGACATCAAAATATAGGTTTTTAGAGATTTTTTAAGATTTTTATATATTTTATATATACTGATTA
>ULUO01080147.1_pt1 | contig 25785 bp, 27 predicted proteins | sample 1958611 | NCBI WGS metagenome assembly ULUO01 (sample SAMEA4835762, study PRJEB28245) | human gut metagenome | biome: gut microbiome; material: fecal sample | place: Denmark | collected 2008
CTGAACGGCTACTTCGAGGACTCGTACCGCCGCATCCGCTCGTTCGTGGCAGAGGACATGTGCGAGGATCCGCCCAAGGTGCTGCTCTCTCTGCTGCCGGACACGTTCGACACGAAGACGGCCATCGCCACAGGCAAGGAACAGCAGAATGTCAGCGAGCGCACGGTGATGAACTACCTCAAGGAACTGTGCAGGAGCGGGCTGCTGCGTAAGGCCAAGGCCGGGCATTACGAGAAAATCATATATGATAAATCTGGTAAATACCGGATTCTAATTTACAATACAATGTAAATCAATTGAGTATAAAATCACTTCTGTTTTTAAGGAACAAAATGGGAACAAGAATGTGCTTTTTTGCGATTCTTTGATTTTTTTGTTTCATTAGGTTTCATTCTTTTCACTTGGTGACACTTGGAGTATTCCAACAAACAGATTTCCTACCTACTCATCCCTTTGCAGAATTTCCGATTCCATTAAGATGTTGTGTAGCCAAAAGAAAACACATTACATAAATCAATGGCTACATCGCTACATATACAAATGTACTACTACTTTTCATCAACAGGCAGTCATCCTCTCCTGCCTAAATGCAGTTTAGTTTAATTTAGCCTATATATAGCTAATAAACCAAACTAAACTGGTTTTTCCTTTATAACTTCAATATACAGCCCAAAGAGAAAAATTCTTATTTTCCTTTTTTCTTTTCGCTGTACAATTTCTGTAGGAGTTCCTGTAATCGACTCATACGCCTTTCATCTCCATGATGTCGAGCAGGTGGAATATTGTGCCGTCATGGATGGTGGTCGCCGAAGCGTGGTAATGGCCGTAATACCACGCATGCAGCGGATGTCCGTGCACGGTAAGCCAGCGGTAAAGCCGTTCCAGATCACGGCGTTCATGCCTGATGTCGTCGGCAAGCCACTCGTCGCCTGCGCAGAAGTGTTCCAGATCGCGTTTCGCCGCGGGCGGACAGAACGACGGGGCGCTGTGGGTAACGACGGTATCGATCCGCACATCCTCATCGGTTAGAATGACAAGTTCCCGCTCGTCGTATCGGAACGCCTCGTCGCGCCAATAAAGCGGCAGACACCTCTTGCCCTGCATACGGTGCATGTCCATCATCGAGAGGCGGAAGTTGCGATCAACCGATACTGCACCCCCGATGCAGAGGATGTTGTGCGAACGGGTATGCACCACCGTATAGTCGGGGAGCGTCTTCATGCAGGGATAGTCGATCATCTCTCCGTCGAAATACCGCGGGTCGTCATGGTTGCCCCGTACCATCAGCAGCAGGACATTCGCCTGTTCCAGGCGGGTGTGCAGTCTTTCCCGATAGAGCCGGTCGTAAAAGCGCCACGGTTCGAATCCGAAACCGCAATCCCCGGCCACGACAACCGTCGCGTCGGAAATGCCGTATTCGGTAATCTTCTCGGCAAGCGCTTTGAATTCGCCGTGGACGTCGCCGCAGGCGATGATGTTGTCGGAGCGCTCGCTCAAATCCAACCATTGCATGGCATTCGTTTTTCAGATTCGACAATCATTACAAAGATACAAAATAACGGTTTTCTTATGCCTAATCGCGACATAAACCATGAAATGGCAGATGACATCATCCCCCGGGGACAATTATTTCGGCCATAAAAAAACCTGTGTCGTGATTTGGCTTATCCTCCGGTTATTTTTGTCACGTAACCAATACGAAGAAACACTATGACACTTTGCGAACTCATGCATAAGGTCGAATGGGCGGATTTGAAACCCTATATTGAACAGCATCTGCCGGAGCGATCCGAAACAAAACTCGCCGACTACGAGCGGTTGTTCGAGCAGTTGCAGAATACGGCCCCTGCCAGATGGATTTTCCCGGTTACTTTCCGCTTCTTTCCGAATCCGGATGAGATTTATGCGAAAGATTGGGGCAACATTACCCATGATACGATCGACTATCGGGACTTTTATGTTGCCGATCATGCATTCGGAGCCAGCCTGCCGGCCTGTCTGGCATCTAACGTCGAAAAGTACCGGCTGTCGTTCCGAGATGCGGAGTGGGCGGCTTACTGTGTCTGGGAGTTGATGCGGATCAACAGTTCACGGGACAAGGAGGATGAGCAACCCGTATACGTATACGGATTTCGGAACCGCCGGCAGTCGTGGTTTCATCGGATTGCGCTGCGTCTAAACGCCCGAGGTTGCACCCGGAGGGTAAAGCGTCTGGCCAGGCGTCTGCGATACGAGCAGGAATCCGAGCAACCCGACAACAGGGCCATGTGCCGCCTGCATCGGCGGGTGCGCCGCATCGAGGCTGCCATACTGAAAATCACGGGAACGGACATGGACAGGCTGGTAACCAAGCCTGTCTCGGAGAAAAAGATGGAGCGAGTCGGCGATCTGATTTGTCGACGGATGGTGTTGCTCAACCGGATGTTCACGGGCACGCCGGAAGAGGTAGAGCGAATGGAGCAGGTAAACGACCGGTTGCTGGAACTCACCCGGCAAATGTATAGCCGCAGCGCCGCGCTTTATCGCAAGGTGCTGACCGACACCCGGGACGAGGCATTCGACGACGACATAGTGGTAGAAGGTTCCTTAAAATACAACTGCGGCGACGAGACCTCCGTGTTGCCCATGTCGAACGACGGATATTACGGTTCGGACTTCTACCGGATGTTGCAGGTCATCGACTGGCTCTACATGCGCGAGGCCGATGGCTTCAAGCTGGATGCCATCGAGGAGACCGGGTGCAAGAGCTGGGAACCGAAAGATGTCCCGGAGCAGAGCGATGCCGAACTGGGATTCGAGGATTCGCTCAACGACGGTACGACCTGGGCCGAAGGGCCCTTGAGGCACCCCGCGCTCGAATCCATCTGCCTTTGCCATGCCGTGCACGACATCTGCACGCACAAATATTACTCCATTCCGGACCTGCTGCGAATGAATGATTTCTGGTGCGAGGTAAAAGTAACGCATCAGCACATTGTCGACCAGAGCGGCAGCCGGTGGAAATGGTGGGAGCACTGTTCGTTCGAGGAGTTCCGCGACAAACTGCGCACCGAGGCGGCACACCGCCCGGAACAGCTCCGCCTCGGCCAATACATCATGGCCCGTACCTCTCAACTGTTTCCCGACACGGTGCATCCTACGCTTTGGGGCGGAGCGGACGACTGCTTCAACGACGACGGCAGGGTCGACGCATACCTATACAGACTGTATGACACCCTCCAAAAACAGATAGAATCATGAAACTGAGAGAACTGCTTGCCCGCTGCGATTTCGACAGCATTGTTCCGCACCTGTTGCGTATTTACCCCCGACACGCCACCCAGCTTCCCTGGTATAAGGAGGCCTATGACATCCTGCGCCATACGGAGAGCGTGGACAACGACGGCACCATCCAAGTCGCATGGTGCAACAATGATGTCAAATACGGGGGCAAACCCTATATCCATATCAGCGACTGTGAGGGACAATGCTGGGAAGACTGTCTCGGGGCGCAATTGGATGTGGCGGACGACGTACATATCGCCGATGCGGAGCTTGCGGCCCGTTGCCTGTGGAGCCTTACCTTCTACGGGTTCCGTCCCGATGAAAGCGACTATTTCGATTGCTACAGGACTCCGCGAAATCCCTATGAAGAGCAGGCCAAACGGCTGGAAGACGCACAGTTCCGAAACTATGCACGCAAACGTCCCGGACGTTTCCATGCCCTCACGGATGAAGAGTGGAAAATATACCACCATCGCCAGAGTCGCCGCAATCGGCCGAAACGGATGCGCGACCACCGGCAGGAGGTGCGGATCAAACAGTTGAAACGCATGGGCTGCGTAGAGAACACGATCCGGCAAATCATGGCACGTACGACGGAGATCAGCCGCGAGCAGCTCGCCTATCTGCCCGACACGCAACTGGTTCACGAGCCGGACTACCATTCGAGGGCCTATGACCCTTCACAGCGGATGGCTTATCTGCATGAAATTCTGGCCCGCTATGCTACGGTAGATGAAAACCGCGACCGCTACACGCGGATCGTGGCCGTATTGTCCGTCGCTCCGGAACACCCGCTGCAGCCCGATGAACGGGAGGCGTTCCGCCGCCTCATTGCACTGCTTCCGCCCCATGCGCAGGTATTGAGCGCCACTGGAACACGGTCCGACCTCGGAGTGGAGGCGGAACTGTTGCTCGTAAAAAGTTTCTGAAAAATTACGGCAGATACAGCTTGTGTCATTATTTAGCATAAGTGAGCCTTATCTTTGCAACGTAAACCAATTAAAACAGACGGATATGACAAACAACGAACGAAACGGCAACATCACGCCGCAGAATGAAAAGACATGGAACGACGACAACTTCATGCATCAGAGTTTTGACGAGGATGCATGGCGGCAACTTTCGGGAGAATTTCCGTGGAGCGAGCAGTTGCTCGAAAAGTACCAGGACAAGGTCGACTGGAAAGCGGTGTCCGTGAACGACAATATGGTCTGGACCGCATCGATGCTGGAAAAGTTCAAACACTTTATTGATTGGGACCAGCTTTCGCGTTGCACACATCAATGTATTCTGACCGCCGAGATGTTGGAACGTTTCAAGGAATATTGGAACTGGGGCGAGCTTTCGCGCAACGATTGTTTTGATCTCGATTATGAACTCATCGACCGCTTTATCGACAGATGGGATTGGAAGTTCTTGATAGACCGGTATGATGAAAGCAATCTCTTCAATTATGAATTTCTGGAACGTTACGGGGCTTATATTCCGGCGTCCGCATTGCGGGGTTCGAACCTGTGGCGCAATATCGTCGAAGAGCGTAAATGGCAGTTGGCCCGGGAGATCACGGTCTGAATCGGACCGTGCGGCCCGGCGGCTGAAGCCATCGGGATATTCGCGTCGATAAAAACACGGGAACCACCATGAGAATAAGTAAGAGAATCGGCATACACCGCTTATTGCACAGCCATAAATGGCCGGAGATCGACCGCTGGATTCGTACCTGTCATTTGTCGAGGCATAAAGTGCCGATGGAAAAATACAAGGAATGCTACGAGTCGCTGCTCGAGCATTTTCCGCGGCAATCGGTTCTGCGTATCAAGTTCGATCTTTGGTATTGTAAAGGGAAATGGCATCTCTCGCTGCTGCATGGCCGCAACTATCCGGGAGCCAATCCTCGCAGGGCGATTCTGCTCACACTGTGCCCTGGTCAACAGATTTCCGAAACGGAGGCGCTGGCCCGCTGGCTGGTCTGGGTCGCAGAGAGATATGGAACGGAATGGAAAATCATCCGAAACCAATGGGAAAAAGAGTGTCGGCAACCCGCGGAATCCACATTTGCATGTTCCGCCATAAGTAATCCGCTTGATTCGCAATACGATTGGCTCTACTGGACCGCACCGGAGCGCTGGCAGACTCTTCCCGAAGAGACCCGCCGCTATCTCGAACGCCGGATGCCCGTGCAGAGGCTCTGGTTCGAATCGAATCCGGAGCGGGCCGACAATCGGCAGGAAATGATATGCCGCAACATCAAGACCCGCGCCGAGGCGATTGCCGCCCTGCGCGGATGCCGGCACCTATTCGTCCGTTTTTGCTGTTCCCGAAAATACGGTGTAACTTGCGAAGAGGCTACCTCCATTCTCGACAGTCTGCATAAAGCGACGGGCGGCACACCGGAGATTGTGTTCGACTCCGATACGTTGAACCGGTTGGGATGGGTGTTGATAGTCGAAGTGTGGGCCGGATTCGGAGAGTAAAAACAAATGGAAAAACAGAAAATATGAAATCAGAAAAAAAGCAATCACGCGACTCATCGAAGAGTAATACCGCAATATTGTTTAATCGTTATGTCTGGCTGGTTGACACGATCTACCGTGCCGGGCGGATCTCGTTCGAGGAGATCAACGAGCGTTGGCAGCGCTCCTCGCTCAACGACACAGGCGAGGAACTGCCCCTGAAAACCTTCCACAACCACAAGAACGCCATCCAACAGATGTTCGACATCAACATCGAGTGCGACCGTCGGGACGGTTACCTTTACTACATCGAACACGCCGAGGACATGGAGCGGGGCGGCGTGCGGACATGGCTGCTGAACACCTTTGCCGTGAACCACCTCATCAACGAGAGCCACCACCTCAAGCGACGCATTCTCTTCGAAGAGATTCCATCCGGACAGCGCTTCCTGACGCAGATCATCGAGGCGATGCGGGATAATCTGACCTTGGAACTGACCTACCAAAGTTTCTGGAATAATACAGCCAGTACGTTCGAAGTGGCACCCTACTGCGTTAAGGTGTTCCGGCAGCGATGGTATGTCGTGGCTTGCAGTTTGAGCGACGAGCGGTTGCGGGTGTACGCACTGGACCGCATTCAGGAACTTCGTACAACGGAAAATACCTTTACGCTGCCCGAAGATTTCGATCCTCAAGCCTATTTTGCCGATTCGTTCGGGATAACCGTAGACGAGGATTGCCCCGTCGAGCGGGTGCGTGTCCGGGTGCAGGGCGTGCAATGCCAATACCTGCGCACACTGCCACTGCATGCCTCGCAGCGCGAGACCGTCATCTCGGAGGAGGATTCCATCTTCGAGTTCCGACTGCGTCCGACACTCGACTTTCAGCAGGAAGTGCTCTCACACGCGGCGAATCTTGACGGTGAGCTGGAAATCCTCGAACCCGAGTGGCTGCGTGACAACATGAAGAATATCGGATGCGGCCTCTGGACAAGCAACAATTTGCTGCCATCCCTGAAGGTCAAAGGACATGAATGTGGCAAACCGAATCTATCTTCTGAAGGTCCTGTGCCGGCTGATTCTGGGAAGGAGGATAAGAAATGACGCTGAAACTGGGGTTGGGTAAAATTACCTACCTGTCAGGAGTCCGCAACGGCTATGCCGAATTTACTGTCGGTAGCGGGTGCAACAAACGCTATGGCATCATTGACCGCGACGGCAGGATTGTCGCCGAACCCGTGTTTCGCGGCTTCCCATGGCGCATGGGTATTGCTGTGCGGTATATCCAGTGCTGCACGACTTCATCGTACAATCCCCAATACCGCCTTTTCGGTACCGAAAAAGGGACATGGGTTGCCATTGACCCGAATCGAAGGCCATGTCCCGTAGAGGGGCATGATGGACTTTTCTATACCTTTACCCGGCAAGGCCGTTGTGGAATCCGCAACTCGGAGGGGCGGCAGATTATCCCTGAAAAATACGGACGTATCTGTCGCACGGGCGATAATTTCATCGTCGAGAATCCACAAACCGGATATTGCGCGATCTTCACTCCCGTTGGAGAACAGATTGTCCCGTTTTCGCTCCGTTTTGAATATGTATGGCCTAATAATGGCCGTCCTCTTGCCAAACAGGACAACAAATGGTATTACATTGACGGCCGCGGGGAACGGATTTCCGAGATCGTTTTGCCCGACGGTACGGAATGGGCAGAGCTCTACGGCGATCGCATCGTTTACGGATGCGGCGATAAATACGCGTCGCCGTGCGGCATGCTCGATACCGCAGACTGCAAGGAGATACTCCCGCCAATATATGGGTATATTCGCCCGTTCAACAGGAAATACTTCCAATATGACTTGGGCAAGGCGAGCGATCGTCCGTGTGCCGGTCTTGTCGATCGCAACGGCCGTCAGGTTATGCCGATGTCGGAATGCGGTGTTGAGCCCGTCGAAGCCGACGATGACCTGATCATTGTCCGTGCTCCGAGCCGCACGGATCCCGAGTACAGCGACTGCGGCCTGATACATATCGGGATCGACAGGAGCCTTACGGAGGTAATCCCGCTTCGATATACCATTCCGATTATGGACAATCAAGGTCCGGAGTGGATTGTTGCAGCCGTGCGGGAGCCCGGGCGCAGTCGTGCAAAGCCCATTTTCCGTCATGGAATCTTCTCGTTCGATGGACAACTGCTCGTACCATTCGAATACGAAGACATTCGTTCGGGTGATGATACCGAACGCATTGCCGTCCGAAAAGACGACGAATGGTTCTTCATCAACCTGAAAAACGAACGGACTTTGTTTTAGATTTTATGAGAACTAATTGCGAAGCCCTTGCGCAGCAGGCAAAAAAGTCGTATATTTGTTGTATGATATAACATATGACGACATATTAACAGTTTCGACGGCTTGTTCTTTATCTCCTGAACCGACCAAGTAAAAGGATAATACCACAGAGCCGAAGCGTCGGATCTCGCGTGCTGCGCGGGCTTCGCTTTTTGTGGTATGGGTACCTTGGTCGGACCCTGGAGATAAAAAGTCGGGGGTCGCGCTCTTTTTACATCAATATGAACCAAAACTTTTCTGTCAAATGAAAAATCCTGCATTCTATCCAAAAACAGTCGAACTAATTGTCGACTGGCAGCAGGTCGAGTCGATTGCCGATCCCGACTTGCGATTGTTTTTCATGGAAGCAAAAAACTGTCTTGCCGATTTTTTCCCTTCCATGAAAGAAAATTCTGTTCTGGAAGATTCCTATACGGGAATAGGAGATTTGTTTTCCAAGAAGATTCCTCTCTATTTGCCGAAGCTTTTGTCAGCAGATATCGTATTCACATACCTTTATGACCATTGGCCACTATGGTGCAGATTGTCCCGCATGGCAGCACTGTTTCACGATACCTGCCTCCGGCTTTTCGAACAAAACGGTAACTGGCTAAACGATTGGTATGGCTGTAAACGAGAAGACAGACGCATAAAATTCGGTGTGAGTAGTTGGTTCGAGGAAATGATGATAATGTTGCCGGTTAACCGTCTACTTAGCTTACATACATGCGCCGAAGAATCGCGCTACTGGCATGGTCTGACAGAAAGGCTTTTGGTCCTGGAAGAAAGAAGAAAAGAACGGGTCCTGTTTTAAGCGTAACGACATCAACAAAAAATTTCATGCAAAAAAGATTGAAATAATATCATAGCCATGATAAATTTTTATTGCCACCCCAAAACTGTGATCATAAAAGGAATAGACACAAAAGTAATCGAAACAATTTCCGACCATGCGGAATGGCTCGGACATAAATCTGTTCGTCGACAGATATTAATGGATTTTTCATCTGAAAATCATTGCAACTAAATAATATCATCGAATAAAGTTTTACAGCCATGCCGCGAATTGGCATAGGGAACACACATATTTGCAGCATATTTCAGAAAACGAGGGATGAATAACGCTATCTTTTTAGATTTCGACGGAGTACTGAATGCCTTTTATTATCCGAAGCAATTGGCGGATCGCGGACAGGCATGGAGGGATCGGTTCGGAGTATTGTTTGCTCCGGAATGTATCGCTCAACTGGGGCGTATCATCGAGGCTACCGACGCACATATCATCATCTCTTCTTCCTGGAAAATTCCGTTTGAAGGAGAAACGGATGAGACGGTATTGAACAGTCTGAAGGGAATGTGGGAAAACCGCCAATATCCCGGTCGAATTGACGGTGCAATTCCCAACCTGGCCTTCCAGGAGATTCTGGACATGCATTGTGACGGTGATTTTATATGTCACAAAGGATTTGAGATCGAACACTGGCTGAGAAAACATCCCGAATGTACCTCCTATGCAATACTTGATGATGAGGTGATTGCACTGCCCAAACATAAATCGCATTTTATCCAAACGGACAGAATGGTCGGATTACAAAGAAAAGATGCTGATCATGCTATTGAAATATTGCTGAATCATTGTTATTATCAATGAGAATATTTAATTTTAATCAAAATTCGAATTATAAAACTACAGGCATGAATACATTGGAGCTGAAATCCGTAGCCGAATTGCAAAATCTGGCATTTTACATTCCCGATTACCAGCGTGGATACCGTTGGACACGACGGCAAGTAGAAGATCTGCTGAATGACATTTTCGAGTTCAGCCAAAAAGAGAATGCCGGCATCTACTGCCTGCAACCTTTGGTGGTTATCAAAAGATCATCAGAGGAGCAACTGTTGGACAGGGTGCACGCAGCCAAAGACCTGGATGAAGTAAAACGCATTTTGAACGGACAATGGGAAGTTGTAGACGGACAGCAACGGCTGACAACCATACGCCTAATTTTGGAGGTGCTGAACTGTCCTTGTTATGATATTACATATCAAACAAGAGAAAATAGTGCTGAGTTTCTGAATGGAATCACAACGACAGAAGCAGAAAAAGAAGCAGAAAAAAACATCGACTTTTATCATATTTACGAGGCTTACAAAAAAATCGATGAATGGCTAAAGGAAATCGACGGAAAGCAAAAAGAGCGCTTTCAAAATGTTTTACTCCATCGAGTGAAATTTATTTGGTATGAGACCGAAGAGGATCCCAAAGAGGTATTCGCCCGATTGAACATCGGAAAAATCTCATTGACCAATGCCGAGCTGATCAAGGCCCTGTTGTTGAACAAATCCAATTTTGGCAGCTGCGACGATGATAAAATCAGACTTTGGCAGCAGGAAACAGCCATGGAGTGGGACGTCATCGAATATGCGCTCCAATCCAATGAATTCTGGCTCTTTCTCAATGCCCCCGGCGATGAACGCCCCACGCGTATCGATTATGTTTTCGATATGATCTGCCGTTGCGACATGTTGGGATGCAAGGATGAGAAAGACACATCCGATGAATTCAGAACATTCCGCTATTTCTACCACTATCTTGCCGTGCAGAAGCAGAAAGAGATTTCGTTGGCACAAGCTGTCCGCACTATTTGGGAAAAAGTACGGGAAATATTCCAGACCTTGCAAGAGTGGTTCGACGACATGGAACTGTATCACTATGTCGGTTATCTGATATGTATGGGCAGGAATATTGACGAAATCTACGAACATTGGAATGACTCTGATAATAAAGCCGGATTCATAGAAAAATACCTAACAGAAGAAATCAAGAAAACCATTCCATACAAGGATATAGAAAATACGGTTTACGAAGTCAAGCAGGAAGGCTCCCAATTTAAGGGTGGAAGCAAGACAAACTGTCGCCCCATCCTGTTGTTGCACAACCTGCAGACGGTCATCAATCAGAACAGGATATTGAGCGCCAATGCAAAGTACAAAAACGGAGTATTCTACAAGTTCCCATTCCATTTATACAAATTAGAAGGGTGGGATGTGGAGCACATCGATTCGAATACCGAAAATGGCTTGGACAATATTCAATCGCAGCGTGAATGGTTGCTCAACGCCTATTTTGGTCTTCAAGACAAGACCCTTCGAGACCAAATTCAAAAATTTTTCAAGCAATACGCAAGTAAAGCTTACGAACAAAGTGAGGATTCAGCCAAACAGACGGCACGCGACGAGGCATTTACTGAACTGAAACATCAAATAGAAGATGTCGGTGGTAATGACCGATTGAGCCAGAATGAAAAGAACAAAATATGGAATTTCACCCTGCTGGATTCATCAACCAATCGGAGTTACGGCAACGCCATTTTCCCGGCCAAACGCAAGGTCATCATCGGCAAGGACCAAGGGAAAAAGTTCAATTCATCGACAATCGACGAGAATGGGCAAATTGTTCTCGGTTCAGCCGAAAATAGTCCCTCCGCGTTCATCCCACCCTGCACCAGATATGTATTCCTGAAATATTACAACACGGCCTCATTCGACCCCAATGTATGGACCCGGAACGATGCCGAGGCCTACAAAGACAACATAATAGAGGTCCTTAAAAATTTTCTGTCATGAGCAAGAATAACGATAAGGTTTCATTCTGGAAACTTCTGAACGAGAAAAAGATAATCATACCCATTATCCAACGCGATTATGCCCAGGGACGGGAAGGCAAGGAGTTTTTGCGCGAACGTTTTCTCGGGCAGTTGTTCGACGCCCTGAAGGACAACGCCAATCCTCTGGTGCTTGACTTCGTGTATGGCAGCGTGGAAAACAATACGCTCTATCCACTGGACGGCCAGCAACGTCTTACTACTCTATGGCTGCTTCACTGGTATCTGGCATTGTGCGCCGGAACGTTGTCTGAAGACAAGAAGGTGCTTGAACGATTCTCCTACGAGACGCGAATCTCTTCCAGAACATTCTGCCAGAAACTTTGCAGCGTCACCCAGTCCTATCAGCCGCAGACGCACGGTATAGCCACCTTTGTACGCAACCAAACCTGGTTCTACTCGGCCTACGAGCAGGATCCGACCATCCAGTCGATGCTGCGCATGCTGAATGGGACGGATATTTCGGACAGCAACAAGATGGATATTACCGACGGCATTGAAGAATACTGTATCAAAACAGGCCTTACAAAAGAAAAGGCTAAAGAGCTGCTGAAGCGATTAAAGGGTGAGGATGCCCCCATCAGTTTCTACCTGTTGAACATGGAAGACAAGAACATGCCGCTTACCGACGATCTTTATATCAAGATGAACGCCAGAGGCAAAGTGCTGACAGACTTCGAAAATTTCAAGGTAGACCTTTTGAAATACAAGTTACCAAGCGGGGAATACCTCATTCCGGAGAATGATATGAGCGATGAGAGTTTCAGCCTGCTGCTGGATACCCGATGGACAGACCTGTTTTGGCACTATCGTTCGACAGAATGCCACATTGACGAAATATACATGAGTTTTCTCAACCGCTTCTTCCTTAACTGGCATATCGCCCATCCGGATAAAAGTGCGGACAAGGTAATATCCAGCGACCTCTACAAAGTACTGTCTGCGGCCGAAATCGGGAAAGGCTCCCACTACCGCTACCTAAGTATCTCCATCTACGAACCGGCACTTAAAGCCGGGTGTATAAAAGCGCTCAGCAAGTGTCTCAATCGCATGTGCGACCTTTATCAGAATGCAGAAGGAGGAGATAACAAACAGAAACTACAGGCAATAGATGCACTTTTCATGCCATATTGGGAGGAATTTGCCGAGAATGGGGAGAGCGACAAGGCAAACAAAATCTTCAGCTTCATTCCCAGATATGCGACAGACGACAATACGAATACCCCGGTTCCAATCACCCTGAAGCAACAAGTCGTTTTTCATGCCATTTGCGTTTATCTTACCAACTGCAAGGAGGTCGAAACGGATAAATTGAAAGATTGGGTACATTTTGTCTGGAATATGGCAGAAAACAGCTACATGGACAGTGAACAGAGTGTCGGTGCCATTCGGTTCTTCGACACGGAACTCAATAAACTACCGAAGATAGAGAATAACGAAGCTCCAGATCAAGCCTCCGATAACATCATCGATTATCTGGCCGGGATAGACGAAGGGCAGATAAAAAACGTATTCGGCCGCAGGCAACTGCTTGAAGAAATCGCAAAAGCCAAACAAATTAAACAAAATCACGACTGGAAAAATAAAATTCATGAAGCCGAAAAGGCAGCCTTCTTCAAAGGGGCTATTGCCTTTCTGTTCATCAACGAAAAGGGCGAAACGGATTGGACCAATTTCGATACGAAATGGAAAACTGCCCAACAACTGTTCGACAAGGACGGAGTCAAGGCCGATAAGATGGTGGATGCCATGCATACCTTATACAGCTACTGTGATGATTGGGGTTCGCAATTCTGGTGGAATGCCAAAATATTCAACGGCAAAGCCAGCACCTGGAAAGATCAGATTCTGACAAAGGTGGTCGGAGACAACAAATATGTGTATGCAAAGCCGGTTCATTATCTGTTGATGAGAGTCGGACCATCAAAAGAGAGGAAAGAAGACAGGCAGTTGCGGCTTTTGTCCAGCAAGTCATTGATCGAACATCTTGTAGCAGAAAACGCACAAGGTCTGGATATGTATATTCGAAGTCCACATGATGCTTTACACTACTGTGGCAGGAAATACGGAGTCATGTTGGACTTTCAAAAACGTGACGAATGTCTGAATAAATTGAAGAATGAAGGAAAAATAAAACTGACAGACCAGAACGAACCGATAATTATACCAAAGGACGAATATGGAGACGAAGATGTCGTATTCTGGGGCGATTTGAATATCAACTTTGTCTATTATCCGGAGAACGGAGAACCTTTGCATCTGCAATGGTACCAAGGAGGCAGCTCGGCAGAGTATGAGATTTATCTGATGAATGAGGATTGGACGTACAAAATACGCCCTACTCCTCTTGAGAATGGGCTAGGCGATCGAAAGCGATTTTACTGTTTCAACCTCAACATTGACGAATCCTCCGGTGAATCGTTGGTAAAACAATTTTGCATACAAGCAGAAACGGAATTTGCGGAATTTATAAAGAATCCGGCTGAATAAGCCGGATTCTTCTTTGATTACAACACGGTTACAAAGCCGGAGCATGCTTGCCCTTTAAAGAGCCATTAGGGTGTCGTGGACAATTGGCTGCAGTCATCGAAGAAATACTATTGAACGATTGTCCACAGTATTTACAGGTATATTTGCTCTTTTCACTTCCTTCATAGAGTTTATGCCTGCCTTTTAATGGGCCATTAGGATGCCGCGCACAAGAGTTAGCTGTCAGGGACGATACTGAGGAAAACTTTTGTCCACAGTATTCACAATAGAAGTTTGCCATGGGTCTAAGAATGAAAAGGATTAAATAATATAACGTTTTTCTGTCAAATGGCATTTATTATTATCCTGACATTTTCATAATCTCGCTATTTTACAGGATTATTTTTGCAATCTCGGCACAAGCCAATGCATCGACCAGGGCGTGATGGTGATTCTTCAGATCGAACCCGATGTGTCCGGCTACCGTATCCAGTCGGTGATCGGGTAGTTCCGGAAATACTTTGCGCGATTGTCGGCACGTACAGAAAAACTCATAGTCGGGATACGACATTCCGTAATATTCAAAAACACTCCGCAGGCAACCCTCGTCGAACGAACTGTTGTGTGCCACCAAGGGCAAATTCGTAAGGACCGGGGCTATTTTCTGCCATACCACAGGAAAGGGATCAGCGTGAGCCGTATCATGATAAGTCAAACCATGAATTTCCGTGGCCCAATCGCAATAATAATTCGGAGCCGGGCGTATCAACTCATAAAACGTATCCGATACCTTCTGATTTTTTACTATCACAATCCCGACACTGCACACGCTTTTGCGGTGGCTGTTGGCCGTTTCAAAATCTATTGCCGCAAAATCATTCATGTTATTCCATTATAATGGTTCTACCTCAAAAAGCATGTCTGTCGTAATCCGATCGGCTGTATCATCCGACTCGAAGCCCCATATCAGATCTTCCGGGCAAAGGTCGCGTATGGTACTTAATATTTGTTGGATTTCATCCAGTGTAAACCCCGGAGCCGCGGTTATACGCACTGCCATACGCCCACAAGGTCTGATTTCTTGTTCGGCAAAATGTGCCCGGACTTCAGCACATAGGGCAGACGCCGTATCGGCAGATAGACTACACACGGAAAACAATTTTGTGGTGCTTTCGCCCATCATCGTAAAAAGATCCTCCAGATCCAGAGATATAATTGTCTGCTTCATCTTGTTTTTCTTGCGAATCTATTGACTGGATATGCCAAACGACAGCTCTGCAGATAAAAATAAATTTTTAATCATTCGGTTTTGTTCTTTTGAGCCATGTGCCGCAATTCGACATATGCATATTTTATCTTTTACATACAAAAGTCTATAGCCAGCGTTGTAATCCGGCATGGATGTTTCTACTGAAACCCAGTCAGAAGAAAGAGGTTCATACCCTTGCATATTACCTGCCGGTTTCAGTCGCATTCAAGTTGAATAAGATACTTCCTGGCAGGGATAATTTACCCATACTATCCCTATTCAAGTGTTTTTTGATCCGGTTATTCCAACACAAGCCTATTGCAGTCATCCAATGCAAGCCGCTGTCCCGGAATAATCGGAACCGCCCGGCCACTGTCCAACAGATATTCATTTCCGGAGTTCCGTTCGTTCCACTCGGCGAACGACACCGCATAAATACTGCTCTCCCATCCGTCGTAGGAGTACTCATTATATTCCTGGGCAAAATGCACGGCATACATGGTTCCGCTGACCACGGGACATTGGGCTACGATAACGGATTGGGTCAACACCACCTGCATCCGGCAACGGGCAACCAACCTCGTCGGGTTGGCCTTCACGCCGAAGGGGTGCTCCGACAGAATGATCCCTCCATTTGCCAGAATTTCGTCCTGCAAGGCCTTATTCGATTTGGAATAAACGATATCCATACCCGACGCCACGATGGCAACCGTCTGTCCGCCCGCATCAAGGCAGCCGCGATGAGCGGCCGTATCGCATCCCTCGGCCAATCCGCTGATAACGACATGTCCAGCACCACCTATTTGCTCGGCCATGCGGCTTGCCGCAGCCAGTCCGTCCCTGTCTGCAGCACGGGAGCCTATGATTGTCACATTGTCTTCTCGGTTCAACAATTCCCTATTTCCCAACACATGGATGAGAGGAGGTGCATCATTTCCCAAACCGCAGAAATGGCGTGGATATTCATCGGCATAATACGGAATGGTCACGACGCCGGCTTTCGCCTGCCTTTCCAATATATATCGGGCCTTGTCCAATTCGCGGCGCGATTTTTGGGCAATCTCCCTCAAATATCCGTTTGTCTGAACATCTCCCGGCATTTGCTTCGGGATAGTTCCCTGCAATTGCAGAGCCAGCAATTCATCTACATGCGGCACGGATGCCAGCCACTCTGCCATTCGTTTTTTATGCTGCTCCTGCAGTTCATTCATCTTGTTTACCCGTTCATTCATTTTTCCGAATAATTTACGACCTCAAGACAAATGTATTTTTCGCCTCTGCCAAATCAGAACACATCCGGTTATAATTCTATTTAGCCTTGATTTGGCATATCCTGCGGCGAACTTTGTGTTGCTGGTTGTCCTGCAAGACAACTTTTCATCGAATTCAAATAGGTATGACATTCCACAAACTACTCATGCAATACGATTTTGCTGAAATTTATCCGATATTTACCATCTTGTGGCAAAACAATGAGCCAGGATCTGCCGGCCCTATCAACATGGACGGATGGAGAGAAACTTACTATAAGATTCGGAAGTTGAACGATAAACCGTCAGGTTATTACATCTGCCTGAATTGCCGTTGGGAAGGGTGCAACCCGATGGTTGACATGAACTGCCTCGTCTGTGATAAGGTAGACGACCGCCCGATCGGCCCTGTGGCACTTCACACGTCGTGGCCCGAAATTTTGGGGATGGAGATTGTCGTGGATGCCGATGTGCGGATTTCGCCGCAAGAACTGACGGCCGGACTTCTATGGGAGATTACCTACTACGGAGGTTCGGAGAAGATGGTAAAAGCCAACGTCAAAAAGCGGTTCTCTTGCAACGGATATTCCCTGCACGATTGAACCTGCGAAAAATACAGGAAAATGCAAGAACCGGCCGCTTGTGCTGCAATTCAGCATAAGCAGCTGTTATTTTTGTCGGAAACCAAAATTCAACACCTATGGCAAACAATAAAATCATTACGCTCGAACCTTCCGACCCGGGTTATCCGTGGATATTCCGCGCTATGGGCAAGGAGATGCCACAGAAAATCTGGGTACAAGGAGATGTCGGGCTGTTGAAACATCCCCGGTTAGTGGCAGTAGCAGCCGCGCGAACGGATGACCAGAATGATTTCGCACGGATGTACGACATGGGCTTCAACTGTGTGGCGTACGACTATGTCATGGTCGGACTGGTTGCCGACATTGCGTTGCTTCGGGGCGCCACACTTCGCGGCAACAAGTGCATTGTCCTTCTTGCGTCCGGGTTGAATCGGATAGGTTCCATGATGAAACGATACCTTTGCGAGGATATTCTGAGCAATGGCGGCCTGTTGTTCTCCGTGCAGCCGCCGGAAGGGAAGGCCTCTCCGTCGCATACGAAAGCCTGCATCCGTCTGCAAGTCGCTTTGGCCAATCCGATTATCGTCATTCAACACACCCCGACTAACAATACAAGGTATGCAATGAAAATCGCCCGGAAATTCGGGAAAAGGCTTTTTATCTGTGGCAGCAACGATGGCCCGGCCTGCCAATCCTTGCTGACGGGCGGCGGTGCTGACGATATTTTTGATGCAACGGCGCCCATGACAGCGGAGAATGAGCGCCGCCTGCTGCAACTGGAGGAGGAGTGGCAACGCATGCAGGCAGAGGAGCGGGCCAAAGAGATGGAAGAATGGGCCAGACATCCCGCCAGGGAGGGAATGTCCTATGCCTTCATGGCTGCCAACGATATTCATTGGGATCGGACTGAAAATGCGAACGATATGCGTGACAAGTCTGCCGCTACGGAAGACCGCTCGGCAGAGGTTTTTGAAAAAGAGATGGAAGCCGTATATCAAGAATACAAGTTATGGTGCAGGCACGGCATGTCGAAGGACGACTGGTCGGCATTTCAAAATCTGGTCTATCGCCGGGAGATGGCCGCATGGCAAACTTTCGTTTTTAACGGTGGTCTCGGATCGGACTTCGACGGGGAATTTATTTTCCCCATTCTCCAGTTTAAGATCGACCGGATGGCCGATTACTGGCGCCATTTCTCGCACTGCATGAATGGCGATTATGTCCTTTCCCGGTTGGAACTGGCAAGCCGGCTGCTGCAGATCATTATCAAAGAAGGGAATGAAGGCGAGGATATGGAACGCTTACCTGCCCGTGTCAACCTTCGCAATAAGGAACGTTTCAAAGTCCGACACCACGGAGGAGGGTTCTATTTGGGGGAAGAACAGGAAGTCCGTTTCAATAAAGCCTTCTGCATCCTGTTCCGGTTACTGCAGGACAATATCCTCTGCTGGTGGGATTGACCCTCAAGAAACACCGGAGCACATTTTCAGTTAGTTTAAAGCAAAAGCCGCACGACATGGCGGCTTTTGTAACATGATTCAAGCAATTATCAACCTGCGCAGCGATTCCAATCGGCAAATATTTAATGCATCCATGTTCCGTATAACTCCCGCTTCAACCACACAGCCATTATAGGATCGGGAATTATCGCCTGACGCTTTTCGATTTCGATAAGCTCTTTCTTGACCAACGCCCGTTTTACGATGCTGACATTGGCCGATGAGCCGAGCTGGTATTTCTGCAAGACCTCCTGCGTGGTAAATTCACTATGAATCCCGTCTAAAATGGCTCGCAGGAAATTCATCTGATAGGTCGTAAGGCTCTCGGTCTGCTTCTCGAACAGCGGCGTGTTCTGGTCGATAATATCTTGGTACGCTTCCTCGAAATCCTGCTGTGTTGCGACTTTGTCCGTATGAATCCATACCAGCCATGCCAACTGCTGCACATACGAAGAGTGATTGTCCACCCTTTGACAAATCTTCTCGGCCAGTTCTTCCGAGATATGTTTACCCGTAGCCTCGAAACGGCCGCAGATGTAGTTGACCCAGTCCGCTGTTCCTATCTTCTGTAAATAAATGGCATCGCCGAACTTGTAAAACGGAAGACTTTTTTTCTCGAACAGTTCGTTCATCAGATGTTTCTTGCTGCCGAACAGACAATAAGAGACCGATTTCTGCAACTGCCATACGGAACGCAGCCGCTTCTGGAATGTCTTGGAATCCTTGAACTCGGCGATCTGCTGGAACTCGTCGATGCACACCACGATATTGCAGCCTTTCTTCTGCGCTATCTTTTCGGGAAGTTGCAGGATTTCATCAATGTCATTGCTCTTGGGGTTCATTTCGAGCGATATGGAGAAGTCCGTCATCGGGTCCGTCCCTATCGAGATTTTGGGACTGATACGGGAAAGGAATAATTTGATATTCTCCAGCCATTCATCCACCTTCGAGGAGGTCTGTTTGAGAACGGCGGACGCAAAGGCACCGTAAAAATCCCGGTCGCTGCGGCACGAGAAAATGTCGATATAAACGATTTTCAATTTATCGGACTGTGCCAGGCGAGACGCTTTCTGCACCAAAGAGGTCTTTCCCCAGCGACGGGGCGAAATCAGCACCGTATTCACGCCGTGCCGGAAATTCAACAACAGGCGGTCCGTTTCTTTCTCCCGGTCGGTAAAGTTATCGCCCGAGGTCGCAACGCCGAATATAAAAGGTTTGTTCTCCATATATGCGCAAAATTATACAGCGCAAATATAAGTAATATTTTTATTACTAACAACGCTATTACTAATACAGGTATTATTACCGTTTTTAAGGCATAACTTGCATTGGCTACCTCATTCGAACTTTCGTGACATAATAGGATTTTCAAATACCCGACATTTGCCAATCCGGTTTATCTTCTGGCTTGCCCGTCTGCCAGTAATAAACCCTATGGGGTAGCCTAATACCTTAAATACGAAAATCAAAAGAAAGAGACAGAAATAAAAGCTACTCATAATGCTAATTTATAGATACTTATAAAATTACCTTTGATTCCTTTCGTTTTATTAAATAGCTTATTTTTGCTGTAATTTTGTTACTCGTTTTTGCGATAAATACGGGGAATTGTGTTACCTTTGTAGCTGTAACAAAATTAGAAGTGATGGAAGGAGACAGAGGCAAATATACAAAAGATCCCGTAAAAGTCCGGTTTACTACCAAGGCAGACGGGCGTAAATCCATATCTTTTGAGATTTACCAGAATGGAAAGCGCACGTATGAACGTCTTCCTAATTTGTTCCTGCTTGTGGAGACGGATGACAATTCCATCAGAAAAAACCGTGCAACCTTAAACAAGGTTGAAAAACTCAGGAAGCAACGTACTAAAGAACTCCAGAAGAACCCGGTACCGGATAAATATATTTCAATCAAAGATACGGGACAATCCCCCATCATGTTATCTTCATGGATGGACCAATACTATACAATCCAAAAGAACAGAGGTGTAAGAGAACTATCGAACATCACAAGAACCAAAAAATTCCTTTTAACATACAGTGAAGATTTAGATTTGTGTCAGATTGACAAGTCTTTCTGCATCGGTTTTTCCAATTATCTTAAGACTGAATACAAAATGCCGGATGGGAAATGTCTTAGCCCCAAATCTGGATTCAATATACTCTGTGAACTGAATACAGCCCTTAACACGGCCGTCCGTGAAGGAATACTTGTTACAAATCCCTTTTCCCTTTTATCGTCGTCTGAAAAGATACAGCCAGTCGAAGTTGTCAGGGAATATCTTACAATCGATGAAGTAAAGCAGCTTATCAGAGCAAAGTGCGGAAATGAAACTGTAAAACGTGCATTCCTGTTTTCCTGTAATTGTGGACTGCGCCTGAGCGATGTCAGAGCCCTCAAATGGAAAGACATCTACAGTGACAATGGTACATGGAAGGTGGCTACCAGAATGAAAAAAACTGAAAATGTCGTTTATATTCCTCTGCCCGGACAGGCATTGAAATGGTTGCCGGACATTGAAAGGAATGCTGACAGCAATGTGTTTCCTGATCTGACTCCCTATGCTCTCTCAAAGTATCTGAAGCCATGGGTAAAGGAAGCCGGAATCATGAACAAGAATGTTTCATACCACACGGCCCGGCATACCTATGCCACCATGCTTCTTACTCTTGGTGTTGACCTTTATACTGTATCAAAACTCTTGGGGCACACCAGTATCAAACACACACAACGGTATGCAAAAATCATCAGTCAGAAAAAAGACGATGCAGTCCGGTTGATAGATAACAAACTATAAATCCCCATATATATGACAAATAAAGTAACAATCAAATCCACAAAGGAACCCGTCAGACTCCGTGTAAAGAATCTGGCCAACGGAGTACAGTCACTTTATCTGGACTGTTATGTGGACGGAAAGCGCAGCTATGAGTTTCTGAAACTGTATCTGATACCGGAGAAAGGAGCCATGGCAAAGGCTCAAAACGAAGCCACTCTACAGGCTGCCAACGCCATAAAGATGACCCGTATTCTTGAAATAACCAACAACAAGGCCGGTCTGAAGAATACTTCACTGAAAGCCAAGCAGACATTGGCCGACTGGATGGAAACTTTCAAGAAGAAGCAGGCACAGAAAGGTATCAAAGACCAGAAGCTGATTCACAAGACCATAAATGTGCTGACAAAATACAATATAAACATTCCGCTAAACAAAATTGACAGGCAATACTGCATCGGATTCATGAGCTTCCTGAAAAATGACTACCGCACACGTAGCGGGAAACAGGTTCAGACATTCACGATAATCAGTTATATGTCCTGTCTGCGTAATGCCTTGAACACGGCAGTCCGTGAGGACATCATATCAGAAAATCCCATAAACAAGCTTTCCGTCCAGGACAAGATAAAGGTACCAGAAAGCAAAAGGGAATTCCTGACAATAGATGAATTGAAAAAAGTTGAAGAAACGGAAAATCCCCATAAGCATATCAAACAGGCTTTTCTGTTCGCTTGCTATTGCGGTTTGAGATATAGCGATATCCGTCAGCTCAGATGGAAGGATCTCATTAAGGACGGTGACCAGTGGAGACTGAACAAGCTGATGCAGAAGACAGGAACACCCATATATCTTCCCATATCCAAGAAAGCCATCGGCTGGCTCCCGGAAAAAGGTAATATGAGTGATGAGTGTCTTATCTTCCCTAAACTTCCGCGCGAGATCTGCACAAAGAGGTATATCACTCCATGGATGGAAGCCGCCGGAATAAGTAAGCCGATAACGTTCCACTGCAGCAGGCATACTTTCGGAACGATGATGCTGACTTTGGGAGTTGACTTATACACTGTAAGCAAACTGCTTGGGCATACCAAGGTGGAAACAACCCAAATATATGCGAAGATCATCAACAAGAAAAAGGATGATGCAGTCAGTCTTATAGACGATGCATTCAGTGACATGGAATTTTAGTATTGATTACATAACCCCACTATTAAGATGTATATTGCTGAAATAACTGAAAGGTTGCTTGAAGTAAACAGGCTCCTTTTGAAATATATCAAAGATACAGAACTGACCTTTGAGGAAAATCTGGTTTTTTCCGGATTCTATCATGACTACAAAGACATAAACAGTATAATCAACTCAGCTGAAAAAGAGTTAAACGACAGCCCGGCAATACTCATGGAACAGGCAAAAGCCTTGTCTGCCGCTGCGTCTGACTTCCTTGCCACTTATGAAAGTCACGAGGATATATTTGGCTCTTATAATCCGCAACCAGTCTGCGACAGGCATATCAAGCCGCTTGAAAAGGAATATGACTCTATTGCATATGCCGCTTCACAACTATGGAAACGGTATTCTCAAATGAGTGTCCGCATGGACTATCTCAATCCTGAAGATGACGATTACAAGGCCATAGAAAAAGAATCCGAGGAGGTAAAGGCAAGATATGAAGCAGAGAAAGCCAAGAGTGATGAGACATACTGCTTTTACACCGCAGAACGTGAGAAAACAGCCAAACTTTATTTTTTTGAGATGATATACCTTGAAATGCTGGTTGTCCGAATGAAAAGGATTGCAGACAGCATTATCAAAGATATAGAAGAACTGAAATCCGAAGGTAAGATATGACAGGACTGTACTTGAAAGAAACGGCCAAACTATTTGATATAGTAGATTTGACCATCTGTTGCAGCCTGTACAAGATCTGCAACGGCAACCAGTTTGAACACATGAAAGGTACGGATTTCGTAGATTTCATGAACCTGAAAGAAGTTTCACGACCTGTTGTTGTCCGTCATCGTGAAAACAGCCGTGTCTGTTACCTGTTGTATGCCGTCAGTAAAGAGATAATGAATGAGTCTTTAGCAAAGGAGTGGATACAACACATGCTGGAACAGTGTAAAATCAGTCCCGGATACTACAAATCCCATTATAGAGATGCACTCAATTCCGGAACAGGAGAAACCAATGCCCAATTCGTCAAGGCTATCGAAAAAGCCATCGAAAAAGCAAAATCTGTGAAGTGACCACACAGAATTACAGAGCGACCACAGAGCTATACATCTTTTAACAAATTAAATAAAGCTATATTGTTGATTAACAACGATATGGCTTTATTCGTTTTTTGTCCCCAACCACAAATCGTACACATTGTTCCACTTGGGAATAGGCATAATTTTGCAACAGAGCAAAAGGAAAGAAAAAGCATTCAAAAACCTGTTTGCTGTCGAAACGGAAATAATAATTATAAAATAGAATCATATGACAAACAATTTATTGACAACGGTAGAAGCTGCCGAATATCTGGGGATGAAAAAGTCTTATCTGCATAAACTGATGATGAAAAAGGAGATTCCTTTCTACAAACCAAACGGCAAACTGTGCTTCTTTGACAAGGACGAACTTGATCAATGGCTCCGCAGGATACGCATAGCACCACAGGAAGAAGTGGACCGGCAGGCAATCGCCTATGTGACCCAAAAAGACCTACTTAAATAGCCTGTATTATGAACCTGTATGAATTGTTCAGTCTATTCTGGAGGGATAACGGATACAGGGCATTTTCCAAGACAGAAACAATCTTATACTTCTATCTTCTTAATATGGCAAATTCCGCCAGATGGCAGATGCCGTTTACAGGCTATACGGAAAGAATAAGTGCCGATCTTCAGACAACAAAGCAGAATATTGTAAAGGCCAGGGCCGGACTCCAGCAGCGAGGTCTGATTTCATTCACAGCCGGGACTGGAAAGGAGAATCCGCCTTTATATACCATAATTGACCGTACTTCTCAGTTGTCGGTGCCGTTGTCGGAGAACTTGTCGGTAAAGATGTCGGTGCCATTGTCCCCTATTAATATAAAAGATAAAAATAGAAATAATAATATTCATAATGTCAGCAACGGAAAATTGGAACTGGATGAACTGGAAATGATTCTTGCAAATGATGCTGCCTTGCTGGACTCAGTAATCCTTCAACGGGGAAGCGATATAGACCGTGAAACTGTACTGGAATACCTGAAAATGTTCATTGCCGAACAAAAAATGAAGTCATCCGACAAGAGGGAAATAATAGACATCCAGAAACATTTCCGCAACTGGCTGAACATTAAAATGAATTATAGACTAAAACATGAAAGAGCAGAATCAAAACGAGTCAACAGTGGACGTAGAGCTACTGAAATCACAGCTACTTCACCGGAAGATTACGATTGGCCGGTTTAGGCTGCCATATTCCTACGAACAGACAAAGGATATGCTGCTGGCCGCATACCAGGCAGAAGTCGAATACAGGTGCAGACATTTCACAACCTGTGAAGAATTTGAAAGCCAACGTGAACAGATTGCACGCTTCCTTACGGGAAATTCCGAAAAGTTCGGTCTGTTTTTCAGCGGAATGTGCGGAAATGGAAAAACCACATGGCTTAAAGCCATCCGTACCCTGATAAATTCATTGAACTTGCGCCATCCGCAGACCAATTCCAGTTATAGCGTATCGCTGTGGAATGCAAGGGAACTGGCTTACAGGTGCAAAGACGAATATCAGGAATGGGCTCGGATAGCCAGACTTCCAATCCTTGCGATAGATGATTTCGGGACAGACCCAAAGGAAATCATCAGTTTTGGCAATTGTCTTACCCCTATGATAGACCTGATAACAAAACGGTATGAGGAACAGCTGTTCACCCTTTTTACGACAAATCTGACATTTTCACAGATTAAGGAAAAATATGAGGAACGTATCGCCGACCGGCTTATTGAAATGGTCGTGCCCATCAGGTTTGGCAACGGTTCATACCGGAGCTGACATATTCTCCAAACAAGTTAAGACATGAAACAGGAAGAACTCAAAAAGGTACTCGCTGAAGTTGATCCTTTACTGGCAAATGCCGTTGATTCCATGATTTCCTTTATACACACTAAAGGAAAAGATAGTGTACCGTCGGAACGGCAGATAGAACAGGTAAATGCCTATTTTGACTCCATAGTAAGCCGTACCGGAAAAGACTATGAGAAGTGGAG
>ULUO01000383.1_pt1 | contig 25469 bp, 22 predicted proteins | sample 1958611 | NCBI WGS metagenome assembly ULUO01 (sample SAMEA4835762, study PRJEB28245) | human gut metagenome | biome: gut microbiome; material: fecal sample | place: Denmark | collected 2008
CATAAAAGCCACACTTTTTACCCCACAACAGAGAAAAAAGGACAGCAGATCTGATTTCTCCTTTTTAGGGCAATAAAAAAGGCAGATAGATTTTTGCTTTCTATCTGCCTTTGTATCTGATATTTACTTTTCGGGAATTCAAGTCTATCCACAAAGGGAAAACGGCAATTTTACATCTGTGTTTCGGTACAGAGAAAAATCGCCGTTTGGGCAGCAAAAAAGCCCGATATATTCGGGCTTTTCGCAGGAGACATCTTTTTTGCCTCCACATTATGGTGCGAGAGAGGAGACTTGAACTCCCACGTCGGTTGACACACGCCCCTCAAACGTGCCTGTCTACCTGTTCCAGCACTCTCGCATAGCCCAATCAAGGGCAAGAGTTATTATAACAGAGAAAATGCGATTGTCAAGGATAAATTTTATCTTTTTCTTGGTTTCCTTTCAGATAAATGCCGACATAAATGGCCGAAAGGGCCAAAACCGCAAGCATCAGCTCACCGCCGAGGCGGGGCTGCACAAGGTAGTATCGGGAAAAGTATGCGTAATAGCAGTGCAGCGACGCAAGCTCGGCGAGAATGGGCATGACCGCAAAGCGCAGGTCGGAAACTGCGAGAACGATGCACATCATGCCGCCGGTGAAGAAATAGCGGTCGTGCATATGCGGAAGCAGAAACGGTATGCCGACAGCCAGAAGCACCGCCATGCCGAAAATGACACGGTCGTCAAGCTTTTTGCGGTTTGCTATCGCCACGGCGAACACGATGAACATAAACACGAATGCGGCGATGACGAGCAGCATCGACCACATCTCGGTGTTCTCACCCCACCGGAACATCGAGGTCAGGGAGGGAGCATTGTAATTCATAGCATCGCCCACCGTGCCCGCCTGCGAGAAATAAAGAGTCAGCGTGTCCCAAAGCGGCCTGCCTGCGATAACGGCGGGCAGCACCATGACGAGGTACGCAGCGGGGAAAATGAAAAGATGCTTGAACTTTATCTTCTTTGCAACGAGCAGCACAAAGAATATCGGCATCACGAACACCGCTTGGAGCTTGAACGCAAACGATGCCGTGATGCTCACCATCGCACCCACGGGCTTGTCGCTCAGCGCAAGGTACAGCGACAGCACGGCAAAGAAGGTGTAGATACTGTCGCACTGCGCCCAGTATGCGCCGTTGAGCACAACGGTGGGGAACAGCGCAACGGCAAAAAAGCAGACGATGAGCCGCAGGCGGCCTTTTGTAAACAGCGAGCACAGCTTCATGCACGCCCACGCAAGCAGCACATCGAAAACGATAGACAGAAGCTTTATCAGATACAGCTCACTTATATCAATATAGGAAAAAAGCGCAAGGAAATACAGATACGGCAGGTTGTAGTTGCCGACCGACAGCCCCAGCGCCTTGAACCCTCCGTGCTCACGGAAAAACTCCGTCCACGGTGCAAGGAAGGTCTGATAGTCGCCGCTTTCAAAATCGAGCAAAAAATATCGGATAACGACCGCACCGGCCATAAAAAGAAAGGCAAAAACGAGGTGAGCGGTGTTTTTCAAAAGCCCCTCACGCCAGAGCAGGAACATCCCCAGCGCAAATATGAGCAGCATCGATATCATTACAAAAGCGTTCATAAGCAGTCAAATCTCACAAAAAAACGGCGGAAGCTTATAGCAACCGCCGAAAAATCCACATTTCACAAAATATTTCTTGACATAGCTATATATACAATGATAGAATAACTTGCTATGTTATCTTGTGCCGTAAACGCTGACATCCCATTGTTTACGAGTACAATATATCATCATCCGAAAGCAAATACAACACCGACTTCAGCAAAAGAAACAACTTAGCCGGGTGTTCTCAATTTCAATTAAGGAGTGTGCACGAATGCCAAAAGATGTTCTCTACGGCAAAACTCTAAGAAAGAGCTTTGCAAGATACGAAGAGATCCAGGACATGCCCAACCTGCTGGAGATCCAGAAGAAATCATACAAGTGGTTTCTGGAGACCGGCCTGCGTGAAGTTTTCAGAGATACCGATGCGGTCACCGACTACAGCGGTAAGCTCGAGCTCAGCTTCGTTGACTATTCCATGGACGAAAAGCCCAAGTACAACGAGGAAGAGTGCAAGGCAAGAGACGCAACATACGCCGCACCCTTGAAGGTCAGCGTTCGTCTGCGCAATCTCGAGACCGAGGAGATCAAGGAGCAGGAGATCTTCATGGGCGACTTCCCGCTTATGACCGCAGGCGGCACCTTCATCATTAACGGTGCTGAGCGTGTCATCGTCTCGCAGATCGTCCGTTCCCCCGGTGTGTACTATGATAAGACCACCGATCGCAGCATGACCAGCATCTACGCTGCGACCGTCATCCCTTATCACGGCGCATGGCTTGAGTATGAGACCGATGCAAACGATGTGTTCTATGTCCGCATCGATAAAAACCGCAAGCTGCCCATCACATGGTTCCTCAAGGCAATGGGCAAGTACGATGCAAATAAGCCCGAGACTTGGCTTTCCTGCACCCCCGATCCCATTGTCGGCGCCGTCACCAATGATCGCATCAAGGAGATTTTCGGCGAGGACGAGCGCATCGTAAACACTCTTGATAAGGACACCACCACCAGCCGTGACGAGTGCCTTATCGAGATATACAGAAAGCTGCGCCCCGGCGATCCCCCGACGGTGGAAAGCGCCGAATCCCTGCTTGACGGTCTGTTCTTCGACCGCCGCCGTTACGACATTTCCAATGTCGGCCGCTACAAGTTCAACAAGAAGCTTGCGCTTCGCAGCCGCATCGTCGGCTTTGAGCTTGCAATGCCCGTTGCAGACGAGCGCACCGGTGAGATAATCGCCGACGCCGGCGAGGTCATCTCCCGTGAAAAGGCTGAGCTTATCGACAGAGCCGATGTAAACGAGGTTTACCTCAATGTCGATGGCAAGACCGTTCGCGTGTTCTCCAACGGCATGGTGCATCTTGATAACTATGTCGACTTTGACCCCATGGAGCTCGGCATCAAGGAGAAGGTCAGAGGTATCGTCCTCAAACAGCTTTTAGAGCAGTATGAGGGCGAGGCTCTCAAGGCTGCTATCGCCGAGAATATCGATGTTCTTATTCCTAAGCACATCGTTGTCGACGATATGTTTGCTTCCGTCAACTACCTCAACTGCCTTGCCCACGGTATCGGCACCAAGGACGATATCGACCACCTCGGCAACCGTCGTGTCCGCTGTGTAGGCGAGCTCCTGCAGAACCAGTTCCGTATCGGCTTTTCCCGCATGGAGCGTGTCATCCGTGAGCGCATGACCCTGCAGGATCTTGACATCGTCACCCCGCAGAGCCTTATAAATATCCGTCCCGTGACCGCAGCCATCAAGGAGTTCTTCGGCTCCTCGCCGCTGAGCCAGTTCATGGATCAGACAAACCCCCTGTCCGAGCTTACGCATAAGCGCCGTATGTCGGCTCTCGGCCCCGGCGGTCTTTCCAGAGAAAGAGCGTCCTTCGATGTCCGAGATGTACACTACAGCCACTATGGCCGTCTGTGCCCCATCGAGACCCCCGAAGGTCCTAACATCGGCCTTATCTCTTACCTTGCATCCTACGCCCGTGCTAATGAGTACGGCTTCCTTGTTGCACCTTTCCAGAAGGTCGAGAAGGGCACCTGCCGTGTCACCGACGAGGTCGAGTATATGACCGCAGATGTTGAGGATAACTACATTGTTGCTCCTGCGACCGAGCCCCGTGACGAGAACGGCTGCCTTATAAACAAGCGTATCACCTGCCGTCACCGTGACGAGATCATTGAGGTCGACCGTGAGCGCGTTGATTATATCGATATCAGCCCCCGCATGATGGTCTCCATTGCGACCGCAATGATCCCCTTCCTCGAAAACGACGACGCAAACCGTGCTCTGATGGGCGCAAACATGCAGCGTCAGGCAGTCCCCCTTATGACCACCCAGGCACCTATCGTTGCTACCGGTATCGAGCACAAGTGCGCTGTCGACTCCGGCGTTGTTGTCCTCGCAGAGGGTGACGGCGAGATCGTCCGCTCCGATGCTCAGAATGTCACGGTTAAGTACGACAGCGGCGAGATAAAGAACTACAAGCTTATAAAGTTTGCCCGCAGTAACCAGGGCACCTGCGTAAACCAGCGTCCCATCGTCTCTCTCGGCGACCGTGTCCATGAGGGCGATGTCATCGCCGACGGCCCGAGCACCAGTCAGGGCGAGATTTCCCTCGGCAAGAACATCCTTGTCGGCTTCATGACTTGGGAAGGCTACAACTACGAGGACGCTATCCTTATCAACGAGCGCCTTGTTATGGACGATGTGTTCACCTCCATCCATATCGAGGAGTACGAGTGCGACGCACGAGACACCAAGCTCGGACCCGAGGAGATCACCCGTGATATCCCCGGTGTCGGCGACGATGCACTCAAGTATCTTGACGAGCGCGGTATCATCACCGTCGGCGCAGAAGTCCGTGCCGGTGATATCCTTGTCGGCAAGGTCACCCCGAAGGGCGAAACCGACCTCACCGCCGAAGAAAGACTGCTGCGTGCGATCTTCGGCGAGAAGGCAAGAGAAGTGCGTGACACCTCACTCAAAGTCCCCCACGGCGAGAGCGGCATCATCGTTGATGTTAAGCGCTTTACCCGTGAAAACGGCGACGAGATGAGCCCCGGCGTAAACGAAGTCGTAAGAGTTTACATTGCGCAGAAGCGTAAGATATCCGTCGGAGACAAGATGGCCGGCCGCCACGGCAACAAGGGCGTTGTTTCCCGTATCCTGCCCCGTGAGGATATGCCTTATCTGCCCGACGGCACTCCGCTTGATATCGTCCTTAATCCGCTGGGCGTTCCGTCCCGTATGAATATCGGTCAGGTCTTGGAAGTCCACCTCGGCTATGCCGCACAGGCTCTCGGCTGGAAGGTCGCAACGCCTATCTTCAACGGCGCCAACGAGAAGACCATCCGTGACACTCTGCGTCAGGCCGGCCTGCGTGAGGACGGCAAGAGCGAGCTGTACGACGGCCGCACCGGCGAAAAGTTTGACAACGATGTCACCGTCGGCTGGGTCTACTTCCTTAAGCTGCACCACCTTGTTGATGATAAGATCCATGCCCGTTCCACCGGCCCCTACAGCCTTGTTACCCAGCAGCCTCTCGGCGGCAAGGCGCAGTTCGGCGGCCAGCGCTTCGGCGAAATGGAGGTTTGGGCGCTGGAAGCATACGGCGCTGCTTACACCCTGCAGGAGATACTCACCGTCAAGTCCGACGATGTCACCGGCCGTGTCCGCACCTACGAGAGCATTGTCAAGGGCAACAACATCCCGCAGCCCGGCGTTCCCGAGTCGTTCAAGGTTCTCGTCAAGGAGCTTCAGTCTCTGTGCCTTGATATCCGTGTCCTTGATAAGAACGGCGAGGAGATAGAGCTCAAGGACGACGATGAGGATGAATTCATCCCCGGCGTGAAGGACGAAATGTTCGAGAGCTTCACGAACGATGACGAGATAACCGCCGAGGGTTACACCATCGAGGATATCCCCGAGCAGGACGATGAAGATTTTAATTTCGATTCTGACGATTACAGCGAGGAGGATGAATAATAATGAGCTACACACCGTTTGACGCCATCAAAATAGGCATTGCCTCCCCTGAAATGATCCTTTCCTGGTCGTCCGGCGAGGTCACCAAGCCCGAGACCATCAACTACCGTACCCTTAAGCCCGAGCGTGACGGCCTGTTCTGCGAGCGCATTTTCGGACCGACCAAGGACTGGGAGTGCCACTGCGGCAAGTACAAGAAGATACGCTACAAGGGCAAGATCTGCGACCGCTGCGGCGTCGAGGTCACCAAGAGCAAGGTGCGCCGTGAGCGCATGGGTCACATCGAGCTTGCCGCTCCCGTGTCCCACATCTGGTACTTCAAGGGCATACCCAGCCGCATGGGTCTGCTGCTCGACCTCACTCCGAGGATCCTCGAGAAGGTTCTGTACTTTGCAAATTATATAGTAACCGACCCCGGCTTCACTCCGCTGGAAAAGTGTCAGATACTCACCGAAAAAGAGTACCGTGATATGCGTGAGAAGTACGAGGACGACTTTGACGCAGGCATGGGCGCAGAGGCTATCAAGAAGCTCCTGCAGCAGATAGATTGCGAGAAGCTCTCGGCTGAGCTGCGCGAGGAGCTGCAGAACGCCTCCGGTCAGAAAAAGGCAAAGCTCGTCAAGCGCCTCGAGGTCGTCGAAGCGTTCAGACAGAGCGGCAATAAGCCCGAGTGGATGATAATCGACATTCTGCCTGTTATCCCGCCCGAGATCCGCCCCATGGTTCAGCTCGACGGCGGCCGCTTCGCAACCAGCGACCTTAACGACCTGTACCGCAGAGTTATTAACCGCAACAACCGTCTTAAGAGACTTATCCAACTCAACGCACCCGATATCATTGTCCGCAACGAAAAGCGCATGCTCCAGGAAGCAGTTGACGCACTTATCGATAACGGTCGCCGCGGCCGTCCCGTCACCGGCGCAAACTCCCGCGCACTCAAGTCGCTTTCCGATATGCTCAAGGGCAAGCAGGGACGCTTCCGTCAGAACCTGCTTGGTAAGCGTGTTGACTATTCCGGCCGTTCCGTTATCGTTGTCGGTCCTGACCTCAAGATCTATCAGTGCGGCGTTCCCAAGGAAATGGCTATCGAGCTGTTCCGCCCGTTCGTCATGAAGAAGCTCGTTGAGGACGGCGTTGCAAACAACATCAAGTCCGCAAAGAAGATGGTCGACAAGCAGCGCACCGAGGTTTGGGACGCTCTCGAAGTCGTCATCAAGGAGCATCCGGTGCTGCTCAACCGTGCACCTACGCTGCACCGTCTGGGCATTCAGGCGTTCGAGCCCATCTTGGTTGAGGGTCGTGCTCTTAAGCTGCACCCGCTGGTATGTACCGCATATAACGCCGACTTCGACGGCGACCAGATGGCTATCCATGTACCTCTGTCTGCAGAGGCTCAGGCCGAGGCGAGAATACTCATGCTCTCGGCAAATAACCTCCTGCGTCCGCAGGACGGCCACCCCGTAACCGTGCCTACTCAGGATATGATCCTCGGCTCTTACTACCTTACCATGAAGCGCATCGGCAAGGCAGAGAAGGGCGCAGAGAATGTCCGCATCGACGAGCCGGGCGACACCGATTACATGAAGGGTGAGATAGTCGACGGCGACGACTTCGTTGCCGCACAGGAGAAGGCCGAGGCCGAGGGCAAGACCGCTCCCACCTATAAGCCCCTGCTTTGCTACCGTGACCCCAATGAGGCGGTCATGGCATACAGTCAGGGTGAGGTCGGCCTGCACGCTCCCATCCTCGTAAGAGTTACCAAGACTATCGACGGTGTCGAGAAGTCCAAAATTATCGAGAGCACCGTCGGCCGCATCATCTTCAACGAGAACATCCCGCAGGATCTGGGCTATGTTGACCGCACCGATCCCAAGACCATGTTTGACCACGAGATCGGCTTCCAGGTCGGCAAGAAGCAGCTGGGCAACATCATTGACCGCTGCATCAAGAAGCACGGCTTCACCATTTCCGCAGAAGTTCTCGACAGCATCAAGGCAATGGGCTACAAGTACTCTACAAAGGGCGCTATCACGATCTCCATCGCCGACATGACCGTCCCCGAGGCAAAGCAGACCCTCATTCACGAGACCGAGGAGAAGGTCATCAAGATCGAGCGTCAGTTCAAGCGTGGCTTCATCACCGATGACGAGCGTTACCGCCTTGTCGTTTCCGAGTGGGAAAAGACCACCAAGGATGTTACCGCCGCACTTCAGAACTGCCTTGATACCTACAATCCTATCTACATGATGGCAAACTCCGGCGCTCGTGGTTCCATGAACCAGATCCGTCAGCTTGCCGGTATGCGTGGCCTTATGGCTAACACCTCCGGTAAGACCATCGAGATCCCCATCAAAGCAAACTTCCGTGAAGGCCTTTCCGTTCTGGAATACTTCATTTCCTCCAGAGGTGCACGAAAGGGTCTTGCCGATACCGCACTTCGTACCGCCGACTCCGGTTACCTTACCCGCCGTATGGTCGATGTCTGCCAGGATGTCATCATCCGTGAGCCCGACTGCGGCACTACCGAGGGCGTGTGGATGAGCGAGGTCGTCGACAAGGGACAGGTCGTCCAGTCCTTCGGCACCAGCATCCACGGCCGCTTCCCGGCAGTTCCCGTTTGCGATCCCGCAACCGGCGAGGTGCTGTTCGATACCGACCATATGCTCATGCCCGAGGATGCGGAAGTTCTGGAAGCACACGGCATCAAGGCCGTCAAGATCCGCAGCGTCCTGTCCTGCGAAGCTCGCACCGGCGTCTGTGCGAAGTGCTATGGCATCAACCTTGCTATCGGCAAGCCCGTCAACGCAGGCGAGGCCGTCGGCGTTATCGCAGCTCAGTCCATCGGCGAACCCGGTACTCAGCTTACCATGCGTACCTTCCATACCGGCGGTGTCGCAGGTGACGATATCACACAGGGTCTGCCCCGTGTCGAAGAGCTGTTCGAGGCACGCAAGCCCAAGAAGATGGCTGTCCTTTCCGAGATCTCCGGCACTGTCAGCATCGAGGAAACAAAGAAGGGCGCACTGTTTGCAATAAGCGTTATCAACGAGGACGAGAGCGATACCAAGGTATACACCGTTCCTCACTCCGCAGGCATTCTCGTCAAGAACGGCGACCATGTCGACAAGGGTCAGGAGCTCACAAGCGGCGCACTCAGCCCGCATGATGTTCTGCGCATCAGAGGCATAGACGATGATGAGTTCGGCCGTCCCGGCGTCCGCAACTACATCATCCAGGAAGTCCAGAAGGTCTACCGTCAGCAGGGCGTTGATATCAACGATAAACATATCGAGATCATCGTCCGCCAGATGATGCGCAAGGTCAGAATCGAGGAGTCCGGCAGCACCGACCTGCTCAGCGGCGCAACGGTCGATATCGGCGAGCTCAAGGCAGCAAACCGCAAGATCGACGAGCGCATTGCGGCAGGTGAGGAGGGCCTTACCAAGGCGACCTACACCCAGCTTCTCATGGGTATCACCAAGGCATCCCTTGCAACGGAAAGCTTCCTGTCGGCAGCATCCTTCCAGGAGACCACCAAGGTTCTTACCGAGGCTGCAATCAAGGGTAAGGTCGACCACCTCGTCGGCCTCAAGGAGAATGTCATCATCGGCAAACTCATCCCCGCAGGCAGCGGCCTTGCAATGTACCGTGAGTTCGAGGAAAAGACCGACGAAACGGCAGCCGACGAAGCCGAGAGCTTTGTTGACCTGTCTGCACTTGTCGGACGCACCAATGCACTTTAATAAAACTAAAAACTGCTGTACCCACGGGTACAGCAGTTTTTGCCCGTCAATACCTCCAATTACGGCGGTATGCCATTGTATAATATGGCAAAATTCGCAGCGATTGAAAAGTTTTTTTGCATAGTCCCGAGCAATATAGTATAATTAACTTATAATGTAAGGAGGGATAGCTATGTCGAAGAAATTATCCGGTTGGATAACCGCCGCCGTGTGCCTGCTGCTGATAATAGCGCTGTATTTCCTTGCGCCTGCTCATCCCATCGACGCAGGCGAGATAACCTACGCCTCGGTCACTCGCAGCGATGACCACATTGATCTGAAGGGGAAGCGGATAGAAGACATCAATGAACTGTTTGCCGAGGTTACAGCCAAGCGCTGCTTCGCCCCGGCAAACATCACCGAGGAGCCGGGTGTAATATCGGCTGACATAACGACAAACGACGGACCAATGCACATCGTCTTCGGTGACGAGGTGTATCTGTACTCATCGGCCGACGACATCATTTGGTACAGAATAGAAAATGCACTCTACCTGCGTTTGTTCGTAGAATACCTTCCGCATGTCGAAGAGTGACGCAAAGCATGAAACTGCCGCCCATATGCGGCAGTTTCGGCATTTAGACAAGAAAAAGCGAAAATGAAAACTGTATTTTGTGTAAAAAATTCTTGACTAAATTTGTGTAATTTGCTAAAATATCAATCTGTGTGGGGTCACTATGCCCAAAAGGGAATTACCCACCGAAAATCCTTGATATTCAAGGAAATTTTTGAAGAAAGGAGAAATGAAAATTGCCTACCTTTAACCAGCTGGTAAGAAAAGGCAGAGAGAAGGTCACCTACAAGTCCAATTCTCCCGCAATGCAGAAGGGCCTGAACACCCTGAAGAATCGTGAGACCGACCTGAGCGCACCTCAGAAGAGAGGCGTCTGCACCGCAGTCCGTACCTCTACTCCTAAGAAGCCGAACTCCGCTCTGCGTAAAATTGCCCGTGTCCGCCTGACCAATGGCTACGAAGTTACCGCTTACATTCCCGGTATCGGCCACAACCTTCAGGAGCACAGCGTCGTCATGATCCGCGGCGGTCGTGTAAAGGACCTCCCCGGTGTCCGTTACCACATCATCCGTGGTACCCTCGATGCACAGGGTGTTTCCGGTCGTATGCAGGCCCGCAGTAAGTACGGTGCAAAGAGACCCAAGGCCTCGAAGAAGTAATCAACCAACAGCAAAAATTTTGCCCTGTTGTTTATCATAATATTGATAACCTCGGGGCGCAGACGGAAAGCGAGAAGTCTTTCCGAGTACCTGTGAAGTCATTTTTTAATGAAGGAGGGAAGCAAAGTGCCCAGAAGAGGTAATGTTCCCAAAAGAGAGATTTTACCCGATCCTATGTACAATAGCGTTCTGGTGACCAAGCTCATCAATGCTATTATGCTGGACGGCAAAAAGGGTGTTGCTCAGAAGGTCGTTTATGACGCTTTTGACATCATCAAGGAGAAGACCGGCAAGGAGCCCCTTGAGGCCTTCACCGAGGCAATGAACAACATTATGCCCAGCCTGGAAGTCAAGGCTCGCCGTGTCGGCGGTGCTACCTACCAGGTTCCTATCGAAGTAAGACCTGCCCGCCGTCAGACGCTCGGCCTTCGTTGGCTCGTCGGCTACGCCCGCAAGCGTGGCGAGAAGACCATGAAGGAACGTCTTGCAGGCGAGATCATGGATGCATGCAACAATCTCGGTGCCTCCGTCAAGAAGCGTGAGGATACCCACAAGATGGCAGATTCCAACAAGGCATTCGCACACTTCAGATGGTAATCTGAACAGGAGTATTTTATGCCCAGACAGTATTCACTTGAAAAAACCAGAAATATCGGAATCATGGCTCACATCGATGCCGGTAAGACTACGACCACTGAGCGTATTCTTTACTATACCGGCGTCAACTACAAGATAGGTGAGACCCATGAGGGTACTGCGACCATGGACTGGATGGAGCAGGAGCAGGAGCGTGGCATCACCATCACCTCCGCCGCAACCACCTGCCACTGGCGCAATACCCGCATCAATATCATCGATACCCCGGGTCATGTTGACTTCACCGTTGAAGTCGAGCGTTCTCTGCGAGTACTCGACGGCTGCGTGACGGTCCTCTGTGCAAAGGGCGGCGTTGAGCCTCAGTCCGAGACAGTATGGAGACAGGCCGACCATTACCACGTTCCCAGAATGATATACGTTAATAAAATGGATATCATGGGCGCCGACTTCTATCATGTTCTCGAGATGATACATGACAGACTTAAATGTAATGCGGTCCCCATTCAGCTCCCCATCGGTGCTGAAGCTGATTTCAGGGGCATAATTGACCTGGTCGAAATGAACGCCCGTGTCTACTATGACGATCTCGGCAACGATATGCGTGATGAGCCCATCCCTGAGGATATGCGTGATCTCGCCGAGGAGTACAGAACCAAGATGCTCGAAGCCGTTTCCGACTTCGATGATGAGATAATGATGCGTTATCTCGAGGGCGAGGAGATCCCGCAGGATATGATCCGTGCCGCCATCAGAAAGGCCACCTGCGCTGTCAAGATGGTGCCCGTCGTCTGCGGAACTTCCTACAAAAATAAAGGCGTGCAGAAGCTGCTTGACGCCATCGTCGATTATATGCCCTCTCCCTTGGATATCCCCGCAATATGTGGCGTGAACCCCAAGACCGACGAGGAGGAGACCCGTGAGGCCTCCGACAGCGCACCGTTCTCGGCGCTTGCGTTCAAGATCATGACCGACCCTTATGTCGGCCGACTGAGCTTCTTCCGTGTATACTCCGGTACGCTGGAGGCCGGCAAGACCGTGCTCAACTCGTCCAAGGGTCAGCGTGAGCGCATAGGCCGCATCCTGCTGATGCACGCAAATCACAGAGAAGATCTCACCATGGCTTATTCCGGTGACATCGCCGCCGCAGTCGGTCTCAAAAACACCACAACAGGCGATACTCTTTGTGATGAGAAAAACCCAATTGTCCTTGAATCCATGGAATTCCCCGAGCCTGTCATCCGTGTTGCCATCGAGCCCAAGACCAAGGCCGGTCAGGAGAAGATGGCTATCGCCCTTCAGAAGCTGGCAGAGGAAGACCCCACCTTCAAGACCTATACGGATGAAGAGACGGGTCAGACCATCATCGCCGGTATGGGCGAGCTCCATCTGGAGATCATCGTTGACAGACTGCTCAGAGAGTTCAAGGTAGAAGCCAATGTCGGCAAGCCCCAGGTTTCCTATAAGGAGACCATTACCCGCTCTGCCACCGTTGATACCCGCTATGCCCGCCAGACCGGCGGTAAGGGTCAGTTTGCACAATGTAAGATCACCGTTGAGCCGAACGAGCCCGGCAAGGGTTATGAGTTCATCAACAAGATCACCGGCGGCGCTATCCCCAAGGAATACATTCCTTGTGTCGATCAGGGTATTCAGGGTGCTATGCAGTCCGGCGTCCTTGCAGGCTATCAGGTCGTCGATGTCAAGGTAACCTTGATAGACGGCTCGTACCACGAGGTCGACTCCTCCGAGATGGCCTTTAAGATCTGCGGCAGCATGGCGTTCAAGGAGGCCTGCGAAAAGGCCGGCCCGACTTTGCTCGAGCCCATTATGAAGGTCGTCGTGACCGCACCCGATGAGTACATGGGTGATGTCATGGGCGATGTAAACGCAAGACGCGGACAGATCGTCGGCTCCGACATCAGAAACGGTGCGGCAGTCATCGAGGCAAATGTCCCGCTGTCTACCATGTTTGGTTACGCTACCGACCTGCGCAGCAAAACGCAGGGCAGAGCGACTTACAGCATGGAACCCAGCCACTATGTTGAGCTTCCCAAGAGCCTCCAGGAGACTCTGGTCGGCAGCCGCAGAAAAGGCTGATAAAATAAATGTACAAGTAAGTAATTATTAAAAGTATTGATCAAAACAATTTGGAGGTAAAATCATGGCAAAGCAGACATTCGACAGATCCCTGCCCCACGTTAATATCGGTACCATTGGCCATATTGACCACGGCAAGACCACTCTGACCGCAGCTATCACTAAGTACCTTGCAATGCAGGGTGGCGCAGAGTACACTGACTACTCTTCCATCGACAAGGCTCCCGAAGAGAGAGAGCGCGGCATCACTATCAACACCGCTCATGTTGAATACAAGACCGCAAAGCGTCATTACGCACACGTTGACTGCCCGGGCCACGCCGACTACATCAAGAACATGATCACCGGCGCAGCTCAGATGGACGGCGCGATTCTCGTTATCGCAGCATCCGACGGCCCCATGGCTCAGACTCGTGAGCACCTTCTGCTCGCTCGTCAGGTTAACGTTCCTTCCGTTCTCGTATTCCTGAACAAGTGCGATCAGGTCGACGACGAAGAGCTCCTCGAGCTCGTTGAGATGGAAGTTCGTGAGCTTCTCGACTTCTACGGCTTCCCCGGAGACGAGACCCCCATCATCCGTGGCTCCGCTCTTAACGCACTCGTTTGCGAGTCCAACGATCCCAATGCTCCCGAGTATGCTTGCATCAAGGAGCTCATGGACGCAGTTGATAATTGGATCCCCACTCCCGACCGCAAGGCCGATCAGCCCTTCCTCATGCCCATCGAGGACGTCTTCACCATTTCCGGTCGTGGCACCGTTACCACCGGCCGTGTAGAGCGTGGCCGCGTCAAGGTTGGCGACAAGGTTCAGATCGTTGGCCTGAAGGACGAGATCACCGAGACCACCGTCACCGGTACCGAGATGTTCCACAAGATCCTCGAGTACGCAGAAGCTGGCGACAATGTCGGTACTCTTCTCCGTGGTATCGCAAAGAAGGACGTCGAGCGTGGACAGGTTCTGGCAGCTCCCGGCTCCATCAAGCCCCACACCAAGTTCAAGGGTCAGGTTTACGTTCTGTCCAAGGAAGAAGGCGGCCGTCACACTCCGTTCTTCAACAACTACCGTCCCCAGTTCTACTTCCGTACCACCGACGTTACCGGCGTCATCACTCTTCCCGAAGGCACTGAGATGTGCATGCCCGGCGACAATGTCGACATGGATGTTGAGCTGATCACCCCGATCGCAATCGAGAACGGCCTGCGTTTCGCTATCCGTGAGGGTGGCCGCACTGTCGGTTCCGGCGTTGTTATCGCAATCAACGACTAATATCGTTTAATAGCCGCTCTTGCGGCAAAGCAAGGCCGCATCAAGGGCTAACGCCCTTGGTGCGGTTTCGTGTCTTTGATTTAGGCTGAAATCCGACCATATAATATATAAATATAAAATGAAAACTAAGACGAATAGAATTCCACAGCTTGTATTTTTGGCCGTTATCATTGTCGCTGTCCTCGTGGCAGTAATCGTGCGTCTTGTGCAGTCTAAGCAGACTACGACCGAGACTCCGCAGGAGACACTCGCTCAGCCGACTGAGACTGTTGTCGTGACGCCCACACCGACTGCGACACTTCCTCAGCCGAGCAGTCAGATAAGTGTGTCGATAGACCTGCCGGACTACGACGGCTACTCGTTTACCGACAGTCAAAAAGCGCTGATCTCAAACTGCGCCTTTGTCGGCGACAGCATTTGCAGCGGCCTTTATGTTTACGGCGTCCTGCCGCAGGATATCGTCGTTGCTGTCGGCAATGTCGGCATCCGCAGTATCGACGACTACACCTTTAAGGTCAACGGCGGAGAGTATAATGCCCTTGATGCCTTGAAAGTTATAGCGCCAAAGTATGTCATCTTTTCCATGGGCATGAATGATATCAACATAACCAGCGCCGAGACATATTGCGAAAATTATCTAAATATGCTTAAGCGCACTCATGATATATTGCCGCAGTCGAAGCTTTATGTTGCGTCTATTACTCCCATCGATGCGGCGTCAAGCTTTGCGTCTAACGATAAGATAAATCGCTACAACGCAGCTGTTAAGCAGGCGGTCGAGGGAGCAGGCTACAACTATATTGATATTGCTACATCCCTGCGTGACTCCACCGGTGGCATGAACGCACGCTTTAGCGGCGGCGACGGCATTCATATCAATAAATCCGGCTACTACTCCATTCTCAACGATGTTGTAAAGCAGGTAGGATAAAGAAGAGAGATGCATTTGCATCTCTCTTCTTCGTTTATTTATTCAACATTTGCTTTTTTGGCTGCAGCTCGGCGCACAATGCGCCGGAAATTATGATAACTGCGCCGATGATTTGACCGACGAGAAGCTGCTCATCAAGGAAAATGAATGAGAAGATAATTGCCGAGAGAGGTTCAAGATAGCCGAGTATCGCAACGGTTTGCACCTTGATACCGCCGATGGACGAAAAGTACAGGAAGCATCCTATGCCGGTGTTGAGAAGCCCGAGAGCGAGCAGCGGCGCAATGTCACTTGCCTGAATATCAAAATGCAGCCTCTGCTTTATAGCGGAAAACATAAAAACGGTAACGAATGCAGCCGTAAGTTGAACCGTAGCGTTTTCCTCGCCGGATACTCCTTCGACCTTCTTGTTCAGGCATAACATTACGGCATACATTACGGCGGACCTCAGCGCAAATGCGATGCCGATAAAATGTAAAGCGCTTGTTTATGATAAGGTACGGGATGATAAGCAGCGCACTGCCTATCATCGTGCGAAACAGAACTATCTCATTGCTGCTAAGCGAAAGTTGCCCTGCCACACATTGGATACCAAACATTATCAAGGCCTTTCAGGAGGAGTACCCGAATGTCGAGTATGAGCTCTTGCTTGGCGCTTACGAAGATATTGAGAGCTGGATAAGTGAGGGTCGTGTCGACTTCGGCTTTACAAGACTGCCGACAAAGAAAAGCTTTGACTGCGTCGAGATAGCAAGGGATGAGCAGATGGTCATTCTTCCAAGAAATCACCCATTAGCCGATGCCGAGACATTCCCGGTATCGGCGCTGAATGATTACCCGTTTATCATGCTCGAAAAGAGCATAAAGGCTGAGGTTACCGAAATTTTCGTCAAAAACGGGCTTACTCCAAAGCCAAAGTTTACGACCATTGACGACTACGCAGTCATGTCCATGGTCGAAAAGGGGCTCGGCATATCCATTTTGCCAAAGCTCATTTTGCAGCGGATAAACTACGACATTGTTATCAAGCCGCTGAATGTAGAGGCATACAGGACGATAGGAATCGCCATGCGTGATAAGGCCGAGCTGTCATTGGCTGCACGGCGTTTCCTCGGATATATAGACAAAAGGTAGTTCGTATACGCAAGTTTTGTGCTAAAATATGTTTGTAAAAGCTTTTATACAGTCGTTTTTCACCGTTGTAAAAGTCATTTGATAGACATGGCCGCTATTTGCGGATAATATTTGGGACACAAGGTGGTTTGAACATGGAGATCAGTGAAAGATTAAAACAGGCAAGAATAACGCGCGGTATGACGCAGGAGCAGGTCGTAGAAAGGGTGATGGTGTCCGGAGTGACACTGTCGCATTGGGAAAAAGCAAGACTCTGCCGGATATCGCATGCCTTATAAGTCTCAGCGATATATATCAAATCAGCCTTGACGAACTATTGAAAGGTGATCCGAAAATGACTGAAAAGGTAAAAAAGGACGCAAAGGACCTCAACAACAGGAGAGTGCTCCTCATAACGGCAATTTTGGCTCTTATCGTGATGATGACTTATACGATAAGCCTGTTTGTCGGCGGCGACTTCAAGGCATTCACGCAGGCGGCGGCACCGTGGCTCATCATGGGCATAGGCGTTGCGGCACTGGCAAGCTACTCGTCGCAAACACAAAACAGCAGCAAGAAATGCTGAAAGCTCCGCAGTCAATGCGGAGCTTTTTCTTGACTTTCGGAAGTATGCATAGTATAATCAGTTATACAAATCATACTAATTATACGGAGATGATCATATGAAAGCCCCAAAGGGATGCTACGCATGGACGGCGACCGTCGGCGAAAAAGGACAGATAGTAATACCCAAGCAGGCGAGAGAGGTGTTCGGCATCGAGCCCGGCGACACGCTCATTCTGCTCGGCGACATTAAGCGTGGTATTGCCATACCACCAAAATCGACCTTTACGAGCCTCGCCGGCCGCATTTTCGAGGAGGAAAAGTAATGGATTGTGTTTTGCAGGTTGGGAACCTATGCAAGGAGTATCCCAAGTTTAAGCTCCAAAGTGTTTCGTTTTCCATCGAAAAAGGTTCAATAATGGGCTTTATCGGCAGAAACGGCGCAGGCAAGAGCACAACACTCAAATCCATTCTGAACCTTGTGCACCCCGCATCGGGCGAAATTCGTTTCTTCGGCATGGATATGGCACATCATGAGGGCGAGATCAAGCAGCGAATCGGCTTCGCCGGCGGTGCAGTCGACTACTATAAAAAGAAGAAGATCTCTGCCATTGTCGCCGTCACCAAACAGTTTTACGACAATTGGGACGATGCTGCGTATGAAAAGTACATGAAGCTTTTTAACATCGATGAGGATAAGACCCCTGGTGAGCTGTCCGAGGGCATGAAGGTCAAGCTCAATTTAGTGCTTGCCCTTTCGCACGGAGCGGAGCTTCTCATCCTCGATGAGCCGACGAGCGGGCTCGACCCCGTGTCGAGAGAGGAGCTTCTTGAGGTTTTCGAGTATCTGGCGAGCAAGGGCATATCTATCCTATTCTCGACACACATCACCTCCGATCTTGATAAATGCGCCGATCAGATAACCTACATCAAGGACGGGCAAATAATTGCCTCAGAGAACAAGCAGGCGTTTCTCTGCCGCTGCCGTGAAAACGGCTGGGGCAATAATATCGAGGAAATTATGGTGCACTTTGAAAAGAGGTCTATATATGAACAGATTGCTGACTAAGGAGCTCAAGCTTTTTGCCGCTCCGCTGACATATTTTTTCCTTGCCTTTTCGCTCATGACGCTCATCCCGGGCTACCCCATTTTGATGGGCTCATTCTTTGTCTGCTTCGGCATTTTCCAGTCGTTCCAGCTTGGTCGGGAGACGAACGATGTGCTGTACACGGTGCTGCTGCCGATAAAGAAAAGCGATGCCGTCAAGGCAAGGTTTGAGTTCGTTGTGCTCATTGAGCTAATGGGCTTCGTGCTCATGGCGATACTCACCGCCGTTCGCATGACGGTGCTAAGCGGCGCTGCACCTTATGTGCAAAATCCGCTCATGAGCGCAAACCCCGTGTACCTTGCGTTCGTACTGATAATTTACGCTGCATTCAATCTTATCTTCGTCCGGCAGTTTTATAAAACTGCGTATAAGATAGGCAAGCCATTTATCATTTTCATCGTTGCGGCGCTCATCATAACCGGCATTGCCGAGGCGCTGCATTATCTTCCCGGACTTTCCTTTTTGAATGCCGTGAGCGGGGAGGGAATGACGACAAACTATCTCATTCTTGCCGCAGCCGCAGTTGTGTATGCTCTCGTGACCTATTTGGCCTACAAGGCCTCCTGCTACAGCTTTGAAAGTGTGGATTTTTGAAAATTCCGCTCGTATTCTCCCACTAAGGGATGTATAATCAGGTCAAGTCGAGCTATTATTGAGCCATCAAATGTAGGAGGCGGCATATGAATCAGATGGCCATCGGAAACTTCGTCATGGGCATGGCCCTCGGCGCAATGTCATTTACACTCGGCGGCAGCGATGTCAAGGACTTTTTCTCCGGCCTCATGATGGGACTTTCCTGCGGGTCAATGCTTGTCGGCATTTTTGTAGCCGTCAGATCCATTGCAAAACGGGGATAAATGAGCAAAAATTTGCGGCTGATGCTTGACATTGCAAAGATTACTGCTATAATACTATACGAAAACTGAACACCTTATCAAGAGTGGTGGAGGGAACGGCCCTGTGAAGCCCGGCAACCTGCGTAAAGCGTGGTGCCAAATCCGGCGGTGATTATCGAGAGATGAGGCTATGACCAAGAAACAGAATCCGTCGGTAACGACGGATTTTTTCGTTGTAATGACCAGAAGTGTGTTCGGCAAAAATTTAGGAGGAAAAGAAAAATGAGCAAAAGACTGTTTACATCCGAATCCGTGACCGAGGGACATCCCGATAAGATCTGCGACCAGATCTCCGACGCTGTCCTTGACGCAATTCTGGAAAAAGACCCCGAGGGTCGTGTCGCCTGCGAGACCACCGTGTCCACCGGCCTTGTCCACATCATGGGCGAGATAAGCACGGACTGCTATATCGACATTCCCAAGATAGCCCGTGATGTAATCCGTGAGATAGGCTATGACAGAGCAAAGTACGGCTTTGACTGCGATACCTGCGGTATCATCTCCAACATAGACGAACAGTCGGCGGATATCGCTCTCGGTGTTGACAAGTCGCTTGAGATGAAAAGCGGCGAGGATGCAGAGCTTCAGAACGGAGCGGGCGACCAGGGCATGATGTTCGGCTATGCCTGCAACGAGACCCCCGAGCTCATGCCGCTTGCCATCAGCCTGTCGCACAAGATGGCAAAGCGCCTTGCCGATGTCAGAAAGCAGGGCCTTGTCGACTACCTGCGTCCCGACGGCAAGACCCAGGTCACCGTCGAGTATGACGATGCGGGCAAGCCCGTGAGAGTTGACACCGTCGTCCTCTCGACCCAGCACGCCCCCGAGGCAGAGCTTGAGCAGATAAGAAACGACATGATAAATCTCGTCATCAAGCCCAGCATCCCCGCAGAGCTGCTCGATGAGAACACTAAGTATTATGTAAACCCGACCGGCCGCTTCGTCATCGGCGGCCCTCAGGGCGACTCCGGCCTGACCGGCAGAAAGATCATCGTTGACACCTACGGCGGCAGCGCACCTCACGGCGGCGGCGCATTCTCCGGCAAGGACCCCACCAAGGTAGACCGCAGCGCTGCCTACGCTTCCCGCTATGTCGCAAAGAACATCGTGGCCGCCGGACTTGCAGACAAGTGCCTTGTCCAGCTTGCCTACGCAATCGGCATAGCAAGACCCGTTTCCGTCATGGTTGACACCTACGGCACCGGCAAGGTCTCCGATGAGAAGCTTGCCGAAGCCGTCAACAAGGTCTTTGACCTGCGCCCGACCGCAATCATCCGCGACCTCGACCTGCGCAAGCCCATCTACCGCAAGCTCGCTGCCTACGGCCACATGGGCAGAACAGACCTCGGTGTTCGCTGGGAGGACACAGACAGGATCGACGCACTGCTCGAGGCAGTAAAGTAATGCATATCCCGACCTGCGAAAGCTCGGAGCTTGACATTTTGAGTTTTGATGAGGCGTTATTGAACTCCGGCAGCAGCGGAGACTACGATGCCGACAAGTGGCTGTATGTGCCCGATTACTACGCCGACTACCGTTACATTTTAGGTACCCGTGGCAACGACCCGCTTATCTGCATTGGCATAAATCCCTCGACCGCCGCACCCGATGACCTTGACAACACGCTCAAAAGCGTTGCACGCATTGCCGACGCAAACGGCTATGACAGCTGGATAATGTTCAATGTCTATGCCCAGCGAGCCACGAACCCCGACGACATGGACATTGTGCTCAACGAAAAGCTGCACCGAGAGAATATGCGTGCGTTTGAATACATATTAAGTAATGTAGGCGAGGGCATTTCCCCGGCAATATGGGCTGCATGGGGCACCATCATCGAAAAGCGGCCGTATCTGCGGGACTGTGTCCTTGACATGGTCAGGATAGGGCAGAGCTACGGCGCAAATTGGTTTTCGGCAGGCAAGCGGTCAAAGAAGGGACACCCGCACCATCCGCTGTACCTGCGCAAGGACGCCGTCACCGAGCCCTTTGACATTGAAGAATATCTTGAGGTGATAAAATGAGCGATCATGCTTTTAAGCTTGCCGTTTGTCAGATAAGAACGGAGCTTGATAAAAAGGTTACCATGGACAAGGCCGAGCGCATGGTGTGCGAGGCGGCAGGGAACGGCGCAAATGTCGTCGTGCTGCCGGAAATGTACAATTGCCCTTATTCGAAGAAGTATTTCCAAGCCTTCGCCGATGCCGAAAACGGCGAGAGTGTGGAGAGAATGTCCGCTTGGGCAAGGGAAAACGGCATCATCCTCGTTGGCGGCTCTATCCCCGAAAAAGCCGACGGCAAGCTGTATAACACCTGCTTTGTGTTCAATGAGACCGGCAAAGTCATTGCCCGCCACCGCAAAATGCACCTTTTCGATGTCGATATCGAGGGCGGCATACGCTTTAAGGAGTCGAACCACTTTGCCGCCGGCAGAGACATAACCACCTTCGACACGAAGTACGGCAAAATGGGCGTTTTAGTCTGCTTTGACATGCGTTTTCCCGAGCTCGTGCGTGCCATGGCACGCCGCGGAGCAGAGGTCGTTATCTGCCCTGCGCAGTTTAACATGACAACCGGCCCCAAGCATTGGGAGCTGACCATAAGAGCCAGAGCCATGGATAACGAAATTTTCTATGTCGGTGCGTCGGCTGCCCGCTACACAGGCTTCCACTACGAATGCTGGGGTCACTCGACTGTCGCCGACCCCTTCGGTCAGGTCATAGCAACCTGCGACGAGACCGAGCAGATACTCTACGCCGACATTGACCTTAATAAGGTCGATAAAGTGCGCCGTGAGCTTCCCACATTCCTGCACCTGCGTGACGATATCTACAAGGTCGCAGACTAATTTGACGGCTAAACCCGTCAAATTCAATAAAAGTTCACAAATGCGAAAAAAGGGCTTGCCAAATTGACGGCAAGCCCTTATAATATGCAGGAAAAGATTTTTAAGTATCGGTACAGAGAGACCGGCAAAATCGCTGATATGGTATAGCTGCGCTGTGCGCGGTCGTAAATGTTGTGCGTCTTGTCGGTTTTCGACAAGGCTTTTTTTGTTGCTGAGGTGAAGATATGAAGCTCAAGGCAAGGCTCATGGATGAGGCCGCAATGAACCGTGCACTCATGAGAATATCCCACGAGATAATCGAAAAGAACAAGGGTGTTGAAAATGTCGTGCTCGTCGGCATCCGCCGCCGTGGCGTGCCCATTGCCGAGCGCATCTGCCGCAACATAAAGAAGATCGAGGATATCGAAGTGCCGTGCGGCAGCGCAGACATAAGCTTTTACCGTGACGATCTCACGCACGCAAGCGACTCTCCGGTGCTGGCAAAGGCCGACCTCGGCATCTCGGTGAACGATAAAAATGTCGTGCTTGTCGATGATGTGCTGTACACCGGCAGAACGGCCAGAGCCGCCATTGAGGCGGTGTTCTCCGTCGGCCGCCCGAGAAGCATCCAGTTTGCGGTGCTTGTCGACCGTGGGCATAGGGAGCTGCCCATAAGAGCCGATTATGTCGGAAAAAATGTTCCCACATCACACTCGGAGCTCATCGAGGTCAGGCTGCCCGAATACGATGACGACACCGGCGTGTACTTAATGGCGCAAGACCAATAAAAATAAAAAATCTACACAAAGAGAGGTACAATCACCAAATGAAAGAAAAAACCGTGATTAATGGACCCGTGTATGACGCACGCACCCTTGGCAAGCCCAGAATGATGGTTCTCGGCCTTCAGCACATGTTCGCAATGTTCGGCGCTACCGTGCTCGTCCCCATGCTGTCCGGCCTTGACATCGCAACGACCCTGCTGTTTGCAGGCCTCGGCACTTTATTGTTCCACTTCATCACCGGCGGAAAGGTTCCCGCATTCCTCGGCTCGTCCTTCGCCTTCATCGGCGGCTACAATGCCGTTCGCACTGTCGGCCTCGACGCTGCCGGCCAGCCCATATACAACAACGACCTGCTTGTGTACGCCTGCTTCGGCGTTGCCTGTGCCGGACTTATGTATGTTATCCTGTCGGCACTGTTCAAGGCCTTCGGCGTCACCAAGGTCATGCGCTTCTTCCCGCCGATAGTTACAGGCCCCATCATCATCTCCATCGGCCTTATCCTTTCAAGCTCCGCAATAACCAACTGCTCGGCTAACTGGCTGATCGCAGTTTCCGCAATAGTCATCGTCGTCTGCTTCAACATCTGGGGCAAGGGCATGACCAAGATCATCCCCATCCTCCTCGGCGTCCTCGGGTCCTACATCATTGCAGTCATCGTTGACCCCTCCGCAAGAGAAAAGGTCGTTGAGACCGTCTCCGCCGCAAAGTGGATCGGCCTGCCCATCGTATGGGAAAACAGCGTGTTCCACCTGTTTAACATGGATGTCGACACCGGCATGCTCTGGTCGGCTGTGTTCACGATAGTACCTCTGTCTCTGGCCACCATGGTCGAGCACATCGGCGATATCTGCGCCATCTCCTCCACCTGCGGCAAGAACTACATGGCAGACCCCGGCTTCCACCGCACCCTCCTCGGTGACGGTCTTGCAACCACACTTGCATCCCTCTTCGGCGCACCTGCAAACACCACCTACGGCGAGAACACCGGCGTTCTGGCCCTGTCTAGAGTCTACGACCCACGTGTCATCCGCATCGCAGCGGTCTTTGCAATAATCTTCTCCTTCTGCCCGAAGTTTGCAGCACTCATCACCGCAATGCCCACTGCAACCATCGGCGGCGTATCCCTCATCCTCTACGGTATGATCTCCGCAGTCGGTGTCCGCAATGTCGTTGAGAATCAGGTCAACTTCTCCAACACCCGCAATGTCATCGTAGCTGCACTCATCCTCGTCCTCGCGATCGGCATCAACTACTCTGTCGGCAGCATCAATATCGGCATTGTCTCCCTGTCCGGTCTCGCAGTAGCATCCATCGTCGGCATTGCAGTCAATGCCATCCTGCCCGGCAAGGACTATGTCTTCCAGCAGGAGGACAAGGGTGCAACATCCGTCGACTTCAGCGTCTGATATACAAGCATCGTAAAGGCAATGGGTAAAACCATTGCCTTTTTTCTTAAAATAAGTATTGACAAAAGGCAAAAAACGAGTATAATATTTCTTGCGCTTAGCGGATTTGTGTAATGGTAGCACACCGGACTCTGACTCCGTTTGTGAGGGTTCGAATCCTTCATCCGCTGCCACATTGGTACACAGGCTATGATACAATAGCCTGTGTACTTTTTTGCGTTTATAGAGATTCGCCAAATGATTCAGATAAAATACGAAAAAATGAGGTGTATCTTTTGTCGGAATCAAAGCTTAGGGTAAAGGACGCAGGCGAAACCGACCCTATTGGCTTGAAATACTCCATAGTACAAAATACATTGACGAACGCTCGTATAAAACTCTTTTTGCAAAATGTACATCTTTGCGTGTTATGCTGATTGCATCCTGCAAAACCGCAAAGGAGAATGTGAAATGAACATAACCGGGGCTTGACTTATCCTTTTTCCCGGTGTATACTGTATCTGCCAGTTCAACTGACAGATACATGGGAGGGAGCATTACTTGCCGCACGAGGAACAACGGGAGAAAAACATCTGGCTGGTTACGGAAAAAGCCCTGGACTGTTTTCTGGAAAACGGAATAGAGAAAACAAAAATTTCAGATATTGCACAGTTGTCCGGGCTTACCGAGCGGTCGGTGTTCCGGTATTTTGAAACCAAGGCGGATCTGGTTCTGGCTGCATCCCTGCTTTACTGGAACAGAGTTCTGGAGCGGATCGACCGGATGTCTCATGAGAATTCCGACGGCAGTACTACCGGACTTGAGGATGCGGAGAAGATACTGATCTGCTATTCAAAGCTCTATCGCCTTGATCCCCAGGGGATGCGCTTCACCCTGGATGCGGAGCTGACGCTGCATAGTGCGGGAAGGCTCCACGAGATCAGGAACCAGCCCCCCGAGCCTTACGAGACCTCCAACGGCCCCATGGCGAAGGCTATCCGCAAGGGCCTTGCCGACGGCTCGATAAGCCCCGAGGTGGACGTGAAGGAGATATACTACAACTCCTACGACGCAATTCTGGGGATCATGCAGCGCCTTTCCATCGGCGGCACCCCCAGCGCCAGAGAGTTGGACTATGACAGCCGGATGCTCCATTTGGGCGAAATGTTCGTTAAAGCGCTCAGCGGAAAATAACAGGCGAATTCCACATCCCGAGAGATCGGGATTTGTGTATTCCCGTTTATGTCAGCTTGACTGACATAAACGGGTAAATATAAAAATCAAACAGGAAGAAGGGCCGCAATGAAAGAACTGAAGCATTTGATTTACTTTGAGAG
>ULUO01047214.1_pt1 | contig 25411 bp, 16 predicted proteins | sample 1958611 | NCBI WGS metagenome assembly ULUO01 (sample SAMEA4835762, study PRJEB28245) | human gut metagenome | biome: gut microbiome; material: fecal sample | place: Denmark | collected 2008
GCGACATCGCCGAGGCTGTCGCCGAGGCGTTCCGCTACGACACTACGGTACTGGCATCATCGACATACGACGCCGGCATACTCCCCGCAATGGAGATATTCCTCTGCCGGCTCAAGAGCAAGAACTGGCAGCGCCGCACCGTCGGTATCATCGAGAACGGGTCGTGGGCCCCGGCCGCCGCGCGCGTAATATGCGAGCGCGTGGGGCAGATGAAGTGCATAAACGTCGTGGAGCCCATCGTCACCATACGCTCCACGCTCAATGCCGAGAGTCGCGCCAGCCTCGAACGTCTGGCCGACGCCCTCAAGGCATAAGGTCATAACACCAGATAAAAAAGCGAGCGGCCTGTGGTCGCTCGCTTTTTTTGACGGCAGACGTGCATTAACGTAAAAAATATACATATATTTCCACCATGCACAAATCTTACTCGCTGAACACAAAAATGCTCCGCAGACGCAGCCGTCTCGAAAATTTTTATTACCTTTAGACAGTGTTTCGGCACGCATCCAACTGAAGGAACAACTAACCAAACTTTAACCATATGAGCGATAAGATTTCACGCGGCGATTTCTTGAAGAGATCGGGTCTCGCCGCCGCGGGCATGATGATGGGAGGCATGGCCTCAAGCGCCGCCAACATCCTCACCCCCCAACAGCAACAGGACAAAAAGGAGCGTTTCGCCAAGCTCGGCAAGGTAAACGTCGCATGGGTCGGTATGGCCAACCGCGGCGCCGAGGTGCTCAGTGAGGTCGACAAGACGGGTCTGGCCAACATCGTGGCCATGTGCGACGTCGATCCCAATTCGGAAGGCAGCCGCAAATCGGCCGCAGCACATCCCAACGCCAAGATCTACACCGATTTCCGCAAGATGTTCGACGAGATGGGCAACCAGTTTGAGGCCGTCTTTGTCGAGACACCCGACTTCTCGCACTTCCCCTGCGTGATGCTCGCTCTGAATCAGGGCAAACACGTCTATGTCGAGAAACCCATGGGCCGCACCTTCTACGAGTGCCAGCTCATGATCGACGCCGCCAAGCGTAATCCCCAGCTTGTGACGCAGGGCGGAAACCAAGGCCACTCGGAGGCCAACTACTTCCAGTTCAAGGCGTGGCTCGATGCCGGCATAATCAAGGATGTCACGGCCGTGGATGCCCACATGAACATGTCGCGCCGCTGGCACGGCTACGATGTCAACATCGACCGCTACCCGCAGGCCGAGCCCATACCCGACGGCATGGACTGGGATCTGTGGCACACGACTCAGCAGTTCCACGAGTTCAACAAGAAATATCACCCGGGCAACTGGCGCAGCTGGTATGACTTCGGTATGGGTGCCCTCGGAGACTGGGGTGCGCACATCCTCGACACGATACACGAGTTCCTCAATCTGGGCCTGCCCTACGAGGTTGAGCCCATCAAGCTCGAAGGCTGGAACACATATTTCTTCCCCATGTCGTCGACCCTGCGGTTCAAGTTCCCGCGCCGCGGCGAGATGCCGCCCGTACAGATCACATGGTACGACGGTATAGGCAACTACCCGCAGCTCCCCGACGGATACGGAGCCTCACAGCTCGGTTCGGACATACCCACGGTAAACGGACAGAAGGCTCAGGCCATAAAGCTCAACCCGGGAAAGATCATCTACGCCAAGGATCTCATCTTCAAGGGCGGCTCGCACGGCTCTACCCTCTCGATCATACCCGAATCGAAGGCCAAGGCCATGGCAGACAAACTGCCCGAGGTACCGAAGAGCCCCTCGAACCACTACGAGAACTTCCTGCTGGCCTGCATGGGCGAGGAGCGCACGCGCTCGCCCTTCGAGGTATTCGGCCCGCTGTGTCAGGTCTTCTGCCTCGGCGTGATGGTACAGCGTCTGAACAAGAAGATCGTCTTCGACCGCGAGACCAAGCGCATCGTCAACGACCGCTTCGCCGACGCCATGCTCACCCAGACCCCGCCCCGAAAGGGTTGGGAGGAGTTCTACAAGATGTAGACGGCAACCGACATAAGTATATAACAAGACTCCCGATCCTCATAAAGGATCGGGAGTCTTGTTATAATATCCACGCACAGACCGACACTAACAGTATCCATAGATACTATCATGCCCAGCGCGAACGCAGGTGCTTTTATATTATATATAGCAACTATATATACAGTAGCGACTATATATACAACAGCGACAGCGAGCTTATAAGGAATCCTCCGCCGAAGCCTGCCAACACCTCCCAGCCGTCATGCCGTCCGAGGCAGAGACGCGACGAGGCGAGCAGTCCCGATACAATGATTGTGGCTACCATGGGCCAGAAGAGCGACATGACCCCGATGATATTGAGCATGACGAACAGGGCCGTAACGGCACCCATAGCCGCCAGATGCAGGCTCACGTTCCAACGCCGCACGGTGAATATGCAGAAAAGCTCGCACATCACGGCCGCCGTCGCCAACTTGCGGAAGAGCAGCAGCGAGGGCAGCTTGAGAAGCGTCACGGCACAAAGCATATAGCACACGGCGCCGACCATCAACATCAGCATACGCAGTCGGATGCGGTCTATCGACATCCGTTTCAGGCCGTCGAGCCGTTTGAAAAGGAAGTATGCCAGCATGGGAATGAAGGCGGCATACAGCACCACCACCCATATAAGATAGAACTTCACGCGCATCGTATAGAACGAATATACGGTATCGGAGAACAGCACCGTAATTACCGCATATATTGGCAGCAGGCAGGGGTGGAACACTGCCGACACCACACGCGAAAGTCGCATTGCACTCTTGTTCGTCATATCTGTTTTCTCAATCGCGCCACGGGTATATCCAGCATCTCGCGGTACTTGGCAACCGTACGCCGCGCTATGCAGTATCCCTTGGAGTTGAGTATGTTCATCAGCGTCTCGTCGGTCAGGGGATGCCGTTTGTCCTCCTCGTCGATGCACTTCTGAAGTATGTTCTTTATCTCGTAGCTCGACACCGTCTCACCGCTCTCGGTCTGCATCGCCTCCGAGAAGAGCGACTTGAGCAGTATGATGCCGAAATGTGTCTGTACGTACTTGCTGTTAACCACACGCGATATGGTCGATACGTCGAGTCCCGTGCGGTCGGCTATATCCTTGAGGATCATGGGCCGCAGCTTGCTCTTGTCGCCGTCGCGGAAATATTCCTTCTGGAAATTGAGTATCTCCTGCATCGTGCGCATGAGCGTATCGTGACGCTGCTTTATGGCCGAGATGAACCACTTGGCCGAGTCGATCTTGCTCTTGACGAACTGCACCGCCTCGCGGTTCTTCTCCGGAACGGTACCGTCCGGCGCAACCATCTGACGCATCATATCGACATAACGCCGGTTGATCTTCACCTCGGGGATGTTGCTCGAATTGAGCGTCAGGTCGAACTGCCCGTCGTGATAGTCCAGTTTGAAGTCGGGAACGATATATGGCGTGGTATCCACACCGCCCTCCGAGTAGAGGTTTCCGGGTTTGGGCGAGAGGTGGCGTATCTCATCTATGGCCTTGCGGAACTCATCCTCGCCGACATTGAGGCGCGCCATCAGCTTCTCGTAGTGTTTCTTTACGAACTCGTCGAAATAGGATGTCAGGATCTTGCGCGCCAGACGCTTCGCCGGCGTATCCATACGCCGCTGATCCATCTGCAGCAACAGGCACTCGCGCAGGTTGCGTGCGCCGATGCCCGCAGGTTCCAGCTGGTGGATTATGCCCAACAGACGCTCCAACTCGTCGACCGTAGTCTCGATGCCGAGCGAGAAGGCTATGTCATCGGATATGGACTCCAGATCGCGGCGGAGATATCCGTCGCTGTCGATACTGCCGACAAGGAACGAGGCGATGCGCATGTCCCGATCCGAGAGGTTGCGATAACCCAACTGTTCGGTCAGGTACTCCTGCATCGAACGCCCCTCCGATATGTTCATCGGGCGCTGCTTCTCATCCTTCGAGTAGTTGTTCACACGGCTCTTGTAGCCGGGCGTATCGTCACCGCGGATATAATCGTCGACCGAGATCTTCTCCTGCTCCTCCTCGGGCGTGGCGTCCTCCTCCAGAACAATGTTGTCCTCGACCTCCTGTTTTATGCGCTGTTCGAGCTGCATGGCAGGAAGCTCCAGCAGCTTGATCATCTGTATCTGCTGCGGAGAGAGTGTCTGCTGCAGTTTCTGAACCTGACGTTGCGAAATACCCATTGCAAAAAAAATTAACCGTTATACCTCATACGACAGGTCGCTTCATTCATTATTCGTTCGACAGGTCGCGCGCACCATATATACGTTGCGCACGGCCGTCCGGTCCGGCCATTACTTGCGTTCCGATGCCTGTATGGCATTCACGATGGCACGGGCCCAACGCTTGCCCAGCTTGCGGGCACCGCTCTCGTTGGGATGCAGGTAGAAAACACCCGCATTGCCGTTCTCGGCGAAGTAGTATTTCAAGTGGTGATCACGAAAATAGTCATAACCCTTCAGGTCGCCCATATATACGTCGTTGTACTTCTCGGCCATACCGATCAGCACGTTGGCATACCCCACAAGGCGCTTCTGGCCCTCGACCAGATACATCGCCCCGTTATATGTATTGGCGCTGTACCATATCGGGCGCTGAAGCACGAATATCGCCTCGGGGCAGAGTTCGCGTATGCGGGCCATGATGGTGGCAAGATTGCGTTCATAGTCCTCGTTCGAGACGGGAGCCCCGAGCGGCCCGCGAGAGGCCGAGTCGTTAGTTCCGAGCATGATCGAGAAGACGATGGGTCCGTAGCTTATGTCGCGCAGCTCGCTTATGGCCTGCTCCACACGGCGGAAGTCGGCACCCCTCTCGGGCAGGAAGTCCACGGTCGTGGCGCCCGAACGGCCGCAGTTGCGGAAATTGACATCGCCCGAGATCATGCGTCCGACATACTCGGCGGCAGCCACGGGAGGCGCCGTCTTGCTCTTGTCGGCATGCAAGGCACCCTCGGTGATGCTGTTGCCTATAAATATAAGATTATATGTACGCGTCTTTGAGGACTGTGCCCATGCTCCGCCCGATACCAGCAACACGAGCATGAGCAAAAATATTCTCTTCATAATTCGGGGTTGTTTTTCGTTAATATAAGGGGCAGTTTTCTATTTACGCCATACGACAGCGGCCGTTATCACTCTCCTCACACTCTCATCCCTCTCACTCTCATCACACTCTCCCTCTCCGCTCATCACACTCTCCTCTCTTCACACGTCGGCAATAAATCTTCCGCACGACACGGCTGCTATCACTTCCGTCGGCGGCCGCACATCCCGGCCCCGCCGAAAGCATCAGAACTCGGCGTTGTTGGGCGTACGCGGGAATGGGATCACGTCGCGGATGTTGCCCATACCCGTCACGAAGAGCAGCAGTCGCTCGAAGCCCAGACCGAAGCCCGAGTGCGGGGCCGAGCCCCAGCGGCGGGTGTCGAGGTACCACCACACCTCCGACTCGTGCATTCCGAGCTCCTTGACCCTTGCACAAAGCTTGCCATAATCGGCCTCACGCTCCGAACCTCCTATGATCTCGCCTATTTTGGGGAAGAGCACATCCATGGCGCGGACCGTACGTCCGTCCTCGTTCTGCTTCATATAGAAGGCCTTGATCTCCTTCGGGTAGTCGGTAAGGATGACGGGGCGCTTGAAGTGCTCCTCGACGAGGTAGCGCTCGTGCTCCGACTGCAGGTCGCAGCCCCAGTCGCACGGGAACTCGAACTTGCGGCCCGACGCCTTGAGTATCTTTACGCCCTCGGTGTAGTCGAGGCGCACGAAATCGTTGTGCAGCACGAACTCCAGACGCGAGATCAGATCCTTGTCCCACATCTTGTTCATGAACTCCAGATCCTCGCGGCAGTTATCCAGCGCATAGCCGATCAGATACTTGAGGAAATCCTCCGCAAGGTCCATATTGTCGTTTATATCGTAGAATGCCACCTCGGGCTCGATCATCCAAAACTCGGCCAGATGTCGCGGCGTATTCGAGTTCTCGGCGCGGAACGTGGGGCCGAAGGTGTAGATCTGCCCCAGCGACAGGGCTCCGAGCTCACCCTCCAGCTGTCCCGATACGGTCAGGTTGCACGGCTTGCCGAAGAAGTCCTTCGTGAAGTCAACCTCGCCGCTCTCGGTACGGGGCGGGTTGCCGGCATCGAGCGTCGTTACGCGGAACATGGCCCCGGCACCCTCACAGTCCGAACCCGTGATGAGCGGCGTGTGGAGGTAGTAGAAGCCGTGGTCGTTGAAATATTTGTGGATGGCGTATGCCATGGCGTGGCGTATACGCAGGATGGCGCCGAAGGTATTGGTACGCGGACGCAGATAGGCTATGTCGCGCAGAAACTCCAGCGAGTGGCCCTTCTTCTGAAGGGGGTAGGTATCAGGGTCGGCCGTGCCGTATATCTCGATCTTCGAGGCTTGTACCTCGACACCCTGACCTGCGCCGAGCGACTTCACCAGACGTCCGTCCACACGCAGGCAGGCACCCGTGGTGATCTGCTTGAGCATATTCTCGTCGAACGCCGTCGGGTCAACCACGACCTGTATGTTGGCCACGCACGAACCGTCGTTCATGGCTATGAACACCACATTCTTGTTTCCGCGTTTTGTACGCACCCAGCCCTGTACGGTGATGTCGCGATCGGTCTCGCCCGACTTCAGAATCTCTGCAATTCTCGGAGTTTTCATATCAAAATTCTTTCTCAAAAAAGGTAAAATTCCGGTTTTTTCCACTTGTCGAGAGCACACTGCCGCCCCCGCATGCCGGAAACGCTATCAATCCACAAAGGTAGGCAATAATTTGCTTTTTGTCAAAAAAAAAGTACCTTTGCAATCGGGAGACGCAGCCTCAAATGAGGCTCCGCACCCCCGACAAAACATCGATCCGTTATGAGAAGGTTTATTCTTACGGCGACAGCCCTGTTTTCGATCATAGCCGCCGCAGCGCAGGGCCCGCGCATCTACCGCACGGAGTTCATCACATACGACAAGCGCGAGGATGCCGTGGCGGACAAACGCTCCGAGACGGCCAACTACACCCCCTTCACGCCCGAGCGCATAGCCATCGCGGGCGGCGAGGCCCGTTTCGTGCAGAAGATCACGGTCGACGCCACCATGAACGACTACAACATCTTCTTCCATCTGGAGAATGTCGGCATGGCCTACACGCTCTTCATCAACAACGAGGCCGTGGCCGAGGTGGAGGACCCCTACACGCCGGCCGACTTTCTGCTCTCGCCCTATCTGAAGCAGGGGGTCAACGAGTTGATGATAGGTGTACGCCAGAGCCGCACGCCCGAGTTGCAGGAGAACATCTTCCAGCCCGAGACCGAGCAGTTCGAGAACAGCTACCTCTTCGCGCAGCGGCGCCTTGCCGTCCGCGACTTCGACATCGTGCTCGAACCAGACACAACGCGGCAATACGGCAAACTGCGTCTCGACGTGGTGGTGGCCAACGACTTCAACTTCAAGGAGAGCATACAGGTCGGATTCGACATCTACAACCCCAAGGGCAAGCTCATGGAATACAGCGTCAACGAGATCGAGATCGACGGCCACGCGATGGACACGCTGCACTTCAATCCCGACATCTACCACGCCTACGAGTTCAAGTGGGGTGACGGCCAGCCGCCGTTATACGACGTCATGATATACCTCAAGCGCAACGGCATGCTGTGGGAGTACATACCCTTGAAGATAGGGTTCGGCAAGACCGAGTACCGCGACGGCAGCTTCTACCGTTTCGACAAGGTTCTGCATGTGCAGAAGACGCCGTTCAACGCTCTGGACGACCGCAAGCAGACCTATGTCGAGATCGAGCAGCTCAAGCTGCGCGGCTACAACACCCTCTGCCCCGACTACCCGCAGCCCAAGTGGTTCTACGACATGTGCGACGAGGCGGGCATGTTCGTCATCGACCGCGCCAACATAAACTCGCCGACGGACAGCAACATACGCTCCGTAGGAGGTACGCCGGCAAACGACCCCGCTCTCGAGGAGGAGTATCTCACGCGTGTGAAGTCGATGTACTACCGCTCGCGCAACCACTCCTGCATCATAGCCTTCTGTCTGGGCGGCAACCCCTCGGGCAACGGATACAACATGTACAAGGCATACGAGTGGCTCAAGTCGGTCGAACACCGACGCCCCATAATATACGAGGGTGCCGAGGGCGAGTGGAACAACGACCTGCGATAGGATCGGGAGCTGGAGGCGGGATTACGAGCCTTTGTACCGCCGAGAGGCTGCGCCGCGATTGGCCGTAATACATTATTCCCAAGGATGCGGCAACGTATGACCCGGCCCGGTGACAGGCCATCACAAGAGAAGACGGCATACCCCCATAAGAGATTTACAACGGGCGACCAGCCATGAATATCGAACTGATAATGGTCGGCAAGACCGACTCCCCCGAAGTGGAGGCCCTGCTGGCGACCTACGCCAAGCGTATAAACCGCTACTGCCGCATGGCCGTAACGACCCTCGCCGACGTCCGCAATACGCGCAACATGGCCCCCGCGACGCAGAAACGCGCCGAGGGCGAGATGATCCTGCGCAACGTCGCGGAGGGAGATTACCTGCTGCTGCTCGACGAACACGGCACCGAATATACCTCCATCGAGTTCGCGCAGTGGATGCAGAAACGCATGTCGAGCGGCGTCAAACGCCTCGTGATGGTCATAGGCGGCCCTTACGGATTCTCGGACGAGGTCTACGCCCGCGCCGACGGCAAACTGTCGCTCTCACGCATGACATTCTCCCACCAGATCGTGCGCGCCATCTTCGCCGAACAGCTCTACCGCGCATTCACCATTCTCAACAACGAACCTTACCACCACGAATAACCGCCCGCGATGAGACTCCTGCGCACACATACGTTCCTGCTCGTGCGGCGCATAGTGCTGCTATACGTCGTGCTGGCGCTCTGCCGCGTCGTATTCTACATCTGCAACAGGCAACTCATAGGCGCGCTGCCTGTGGACGAATGGTGGCCGCTGCTGTGCGGAGCCCTGAAGTTCGACACAGTATCGATACTCTACATCAACGCCATATATATACTCATGGCACTCGTGCCGCTGCACGTGCGCGAGCGTGCGTGGTGGCAGAGGATGATGTTCTGGTACTATGCGGTTGCCAACGCCTTGGCCGTGGCGCTCAACATGGCCGACGCAATATATTTCCGCTATACGCAGAAACGGTTCACCGCCGACGAGATATTCTTTGCCGACAACGACAACTCGCTGCAGCTCGTCCTCAAGTTCGCCGCCGAGAACTGGGCTGTCGTCGCGGCCGGTGTCGTTATCATAGTCCTGCTCGTATGGGGTTACCGCCGCCGCACGGAGCCAGAGGTACTCTTTGCCGGCGCATGGTATTACCTTACAAGCCTCGTGATGCTGCTCGCGGGCACGGCCCTCACCATCGGCGGCATACGCGGCGGCTTCACCAAGATGACGCGCCCGATAACCCTCTCGAACGCCACGCTCTACACCTCGGACAACGCCCGCGCCACCTTCATCCTGAGCAACCCCTTCTGCGTGCTGCGCACGGCGGGCTCCTCCTCGGCCATAAGTTATGAACACTACTTCGACGAGGCGACACTCGGCAACATATTCTCCCCCATACACCGCCCCGCACGACGGATTCCGGCCCCTGCGGCGGATTCAGCGACTCTCGCAGCGGATACGATTAGACTTTCGGCTGACACTACGGCCACGGCCGCGGGCTCGATGGCGGGACGCAACGTCGTCATATTCATCATGGAGAGCTTCTCGGCCGAGCACTCGGCCCGTCTGCGGCCCGACCTCTACGAAGATAAGGAGCAAAAGGGATATACGCCCTTTCTCGATTCGCTCATGGGTTGCGGGTACACATTCAACCGCATGTATGCAAACGGCAAACGGTCGATACAGGCCCTGCCCGCAGTGTGGAGCTCCATACCGTCATTCAAGACGCCATTCGTACTGATGCCGCAGTCGCTGGCCCCGACATACCCGCTGCCCGCCATACTCGCCGACGAGGGTTACCGCACGCTCTTCTTCTGCGGGTCGGACCGTGGATCGATGGGCTTCGAGGCCTACGCCAACGCCGCAGGCATAACCGAATCGTACAGCCGCGAGGATTACGAGAAGGAGCACGGTCGCGACGACTTCGACGGCTATTGGGGCATCTGGGACGAGGAGTTCATGCAATATATGGGCGAGGTGCTCGGCCGCACGCAGCAACCATTCTTCGCCTCGATATTCACACTCTCGTCGCACCACCCCTTCGTCATACCCGCGCGCTATGAGGGACAATTCCCCGACGGGCTCACCAAGAACCATCGCTGCGTTGCGTATGTCGACAACGCCTTCCGCCTATTCTGCAAGCGGTTCGGCTCACAGGAGTGGTTCCGCAAGACACTCTTCGTCTTCGTGGCCGACCACGTCTCGAGCGAGAAATTCTCGGAAGAGTTCCGGCATTCGCCCGCCGACTACCAGATATTCGGGTTTATGTACGCTCCCGACAGCCGCCTGCAGGGCGAATATGCACACGTCGCCTCACAGATAGACATCATGCCCACACTGCTCGGACTGCTCGGATACGACCGTTCGTACTTCGCCTTCGGCCGCGACATATTCAACGAGCCGACAGACACACCCGCGGCCGTCAACTATGACAACAATATCTATCAGGCCATCACGGACAACTATCTCGTGCGTTTCGACGAGAAGGACGTACGCGACATATATGCCGTGGATGACGTGCGGCACGAGCGCAACCTCGCGGGCGAGGTCGCGGTACCGGCCACGGAACAATATCTCAAGGCTCTCATACAGAGTTATTATACACATGTCGAAAATAAAAACTATACAGTGAATGATCCCCTTCCGCAAGGTTCTTACCACCGACAAGCCGACCATTGACGCCTATCTGGCCGCGGCGGCAATACCCATCTGCGACTACACCTTCGCCAACATCTACTGCTGGCAGCACCAATACAACACCGTCTGGGCCGAGGTTGACGGCTCGCTCGTCGTCCGCTTCGACCTCGGACACGGCCAGCGCGGATATATGGTTCTGGGCTGCGAGAACTTCGGGCAGCTGCTCCCCCTGCTTATGGAGGATGCGCACGACGCAGGCCTGCCTTTCCGCATGATCGCCATGTGCCACCGCTGCGCCGAGAGTTTCGCCGCATGGGCCGACGCCCACTACGGACTCCGTCCCGACGGCACGCCCGTCATCATCAATACGGAGGCCGAGGCCGCCGCATGCCTGCGCCGCGGCAACGAGTGTTTCGCAATATGCGACAACCGGGACTATCAGGACTACATATACTCACTGTCGGACCTGTGCCAGCTCACGGGCCGCAAATACCAGCCCAAGCGCAACCACGTCAACCGCTTCGAGGCGCTCTACGACTACACGTTCGAGGAGCTGCGTGTGGAAGACATAGATGAATGCCTGCGCCTTGAGGGCGAATGGCAGCAGCGCAAGGAGGCCGACGAGGCCGACGACGTGGAGCACCGCACGGAACACGAATACGAGATGTCGGAGGAGCAGCGGGCCATACGCCGCGCATTCGACGCCTACGAGGCTCTGGGCCTATACGGCGGCGTGCTGCGCGTCGAGGGCCGCATGGTGGCCTTTACGTACGGGTCGCAGATCACACCCGAGGTCTTCTGCACGCATATCGAGAAGGCCGACTCGTCATACGAGGGCGTCTTCCCCATGATAAACCGCTGTTTCGCCCGTGCGCTTGCCGCGCGCGGCTACACCATGGTCAACCGAGAAGAGGATATGGGCCTCGCGGGACTGCGCCGCTCGAAGATGTCGTACCACCCCGCCGCCATGCAGGAGAAGATGACGCTGCGGGCACTCTCGCTGCGCGAGATCGAGTGCCGCGAGCTGTGGCAGCGGGTCTTCGGCGACGACCGCGCCTTCATAGACCTCTACCTGACGGAGGTATACCGCCCCGAGAACATGCTCGTGCGCTGCGACGAGGCCGGACATATCGTATCGATGCTCCACATCGTCGAGATCGACACTACATACGGCCCTACTGGATACCTCTACGCCATCGCCACCGATGAGGCGTGGCGCGGCCGCGGCCTTGCCTCGGCACTTATAGAGGAGGCCGTCGAGGAGCTGCGCCGCCGCGGCATGGCCGCCGTGATGCTCATACCCTCGCACGAGGATCTCAAGGCGTTCTATGAGCGTCTGGGCTTCGAGGAGAGCAACTATCCGCTCGACTTCTCCGAAGGGTTCGATTTCGGTACGGGCGACGCAAAATACGACCTTGCGATGGTGCGGCCGCTCAAATAACGGCTGAAAGCGCCGCAAAACCACACTGCCGAGACTGCTTGAGCCATAGCAGGGGATATCAAGAATATATCGACACATATAAAATAGGAAACCCTTGCGGCAGCGTCTGTCGCAAGGGTTTCTCACACAAATAAACCGATGTAAACTACAAATAAAAAAGGGGCCGTGTAGATCAACACGGCCCCGACTAAAAATAGGGATCAATGAATCCGGCCCGTTGGGTTAATACGTGTACTTAGGGGTTACAAAGCCGTACCTCACCCTCATATTCGGAACGACATTGACAGCACACGCTCGGCAAAACCGTTCGGGGCTGGATTTGTCGTTACTTCACCTGAGTTTCGTTTACAACAACGTTGATAGCTCCCGTGCTAGCAGCATCCTGGAACATTACGGGAGTAACATTACCCTTGAATCGGATAGTGCGTGCTGCACCCGAAGCGTTCTTCAGGACACCGATAGGCTGGCCATAATATGACGTGTTGAAGTCATTCTCAAACTTCTGCAGCGTCTCAGCTGCTGAAACCAAAGGACGAACTGCATCGGTATCAATCGCAAGCGTTGCAGTGCAGTCGTATACCTGCATCTCCTTCTCGGCAACATTGAGAGTAGCATAACCTACAAGCGAACCAATGTAACCCTTGATGTTAGAAGTACCGGCAACAACACACTCGTTCAGCTGAGCATCCTCGGCCTCAGCAAGCAGAAGACCAACGTGAGGCTGCATAGATGCGGCATAAGCGATATCACCCTTGTTAAAGCCATCGTATACGCCCTCGATATCGATGTTGTTAACAGTTACCTTCGATACAGAGTTTGACTTAAGCGACAGACCGGCAACCCTTTCAGGAACAAACGTATCCTCATCGGTTATGATGTAGATCTTAACACCGTCAACGGTAAGGTTGCTGATAGCATCTGCGGTAAACGGAGCCAGATCAGCCTGAACACCACCAGCCTCAGACGACTGCATATAGACATCGCTCACCGTCTTGCCATTACCGTTAATAGAGGCAATTGCACTGGCAGCGTCACGCTTCCAGATATAGAGATGGTCATTGTCCTTATTTACAATGCTGCCGCTAAGATCCATGTTGTTCATCAGGATGACGTTAGTAGCGCCATTCTGAGCTGCATAAGCCAACTGCTCTGCATAGAGAATCTCTACCTCACCCTTAGTATTAGTTTTGGTAGCCTGAACTGCACCACCGGTCCAGTAGCTGGTGCCTGCAATCAAAATAGAATATACATATTCAGGATGCCCTACTACAGTTGTCGGAATCATAGAACCGAGTACATCACCTACTTCACAAGGCTCCTCAACTGAGACAACCTGATGAGGCGTGCCAAGGCCAACAGTTGCAAAGAGAGGACCGCTGACATTGAACGAAGCCACATCCTTTATTGCCATATCTGCATTAAGACGCAGTTCCTCAGCTACATTTGCTACAGACTTTTCAGCCTTCTCGTCTACAACAGTAATGCCGGCAATGGCAGCAGGACGCGCCCATCCAAATATAGCGTTTGCAGTACAATTGTCAATGGTAACATCCTCGACAGTTGCATTATTCTTTGCATCACTCGTCAGAAGGAGATCCTCTGCTACAACATTCTTAAGAGTGATACCACTAACACTACCGCCATCAATAACGCCGAACATTCCATTCTCGTCCTTAATCTCTACGTCAGAGATAACGGCACCGTTACCGCTAATGCTATTCTCGAGAGTCTCAATGCTGGGGAATCCATTAGCAAGATAGTTCGAAATATCGGCATTCTGACCGCCCATCTCGGTAGAGATCTTGATCATGGCATCACGCGAGAAATCAAGTTCAGCCACACTGCAAAGGAATGCATCAGCCTTCGTTCCCGCATTGTACTCACGGATGTAGGTCAGAAGATCCAACTGATCCTTGATGATAACAGCATTCGAAGGATTGTACATCAAAGGTATAATATTACCATCCTTGTCCTTGCCATCGTTAACATTAAAGATCATGTTCGACAACTGAGGTCTTGCGCTCGTATAAACCAACTCCTTGGTAAATGTAACCTCATTCTCCTCGCCCTTGTTAACAACGATCTTCACATAAACAGGCGTATTCTTAGCCTTTGCTACCACATTTGCAGGAATAACAAACATATACTCCTTCTCAGTATGGCAAAGAGCATCGGTTAACTGGCCACAGGTCAGGGTAATATCAGTGCTCCACTGAGCCGATACAGGATCCGCAGGAACCGTAAGATACTGTCTGAAACCCTCCGCATAACCGGCATCTTTACGACCTACAGGAGTAAGCTTAGCCGTACCTGCCAAATAGATAGGGGTTTCCCCTGCTTCATCTGACGACATGCTAAGCGTCAGGGTCTTGATAGGCGCAGTACCTTCAATTGCAACATTAAGATAATCAGCGACAGGGTACATCGTGATGTTGGCCTCACCTACGCCATCGACCTCCTCTACCGTGAACTCAGGACAAACAGCCGGAGCCGTCATAGGAGTGAATGAGCCATCACGGAAATTCTGATTGGCGAGAATAGTCAGTTCAAGATCGTCGGCCGAAGCTGCCTTCTTCATATTAACCGTATAAGGATAATATGCAAAATGCGTTTTACCGCAAAGCAACTTGTGATCCATACTTACGAACTTACCATTTTCCTGACCATCGCACTCGTTAGGAAGAGAGAATACCACATTCTGGGCGCTATTGGTTCCATTATCAAAAACACCAATGGCATCACCAGCAGACCAACGGAATTTACGATCCTCGCCAAGATATGTACGAGTAACCTCACCCGTATAAACAGATGCAGATAACACGCTCGCAGCGTCGGTACTAACTGGAGCGAGAGCCTCTGTATCGTCTTTCGCGCAACCGGCGAAAAGGACGGCTGCAGCAGAAGCTAGATAAAAGATTTTTTTCATGATTTGAACGGATAAATTTTTGAAATAATTGTCTAAGATTTCAGCAATTGACATTACCACTCAACAGGAGGCACCGTTGTGCTGCTGAGTGCGAAACCCTTCTCGACGTTGATCGACTCAACGTTTACCACAGGAGCCTCATAGGCTCTCGTTACAGTTGTTTTCTTCATTTTTTTGTTGTTTATAAAAAGGTTAAACATAAAAGTGTTCTATTCCCTTCGACACAAGACAACAAAAAAAGACGTGGACTAAATCTGTGTTTGTTTGCTGAGGTCTTAGACTACCTATCCGCCCAAATCAAGAATAAAGCCCACGTTGAAACCAACGTGAGCGCAAACTTTATTCCTCGGCGGTTCGATAAAAGTGTCTAAGTTTCAGCAAACCAGAGTAAAGCTAACGCTTTTTTTCGTCAATATGTCCGCAATCGGCAAAAATTTTTCTTTCCAATCGTTTGCGATTCAATCGCATGCGCCCACTCACGTATGGCCGATTACGATGCAAATATAACTACATTTTCCGACAAAACAAATTTTTTCAATAAAATATACACCCTTTTTATCATCCCGACAACCCTCTTCCGACACGCCCCGAACCGTTCGTGACATAGCGGTGTATCATTCTAAGTATAAACAAGATATAATTTCACATCGCACACTGACACCGCATCTGGCAGGGCTGCCACCAACATCCGCCGTCATAAAACCGTATATCATAAATGTATATCCGGGAGACTCTGCCAAAACAATAGACCACACTTATGGCAGCTGGCAGGACTATAAAAAAATACAATGACGACAAAAGGCGTAAAAATAGCCCGAAAAACCATTTTCAGGGTCGATGCGGCTTTTTCGAGCAAAAACACTACCTTTGTGTTGGCGGAACCTAAAGCCACACACAAGTTCAATCTAAAACGACACAACAATGTACAGAAACGATAACCGCACCGTCATCACGCTCGATGCCGGAGGCACCAATTTCGTATTCGGCGCCGTGCGCGCCAACAGGTTTGTTGTCGAGCCGATAACGCTCCCCTCGAATGCCGCAGACCTCGACCGCTGTCTGGCCACGATGGTAGAGGGGTTCAATCGCGTGATCGCCTCGCTCGACTGCCCGCCCGTAGCCATAAGCTTCGCCTTCCCGGGCCCCGCCGACTACCCCAACGGTATCATCGGCGGCCATCTGCCCAACTTCCCCTCCTTCCGTGACGGCGTTGCCCTCGGCCCATTCCTGCACGACAGATTCGGAATACCCGTATATATAAATAACGATGCCGACCTGTATGCCTATGGCGAGGCTCTCGCGGGAGCCCTGCCCGAGATAAACGACCGTCTGGCCAAGGCCGGCAGCAGCAAACGCTACCGCAACCTGTTGGGATACACCTTCGGCACGGGATTCGGATTCGGATTCGTCAGCGACGGCGAACTCCACGTGGGAGACAACTCGTGCGTCGAGACCTTCTGCCTCAAACACAAGCACATGCCCGACGTGATGGTCGAGGAGGGTGTGGCCGTACGTGCCGTGAAGCGAGTCTACGCGCAACTCTCGGGCATAACCGACCCCACGCTCGAGCCGAAGGATATATTCGACATCGCCGAAGGCAAGCGCCCGGGCGACAGTGACGCCGCACGCCGCTCGTTTGCCATGATGGGAGAGGTCGCAGGCGACGCCATGGCTACGGCCGTAACCCTTATCGACGGGCTCATCGTCATCGGCGGCGGCATAACAGCGGCGGCAAAGTACATCATGCCCTCGCTTCTGGAGCAGCTGCGCGGGCGTCTCTTCTCGCTCGACGGCGGTATCCTCGACCGCGTGCAGATGAAGGTGTACGATCTGGACGACGAGGAGCAGTTCGCACGCTTCGCCCGCGGCGAGTCGCGCTCGCTGAAGGTCTACGGTTCGGACCGCGAAGTGGTGTACGACCCGCAGAAACGCATCGGCGTCATGGTGTCGAAGATCGGCGCCAGCACCGCCATCTCGCTCGGCGCCTACGCCTTCGCACTGAACGAGATCGACAAGCGCAGGGGCGACATGTAACACCCTTGCCGCAAACGGCACTTACGGCGGAGACACTCTATACATATTGAGGGAGTCTCCGCCGTCGGCGTATAATTTGCCGCCACAGGAGGAACAGACGAGAGAAATAAAATTGTCGGTTTTTCCGTTTGACCAGCGAAGGCGATGCCGTTGCGTCGCAACGGGAAATATTGTCTTGCGAGACGGCGCGACAGGGTAAACGGACGTCCGACATGACGATATTTTTTGCAGATAACGCCTTTATTGTTATATTTGTACGATTTAAGGCCAACGCCGCCGCAGACCGGCCGACACCGCTGGAGAGGGACAGCACCCGCCCGAATGACACGAATAGCAGACGGGACAAAGAACCGGTACGGTCGGGATACGAACATGGCGACAAGGCCGACACAACCTGTATGAGAACCGCACTACACACCCCCAAAAGACTTCTTACGGTCGTACTGCTGCTGCTCGCCGCAGCGGTCGAGGCACAGACGCTCACCGTAGGCACATACAACATGCGCAACGACAACGCGGGCGATGCCCGCAACGGAAACGGCTGGCAGAGACGCTGCCCCGTAATATGCGAGCAGGTCGAATGGATCGACTTCGACATATTCGGCGCGCAGGAGATCAAGAAGAACCAACTCGACGACCTGCTGGCCGCACTGCCCGAATACGACTATGTCGGTGTGGGGCGTGACGACGGCATCCACGGCGGCGAACACGAGCCCATATTCTACAAGCGCGACCGCTTCCGCCTGCTCGACGCGGGCGACTTCTGGATCTCGCAGACACCCGACGTGGCGGGATCGAAGGGGTGGGACGCAGCCCTGCCGCGCGTATGCTCCTATGCACGTCTTCAGGACCGAGAGACAAAGCTGCGTTTCTGGTACTTCAATCTCCACATGGACCATATAGGCGTCGAAGCACGCCGTGAGGGTGCCAAGCTCATCGTACAAAAGGTGCGCGAGATGTGCGGCGGCGAGCCCGTCATCATAACCGGAGACTTCAATGTCGATCAGAACAACGAGATATACCAGACATTCGTAACATCGGGGCTTCTGAAGGATTCATACGTTGCGGCCGAGAAACGCTTCGCCCGCAACGGGACCTTCAACAGCTTCAAGCCCGACCTCCACACCGAGAGCCGTATAGACCACATATTCGTCTCACCGGCATTTGCCGTGCGCAACTACGCCGTGCTGACCGACGGATACTGGACGCCGCGCGAGGATGCCGCAGCGCAGAAGGGAGAGGCCGCGCCACAGGAGATAAGCCTTCGCAGCTACGAGCGCCGCTGCCCGTCGGACCACTACCCCGTAGCGGCACGCATCGAGGCGGTGAAGAGACGTTGAAGAGACGTTTAGACGGCCCGGAGATACGTTGCAGAACACATTTGGAGAAAACACATACAGCTAAACGAAACTAACCATAAAAACAAAAATCAGCTCAATGAAAAAAACAACATTATTGCTTCTGGCTGCCCTGTCGGCCGTATCGCTCCGTGCTCAGACCTTCACGGAGTGGCACGACTCGGAGGTAAACCAGATCAACCGTGCCCCGATGCACGCCTATTACAAGATCTTCGACACGGCCGAGGCCGCGCAGGGCGCATATTGCGACAAGGACTACCCCTATCGCATGTCGCTCAACGGCACTTGGCGCTTCAACTGGGTCGAGAATGCCGACCAGCGCCCCACGGACTTCTACACCATGGACTACAACGACGCGGCGTGGAATCCGATCGAGGTGCCGGGCATGTGGGAGATGAACGGCTACGGTGATCCGATCTATGTGAACGTCGGATATGCGTGGCGCAACAACTTCCGCAACGATCCCCCCAACGTACCCGTCGAGCAGAACCATGTAGGTTCATACCGCCGCACCGTCAACATCCCCGCCGACTGGACGGGCCGCGACATATACCTCAACATCGGCGCTGCCGTATCGAACGTATATGTATGGGTCAACGGCAAGTTTGTCGGATACTCGGAGGACAGCCACCTCAGCGCATCGTTCGACATCACGAAGTATGTTCACTCGGGTGAGAACCTCATCGCCCTGCAGATCTTCCGCTGGTGCGACGGCTCGTATCTCGAGGATCAGGACCTGTGGCGTCTGAGCGGTATCTCGCGTGACGTGGAGCTCATAGCCCTGCCCAAGGCGCGCCTTACCGACATGATGATCACGCCTCACCTCGACGCCCAGTACACCGACGCCACGCTCGACGTGAAGATGGATTTCACGTCGGGAGTCAAGAGCGCCACGGTCAAGCTTCTCGATGCTGACGGCGCCACCGTTGCCGAGCAGACCGCAACGCCCCGCAGCGGCAAGGCCGAGCTGACGTTCGACGTCAAGAACCCCGCCAAGTGGTCGGCCGAGACGCCCAACCTCTACAAGGTTACGGTAGACGTCAAGGACAGCCGCGGCACTACCGAGGTCATAGCACAGCGCATAGGTTTCCGCTCGTCGGAGATCAAGGACGGCCTGCTGCTTGTGAACGGCCAGCCCGTGCTGATCAAGGGTGCCAACCGCCACGAGGTAGATCCCCTCAAGGGCTTCGTCATGACGCGCGAGCGCATGATTCAGGACATACAGATCATGAAGCAGTTCAACCTCAATGCCGTACGTACGTGCCACTATCCTGACACGCCCGAATGGTATGACCTGTGCGACGAGTACGGCCTCTACGTTGTCGACGAGGCCAACATCGAGTCTCACGGTATGGGTTACGGCGAGCACACTCTGGCCAAGAACCCGATCTATGCCAAGGCACACCTCGAGCGCGACAGCCGTATGGTTCTGCGCGACAAGAACCACCCCTCGGTTATCATCTGGAGTATGGGTAACGAGGCCGGTATGGGCCCCAACTTCGAGGCTTGCTACAAGTGGATCCGCGAGTACGATCCTTCGCGCCCGATACACTACGAGCAGGCGCTCAACACCGATTTCACGGATATCGCCTGCCCGATGTACGCCGACTACAACTGGTGTGAGAACTACCTCAAGAACTCGCCCAAGAAGCCCCTTATACAGTGCGAATATGCCCACGCCATGGGTAACTCGATGGGCGGTTTCAAGGAGTACTGGGATCTGGTGCGCAAGTACGACCACTATCAGGGCGGCTTCATCTGGGACTTCGTCGATCAGGGTCTGGCCCAGTATGACGAGACCGGCAAGGTATCGTTCTACTACGGCGGCGATTTCAACAACTATGACGCTACCGACAACTCGTTCAACAACAACGGTCTGATCGCACCCGACCGTACGCCGCAGCCCCACGCCTACGAGGTACGCCACCAGTATCAGTCGATCTGGACCTCGCCCGTAGACCTCGCCTCGGGCAAGGTGGAGGTCTATAACGAGAACTTCTTCACCGATCTGAAGCCGTACGCTTTGGAGTGGGAGATAGTACAGGACGGTGTCGCTACCAAGGCCGGCCGCATAGACAACCTCGACGTTGCGCCCCAGCAGCGCAAGCAGGTGACGCTGGGTTACACCTCGGCCGATATATGCCCCGACGCTGCGGAGGTCCTGCTCAACGTACGTTACGTACTGACGCAGAAGCAGCCTCTTCTCGACATAGGCCACGTCGTGGCTAAGAACCAGATGTCGATCAAGGATTACGACACGGCTGCAGCCTTCAAGATGAAGGAGTCGGACCGCCCCGTTACCATCACCCGCTTCGAGAAGTGCACCTACGTCGAGGGTTATGACTGGCGCATAGCATTCGACCGCTCGGGCTTCATCAACGAGATGGTCTACGGACAGGTATCGCTCATGGCCGAGGGTTCGTCACTGCGTCCCAACTTCTGGCGCGCACCCACCGAGAATGACCTCGGTGCACAACTGCACAACCGCTTCGCCGCATGGCGCAGCCCGCGCATGAATCTCCGCGGATTCGACACCAAGGTCGAGAACGGCGTTGCCGTCGTTACGGCCAACTACGAGATGCCCGACGTGAAGGCTTCGATGGCCATCACATACACCATCAACGGCGAGGGTCAGATCAAGGTATCGGAGGCCATGACCACCGACAAGGAGGCCAAGGTATCGGGTATGTTCCGCTTCGGCATGCGCATGGAGCTGCCCGCACGCTTCAATACGCTCGAGTACTATGGCCGCGGCGAGGTCGAGAACTACTCTGACCGCAAGAGCTGCGCCGATCTGGGTATCTACAAGCAGAGCGTCGACGAGCAGTACAACGACCACTACGTACGTCCGCAGGAGTCGGGCACGCGCTCTGACCTGCGTTACTACAAGGTAACCGACACGGCCGGCGCCGGCTTGTGCATCATCGCCGAGAACGCCTTCTCGGCTTCGGCTCTGCCCTACTCGACCGAGTCGATGGATGTATCGGTAGGCCCCGCACAGCGTCACTCGGGCGACCTGCGTGCAGACGGCAAGACCTATCTCTGCTTCGATCTGGTACAGCAGGGTCTGGGCTGCATCAACTCGTGGGGCTGGACACCGCTGCCGCAGTATATGGTCGACTACAAGGATCACACCTTCAACTTCATCATCTCGCCCGTAAGATAATTCGGTCGGATGACGATAAACAAAAGACTTCGGAGCGGATCTGCTCCGGAGTCTTTTTTCGTATATGTACACAAGTCTACACGCTGCGGTCGAAAAGCTCGGCCTCGTCGGCGCGGTCGATATACTTGCGTTTGAACAGGTGTACGAAGAATATGAACATGGCCAGAATCAGCGGCCCGAATATCACGCCCATGAATCCGAACAGCGGCAGGCCCACCAACACGCCGAATATGGTCACAACGGGATGCGTATCGGCCATCTTGCGCTGGAGGATAAACCGCAGGATATTGTCCGACTGGGTAACTACCAGCACGCCGTATGCTATCAGCCCCACGGCGCCGCCCCAGTTGTGGTTCAGGGCCATGAATGCCGCCAGCGGAACCCAGACAAGAGCCGTCCCGACGACGGGTATGACCGTAGCGAAACAGGTCACCACACCCCAGAACAGGGCGCTGTGCACGCCGCACAGCAGATACCCGACATAGGCTATTCCGCCCTGCACGATGGCGATCAGCGGGATGCTCACGGCATTCGAGTGTACGATCATGTATATCTCGTGCATGACGCTGCGCGCAATCGCAGCGTCGAACGGCAGCAGCGAGCTGAAGTAGGCCTCCATACGTGCGCCCCCGACCAACATGAAATAGAGTACGAAGAGCAGGATAACGATATTGACGCCGAAACTGAATAGCCCCTCGAGCAGGGCCTGTCCCATACGCGAGGCGGCGCCCACGACCGACGAGACGTTCGTTCCCTGAAGCAGGTCGTAACCCGTCGTATTGTATATATCCTCGGCTACGCGGCGTACCGACTCGATCAGTGCATGCTGGTCGAGCGTCAGATCCTGCACGCGCGAGACCAGCATCCATACGATCAACGTAAGCGGTATAAGGAAACATACCACCGCCTCGGCCAGCAGCAGCGTTGCCGCCCAGCCGCGGCGCCAGCCGCGACTCTCGGTAAGGTAACTCATCTGCCCGCGCAGCAGGACATATATCGTCATGGCACCGAGCAGTCCCCCGACATAGGGCGCCAGCTCGACGCATATCACAGCCCCGAGCGCGAGGATTATAACAAAGAGCGAATACCTCCAATAGTGTTCACGCACACTCTCCATCGTCACACGTTTACCCCGCCCCGACACAAGTAGCGTGCCGACCGTCCCGACAACTCCACGAACGGCCCCTGCGGCGGAGCATCGCGACAAAACGGACGGCCTCAACGAGGCAAAGCAGGCTATATCGTAACAATATGCAACAGACAGGTCGACACCTCAGACAAAAAAGCAGGCGGCGGAGTCGAATCTCCGCCGCCATGATCTAAATATGTGTCAACGCTAACGCTTGACCTCGAAACGGTAGGTTCCCGAGCCGACCTTGACCTTGGTATATCCGTCGGCATAACCCTCAAGCGAGGCATCGGCCGAGGCCGACACGGCCGCACCGTCAAGCATCACCCCGTCGGCCGACGTCGATGGAACGTATATCTCGGCCGTAGTATTTACGGGTATCGTGACTTCGAGCGTGAACACGCCCGCCTCGTCTCGCCACTCGGCCGCGGCACACCCGTAAGGGGTTATCTGCTCGGCACGCATCTGCGTGAAGCCGCCGCCCGTATGAGGCTTTACAGCCAAAGTCTTGAATCCCGCCGAGGTCTCGTGCAGACCCACCGCATCACGGTAGAGCCAGTCGCCGATGGCCCCATACGAGTAGTGGTTGAATGAGTTCATGCCGTTGTTGGGAATCGTACGGTCGGGCATCATCGAGTTCCAACGCTCCCAGATAGTCGTAGCCCCCATAGTCACGGGATAGAGCCATCCCGGGTACTGCTGCCGCAGCAGGAGCATGTAGGCCAGATCGGTATAGCCCCACTCCGAGAGTACATGGCAAATGTACGGCGTGCCGAGGAATCCGGTGGTTATATGGCCGTACTCGCGAACCTTGTCAGCCAAGCGCGCAGCCACGACAGGCCGCATCGATTCGGGCAGCATGTCGAAGTTCAGAGCCAGAACGTATGCCGTCTGCGTCGCCGAGACGAGATATCCGGCAGGTGTCAGATAGGCGTTGCAGAAGGCCTCGCGCGCCTTGGCCGCAACGTCGGCATAGTACGCCGCCTCCTTCTCGAGGCCCAGCACGGCGGCCGCCTTGGCCGTCACGTCGGCCGAGTTGGCAAAGAAACATTGCTGTATGAGGGGCTTGTATGTCACGGCCGAGACTCCCGACGTGTCGTTGTCCACACTGTAGAAGAGCCAGTCGCCGTAGTGCCACCCCGTATTCCAGAGATATGGTTCGCTGCACTGACCAACGATAAAATCGACCCATGCCTTCATGCTCGGGAACTGGTTCTCAAGTATGCGCTTGTCGCCATAGGCCATATAGTGCTGCCACGGCACGATCGTAGCCACGTCGCCCCAGCCCGTATGGCCCGCACCCACGAGACCCGTGATCATGGGTATGATATCCGTAACCTGACCGTCGGGAAGCTGATCCGCCGACACGTCCTTGAGCCACTTGCGGAAGAAACTCTGCACGTCGCGGTTGAACGTAGCCGTGCGGAAGAAGACCTGTGCATCGCCCGCCCAGCCCAGACGCTCGTCACGCTGCGGGCAGTCGGTCGGTATGTCGACGAAATTGCCGCGAAGGCCCCACTGTATGTTGCTCTGGAGCTGGTTAACCATATCGTTCGATGACGAGAAGCTGCCCGTCTCGGCCAGATCGGAGAATATGACCGCAACCTTGAAGTCGTCGGGGTCAATCTCGCCATCCAGACCCTCGACCTTCAGGTAGCGGAATCCGTAGAAGGTGAAGCTCGCCTCGAAACGGTCCTCGCCGCCGCTGCAGATGTAACGGCTCTGCGCCTTGGCCGAACGCAGGTTGATTGTATAAAAATTGCCGTTCTCGTCCAGCACCTCGGCGTGCGAGATGACGATCTCCTGTCCGGGGCGACCTTTGAATGTGAATATCTCGCGGCCGACCATATTCTGCCCGAAGTCGAGGACCTTCTCACCCTTGGGTGTGGTTATCACCTCGACGGGCGTACGGTACTCGTGCGTCACCACAGGCTCGCTGTCGCTGCTAACGATATTGTCCATGGGATAGTCGGCCACCGTCACGCCGCGCCATGCGCTGTCGTCGAAGCCCGCCTTGTTCCATCCGTGCTGGATCAGACGCGCGTCGATGGTCTCGCCGTCATATATGGTCGAGTGTACGATCTCACCTGTAGAACTCTTCCACGTGTCGTCCGTAGCTATGACCTCGCGGGTACCGTCACGGTATGTGATGACGATCTGCGCTATGGCCGCCATCTTGTTGTAGGCATAGATCTGGTGCTCGCCGCTCGACCAACCCAGAAGGCTCAGATACCAGCCGCGGCCCAGAGTCAGGCCAAAGGCATTGGCACCCTTCTGCAACATGTCGGTCACGTCGTAGGTCTGATATTGCAGACGCTTGTCATACGAGGTCCAGCCGGGAGCATAATGCGCATTGCCCACCTTGACGCCGTTGATGGCCGCCTCGTACATGCCGTGCGAGGTGATGTAGGCAACGGCCGAAGCCACGGGCTTCGACAGCGTGAACTCCTTGCGCAGCATGGGCGAGGCATCGGTCTGCTCGGCCGGCAGGATCCAC
>ULUO01026648.1_pt1 | contig 25275 bp, 22 predicted proteins | sample 1958611 | NCBI WGS metagenome assembly ULUO01 (sample SAMEA4835762, study PRJEB28245) | human gut metagenome | biome: gut microbiome; material: fecal sample | place: Denmark | collected 2008
GTTATTTTATAGGTCATATCAAGGCTCATTCAATCGTGGTAAATTCGTGGTAAAATGAGTTTTTTCTATACTTCAAAATACTTGAAAGTATAGTGTTTATGCGGATAATCGAAAATTAGATATAAAATTTTATGGAACTATACTTTAAGAACTTATATGTATCTGTACCATCCTCTCTCCTATATATGCCATATCTATTTGCGTCAGCTATCTTATCCCATTTTAAATAGATATTTTCTTCGTTCTCTACCACTGTCACAGCAGGCTGTTCAGGCGGCGTCCGATCTAAATGCAATGTAATTGATTCCGCTGTCACACCTCCATCTATATCTGTCAGTTCTGCATATACCGTGATGTCCTGCTCCTGTTTAAATTTGGACAGATCTATTGGATACTCTTTCGTATATCGGTAGTCTCCCTCAAAGTACTTTTCGTTCCATTCTGAAAAATTTTCTTTTACAACTTCCGTTTCTGCATCCGTTGCAGGATCACAGTAATAAATTCGAATATGATCTGCCTTTTGTTTTTTAGTCTGATCTATATATGGCACGATGGTTACTGTTTTCCCGACTATGGTTTCATTTTCCGGCAACACCTTATAAAATACTAAGGGTTCCGCCTTTGCTGTAATCTCTTTTCCCTTTGCAGATTCCAGCCCTGCCTCATCTACCGCAGTAATATAATAAATTGCCTCTTCATTAGCATACTTTTCTTCAATCCGTACTTCTGTTTCTGTTACTTCCTTTATACATACTCCGTTTCGATATACCTTATAAAACGCAATCTTCCCATCGTCCCTTGGTTGCTGCCATGCCAGATAGACAGCTTTTCCCGTTATTCCTTTCAACGATAAACTGTTCACAGGCTCCGGTGGAATAGTATCCCTTCTCATATCCACCAAATTTGCCACTTCACAGTATTCATCACTTCCCAAGTGTATGGATTGCTGGAGATTCCCCATTGCCCTTACTTTATGACTCCCCCGTGATCTAAAGCCATAGGACAGATCAATTGCCCCATATATATCCAATGTGCCGGCTGTTAATAATCCATAATAATCCGTATTATAGGTACAATTTCCTGATACGGATACATGATCTTCCTCATGCTGCATCTGCAGTCCATAACCATAACGGTAATTATATACCAATAGATCATTATGGATCACAATATTACAGATATCACAATCCAAACTTCCTTCCTGAAGCTTCAGATAACCGCCTATTTCCAATTCTCCACTGATCTTGCTCTGACCGTCCACTATCATATTTCCTGTTACATACAGTTTCCCCTGTTCTGTATCGATCGCAGCGTCCCCACAGGTAAAATTCCCCTGCACAGTTAATGTATGTCCGTTCAGATACAATTTCTTTCCTTTTAATGTGTAATCCTCTGAAAGTGTAACATCTGTTGTCAGCCTGATGTAATCTTCCTCATAAATGAGTGCGGGCACATTCTCACTGATCGATCCATCACTAACACTGCCATCGTCGGTGGTCGGCGTTTTTTCCGCGTCATCCCACTCTATTGTCTCTGCATCAAATTTCATGGGCATTCTGGTAACAATATTAGTTCCAAATCCCCACAAAGTATCCTCACATACTGTCAGGTGCTTTATCTGATACTGACTGTCCAACCCACACCAAAGATAAGTAAATGCAGGTGCCTGATTGTATAATGGGTTAATCTCATATAAATATCCGCTTCTCTTATTAAGCATATAATATTGATCCCTGATCTCAGCCCATTCCCCTAATCCATAATTTAAAAAGCAATAAAATATTCTGTCATAGCAATTCCATGTAATTGCATCAGTTGAATACCAGATACGCCCCCCAAAATAACATAAAAACATATTATTTTTATATTTGCATTCTGAATAATAATATTCATAATATTCTTCGTGGGCATCTGTTGCTGCAACCAGTGTCCCATCCATCTGCAGCGTATTAATCGTATTTGATACCGGATCTGTCACAATCAACTTGTCCTGCGCATAACACAGGCAGTTGCATGCCTTTATCTCTGCTTCTGTCTCTACCGGCGTAAAGTTTTCTCCATCCTGACTGCTCCACAGTGAAAACGCATCTAGATTATGATATCTGTAAAACCCAAAAGTTTCTCCATCCGTTGTCAGATACCATATTCCATCTCCGTAGGTCAGTGCGGTAACCAGTTTATCTCCAATTTCTATGTTTTTCCATTCCTTTCCATCCATACTACATAGGAGGAGACCTTTTACACCATATATCCAAAATCTGTCATTGATATACTTCATCTGCAGCATTTCATAAAGGTCCTTATTATTTTTATCCCATCCCGGCAAAGTCCCTGTCTGCGTCCATGTCAACGCATCCTCTGAAGCATAAAAGATGCCTTCTGTATTCAGCAATGCAAATATATTATTCCCATAAACTGCCGCCAATGGCTCTCCTGTATTTGTTTCATATACCTCCCAGTCCGTGTAAGCCCGTGCCTGTGTTTGGGTAGTCGTAATCGGTAAACTGGTACAGAAAATGGCTATGATGCATAAAATCGCCAGATATCTTCTTCCCATTTGTTTTCTCATTTTTCTTTTGTATTCCTGTCTCATACTGTCCCCCTGCTATTTTGATTTTCTATATAAAAACAGCAGCAATAGCAAAACTGTTCGTTTTGCTATTGCTGCATTATATGTGTACATTATCCTGTTCTTCATTTTTCTTCCTCTGGATCGCCGAACCGCATCTGGGATAGATATGATGTACTACATCACGGATACGATATGGGATAGTTATCGAGTCTGGGTTCGGCGATCTATTTACATTCTTTTTCCCCTGATTTTCATTTGTATGTTTGATTGTGCCTCACACTACTGCACAAGCACTCTTTTGTATAGATTTCCTCAGCGCACCTCAGATCCTATAATCTTCTGAAGATCCACCAAAGCCATGTACAGCTTAAAAACATACATTTCCCTCCTTTACATAAATAAATAAGCAGGTAAGCAATTATTTGCTTGACCTGCTATTATTTTACGTTATATTTTTTTGATAGGCGATGCCGTTCAGCCCGTAATCGCTACCGTTCAGCCCAAATCGTCCGTTGATTCTGGTATGATAATGTCCGTCAGGAAATATTTATCCTCTAAGTGTACTTCATAGGTTCCACCATTTTTTACAATACATTCTCTTGCATTTTTAATCCCATATCCATGTCCTTCCGACTTTTTCGTAGAAATAAATCTGTCGCCTTCCCTCTTAACCTTTCCTGTATATGTATTTCTTATTCTCAGATACAAAACATTTCTCAGGTATTTTACTTCTACCGCAACCTCGCCAGAATCAACCAGTTGCGCTGCCTCAAAAGCATTTCTCAGGAGATTGTAAAATATAGTGCAGATGTCATACGACGATATTGTCAATTTTCCCTTGATCTGCCCTTTCCATGTATGCTCTACCTGCGGATATGTGGTACTCAGATCATTCCAGATTGCAGAAAGAATGTTATTACCGGTTTCCTGCTTATTTACTGTCATCTCTAATGATTGCCCCATGTCCCTTAAATACTGTTGCAGTTCTGCATACTGTTTATTATCAGCCAGTATACCCATACAATACAGATGATTCTTTATATCATGACGAAAAGCTCTTATTTGTTCTTCCTTTTCAGTCAGCAATTCATAGTATTTTATCTGCGCCTCCAGAAGCTGACGATTCATCGCCTGCTCTCTCTTCAGATATTCATTTTCTCCCGTTTTCTTAAATAGCAGAAAACTGACTGCTAAAAACATAATTCCACTGCTGAGCAATCCAACCAATAATGCATTCTGATAAGTTTTCTTTAAATTACTCAATAATGACATCTGTGCACAGGTAAGATATACGGATACTGCGATCGCACCCATTGCATATAACAGAAAATATTTTCCCGTTTCCAGAGAAAACTTATCCTTTCTTTTTACTTTAAAATAAAGCAGTAAAACAAGCAGCTCGATCAGCGTAATACTGTCAATTCCAATATACATGTATGGAAATTTCATTATTTCCTGCATCGTTAGATGAAACAGTCTGATCACAACCAAGGAATTTAGTACATCCAATGTACTCAATACGATATAAGCCAACGGATATACCCATATTTTATTCTTTTCCGTTGTATTGAAAGCCAAAGTACACACGATCAATATTCCAAAGACATATGTATGATCAAATAAATTTACCCACAGGGAACAGGTTGCGATCAGAATAACCCCCAACAGGTAAAAATAAAAAGTTCTTCTCTTTTGTCTGATCTTACAGATACCATCTGTCAGTATAAATACCTTTAATATATCTACCGTAAACTGCAATACATTCGTAATGATCATTCAGATTCCCCTCCATCTATACTATAAATAGATTGCATGTTTCTTTATATACTCCATAAATGCTTTCCTTACCTCCTGCTGTCTTCGGCGGGATAAGGGAATGCGCGGCTGCAGTTCCTGCAGCACAACCTCCTGATTGCCTACATAGCGGATCGCACGCAGTGCTACCACATAGGATTTGTGCGTCTGGATAAATTCAGCCGGATCGAGCATCTCGTAAATCTCCCGCATGGGCGATCTGACTACCAGCTCTCCGGTCTTTGTCACGATATAAGTTTCATTATGTACAGCCTCCAGATACAGAATATCCCGGATCTTGATCCGAAATACCTTTTCTCCGGTCAGCACCAGATACTGCTGCTGAAATTCTTCCTCAGCCGCACAAAGTGCTTCTTCAAGCTGATCCTCCCGGATCGGCTTTTGTAAATACCGAAATGCCCTGACCTTAAAAGCATCCTGCATATAGTCGGTATAGCTGGTTAAAAATATCACTTCTCCGTCATATTGCAGCTCCCTTAGCTTCGCTGCCAGCTCCATTCCGTTTGTCTGCGGCATTTCAATATCTAAAAAGATCAGATCATATTGATCAAATGCATCCAGCAGCCCCTCGCCACTGCGGTACATTGTCACCATACAATCCGGTCTGTATGTTTCTAAAAGCTTTTTTAACTGCTCCATGATGATCTGTTCATCATCACATACGGCAATATGCAGCATATTTATCACTTCCTGTTCAATCTGTCTGTATATTCCTTATATTACCAGTTCATAAAGAAATAGCAACTTTTTTTCTATTACAAATTTGTAATTTATTGCTCCACAGAAGTGATATTATTTACGTTTTAGTTTATCTCTCCAAACTGCCTGCTGCTCCATGACAAAGGAAATCCCAAGCGTTGCCAGCGGCAAAAGCAGCACCATGTAATAATAGATATAGCGCGATTTTGCTTCCCACAGAAGCTGGAACAAGAAGCCGCCGATCAAAAGAAGGGGCAGTATGCCAAACAGATACTGCTTTTCCGTTCCTTTTCCTTTCTTTCCGGCTTTTCCCATCAGGAGTCTGATGCACCCCAAAAAGGCAAGCAGGTACAGTAAAAACTGATAGCTGTTCATGTATGCCAGATAGGGCTGATACCGGTTACCAAACATTAACTGGTATTTTCCATTGGATATCTGCTCGGTATCGACACTTGCCCGGAGTACCAGAAGAGATTCTGCCGTCGGCTCGTTCCACTGGCTGAGTGCTTTCCCTTTATAAAAGGTAAGGCAGGCTTTTGGATCTTTTCCAAATTCCCGGATCCGTTCTGCCATGTAAGCCTTGGCTTCCCGATCTACTGCTTCCGCATCATAGCCGCACTCTGCATACAGCTCCGGTCCGTAACCGTTATACCAGCCATTTCCCCGGATATCCTCCATCATGCCCATAGCGATCCAGGCAGATACCGGAATCCCATCTGAAACCTTTTCTCCCGCCCGCAGCTCATACTGCCATGTCACAAGTCCTCTGCCGGCAAATACAGCTGCAAAGGTCACAAGGATAGCTGCAAGCAACCATTTATCCCATTTTCTGATCATCATCAGCAGCAAAACAATTGCCGCTGCGATCAGTACGATCATGGCATTTGCCCGGCATATGACCATCAGGCAGGCAAAAAACGCCAGCCACAGCATACGCAGCTTTTTCCGATCATCCAGAAAGGCTGCAAGCTGCCATAAAAAGGCAAAGGTAAAGCAGATTGCCAAAGCTTCTCCGTATAAAAAGGGCAAATACAGATAGATTGGCAGATACAACAGATAGCAGACAGAAAAGTTGCTGCCCTGCCGGATAGCATGCAGTTTTTTCAGAAAAAGTTGTCCGAAGGCAAGTCCCGCCGTCATAGCAAGCAGATTGGCAAAAACAAGTGCCTTTACGTTCCACACACCGGCCAGGCGGAAAACAAGCTCTGTATACAAGGTCAGTCCAAGCTGATAAGGATATTGATCCAGATAACCGCCTGCCTGCAGCGGACTGTAATCTCCTTCTATGAACTTTGCCGCGCTGTCACAAATATACCATGGATCGCTTCCCGCCTGATAGACAGTTCCGTCCTGTATAAAGAAAAATGCTGCCAACACAAACATAAGGATAAGCAGTGCCTGCAGCAGCTTCTGTTTCCGATAATTAACCTGTCTGATTCCATAAGAGACAAGTAACAGCAGAAAAAACAAAGCTGCTGCTCCCAACACCGTTTTCCAGACAGAATCCTTCTGCGGGGTTGCGATCTCCAGATATTCCACTGGGAAAAGATAGGAATAACGGAGCGCATACAAACTAAGCCCCAGCAGGATCAGACCTGCCAGAGCTATGATACATTTCATAAAAATATCTGTTATTTTTCCTTTCATGCAGACTCCCTTTTCTTCACAACGGTACAAGTATATCGTATCTTAAGTAACCGTTGCGGATACTTGTCCGGTTATTTACGGACGATATTTTAGCTTGTATACAGCTGTGCATAAAAGCCCTTCTTTGCCAGAAGCTGTTCATGATTACCCTGTTCAATGATATTTCCGTCTTTCATGACAAGGATCAGATCCGCATCTTTGATCGTAGACAGTCTGTGTGCTACGATAAAGCTTGTTCTGCCTTCCATCAGACGTGTAAAGGCACTCTGGATCTTCAGCTCTGTTCTCGTGTCGATGGAAGAGGTTGCTTCATCCAGGATCAGCATAGGCGGAAGTGCCAGCATGATACGGGAAATACACAAAAGCTGCTTCTGCCCCTGTGAAAGCATACCGCCGTCTTCTCCGATCACCGTATCATACCCCTTTGGCATACGGCGGATAAACGGATCAGCATAAGCTGCCTTTGCCGCTTCTATCATTTCCTCATCAGTTGCCTCCGGCTTACCCATTTTGATATTATCACGGATCGTACCGGATTTCAGCCATGTTTCCTGCAATACCATACCATAGGAAGAACGCAGGCTCTTTCTTGTCATATCACGGATATCTGTCTGATCAACGCAGATCTTACCGCTGTTTACATCATAAAAACGCATCAGCAGGTTGATGATCGTTGTCTTACCACAGCCTGTCGGCCCTACGATCGCAATATTTTGTCCCGGCTGTACCTGAAGGTTGAAATCCTGAATCAGCTGCTGCTCCGGTGTGTAGGAGAAATATACATGTTCTGCCATTACATTGCCCTTTGCATCTGACAACACAGCTGCATCTTCCGCATCCGGGATCTGGGACTTCTCCTCGATCAGTTCAAAAATCCTGCCCGCACAGGCAATGGCATTCTGCAGCTCCGTAATGACTGCAGATACATCATTAAACGGCTTTGTATACTGATTGGAGTAGCTTAAAAAGCTGGACATAAGTCCGACTGTCATCTTTCCGCCGATAACGGCAAATGCGCCGGTCAGTCCGACACCTGCATATACAAGAGCGTTGATAAAACGGGTACTTGGGTTTGTCAGAGAAGAATAAAAGATTGCTTTCAGCGAACATTTCTGCAATCTGTCGTTGATCTCGTCAAACCGGGCGATCGCTTCCTCTTCCTGCCCAAATGCCTTTACGACCTTGGCATTTCCGATCATTTCATCGATCAGTGCTGTCTGCTCTCCTCTGGTTACCGACTGCTCACGGAACATCGCATAAGTATGTGTCGCGATGAAGTTGGCAACGAACAGAGAAAGCGGTGTTACCACAACAACCACACAGGTAATGCCGACATTGAGTGTCAGCATGATGATCAGCGTTCCCAGAATGGTCACAATACCGGTAAAAAGCTGTGTAAAGCCCATCAGAAGGCCATCTGCAAACTGATCCACATCTGTGATCATACGACTGACGATCTCTCCGTAGGAATGGGAGTCTACATATTTCAGCGGCAGATTCTGCAGCTTGTCAAAGGCTTCCTTCCGGATATCCCGTACCACATGATAGGTTACTTTATTATTGATCTGGTTCATAATCCACTGCAAAACAGCCGTGATCAGAACAAGGATACCGATCGCAAACAGGTAGCCTTTGATCGGTCCGAAATGCACACCGGTCTCTACGATCTGGTCAATGGCACGACCGACCAGGATCGGTACATATAGGGTCAGTACAACAACCGCAATAGAAAAGAGGAAGGATAACAGGATCAGCATTCTGTAATGTTCCAGATATTTCCAGACTTTTTTCAGAACATCTTTCTGTTTCATTTTTACTCCACTCCTTTCTTATACTGGGATTCAAAGATCTCACGGTAGATCTCACATGTCTTTAACAGTTCGTCATGCTTTCCTTTTCCGACCAGTCTGCCGTCGTCAAGCACAAGGATCTGGTCTGCATCCATAATGGCATTGGTACGCTGCGACACAATAAACACGGTCGGATGATCCGGCATCCGGCGGATCGCTTTACGGAGGTTGGCATCCGTTGCCATATCCAGTGCGGAAGCACTGTCATCCAGAATGAGGATCGGCGCATGCTTCATGATCGCACGGGCGATCGTCAGTCTCTGTCTTTGTCCGCCGGATAAGTTCTTACCTGCCTGGGAGATCTGTCCGTTCAGACCGCCTTTGACACGCACAACATCCGCAGCCTGCGCGATCTCAGCCGCCTCCTGCATCTCTGCTTCCGTTGCATCACGCTTTCCCCATTTCAGGTTCTCTGCGATCGAGCCCTGGAACAATACTGCCTTCTGCAGCACCATGGCAACCTGTCTCTGCAGTTCTTTTTTCGTATAATTCTTTACATTCTTGCCATCGATCAGGATCTTTCCCTGTGTTGCATCATAATAACGCGGGATCAGATTGACAAGCGAGCTCTTACCGGAACCTGTTCCGCCGATAATACCGATGATCTCTCCCTTTTTCGCCGTAAAGGAAACATCCGAAATAGCAGCCTCACTGTCTGCATGATAAGCCAGTGACACATGATCGAACACAACTGCATTTTCCGGATCTGTCACTTCTGCTTCCGTTTCTTTTTCCTGCCATTCCATGGAAGAATGGATATCAAATACATCTGAAATTCTGTTTGCACTTGCCAGCGCTTTATTGATCGTCACGATCAGGTTTGCAAGCTTGATCAGCTCGACAAGGATCTGTGACATATAGTTATACAGTGCTACCACCTGTCCCTGTGTCAGGATCCCCTTCTGTACCTGAAGTGCGCCTGTCCAGATAAGTACGATGATCGCAAAGTTGATGATGACATAAGTCAGCGGATTGGTCAGTCCTGAGATTGAACCGGACTTTTTCTGCATTCTGGTCAATTCTTCGTTTTTCTGTCTGAAACGTGCCAGTTCTTCGTCTTCTTTACAGAAGGCACGGATCACACGGATACCTGTCAGGTTTTCTCTGGCGGTCAAAAGAACATCGTCCAGCTTTGCCTGTACGGATTTCATCATCGGGATGTTCAGATACATGATGCCAAAGACAACGAGCGATAACAGGATGATCGCACCGACAAAGCTGAGCGCCGCCTTAAAATCGATCGTAAATGCCATGATCATGGCGCCGAATACAACGAACGGGGAACGCAGGAACAGTCTGAGTGCCATATTGACACCATTCTGCAGCAGGTTGATATCACTCGTCATACGGGTGATCATCGTGGAGGTTCCGATCGTATCTACCTCTGAAAAGGAAAGCCCCTGCAGATGGGAAAACAGGGCATGTCTGAGCTTTGTTGCAAAGCCGACTGCTGCCTTCGCGCTGAAATACTGCGCCGTTACCGCGCAGGTCAGTCCGATGAGGGCAAGCAGGAATAAAAGCAGGCACATGCGGATAACATAGCCCTTATCTGCATGTGCAATACCGGTATCGATAATAGCCGCTACGACAAGCGGTACAAACAGTTCAAAGGATGCCTCCAGCATCTTAAAAAGCGGCGCAAAAACGCATTCCTTTTTGTACTCACGCAAATAGATGAATAGTTTTTTCATGATCTCGTCCTTCTTGTAATGTCATTTTTTCTATGTTAGTATTGTGCTAAATTACAATGATGCTATACGGATCGTTACGTGCTCCGCACAGCGTGGTCTATGACTTTTGACCCTTGCATCATTATATATCAGAAAGAAAGGAATTACAAATGACGAAGCTGCTATTTTCAGATATTGACGGAACACTGCTCAGAAAGGACGGAACGATCTCTCCCACTCTTGCCCGGAAGCTCCGGGAAATGGGACAGGCAGGGCATGGCATGATCCTGTGCTCCGGCCGCCCTCTCGACGGCATCCTTTTGGTGCAGTCCTACCTTGAAAGTCTCTCCATTCATTTTCCATACTCCTATGTGATCGCTAACAACGGTGCGCTGGTCTATGACTGTAATGAAAAGAAAGCAGTTCTGGAGGACAGACTGCCTATAGATCTGATCCCGCAGGCACAGGCACTTGCAAAGCAGTACCATGTCCATCTGCAGACTTATACCGATCACGAGATCGTCTGCGAAAAAGAAACACCGGAGCTTTTACATTATCAGGCACATGTGAAGATCCCTGCAATCTTTGCACCGGATTATACAAAAGCATTGTCCAGACCTCCATTTAAAATGCTGGCGCTGAGTCTGGACGGTTCTGACGCACTGAAACAGTTCCGTGTGCAGATACAGACCGCACTCGGAGACGGCGTACAGACAATGTTTTCCGGCGCAGGGTATCTGGAGATCTTCTCCGCACAGGCAAGCAAAGGCAATGCACTTCGTTTTCTGTGCGACTATCTTTCCGTTCCCGTCAGCGATAGTATTGCCGTCGGTGATTCCGAAAATGATATCCCGATGCTCCTTGCCGCAGGGCTCGGCGCCGCAATGCAGAATGCCACAGAAACAGTAAAATCCAGTGCCGGTTTTATTACCGCACTGGATCATGAACATGATGGGCTTGCAGAGCTCATCGATACATATATTATGTAAGCCTCGGCTTACTTATGCTTCTTTGCGTATTTTCCTGCAGCCTTTCCGGCCTCATATCCGATCTTGTTGAGACCGGTCTGGTTGATGTGGATCGCATCATAATGGTAAGCGCCCGGATTTAAGCCAAACTGATAGGCTGACTTTGATACCATGATAAAGTTTTTATTGGTATCACAAAGCTTTTTCTGCGCCTTTACGATCTCATCCGTCTGTCCGATCGCAGCCTGATTCTGCCCGATCCGGATCATAAACACTTTTTTCACGCCAACCTTTTTCATCTTGGTATAGATCTTCTTCATACGGTTGTTGTACTGCCAGCCTTCCAGCCCCTGTGCAGCATCGGATTCTCCCTGATACCATACCATATAAGTATGACGGATCTTAATACCCTTCTTTTTCATATATTTCTTTGCCAGCCTGGCACGCCGCTGCGTCTCTTTGACCAGTCCGCGGTTCAGCCATGTATTGGTAGAGGTGCCTCCCCAGCTTGCGGAAACACCGACTACCGGTATCTTTGTCTGTTTGTAATAATTGATACAAAATGCACTGACGAGCGACCCTTTTGTGCTGTATGTACCGCTGTCCTCCAGACCGTTGATCCGGTTTGTGCCTTCTCCGAACGGCTCCTTCATCGTAATACATTTTTTTGTATTGGTGGAGATATCAAATTCATAAGCTGTTCCCGTATCCGGCTTTGGTGCAGCACCGGAATTGCCGCCGGAACCGCACATATTGCTCTGTCCGGCAAAAATGATCAGATCAACCGTATCATTTACCTTTACCGTATAAACCTTTTTGGTCGTTCCGTCTGTCTGCGTGATCTTCACGGTGCCCTTTTTCCGTGCCTCAACAAGTCCGCTGTTTGCCACCGCCGCGATTTTCGGATCACTGCTTTCAAAAGTAGCCGTGTAAGGGATCGATGTGCTGACATATCTTGTCTCGCCTGCCAGCATATTGATCTTTCCCGGTACTTTCGTTACCGTATATTCGATCTGTGTATCCGCTTCCGGATCTGTTTCTTCTGCTTTTACTTCTTTGGGAAGCAAAAATACAAGCCCCAGACAAAGAAGCAGCCCCGCCATCCAAATCTGATTTTTCCTTTTTCCGTTCCTTTTCATCTATAACCCTCTCCTTCATGTCCGGCAGCATATCAGAGACTCCGAACATCTATCAGTATACTGCATATAGTATAAAAAAGGAAGCAGGAGCCTGCTTTTTATGAAACCTTTGATCCTGATCGCCGGAACCATGGATGTCCACAGACGATATTATGAGCTCGTACAGAAAAGCGGTATGAACGCACAGATGCTTTCCTATCGTGCAGGGGAAGCCTTTCCATACAGCAGCCTGCAAAACCTTTCGTTTGATCTGCTCCTTCTGCCCGGCGGCGGCGACTTTGATCCCGCCTTTTATGGAGAAACAGCCGCAGGCGCAAAGCCGTCCGACGGTATGCTGGATCTGATGCAGTTTCAGCTTTTGCAGCTCGCCCTTGTACGCCAGAAGCCCGTGATCGGTATCTGCAAAGGCATGCAGCTCATCCATGTCTTTTTCGGTGGCAGACTTCTGCAGGATCTGCCCGAAGATAACATGCATTATTATCCTTACACAATGGGGGACGCCATTCATTCCGTCCAGCTTCTGCCGCTCCCTTCCATACAGACAAACAAAGAATATGCCATGCATTTCCCATCACAGGAAAAAGCATCTGCTTCCCAACGGGAAAAGCAAATGCTTTTTACACTTCTTGCCAGATTTTCTGTTGTAAACAGCGCACATCATCAGGCTGTTTCCGATCTGCCTGACTGTCTGATCTGCCTGCAGCAATCACCGGATGGGATCCCCGAAACAATCCTGCACAAGGATCTTCCCATCATAGGATTTCAGTGGCATCCGGAGCGTCTGCCAGCCTTTTTGCCGGCTCATTTTTCTGACCTTGTATCGATTCTCCTGCGGTGGGAGACTTCCGTATATTGAATTTATTCCTTGTTTCCCAGCTTTCTTGCAATCTCTGCCACGATCTGACGGATACTTTTCTGCTGACAGTCAATGATCAGATCCGCATACTTTTCATAAAGAGGGATCCTTTCCTGATAGATGTCATATAAGGTCTGATTCTCCCTAAGCGCAACGCCGCGCTTATGCAGATCTCCCAGACGTTCTTCGATCTGTTCGTATGGCAGGGACAGGTAGATGATCGTTCCGTTTTCTGCCAGATGCTGCATGGCATGTTTACCGAACACTGCACTGCCTCCGGTCGCGATGACAGTTTTCTCTGCGTCTATGCCTGCATTCACTTCATCCTCCGTCTGTAAAAAACCGTCAAGTCCTTTTTCCGTGATGATCTCATGCAACAGTTTTCCTGTCTGCTGCTGGATCACAATATCCGAATCCATAAAATGATAGCCCAGATTTTTGGCAAGGACAACTCCGATCGTGCTTTTCCCGACACCGGGCATTCCGATTAATACAATGTTGCTCTTCATGTTGTGTTCCTTTCCTCTTATCGCTGATACAACTTTGTCCATCCATGTTTTCCCGTCTGCCGGAATCCTGTGGAGGTTTTTCAAAATAACTATGCATCCATCTGCATCAGTTTCTTCAAAAGCTCCCAGATCCGCTGGGTGGAAGAAATGCTGAGTTTTTCTTTTGTCGTATGGATATCGTCGATATTCGGCCCGAAAGATACACAGTCGAGTCCTTCGATCTTCTGCGATAAGATACCACATTCCAGTCCTGCATGAATGGATAATACCTTTGGCTCTTTTCCCAGTACTTCCTTATAAGTGCGGACTACCTGCTCGCGCAGTTCTGAGTTCTCTTTATATTCCCAGGACGGGTACTCTCCGTTTGCTTCATATTCGCCTTCACTTTCAGCGATCATATTGCAGAGTTTTTCTTTCAGCGCCTGCTTTGCCGTACTGCTGCTGGAACGAAGAGAAAAACCGGCTTTTACCTCCTCTTCCGGCTCCATATGCAGCGTTGCAAAATTCAGGGAAGTCTCTACCAGTCCCGGCAGATCCCTACTCATTGCCTGCACACCGTTCGGTGCTTCCAAAAAGAAGGACATGACACGGAAGAAATCAGATGCGTCGATCGCTTTTTCATACTGCTTTTCTGCTTTTTCGAGTCTGATCTGTAAACCGGACTCTTTCTTTGCCCATTCCTCACGGAAGGAATTTTCCACAACGCCGATCAGCTTTTTCAGTTCTTCTTCCTTTGCTCCACAGGCGATCTGCGCTTTTGCTTCATGTGGAATGACATTATCCTTTGTACCGCCGTCCATTGTGATCACACGCACATCCAGCTCACGCTCCATCAGATACAGAAGCTCGCAGAGCAGCTTATTGGCATTGGCCCTGCCAAGACCGATCTCTACACCGGAGTGACCGCCCTTTAAACCATATACAGTAACAACATACTGCTCTTTATCGCCGATCTCTGTATAAGCGACCTGCCAGTTTGCATATACACGCAGACCACCTGCGCATGCCACGGTCAGCTCATCTTCCTTTTCGGAATCGATGTTCAGCATTTTCTTTCCCTGCAGCATGGAAAGATCGATCCCCTGTGCACCAAACATACCGGTTTCTTCATCTACCGTGATGATGACCTCAAGCGGCGGGTGCGGAATATCTTTGCTGTCTAAAAGTGCCAGCGCATATGCAACTGCAATACCGTCATCTGCACCAAGGCTTGTGCCTTTTGCGTAGACATAGTCGCCCTGCACAGCCAGATCCAATCCTTCCGTTTCCATATCTTTCTCACAATCCGGCTCTTTTACAGCAACCATATCCATATGCCCCTGTATGATGACCGGCTCTTTTTCTTCCATACCGGCTGTCCCATCTTTTTTGATGATGACATTGCCAAGCGTATCCTGTATATAAAACAGATTTCTTTTCTTTGCGAACTCTGCCAGATAATCGCTGATCTTCTGCGTATTGCCTGATCCCCGCGGGATCTGATCTATTTCTTCAAAAAACGAAAAGACGCTTTTCGGTTCTAAATTCTCTAACATACTATTCTTTCACTCCTTACTAAATATACGACAAAGAACACCGGAATACTCCGATGTTCTTTATTTATATCCCTATAGGATGTCCATTATGCAATCTTAGATTTTGCAATTTCTGCTAAAGACTTGAAGCCTTCTGCATCATTCACAGCCATCTCAGCCAGCATCTTTCTGTTGATGTCGATTTCTGCGAGCTTTAAGCCGTACATGAATTTGCTGTAGCTAAGACCGTTCATTCTTGCTGCTGCATTGATACGAGCGATCCAAAGCTGTCTCATCTGACGCTTTCTCTCTTTACGTCCTGCGTAAGAGGATGCCAGTGCACGCATTACAGACTGTTTTGCAACTCTATACTGATTAGATCTTGCTCCTCTGTAACCTTTTGCAAGTTTTAATACTCTATTATGTTTTTTCTTTGCGTTCATTCCGCCTTTGATTCTTGCCATTTCTATGCTTCCTCCTTACGATTTATAAATATGGTGTTAACTTCTTCATGTTCTTAACATTTGTTGCATCTGTCATTGCAGGTTTTCTAAGATTTCTCTTAGTCTTTGCAGATTTCTTTGTTAAGATATGACGCTTATAAGCTTTATTTCTTTTTAACTTACCTGTTCCTGTCACTTTGAAACGTTTTGCTGCTGCTCTGTTTGTTTTAACCTTTGGCATTTTAAATTCCTCCTATCAACTTTAGAAAATCTATTTCAACTTAAATCCGCAAATTCAAGTTAAAAGCTTTTTATGAGCGTTTCTCTGCAAGCACCATTGTCATGCTTCTGCCTTCTACCTTTGCCGGCTTTTCCACAACTGCGATCTCTGTCAGTGCTTCGGCAAAGTCATCCAGAATATGCTTGCTTGCATTCATATGTGCCATTTCACGGCCACGGAAACGAAGTGTAACTTTTACTTTATCACCCTTTGTCAGGAATTTCTTCGCTGCATTGATCTTTGTATTCAGATCATTTGTATCAATATTAGGAGATAAACGAATTTCTTTGATTTCAATGGTTTTCTGTTTCTTGCGGGCTTCTTTTTCTTTTCTGGCCTGTTCGTAACGGTATTTACCGTAGTCAACGATCTTGCAGACCGGCGGCTTTGCTGTCGGTGCGATCTTTACCAGATCAAGTCCTGCCTCATCTGCCAGTTTCTGTGCTTCTCTTGAAGACATGACGCCAAGCTGCTCGCCTTCTTCTCCGATCAGACGTACCTCTCTGTCTCTGATCTGTTCGTTAATCATTAATTCGCTAATAGTGATACACCTCCATAAGAATCTAAATAAAAAAATGAGTGGGAACATCCACTCATGACAAAAAATGAAAACGAATATAAAACTTATCGCTGCATTCTTATATAAACACCTGACAGCCCGATTGCCTCAGGGTGAGAGTGGATACTCTGCTTTCTTTACGTATTTCAAACACCTTAAAGAGAATAGCACAAAAGAGAACCGGTGTCAACATCATTTTCTGCTTTTGTGCTATCAAATTCAATCGCAGCATACTATCTTGTGATATTTTTTACCCATTTGTATTTCATGTAGTGGATATATACAGCCGGGATCTTCACAAATTCATCCAGTGTCAGGATAAATGCAACGAGAAGCACCGGTGCATGCCAGACAAAAGCTGCCAGCATACCAAGCGGAACGACAAAACACCAGAGTGTGACAACGTCACAGATCATACCGAACTTTGTATCGCCGCCCGCCGGGAAGATACCGGAAATGATCGTAGAATTCAAAGAATTTCCGATGATATAATAAGCCGCCATACAGAGCATGAACTTCAGATAATACATTGCCTGCGGCGTCAGTGTGATCACGCGCAGTACAAGTGGGATCAACAGAAGGATCACAAGACCGGAAGCTGCCCCGATCCAGATCGACAGACGGACAAATTTACCGCCCATCTTCTTTGCCTCCTCCAGCTTGTTCTGTCCCAGTGTCTGCCCAATGATAATGGAAACGCCTGCTGAGATTCCCCAACAGAGACTGGCAATGATCGTACGCACAATGCTGGCAATAGAGTTAGCCGCGGTTGCATCGCTTCCCATATGCCCCATAATAACAGAATACATGGTCACACCGCCGCCCCAGCCGATCTGATTGACCAATAGCGGCGTTGTATATTTCCAGTAGTCCTTATGCATTTGTCTGTCCTTTATCACAAGCATATTACCGAGCTTCGGACATTTATATTTTGTAACGACAATGATAACGGCGATCGTTTCAAAGATCCTCGCACATACGGTGGCAAGTGCTGCACCTGCGATCCCCATTGCAGGCATACCGACAAGTCCGAAGATAAATACCGCATTTAATGCAATGTTCAGTACAACTGCCAAAGAGCCTATCATGGAGCTTAGCCCTGCATGATCGCATACCTTTAACAGACCGTAATAGATCTGTGTAAAGCCTGTCAGCACAAAAGATAAGGATACTGTCCGCAGATATACCGCACCTTTTTCGATCAGAACCGGATCTGCCGTGAAAATACGCATGATCTGCCCGGGAATACAGGCTGTCAGGACGGAAAACAGTATACCAACAAGCAGTGCATAGCGCATTGCGATCGTCAATATCTCTTCTACAGATTTTTTATCTCCCTTGCCCCAATACTGGGCAGCCAGAACATTAAAGCCGAATACGAACGCCCCGTAAAACAGGCTGTATACAAACGGGATCTGTGTTGCCAGGGAAGATGCCGCCAGAGAATCCTGATCCAGAAAACCAAGCATAAACGCATCTGATGCACTGACAAAGGATGCCATCAGGTATTGAAAAGAAATCGGTGCCACAATATGTAATAATTGTTTATAAATACTTTTGTCATTCTTTGTCTGCATAAGATCCTCCCTGTCAAATTCATTTCTTATCTTCATTATAGAAAAAATTGTAGTTTTTTATATAAAATTTATGCTATTTTTGACATATGTGTGACGCTGTGTATTCCATTTCTATCCATATCCTTTTTTCATTGCAATCTCCACAAGCATTACTCTGCCAACACGATCGATACACGTTTATCTACATATTCCAATGTGTCTGAAAGACTTTGTTGTTTTTCCAGATATTTTATCACTTCCTCTTCTATCAGTTCAACATATTTCTTTTTTTGCGGATATAAAACACATGGCATATCCAGCCATGCTTTTATGCTATGCAGCTGTTCCTGATCCAGCGCTTCCACGACCACCTCGTAATCATTGTAGGCAACCTCACACCGATATGGATTCACCTGCGTGCCATCAGACAGTGTTGTTTCTTTCGTCGCAGATACAATATCCCAAATACGCTGCTGTGCCTTTTCATTGACAGGGAAATAATCGGGATACGTATTTTTTATCTGATATTCCTCTCCGGTCAGATAGTACAAAAAGTCTGCACATTCCTCTTCCTGTTTGCTTCCATGTACAATCCCATAAACACCCATTGGAACGATCTCATTTACATACTGCCCGCTGCTTTTTTGTTCAAATCCGGTGTAGTCCACTGCCTGTTCTCCCATCAGATAAATCCCCATATAATCATTTGGCTCACTGATCTCTGTCACACCACAGATTGGCTTATCTGATTTCAAAAGCTCCGGTAATGATGTATTCTCTTCCGCCTCCGGCATCTCCTCCACAGTCTTTATATATTCTTTTAAGAGGTTTGTATCTACCTTCTTATTTTCCTCGTCCAGAATTCCTTTTACATCCGCATATAAGAAGCTATTGCACACTTCTTCCTTTCCACCATAAAGATACAATTTTCCATTATCCCCCCGCTTATAAAATGTGCGCATTCTAAATCCCGGTATCACATAACGGCTTCCCGCCTCTGTAAGTGCCTCACGCACAGGTTTTGTCATTGCAATATTTTCATACACCCCTGAAAGGTCCTCCAAACTTCCCTGATACTGTTCCATATCCTGTAGGTGACTTGAAAATAAAAGATCTATTTCCCCATCTGTGAGTGCCATGGAAAGTTGTTTCACACCCGCTTCATCTGTTCCATACTCTTTGATTGTGATCTGTACCGTATCCTGCTGCATATTATAGGCAGCTACCGCCAGCTTACATTCTCTGCTGATCGATCCCCCGCCAAGTACAAGCTCTGTTTTCTTCAATCCTTCTGTATTCTCATTCTTTCCTGCTACACGGCAAATATAAATCCACTGATTTGCATTCATATCAAGTCCATCCCTTGCAGCCAAAAGCAACGTGCCATCCGGAAGTTCACAGACTGTCTGCACCATTTCGCTGTTCATTCCTATATCTCCCAATGCAAAGACTAAAGCTGCTGTTCCATTTTCCACATGCCACAGCTTATTGGCGCATAAAAGCAAGGTATGATCAGACGGCAGGGCACGCATATCCCCATTCTCCTCCCTGTCTTCCAACAGATAGATTATTTTTTTCTCGTTCAGATCATAAACAGACATTCCACTTTCCGAAAGTCTAAGACATGCTATCCCATTTTCAGTACCGGTAAAGCCTAAGATCATCCCCTGACAGACATCCTCTTTTTTCTTTCCATTCTGGTCAATCGATAAAACAGAATTGGCATCTGCTATGTAGAACCCACCATCAAATGCCTGCAAACCAAATACCCCCGCTTCCAATTCCTCTGATATTTCCTGTAAAGATATCGTCTGGTCTACGTTTCCTTCCTCATCACAGATCATAATCTGATATGCGGCTGTCCCATCTTGATCCTGATATCTCCATAGCAGAGCAAATGTGCTTTTTTCATTAGAACTTGATATATTGGAAAGCGCATATACAGTTCCTTCTTTTTCAAAAGGCAGGGAAAGCTGTTTTACCTCATTATTTTTATCTATCCTGTAAATCTCAGGATAAATCTTCTGTTTCTCATCTGTTCTCAATGGCGAAGCGGCTATATATACATATTGTTCATCACCACACATACCTGTGATGGGTGGCAGATCGGAAACACCCAGTTTTTCACTTGTATAAGCCGTTGTCACCTCTTTGGTGGTATCAAATGTGACCTCTTTTCTGCCACAGCCCGTTAAAACGAACAGTGACAATAAAAATATGATTATCTTCTTCATATGTATTCCCCCTATTGAAAAACCCCCTTTCACATGGAAAGGGGGCTCCCGTATGCCTTCATTTTATCGTTCTCTAAAGGTTGCGCAGCTTGTCTGCTGACAATCGCAGGCATTGCTTCCACCGATCTTTACATTATCGGCGTTGCATTTATAATCGGAATTATAAATACATTTCACTGCCTCACAGTCAATATCGATCATTTTGCTCGGATGCTCCAAAGCACTCAGGTACTGATCGCCCTTTGCTTCTTTAAAGGAATCGCAGCATGTCTGTGAACAGTCACAGGCACTTTTTCCACCGACACTGATATCGCCCTTGCAGCAGCAGTTTTCTTTGTTATAGGTACAGGTACGCACATCACATTTTAAAGTAACCATTTTTCTTCCTCCTTCCGGGTTTTCCCGTAGAAGTAGTATGTGCTTTTTCATGTGATTTTATACGATACCCCTGTTTAAAAGCATTTTGACTTTTCCGAATTATTCATTCTCATCAAAATCTTCTTCCAGATCATCCGGCAGCCATGTATTGCCATTATTATTGCCACAGCTTACTGTAATGCCATGTGTGAGAGGTGCCTTCATGAGACCATACAATACACCGAGTAAGAAGATGACAAGTGCAGCCAGCCAGAAATCTGTCTTTAACAATGTGATCTCGCCATCAAACAAAAACTCCATTTTTTCTTTTACCATTTTTTTAAATTGAAGCATGTGTCACCTCCTGCCTTCCGGCACTTATTTATTTCTTCCACAACATTTTTTGTATTTCTTGCCACTTCCGCAAGGACATGGATCGTTAGGATAGATCTTCTGCTCTTTTACGATCGTTGTAGAGCTCTTCTGCTCTTTGTAAAGTGCTTTTCTTGTTTCCTCATCGAAGATCTTTTCCCACTGTGGCAGACCGTATAACCAGTCAGCTTCTGCACCAACCATGTTTTTGTACAGAAGTGCTTTGTCAAACTTTAAGCTGACAGGTGTATCTTCTTCCATCTCTTCGATTGGATTTGCTTCTACCAAAGAATCATTGATACCATCCAGAAAGCCTGTCATTGTCATGATATCTACATTATATTTTTCAGCCAGTTCTTTTACTGTGCCCTTTACTTCTGTATCAGGATCTTCCAGAAGCTGTGCATAAATTTCTTTTTCTTTCAGAAAATATTTCTGCCAAAGTCTTTTTAAATCACCCTTGTTTGCTGTTTCTGAATACGCCATAGAGCGCCACTGTTCTAATAATGCCATTTTTGTATACTCCTTATTTCTTCTTCCATTCGTTCTTGCAGGCTCTGCCTGCTATATACCAAGACAGTATATACTATTTTGCCCTATTTTTCAAAGGTTTTTTACGGCTTTGCGTAAACTGTCTCGTTTTTGCGATTTCCCTTTTCATCTACGGTTTCGATCTGCACATAGTAGCTTCCGTCTTTTTCCTGTGGGAAACGGATCTCCGTATGTGTATTTGTCGTATCGCTGTTATAATCCACCCATGCATAACCGTCACGCAGATCGATCTTCATATACTCATAATATGTCCGGCTTTGATCCACCTTATCATACAGCACATATTTATTTAACTGGAAATCATAATACTTGGCTTCCATTGCCTTGGAACGTTCTTCATCCGTCAGCGTACTGTCCATATCCACGTAGTCATTTGTGTAATGTTGTCTCTGCTTTTTGGATAGATTTTCCAGCATCTGACACTGTTCATATAAGGAAGCGTTGTTAAATTTATCATAAAAATGATTGATCCTGATATCCAGTCCTACCTGATACAGCCGCGGCCCCAGCACAATAACTGCCACAAGCAAAAGGGCGGCGATCACCGCATAATACCGGTGCAGCTTTTTCTGCTCATATGCATACCAGAACGGTTTCCGTTTCAGTGTTTTGGTTGTCTCCTGCTCACTGTACAGAGAATCCATATCCATATCGGAAGGCAGAAGTGCTTTCCGAAACGTCTCCAGATCCTCGTATCTGTCAAAATCATAAATAGAAGCCGCCTTCATGATGGCTTCACTCTGGAAATCCATGATCCGTGTCTGCATCTGCTGCGGCGGTGTACTTTCCTTTTCTTCATTGATCCGCTCATAATAAGCCGGCAGTTTTTCTCCCGTTACATAGCGGTACAAAATAGCCGCCATGGCATACTGGTCTGTTTTGCTGCTTCTCTTGGCTTCCGGCAGATAAAGCTCTACCGGCGCATAACCGTCCTGCCGCACGCCCGGATCTTTTAGCTGCGGGGCAGCGATATCCTCCATCGGATTGGTAAAGCCGACAATTACGGTCTTCCTGTCTGGCAGCACCATGATCTGCTGCGGCGAAAGTGCCAGATGGAAGATGCCGTCCTGATGCAGTTTTGCCAGAGTCTGTATGACAGGTGCGAGCAGCTTCATCAGATCTTCTACGGTAAACTTGGCACTGTGACGCTTTAACAGATACTTGTCAAGCGTCATGCCTTCCACATATTCTTCTATGCTGTATACAGTTCCGCGTTCTTCCAGAAAAGTCAGTACATTGGCGATCCCTTCCACCGGATACATACGGATCAGCTTCTTTGCCCGGCCGATCACATGCTCCTTCATGGATTCAAACAGAGCTTCATCGGAAAGCTTCTTGCAGTCCAGATGATAGTCATGCAGCCTGTCTCTTTCCACGATATCAACAGGAAACAGTTCCCTGATGACAACTACTTTTTTACGGAATGTATCATAACCTTTGTAGGTAACCATAATGCCGTTATTCCCCAGAAGTGAATCGATCCGGTATCTTCTGTCTGCCAGTGTCATCCCCGGCTGTAACAGATGCGCTTCTATTGTTATTTTCTTCTTCATACCCCAAACTCCTTTGCATTCCTTAGTATAGCATTGCAGCGTGCATTAAACAACAGTCCCTGTTGCTATTTGTTTATTTTGCCATGCACGATTTGCTTTTTGACCACAGAAGCTTTCTATGTTAGTATAGTACAATACAATTATTATTTCAGGCATACTAACCGAATGATCCGTATTACAGCTTTATTCTGTTTTTATGCTGCCCGATATCGAAAGGAAGGATTCTGTTATATGTATTCCAAAAAGCAACGTATTCTGGCGATCATCGGAATCGCCGCTCTGGTACTTCTTTATATCATCACACTCATCTGTGCCATCTTCAATTTCGACGGCGCGGGCAGAATGTTCAAGGTCAGTCTGTTTGCAACGATCTTCATTCCGATCATCCTCTGGCTTTACATCTGGATGTACGGCAAGTTGACAAGCAAGCATACCATTGCCGATTTTGACAATATGCCTGCCACAAAAGCCATCAAGGACCAGAAGCAGAAAGAAGATGCCCAAAGCGTAACATTATCCAAATCTATGCATAAGTCTACTGATCATAAATCATAAGAAACTCGTGTAAACGAAATACCACCGGCACTGTCTGATATGTCAGTATCCGATGGTATTTCTATCGTTTCATATTTTTTCTCTGTATGAGCTAAAGACATCTTATTTCTTTAATGGGCTCTCTCTGTAAATGATATCGTTTCTGCCCGGTCCGTTACTTACCATTGTGATCGGGTAACCAATCTGCTCCTCAATAAATTCCACATACTTGCGGCAGTTCTCCGGCAGATCTTCAAATTTCTTAATGCCTCTGATATCTTCTCTCTGGTTTTTCCAGCCCGGTAAAACCTTCAGAACCGGTTTTGCTTTCTCCAGATCATGTGTAACAGGGAACTCTGTTGTCACTTCTCCGTTGATCTCATAACCGACACATACCGGTATTTCATCTAGGTAACCAAGTACATCCAGAACGGTAAATGCCACATCTGTTGTACCCTGCAGACGGCAGCCATACTTGGAAGCAACACAGTCAAACCATCCCATTCTTCTCGGGCGTCCTGTGGTTGCACCAAACTCACCGCCATCACCACCGCGGCGTCTCAGCTCATCTGCTTCGTCTCCGAAGATCTCAGATACAAATGCACCACCGCCGACTGCGGAAGAATATGCCTTGCAGACTGTGATGATCTGCTTGATCTCGTATGGTGGGATACCTGCACCGACTGCACCGTAAGCTGCCAGTGTGGAAGAAGAAGTTACCATTGGGTAAATTCCATGATCCGGATCCTTTAACGTACCAAGCTGACCCTCTAACAGGATGTTCTTTCCTTCCTTGATCGCCTTGTCAAGATATAAGGAAACGTTGCATACATAAGGTTCTACCATTTCCTTATACTCTTTCAGTGTCTGCATCAGCTCGTCTGGGTTTAAAAGCGGTTTATGATATAAATGCTCCAGTAAAACATTCTTTGTCTCACATACACGGACAACTTTTTCTCTCAGCTCGTCCTCATCTTCAAACAGCTCGCTTACCTGGAAACCGATCTTTGCATACTTATCGGAATAGAAAGGTGCGATACCTGATTTTGTGGAGCCGAATGACTTACCGCCAAGACGTTCTTCTTCATATTGATCAAATAAAATGTGATATGGCATCACCATCTGACATCTGTCAGAAACCAGAAGCTTCGGCTTTGGCACATCGCGGTCTGTAATAGATTTCATTTCATTGAATAAAACCGGAATGTTCAGTGCAACACCATTACCGATAATACTTGTTGTATGTCCGTAGAACACACCTGACGGTAATGTATGAAGTGCAAACTTTCCGTAATCATTTACGATCGTATGTCCGGCATTGGCTCCACCCTGAAAACGGATGATGATATCTGCCTCTTTTGCCAGCATATCAGTAATCTTACCTTTTCCTTCGTCGCCCCAGTTAGCGCCTACAACTGCTTTTACCATAGTTCACATTCTCCTTTTAGCAGAAATTCTAAAAATCAAGCTGCCCGCAGGCAGTCCCTTTTTTGATACAGATATAGTATATACTATATTGATTCATAAGTAAAATCAATATTTTTTATATTTGCCATAATATATACTTATTTGTCAGTCTTATGTAAAGTAAATAGT
>ULUO01077345.1_pt1 | contig 24798 bp, 18 predicted proteins | sample 1958611 | NCBI WGS metagenome assembly ULUO01 (sample SAMEA4835762, study PRJEB28245) | human gut metagenome | biome: gut microbiome; material: fecal sample | place: Denmark | collected 2008
TTCAGGAACCGGGATTTGACCACCTCCGCCGGATAGTCGTCCCCGGCAATGCGGATCGTCTCCCTGCGGGAACAGACGGTATCCACCATGAGCTCCACCAGCTCGTCCAGGCGGTCACGGTCCATGCGCTCGTTCTGTATGAGGATGTCATACTCGATGTTCTCCAAAATCAGTTCCCGATAGCCTTCTCGCTCCCGCATCCAGTCCCGTCCAGCCCTGTTGCCCCCTGCGGGGGTTTGGGGGCTTGATTGGATAGGATTTGATCCTTCCGTACTTGATGAATCAGTATTTGATATTTGGTTACTTGATCCTTTAGTATTTAATTGTGCGGGGTTTTCCTGTTCAGGTTTTCCCAAGACAGGAGAATCCAAGACTGGTTTTACCTGAACTGGATTTTCCCGTTCAGGTTTTCCCGGTTTAGGTTCCGGCGGTCTGGGCTGCTCCAGGATCGTGTACTCGATGCTACCGAGCCGCCCGTTGGCGTTACGGACTCTTTCACGGATAATGTACCCCGCATCCTCCAGCTCCCGGACCGTAGCACAAATGCTGTCCACTCCATCCCGGCATATCCGGGCAAGTCCTTTGGTGGTGTAGTCCCAATCCTCCGGCAAGGATAGCATGAGGGACAGCAGCCCTTTCGCTTTCAGCGACAGCGCCGTGTTCCGCAGATGATGGTTTGCCATCACCGTGTAGTCGCGGGTTTTCTCAATGCGAAATACCGCCATAATCTCACCTCCCTCCGGCGGTCTGGAAAAGTGTTCGTTTTCGGAAAAAATTCAATTCTGTGCCCATTTGCTTTTCCATGTGGGAAAACCTATGGACACTTGATTTGCATTTCCTACATGAAGAAATACCTTCGATTTCTCACCCCTTTCAATACAGTTTTCCGTGTACTTGATGGAAAGTAAAAAACGCCATAGGATTTCCTATGGCGTTTGGGACAGGAAAAGGGTGCTGATATTTCACATCAGCACCCTTTATCCTGCCAGTATTTGATTTTTTGACTTCACATCGTGTTCCTTGCCTCTGAAAACATTGATTTTACTGGACTTTCCCATGTTTTCTTATTAGGAGGCAAGTCATAAGCAGCGCCGTTATTTATTTGCTATTGGTTGTATCTGTACAATGTCGCAGTGCCGTTTGAAAAGACCTTTTCAAGACCTTCAAAGCTTTCGGGCGATATGCTGTAATTGCAGCGCTCGTTTATGCCTATGTAGATATAGTCCACGCCGTATTTTTCAAACAGCTCTCCGGAGCTTTCAGGATACTCAAACATTGCGGCTACGTCCTGCTCGCGGCCGTATGTGTCAAAGCCGTGGTAATAGAGGTAGGCGGATGAGCCGCAGACGATATTGCGCCCGGTGAGGGCTGCTACGGCATTGTTGTGGTGAACGCCGGTCAGTATTATACAGTCCGCAGGAAGGTTTTTGTCGATGAACTCCGCCGCTTCTATCTCACCCTTTGGGAAAAGCTCATATTGGCTTACCGCCTCACGGCCAAGCGTAAGCACTCCGGATAGCGTCATGGCTGTTACCACTATACCGGCAAGCAGCCGCCGGCCTTTAATATCAGAGAGCCTTGCGTATATCTCAACGAGCAGAGAGGAGACGAGGCCGCAGCAGAAGGCGAACCATATAAACAGCAGCTTGTTATTGTCATAGGGGTTGGGCTGGAACTGTATTACCTCGGAGAGTACCCATAGAAGCAGCACGCCCAGCCACGTCTCCTTATCCTCCTTCTTTGCGGCGATGAACGCCACGAGCAGCAGTATGAATATCAGCCCAAGGTTCTTGACATAAAACCAGAGAAAGGTATCTGTGTCGTTCGCCCAGTTGAGGTTGACTGTGAGAAAGCTGCCCGCCTGACGGAAGGTGAAGAACAGCAGCTGGGGCGCTGCCAGCGCTACCGCGATGACGCCGTACAAAGCGAACTTTGTTATGCTGTTATTCTTATATACCGCCCTGAGAAACCACGGTATGCTGACAAGGCCGAGGGCCAAAAACGAGTGGGTATGTATAAGCGGCAGACAGCCGCCCATTATTCCCAGCGGAAGGAACAGGCCGGCGTCATTATCGAACACTGCCCGGCGCAGCAGGTACAGGCAGGGGAAAAGTACGCTCCAGCCGAACAGCGTAGCCCTCTGGGGAACCAGCATATCAGCTATCACGTTTACCCAGCGCACGTTTTCGCCCACAAGGTTTGTGGGCGTTTCATAAAACTCGGTGAATATGCGGGTAAAGTTGTAGGGGTCTGCCCTCAGATCGTCCATGAAGTAGGCGAAGCCAAAGCCGCCGCCTATGAAAAACAGCACGAACGCCAATACAGCCTTGTCCGCCCGCTTGAACCAGTCCTCGAAGAAAAGGTATACCCCGGATGCTACCGAGAAAAATGCCGGTATCATGGGAAGTATGTAGCTTAGCCTCAGCGACGCACCGAGGGTGTAGAAGGTAGAGGATACGCTGTCGCACAGAAATGGGTAGCTCATGGGCTGCCCCGCCATTATGGAGTATTCCGGCGGGAAGAAGCCCTGCCGGGTTATGGATGAGATTATGCCCAGATGCATGCACATATCGCCGTAGGTACACTGGCCCGAGCCGAGGCCGCCGTCCGGCATATGAGGCAGGGTATGCGACAGCGTCAGCCCGCACAGCAGTAATACGGCCGGTATCACGCAGCAGAGATACGGCCTGAGCTCAGGCTCGCGCACAGTCATAAGCGGCTTTACGGCCTTCTTTGCAGAGATGAAGCCTGTGGCGGCAGCAACGGCTAAAGCCAGCAGCTGCGAAAGCAGCGTAAAACCCAGCCCGAAGGAAAAAAGCGCCGGCAGCCACATGAGCATAAGGAGGCTCAAAGCGGCGCCCAGAGTGATACGCACTACCCTAGGGCTGCGGCAGAATACCCAACGGGACAGCAGCTGCCCCGCGGCGATGAATGCCGCGAGATACAGCACAGCTATAATATCCGAAAAAATACTTCCATTCATGCTTGAATTATACCACAAAGGCCGCCCCGCAATTATAAAAATTTATGACCATGCCATGAAATATGAAACATAACAATATATTGTGCGAGTCCTTGCAATGACAGCACGAAATATAGTATAGTAATATAAATTCAACGGGATTCAGGGGGAAGCCGGATGTATAAGGTGATAAAGCGGGACGGCAGTGTAGCCGAATTCGATATAGCCAAGATAAGCGGGGCGATAGCCAAGGCATTCGGCGCTCTGAACAAGCCCTGCGATCCCAACGATATAGACTTCATCGCGCTGAAGGTCACTGCGGACTTTGAGGATAAGATAAAGGACGACCTCATAAGCGTGGAGGCCATACAGGACAGCGCCGAACAGGTACTTATACAGTCGGGGCACTCCGACGTTGCAAAGGCGTACATACTCTACCGAAGGGAGCGTGAAAAGCTTCGCAACCTCAAGTCCACAATACTGGACTACAAGGAAACGGTAAACAATTACGTCCATGAAAAAAATCTCCGTATGCGGGAAAACGCCACTGCCTCCTATTCCGTTGGTGGGCTGATACTCTCAAACAGCGGCGCGATAACAGCCAATTATTGGCTTTCCGAAATATACGACGCCGAGATATCCGCCGCCCACCGCAGCGGCGAAATGCACCTCCATGACCTTACCATGCTTACCGGCTACTGTGCCGGCTGGTCCCTTGAGCAGCTTATAAAAGAAGGGCTGGGCGGCGTGATGGGCAAGATAGACTCCAAACCCCCCAAGCACCTTTATTCCCTCTGCAACCAGATGATAAATTTTCTGGGGGTCATGCAGAACGAATGGGCGGGGGCGCAGTCCTTCAGCTCCTTCGATACCTGCCTTGCACCCTTTGTAAAATCCGACAATTTGCCCTATAAGGACGTAAAGAACTGCATAGAGACCTTCGTGTTCGGCGTCAATACTCCCAGCCGTTGGGGCACGCAGGCCCCCTTCAGCAACATAACGCTGGACTGGACGGTGCCGGAGGATATGAAGGATAAGCACCCCGTAATAGGGGGCAGGGAGGCTGACTTCACCTACGGCGACTGTCAGGCCGAGATGGATACCGTTAACCGGGCTTTTATGGAGGTAATGACGGAGGGCGATGCCAACGGCAGCGGCCTCGCGTACCCTATACCCACCTATGCAATAGATAAGGATTTCGACTGGTCGGATAAGCTCAATAACCGGCTGCTGTTCAGCATGGCGGCAAAGTACGGTACGCCATATTTTGCAAACTATAACAAGAGCGGCCTCAGCAAGACAGACGTCCGGGATATGCTCAGGGACGTTGAGGATAAGTCCCTGCTACGCAGGCGCGCCGGCGGCTTCTTCGGCAGCGGAGAAAACAGCGGATCCATAGGGGCGGTCACGCTGAACCTGCCCCGCCTTGCATACCTTTCCGATGACGAGGATGACTTTTACAGGCGGCTGGACAAGCTTATGGATCTGGCTGCCCGATCACTCGAAGTTAAACGCAGCATAATAACAAAGCTCATGAACGAGGGTATGTACCCTTATACGAAGCGCTATATACAGAATTTTGACAGGCACTTTTCCACCATTGGCATAGTGGGAATGAACGAGGCGGGACTTAACGCCTCATGGCTCCGCGAAGGCCTTGCCGACCTTCGTACCCGCCGCTTTGCCAGGGAGGTGCTAAGGCACATGCTCAGGCGCATACAGTCCTATCAAGTAAGCACAGGGCATCTTTACAACCTCGAAGCGACGCCCGCCGAATCCACCGCCTACCGAATGGCGCGGGAGGATAAGGCCCGCTATGCAGACATCATAACCGCGTCAAAGAACGGCACGCCGTACTATACCAACAGCACCAATATGCCGGTTAGCTTTACCGATGACCTTATCGAGGCGCTGGACGCTCAGGAGGAGTTTCAGACTATGTACACCTCGGGTACGGTGTTCCACGTGTTTACAGAGCAGGCGCTGCCCGACTGGCAGCGTGCCGCCGAGATAGTGCGCATGATCACCGAAAATTACCGGCTGCCCTACTTTACCCTTACTCCCACGTTCTCTATCTGCCAGAAGCACGGCTATCTTATGGGCAATCAACCCATATGCCCCGTCTGCGGCGCCCATACCGATGTTTACAGCCGCATCACAGGCTACTACCGGCCCATCGGCAACTGGAACGACGGCAAGCTTCAGGAGTTTCGGGATCGGGTGATGTATAAGATATAATCAAAGGAAAAGAGTGATCGCTGCAATGAAGGAAAACAGAAAACTGCTTAAAGAGGTGCTGGAGGACATTCGGCACGACATGACCGACGAGGAGGTGCTTAGCCTGCTGGCAGGCAGACAGATCTCGGTCAAGCCGGAAAACGCGAGGGAAAAGTATACGTTAGGACAGCGCGCGGCGGATACCATTGCAAAATTCGCCGGAAGCTGGGCGTTTATCTTTTCCTTTACGGGAGTTCTTGTGCTTTGGATGATCGTCAATGCGGTGCTGGCGCTGAAAGCGTTTGATCCGTATCCTTTCATACTGCTGAATCTGGTGTTGTCCTGCGTGGCGGCTATTCAGGCGCCGCTCATTATGATGAGCCAGAACCGTCAGGAGGAGAAGGATCGTCGCAGAGCCGAAAACGATTATAAGGTCAACCTAAAGACCGAGATAATGATAGAGGATCTGTACGACAAGGTCAACGCCATTCTGACAAGGCAGTCGGCGCTGGAAAAGCAGCTTCAGGAGGAGAAAAAAACAGAATAATAAAATCGCCTTATCCCGCGGTACGACCGTACACGGTGGGATAAGGCTGTTTATATGCGTGGGCTTACTGATCCGCAGGCTTTTTACGCCTGCTTTCGTAGAATTCCTCCAGCCCCTTTATGCCCTGATCTGTTACGGGACGCAGCCAGTTGTATGTGAAATAGTACTTCACGCAGAGGATAGCCTTCATATAGTCTTCCGCTGCGTACATTATGGCGAACACCGCGATAAATGGCAGCTTGAACACGAAGGCCGCGAGAGTGGTGAGGGGAACCGAGCAGAGCCAGAGGGATAGCAGATCCAGCTTCATGCCTATCTTTGTGTCTCCTCCGGGGCGGAATGTGCCTACGATAAGTATGTATGGCAGGTTGCGCACGGGCAGCTCAATGCCGTAAACAAGGAGCAGCGAGGCTGTGAGCTTAAGCGTCTCCGGGGTTATGCTGCCGCTGAGGTTGAAGACGCTGGCAAGCTGGAAGCGGAATATTATTATCAGCACGCCCGTAAGTACCGAGCAAAGGGAGACGAACAGCACGAACCTGCGGGAATCCTCCACCGCGCGCTTTATATGGCCCGCGCCCACGTTTTTGCCCACCATTATGCTGGAGGCGTTGCAAAGGCCTATGAAGAATACGAAAGCGATGTTTTCAAAGGTGCGGAATATGGTTACGGCAGCGTAGTACTGGTAGCCAAGGTTGGCGAAAATAACGCTGAACAGAAGCGTTCCGAGGCCCCACAGGGTCTCGTTTATTATGACGGGGGTGGCCTTTTCGTAGTATTCGGCAATGGAACACTTATTAAAGCCGAACAGCTCCTTTATGGGGGAGATGAGCATGTTGTGCTGTATTGCTGATATCGCGAGTATCAGTACGGGGCCGGCCCATGCGGATATGACGGTGGCCAGCGCCGCGCCGCGTATGCCCATTTCAGGCATACCGAACGCGCCGAATATGAGGCCATAGTCCATGAATGCGTTGAGGACTGTGGTGACGAGAGACACATACATGGGCAGTTTTACGTTCTCGGTAGAGCGCAGCACTATGCAGAATACCATATTTACGCCGGTGGCGAGGTAGGACCAGCAGGCGATGCGCAGATATGCGGCGCCCGCTTCTACTACGTCCGGCTCGCGGTTGAATATCCTGACCACCCCCTCCGGGAAAAGCAGGCCTATTACGAAAAACAGCGCGGATATAAGGCATACTGAGACCACAGCTATTCCATAGGTGCGGCGTATCCCGGCAGTGTCCTTTGCGCCCCAATACTGGGATATGAACACTGCGGCTCCCGAACACATTCCGAAGGTTATCATATTCAAAAACCAGCCGAACTGGCCTGCCATCCCTACGGCGGAAAGAGAAAGATCCCCGAGCTGCCCCACCATTATGGTATCTACCAGAATGAAGGAGCTGGTAAGCAGGTTTTGCATAGCCACAGGAAAGGCGAGCTTCAGCGCGATGCGCCAGAAGCCCATATCGCCAAAGTATTTTTTAAACATACGACCTCCAGTAAGGGTTGAAAAAAGGTATTAGCCAACCGTATAAATATATATCAACAAATAAGGATTTGCAATACAAAAAGGCATATATGCCGATTGTGCGCCGCGATAAATGAGTAGTATAATCAAAATATAGTTTTTTATGCTTATCACACAGACGGAGGTGCTTGATATGTCGGTAATGAGAATAGGCGTACTGACCAGCGGAGGCGATACCCCCGGCATGAACGCCGCCATTCGCGCGGTGGTGAGGCGCGGCTTGAGCTTTGGCGATGTCGTGCTTGGCGTATATCACGGTTACGAAGGATTGATGGACGGTCGCGTGAAGCAGCTCCAGTCCTCAGATGTTCACGGCATAATACAGCGAGGCGGCACCATACTGCGCACGGCCCGCTCCGAGGTTTTCCGCACTCCTGAGGGACAGGCCAAAGCCATGCAGCTCATGACGGCATATGAGATGGACGCGCTCATAGTGATAGGGGGCGATGGCAGCTTCCACGGCGCGCAGGCACTTGCGGAGCTGGGCATGAACGTAATGGGGATACCCGGCACCATAGATAACGACATAGGCTATACCGACTTTACAATAGGCTTTGATACCGCTGTGAACAACGTTATGGGCGAGATGGAGAAGATAAGGGATACCATGCGTTCACATGACCGAGTGGCGGTAGTCGAGGTGATGGGAAGGGCATGCGGCGATATTGCACTCTGGTCGGCTATGACGGCTCCTGCCGACATAGTGCTCACCCCTGAATCACCCAGGGACTGGGGCGAGGCTGCAAGCCAGCTCATGCATAATAAGCTCATGGGCAGGTTCACCAGCATGGTGATAATCGCGGAGGGCGCGGGCAAGGCGGAGGACTTTGCGAAGTTCGTTCAGGAGCATACCGATGTTGAGATAAAGCCCGTAGTGCTAAGCTACATACAGCGTGGCGGTGCGCCTACTGCCGCAGACAGAATGCTCGCAACGCGCCTGGGGGCGAGGGCCGTCGAGCTTATACATGAGGGCGTGCGCAACAGGGCCCTCGGCATACACGACAACCACATAGTCGATGTGGATATAAAGGACTCTACCGCGCATAACGAAAACTATGACCAGAGCTTGTATGAGCTGCACAGCAAGATGAACAGGATATACTGACAAAAAAGCAAAGAGCGCCTGCTCGAATAACGGACAGGCGTTCTTTGTTGCAAAAGCTGCTTTTACGGTAGTAAAAAACACATAGAGTATGGGGGGACACGCTTCACAGGTTCGCACGGGACGGTTTGTATGATATAATATCACAAGCTGTTTTGTTTTTTGAAATGATAGGAGACCGCTTGTGAAGATATTGGTTTTGGCCGGGGGACTGAGCCCGGAGCGGGAGGTATCCCTTTCCACGGGGACCATGGTGTGCAACGCGCTCAGGGAAAAGGGGCAGGACGCCATACTCGTGGATTTGTTTTACGGCGTGGAGGAGCTGCCAGGGGATATGGAAAGCTTCTTTGCGGATAAGACGCCGCTGCCTCCGTATGTGATAGAAAGCGCGGTGCCCGACCTTTCAAGGCTGAGGGAGGAGAGCCTCAGCAGGCCATACGGCACAATAGGCAAAAACGTAATAGAGCTTTGTAAGGTGGCGGATATAGTATTTATGGCGCTGCACGGCGAACCGGGGGAAAACGGCATGGTGCAGGCTATGCTGGATATGCTGGATATAAAATATACCGGCGCGGGCTATCGGGGGAGCGCCATAGCCATGGATAAGGCGCTGACCAAGCATATACTCGTAAGCAGGGGGATAAATACCGCAGAGGGCATAATGCTCAAAAGGGGCGAGCCGCTTCCCGATGTGCCGCTGCCCTGCATAGTAAAGCCCTGCTCCGGCGGCTCAAGCATAGGCGTGCGCCGGGTGCTTGACAGGGAGGACGTACTGCCCGCCGTTGAGGAGGCATTCAAGTACGAGGACGATATACTTATAGAAAGTTTTGTGAACGGAAGGGAGATAACCTGCGGTGTGCTGGGCGACACGGCGCTGCCGCCGGCGGAGGTCATACCCAAGGGCGGCTTTTACGATTACGCGCACAAGTACCAGTCCGGCCTTATAACCGAGATATGCCCTGCGGAGCTTCCGGCGGAGGTGACGGCGGAGGTACAGGATATATCGCTGCGGGTATTCAGGGCGCTGGGATTGGAGGTCTATGCGCGCATGGACTTCATATACGACGGCAGGGATTTCTACTGTCTGGAGGCGAATACGCTTCCGGGCATGACCCCCACCAGCCATCTTCCCCAGGAGGCGAAGGCCATGGGGATAAGCTACCCGGAGCTTTGCATGAGGATAATCGAGCTGTCGCTGGAAAAGTACAATAAATAAGGAAGGACGTAATTTTGTAATGATAAGCTTTACCTTGGGAGAAATAGCAGGCATCACAGGCGGAAGGTATTCCGGTCCAAAGGAACTGTTAGACAGGCGTATACAGGACGCTACGATAGACAGCAGGACGGTACAATCAGGCTGCCTTTTCGTGCCGATAGTGGGCGACAGGTTCGATGGCCACTATTTTATTCCTCAGGCGATTGATAAGGGTGCGATAGCCGTGCTTGCGGAAAACAAAAAGAGCTATACTTGCCCGGTCATATATGTGGATTCCACCATAAAGGCACTGCTTGCCATGGCAAAGGCTTATCGTGCCATATTCGATATACCCGTGGTGGGCATAACCGGCAGCACGGGCAAGACCACAACAAAGGAGCTTGTGGCTAACGTGCTGAGCCAGAAGTTCAATACGCTGAAGAACGAAAGAAGCTTCAACAACCATACCGGCGTACCCCTGACCTTGCTCCGCCTCAACCAAGAACACCGGGTGGCGGTGATAGAGATGGGCACCAATACCCCCGGCGAGATAGCCGCCCTTGCGGATATAGTACGCCCCACCATAGGCGTTATAACCAATATAGGCGAGGCTCATATAGAATTCTTCGGCACCCGCGACGGCATACTGAAGGAAAAATCCGATATATTCAAATACATAGGCGAAAGCGGGCGCGCCATAGTCAACGGCGACGACGATAAGCTCTGCACACTGCGCGGCAAACTCAAAAACGTGCTCACCTACGGCCTTAACGCGGATAACGACATTCGCGGCGAAAACGTAAAGGATATGGGCCTGGAGGGCATGAGATTCGATATCGTATACGGCGGCGGCCGCATAACCGCCACCATACCCTCTCCCGGCATACACATGGTTATGAACTCCCTCTGCGCCGCGGCAGTAGGCCTGACACTCGGCATAGAACCGGAACTCATAAAGCAGGGCATAGAGAGCTATGCCCCGGTAGAGGGCCGCATGCAGATAATTAAAACACAGAGGCTTACCCTTCTCGACGACAGCTTCAACGCTAACCCTACCTCAATGGCTGCCGCCATAAATATAGCCTGCCGTGCTTCCGGCCGCACAGTGCTTATACTGGGCGACATGCTGGAGTTGGGCGAAAAGGGCGCTGAATACCACAGAAATATGGGCAAAAAGGCCGTAGAGTGCGGTGCGGATATAATGATAGGCAAAGGGCCGCTAATGAAGAACGCCTGCGAAGAGACGGAGCGCGCGGGCATCGAGACCATGCACTTCGATACCAGCGGGGATATAATGCGCGCCCTGGATAATTGCTTGAGGGACGGGGACACGGTGCTCGTAAAGGCTTCCCACGGCACCAAGCTGGAGGACGTTGCGGAATACATAAAGGCAAATTTCTAAAGCATACGGGTGCTCTTTTATGAAGCTTACCGGCAAAAAGGACATGCTTATAATAGGCGGGGCGTTGCTGCTTTGCGCTGTGGCGTACCTGCTTTTTGGCGCTCTAAAGGGCGGCGATAGGGTGAAGATATACGTCGGTGACGAACTGTATAAAGAAATATCGCTTAGAGAAGACCAAACAGTCATAATAGAGCAGCAGGACTGCAAAAATGTGATATGCATAGAGAATGGCGGCGTGTTCATGCAGGAATCCACCTGCCGGAACCAGGACTGCATCGAGCAGGGAACCGTAACGCCTGAAAACGCCGGCAGCAGGGCGTTGGGCAGCTGGATAATATGCCTGCCAAACAAGGTTTCCGTAGAGCTTGCGCCGGGGGAACAGCCATGAAGACTAAAAGCGTTGCCCGCTTCAGTCTGCTTTGCGCAATGGCGCTTGTACTGGGCTACTTCGAGCGGTTTATACCTGTAGCTCCCGGCATACCGGGGGTAAAGCTGGGCCTTGCAAATACGGTGCTGCTTTACGCTGTATACCTAATGGGGGCGAAAAGCGCGATGCTGCTTATGCTGGCCAAGGTTGTGCTGTCGGGGTTTTTATTCGCCGGACTTTCCGGAATGCTTTACAGCCTGGCAGGGGGCTTACTGAGCCTTTGTGTCATGCTTTTGCTGAGCAGGCTGAAGGACGTAGGGATAATAGGCGTGAGCGTAGGCGGCGCGGTGTCCCACAATATCGGCCAGATAGCCGTGGCCTGCATGGTGGTGGAATCACGGGCGGTGCTGGGCTACCTGCCGGTGCTCATGATATCCGCCATAATCACAGGTACGCTTACGGGAATTGCAGCAAAATACGCAATAGCCGCGCTGCAAAAGGCGGGACTGGGAAAGTAAAACGAAAAAACTATCCCGCCGGTATTATACCGGCGGGATCATTTTACCTGCTGAACCTTGCTATGCCGTCGCGCTTGTGCCGGCTGTTTCTGTGCAGCCGCTCTATTGTTGCGGCTGCCTTTTCGTTTGTGTGCCCGGTAAGTATGTACTCGTCAAGGTCTGCGTATTTGAGACCCATATCAGCCTCGTCTGTCTGCCCGTCAAATAGGCCGGCAGAGGGGGCCTTTTCTATTATACATGCCGGAGCGTCCAGATAGCGCAGGAACTCGTATATCTCGGTCACTGTAAGATCGGATATGGGATTGAAATCGTGCGCGCCGTCACCCCACTTGGTGAAGTAGCCCACGTAGGCCTCGCTGCGGTTGCCTGTGCCGGCAACCAGCCTTCCTTCGCTGGCAGCCACCGCGTACAGCGTAGTCATGCGGAGACGGGGGGCGATGTTGACGGCCGCCGCGGGTGTGACTTCGGTAAGGCTGCTGAGCTGCTGCATCTCGGCCTCCCGAACCGGAGTAAGGTCGATGAAGCGGGTCTCTATGCCGTATTGGTCGGCGGCGATACGCGCATCCTCCGCATCCTGGCCGAAGTTGCGCTTGGATGCGCAGGGCATTATTATTCCAACGGTATTGTCGCAGGCCGCCTTGCAGAGTATGCCCACCAGGGCGGAGTCCTTGCCGCCGCTGTTGCCGTATACTATGCCCTTGGCGCCGCTTTTTTCGAGCAGATCCCTTATAAAGGCCACTCGCTCTTCGTATTCTTTTTTATAATCTCGCATACTGAAGCCCTCTCAATAATCAGTTTAGCACCATTCTATAGTTGCCGGAGGCTTGCCGGTTATGTCGAAGACCACGCGGCCTGCACCTTTGACTTCGTTTACTATGCGGGAGGATACTGTGCCCAGCACCTTATGGGATATGGGCGCATATTCGCAGGTCATGAAGTCGGAGGTTTTGACGGCCCTCAGGGCTATGACATAGTTATATGTGCGGAAATCGCCAACTACGCCTACGGAGCGGGTGTCTGTCAATACCGCGAAGTACTGATCCGCCTTTATGCGGCGCTTTGCGATCTCCTCGCGGAATATGGCATCCGCATTCCTCAGTATCTCCAGCTTCTCCGGGGTTATTTCGCCCATCACGCGGACGGCGAGGCCGGGGCCGGGGAAGGGCTGGCGCTCCACGAACCGGCGGGGCAGGCCAAGCTGACGCCCAAGCGCCCGCACCTCGTCCTTAAATAGGCCGCGGAGGGGCTCTACCACGCCCTCGAACTTCATATCCTTGGGCAGGCCGGCCACGTTGTGGTGGCTCTTTATGGTCGCAGCCTTATTGCCGCCGGATTCTATGACGTCGGAGTATATGGTGCCCTGGGCGAGAAATTTTACGTTGGGCAGTCTCTTGGATTCATCTTCAAATACCCGCACGAATTCCGTGCCGATTATCTTGCGCTTCTGTTCCGGGTCAGTAACGCCTGCAAGGGCCTTTAGGAAGCGCTCCTGGGCGTTCACGCGGATAAAGTCTAAATCGCGGTTTTTAAAGGCCGCCTCGACCTCGTTTCCCTCGTCTTTGCGCATGAGACCGTGATCCACGAATATGCAGTGGAGCTGGCCGGGCAGCGCCTTGGAAAGCAGCGCCGCGCATACGGAGGAATCCACGCCGCCGGAAAGGGCAAGCAGCACATGTGCATCGCCCACCTGCTTTTTGACGTCAGAGATGAGCTGCTGCTCAAGGTTCTTAAGGTCGTAATCTCCCTTTGCGCCGCAAACGGAATAAAGGAAGCTGCGTATCATTGCGGTTCCGTTGGGTGTGCTTTCAACCTCGGGGTGGAACTGGAAGCCATAGAGCTTTTTAGCGGCATTTTCTATTGCCGCATTCTCGCAGGAGATGGTGTGAGCAATTGATCTGAATCCTACGGGGAGCTTTGTCACCTGATCGGTATGGCTCATCAGCCCGATCTGTGCGGGGTCGAGCCCGGCAAACAGCGGGGAATCGGTGCTTACCTGCATCTTTGTCCTGCCGTATTCGCTGGAGGAGCAGGGAGAGACCTCGCCGCCGAGCGACCAGGAGAGCAGCTGCATACCGTAGCATATGCCGAGCACCGGTATACCTATATCGAATATGGCCTTGTCGCAGTGGGGGGATTCCTTCTCGTATACGCTGTTGGGGCCGCCGGTAAGTATGATGCCTATGGGGTCTATCTCCCGTATCTTATCCAAGGAAATATCTCCCGGCTTTACTATGGAGTAAACGCCGCATTCTCTTACCCGCCTGGCGATGAGTTCTTTGTACTGTCCGCCGAAATCAAGTATCAGTACCGTCTGTGCTGCCATTTATTGTCTCCTTTAAATAATATTACGCAATATAATAATATTACCGCTTATGCTCCGCTCTGTCCAGAGCCGCCGCGATGAACCCCCTGAACAGCGGATGGGCTTTGTTGGGGCGGGATTTGAACTCCGGGTGGTACTGCACGCCCACGAAGAAGGGCCTGCCGGTAAGCTCGACCGTCTCTACCAGCCTGCCGTCCGGGGACATACCGGAAAGGGTAAGCCCCGCCCTGGTAAGGACATCCCGATAGTCATTATTGAACTCATATCTGTGGCGGTGGCGCTCGGATATACGGCTTGTACCGTAGCAGCGCTCCATGGTGGTGCCGGGGGCTATTTCGCAGGGATACTCCCCAAGGCGCAGCGTGCCGCCCTTATCTATATTTTCGCTCTGTCCGGGCATAAAGTCTATGACCTTGTGTCTGCAAAGCTCATCAAATTCTCCGGAATGTGCGTCTGAAATGCCGGCAACGTGCCTTGCGTACTCTATGACGGCTATCTGCATGCCGAGGCATATGCCGAAATAGGGGATGCCATTCTCCCTCGCATACTTTGCCGCAAGTATCATTCCGTCTATGCCGCGGCCCCCAAAGCCGCCGGGGACGATTATCCCGTCCAGATCGTCCAGCATCTCATTACAGCTGGCTTCGGTGAGCGTCTCTGAGTCTATCCAGCGTATGCGGATATGTGTATTGAGGGCATAGCCCGCGTGGCGCAAGGCCTCCGCAACGGAAAGGTATGCGTCGTGGAGCTGTACATACTTGCCTACGAGGCCTATGCGTACTTCCTTCTCGCGGGATTTTATGCGCCGCACCATGTTCTCCCATTCCGCAAGGTCGGGCGCGGGCGCGTCTATGCCAAGCTCCCGGCAGACGACGTCGGAAAAACGGGACTGCTCCAGCATCAGCGGCGCCTCGTAAAGGCAGGGGAGAGTGATGTTTTCTATGACGCAGTCCAGCTTTACGTTGCAGAAGAGGGATATCTTTTTGAATATGGAATCCTCGAGAGGCTCATCGCAGCGGAGGACTATTATATTGGGGTTTATGCCCATGCCCTGAAGCTCCTTTACGGAATGCTGGGTGGGCTTGGACTTGTGCTCATCGGAGCCGCGGAGGAAGGGGACGAGGGTAACGTGTATGAACAGGCTGTTCTCCCTGCCTACCTCCAGGGATATCTGCCGCACAGCCTCTATAAAGGGCTGGGACTCTATATCGCCTATGGTGCCGCCTATCTCGGTTATGACCACATCGGCGTCTGTCTGCTTGCCCACACGGTATACGAAATCCTTTATTTCGTTGGTTATGTGGGGTATGACCTGCACTGTGGAGCCAAGGAATTCTCCGCGGCGCTCCTTATTCAACACGTTCCAGTATACCTTACCGGTGGTAAGATTGGAATACTTATTCAGATCTTCGTCGATAAAACGCTCGTAGTGACCCAGATCAAGGTCTGTTTCGGCGCCGTCCGCCGTTACATATACCTCGCCGTGCTGATAAGGGCTCATAGTTCCCGGATCCACGTTTATATATGGATCAAGCTTTTGCGCCGCTACCTTGAGACCGCGGTTTTTGAGCAGCCTGCCGAGAGATGCCGCGGTGATGCCCTTGCCAAGGCCGGATACCACGCCGCCGGTAACGAAGATGTATTTAGTCATGGTTGCTGTTCCTCCTCTACTTGTATGTGGAAAGTATGCTTTGTGCTATGGTTATGCGGGTGACGCACCTGTCCATGGCCTGCTTTTCAATGAAGCGGTGCGCCTCCTTTTCCGTCATCTTCAGCTGCTCCATAAGCAGCAGCTTCGCGCGGTTTATTATGCGTATCTCCTCCATCTTTTCCTCTATGGAGGCGGTTTTTTGTTCCATGCGCCGCAGGCGTTCCCTTGTGCCGCAAAGGAGCTGCAACGATTGGGACACCGTCTGCGAGGAGGCGGGCTTCGGTAGCACCAGCACGCCAAAAGGGGATACCCGGCCGTTTATATCGGGATAATGCTCCGCCTTTACCAAAAGAAGAACCCCTGCGCCGCTGTTTTCGCATATGTAGAGGGCAAGGCGGGTGCCGAAATCGTCGGGTAGCGGGGCGTTGATTATGACTATGTCGTATTTGCTTTCGAGAAGGCGCCGCCGGGCACTGGAAACGTCGGATACAGCGGCGACCGGATAAAAGCGGCTCTCCGGGAGCAGCGCCAGCATGGACTCGTTGAATTTGGGAGATGAGGACACCAGCAGCACGCTGTAACGGCGCTCGGTAAATTCCATTTGCGCATCCTCCTTATCCCTGAATAATTAAAGTGCGGTTATTTTGTGTAAAAGTCGATTATAGCTTGAGGCAGACTTGCCGCTATAAAGCTGCTCCGTGCCGCGGCTGACTGCGCCTTTTTAAGAGTGCTGGGCAGCATTGCAAATTTTGCCCTGACATCTTCAGGTGCTATATAGAGGTTAATGTCCGCCGCCTCGGGCAGCGCCATATCCTGACGAATTCCGTCAAGCCCTGCGTATATTATCAGCGCGAAGGCCAGATAAGGGTTGCAGGCAGGATCGGGGGAGCGCAGCTCTGCCCGGCGGTATTCGCCCTCTGCCGCAGGTATACGTATAAGCTGTGAACGGTTCTCGCTGGACCAGGATATGTACCGGGGAGCCTTATTGCTGCCGAAACGCAGGTAGGAATCCTCAGTGGTGTTTAAAAATACCGTCATATCGGATATGTGTGATAGTATGCCGGCTATCACCTGAGGCAGCGCATCGCCGCCGTCCTCCGACCTGACGGATATATTGATGTGCATGCCGTTGCCGGAGCGGTTTTCGAGGGGCTTTGGCGAAAAGTCGGCGCAAAGTCCGTTGCGGGCGGCAACCGTATTTACGACGCCGCGGAAAGTCACCGCGTTGTCTGCGGAGGTCACGGGGTCGGAGTAGCGGAAGTCTATCTCGTTCTGGCCGGGGCCTTCCTCATGGTGGGCGCTTTCCGGTTTTATGCCCATCTGCTCCAGGGTGAAACATACCTCCCTACGGACGTTTTCGCCCTTGTCCTCAGGGGCAATGTCCATATAGCTGGCGTTGTCGTATGGCAGCTTCGTCGGCTCGCCGTTTTCATCCAGCTTAAAAAGATAAAACTCCATCTCGGAGCCGAAGGCGAAGGACACGCCCTGTTCATGAGCGCAATCTACAGCCTTGGCGAGTATGGAGCGGGTATCGGCCTCGAAGGGAGTGCCGTCAGGGTAAGTTATGTGGCAGAACATTCTTATTACCTTGCCCTGCTCTGAAAGCCATGGCAGGAAGATTAGGGTGGAGGTGTCCGGGTGCAGGAAAAGGTCAGAATGCACCTCGCCGCCAAAGCCCGCTATGGCTGAGGCGTCGATGGCTATACCGTACCTGAAAGCGCGTCCCAGCTCGTCGGGCAGTATGGCTATGTTTTTCTGCCTGCCGCGGATATCGCAGAAGGCAAGGCGCACGAACTTTACGTCCTCTTCTGCCGCGTACTGCATCACTTCGTCTGCGGTGTAATTCATAAGCCCTCCTTAAAAAGTGAAAAACGCTCATTCATATTGGGACACCTTGTCCTTGGATATGAATGAACGCCTTTGCCCATTAATATCGGAATGTTAGCACAATCCCAGACTCGCGTCAATGCTTTTTTGGCTGTAAGGACAAAATTTTAAATCAGTCTTGACATCTGACGCATATGCGGTATAATGCTTTTTTATAAAGGCAAAGGCGTCTCGGAGAGTGTTTTCCGCGACGCCTTTTTATTATTGTTATTTAAATTTTTAGTATATAAAGGTTTAGAGATGAAAGGAGAAACAGAGTATGAATTCGGTACCGGATTATTTCGGAAGCCTGGTGTTTGACGACAGGGCGATGAAGGCAAAGCTGCCCTTCGGAGTGTACGATTCGCTCAGAAAGACAATCGACGAGGGGGCCAATCTGAATACGGATGTTGCCAACGCGGTAGCCGACGCAATGAAGGATTGGGCCGTGGAGCACGGTGCTACACATTTTACCCACTGGTTCCAGCCCCTTACCGGTATAACTGCCGAGAAGCACGACAGCTTTATAGCGCCATCGCCGGACGGCGGCGTCATAATGGAATTTTCCGGCAAAAACCTGATACAGGGCGAGCCTGACGCTTCGAGCTTCCCTTCAGGGGGCCTGCGCGCTACCTTTGAGGCCCGCGGCTATACGGCGTGGGACCCTACCTCATACGCATTCATAAAGGATAAGACACTCTGTATACCAACGGCCTTCTGCTCCTATGGCGGCGAGGCGCTGGATAAAAAGACGCCGCTGCTGCGCTCAATGCAGGCGCTGAATAAGCAGGCCATGCGGATAATGCGGCTCTTCGGCAATACCGACGTCAAATGTGTGCGCACCTGTGTAGGCCCTGAACAGGAGTATTTCCTCATAGATAAGGATATGTATGAGCAGCGCAAGGATCTGGTATTCTGCGGGCGGACCCTATTCGGAGCAAAACCGCCTAAGGGGCAGGAGCTGGACGACCATTACTTCGGGGCCATAAAGCCAAGGGTAGCTGCCTATATGGCGGAGCTGGATGAGGAACTGTGGAAGCTTGGGATACTGGCTAAGACAGAGCACAACGAGGTGGCCCCGTCACAGCACGAGCTTGCGCCAATATACACCACCACGAACATCGCAACCGACCATAACCAGCTTACCATGGAAATAATGCAGAAGGTGGCCTCCAAGCATGGCCTGGTATGCCTGCTGCACGAAAAACCCTTCGCCGGGGTAAACGGAAGCGGCAAGCACAACAACTGGTCCATAGCTACCGATACCGGGGTGAACCTCCTCACGCCAGGCGAAACGCCCCATGAGAACGCTCAGTTCCTGCTGTTCCTCGTAGCCGTCATACAAGCGGTGGACGATTATCAGGATCTGCTCAGGCTGTCTGTAGCTACAGCCGGAAATGATCATCGTCTCGGGGCAAATGAGGCGCCGCCTGCCGTAGTTTCCATGTTTTTAGGCGATGAGCTCACGGCGGTGCTGGATGCCATAGAGAAGGACGAACCCTACAGTGGAGTGGAAAAGACCGTCATGAAGCTGGGCGTGCATACACTGCCCCGGTTCATACGTGATACAACGGACCGAAACCGTACATCTCCCTTCGCCTTTACGGGCAACAAGTTCGAGTTCCGCATGCTGGGCTCATCCGACAGCATAGCCTGCGCCAACATCATGATAAACGCCGCCGTTGCGGAGTCCCTGAGACAGTATGCCGATAAGCTGGAAGGCGCGGAGAATTTTGAGGGTACATTGCACGACCTTATACGCAGCACTGTAAATGAGCACAAGCGGATATTGTTCAACGGCAACGGCTATGACGATGAATGGCTGAAGGAGGCGGAAAGCCGCGGACTGTTGAATCTTCGGACTACGCCGGATGCACTGCCTGCCATGCTGGAGAAGAAGAACGTGGATATGCTGATGCGGCACAGGGTTTATTCCAGGGCCGAGATACAGGCGCGCTACGAGATAATTCTGGAGAATTACTGCAAGACTGTCAATATTGAAGCGCTGACCATGGTAGACATGGCGCGCAAGGAGATACTGCCCGCAGTTGCCGCATACGAAAAGGATCTGGCGGATACCCTCGAGGCAAAGCTAAAGATGCTGCCGGAGCTTACAGGAAGGTATGAGAGAAGGACTATAGCAAAGCTTTCCGGGCTTGTGGATGAGATAGATGCTGCGGCGGAGGAGCTTGACAGCGCCACCATCAGGCTAAAGACCATAAACGACGTTGCGGAAGCATCGTACTATATACGGGACGTTATACTGCACAAAATGGCCGAACTCAGGGTAGTGTGCGACGAGGCCGAGATGCTTGCGGCTGAGAAGTACTGGCCATTTCCCACATACGAAAAGCTACTGTTCGGAGTAAGGTAGAAACGTAATACAAAAGCAGCGCAGCCAGAGGTATTGATGATTTGGCTAATCGAAAACCCCATGTTCCGCATTGGAGCATAGGGCTTTTTGAAAAAAGCTCGGTGGCCTCTCTGTGCCGGGCATAAAGGCGATTGCATGCCGGAGTATTTGTGAAAGCGTCCGTCAGTTCCGGTCTGCATAACTACAGGTATGCTATATTGAATGTATTTTCCAGCAAGGACGCACTTTCGCTCCGGATTTACCGCTGATCATTTGCAAAAAAAGTGGCCCATCGGGGTGGACGATGGGCTGATACTGTTATTTTACATAATCCACGTGCAGCAGTTCGTGTGTCCTGTCTTTAAGTATGCCGCTGTACAGTTCCTCCATGAGGGGATTTTCTTCCGAGCGGCGTATGAGACACATTCTGTCGTTTCGGTACAGGGACTCGGAGCGCTGTCTTCGCTCACCGGATTTTGCGAACGGCTGGCCTGCGCCGGATACGCAGCCGCCGGGACATGCCATTACCTCCACCATGTGGTAGCTGACCTCGCCCTCTTCTATGCGGTGGATGAGTTTATCGGTGTTTTCCAGGCCGCTGACTATGGCGATCTTTATCTCCTCGCCGTTATAGGTGATGCTGCACTCCTTGAGGCCTGCTATATCGCGGACGCCGGAGTTGGCAATGGAACGTATCGCGCCTGCGGATTTGTCATCGGAGATCCTTCTTAGCACCGCTTCGGTAACGCCGCCTGACGCGCCGAATATCAGGCCGGCGCCGCTGCTCATGCCGAAGGGCATACTAACGGCCTCTGGTTCCAGCTCGTCAAAGCGTATGCCGCTTTGACGTATCATCTGGACTATTTCCTGGGAGGTTATTACATAGTCTACGTAGGGCGTGCCGTTCTTGTCCCTGAATTCGTCACGCATGGCCTCGAATTTTTTGGCGGTACAGGGCATTATGGCGACGGATACAACCCGCTTTCCGCAATTGCCGAAGTATTCCTTTATTACGGAACCGAACATCTCCATTGGAGAGCGGCAGGTGGAAATATTTTCCAATATCTCAGGGTGGCGGGTTTCCGCAAAGCGTATCCAGGCCGGGCAGCAGGAGGTGTAGAGGGGCAGCTTGCCGCCTGTCTCGAGGCGCTCAAGGAATTCACTGCTCTCTTCAAGCACCGTAAGGTCGGCGCTGGTGGAGGTGTCGAACACCTCGTCAAAGCCCATGCGGCGCAGGGCGGCTACAAGCTTGCCCATGGCAAGGTCGCCGTATTTTTCGTTAAAGGTCTTGCTTACACCTGTGCGTACGGCAGGGGCGATCTGAGCGATTACGCGTGTATTACTATCCGCAAGGTCTTCCCATAGCCGCTCGGTGTCCTTTTTTATGACGATAGCGCCGGTGGGGCAGACGGCGGCGCACTGGCCGCAGCCCACGCAGCCGGACTCCGCCATGGGCCTGCCGAAGGCGGGGGAGACTACCATATTCGCGCCGCGGTATGCGAAATCTATGGCGCCCACGTGCTGCACCTCATTGCACATTCTTACGCAGTCGCCGCAGAGTATGCATTTGCTGTGATCGATGGAGATACAGGGGGAGGAACAGTCCGGGTCGGGCTTTGTCTGTGCGTTTGGGAAGCGCACCCCGGTTATGTGAAAGCGCTGTGCAAGCTGCTGGAGCTTGCAGTCGCTGCTCTTTTCGCAGGTGGTGCAGTCGCGGCAATGATTTGCAAGCAACAGTTCCAGTATATTCCTGCGATATTTCCTCAGGCGCGATGTGTTGGTGTATATTGTCATTCCGGCCTTGGGAGGGGTGGAGCAGGCGGCGTGTATATTGCCCCTGTCGTCCTCTACCATGCACATGCGGCATGCGCCGTATACGGAAAGCTCGGAGTAGTAGCAGAAGGTGGGCAGCTCGATGCCTGTCCTGCGTATCACTTCGAGAAGGTTCTTTTCCTCGCCGGTAAGCTCGATGGGTATGTTGTCTATGGTCATAAACTTTCCGGTCATGGTTACGCCTCCTTTACAGCGCCGAAGCTGCAGTTTTCTATGCAGGCGCCGCACTTGACACATTTGGCGGCGTCTATGGTGAAAGGCTGCCTTATGACGCCGGATATGGCGTTTACGGGGCAGCTGCGCGCGCACTTGGAGCAGCCTTTACATACCTCGGGATCGATGTATATGCGCCTGAGCTTGGAGCAGTTGTGGGTGGGGCAGTATTTGTCCCGAACGTGTGCAAGGTATTCCTCGCGGAAATTCCTGATGGTGCTTACTACCGGGTTGCCTGCGGTCTTGCCCAGGCCGCAGAGGGCAGTGGAGGATATTGTGTCCGCAAGCTCCAGAAGCAGGTCTATGTCCTCCTCGCGACCGTTGCCCGCGACTATGCGCTCGAGTATCTCCAGCATGCGGCGGGTGCCTTCGCGGCAGGGCACGCACTTGCCGCAGCTTTCGTTCTGAGTGAAGTGCATGAAAAAGCGCGCTACTTCCACCATGCAGGTGCTGTCATCCATTACCACAAGGCCGCCGGAACCTATCATAGCGCCCGCTTTTTTGAGGGAATCGAAGTCCAGAGGCATATCCAGGTGGTCTTCAGCAAATGTAAGGCAGCCGCCGGAGGGCCCGCCTATCTGTACTGCTTTGAACTTCGCACCGCCGCGCATGCCGCCGCCTATGTCGAATATGACTTCCCTTAGGGTGGTGCCCATAGGCACCTCAATAAGGCCGGTATTGCTTATATTGCCGGTGAGGGCGAAGGCCTTGGTGCCGGGGCTGGTAGGGGTGCCGAAGGATCGGAACCACTCGATGCCGTTGTTTATTATGGGAGCTACGTTGGCAAAGGTTTCAACGTTATTCAGCACCGTGGGGCAGTCAAAGAGGCCGTGTTCTACGGTGCGCGGGGGCTTTACGCGTGGCATTCCGCGCTTGCCTTCTATTGAGGCGGTAAGGGCGCTGCCTTCGCCGCAGACAAAGGCGCCTGCGCCGCGGTTTATATGGAGATGGAAGCGCTTTCCGGAGCCGAGGATATTGTCGCCTAAAAGTCCTGCGGAGGTGTCCTGCTCGATGGCCATCTTCAGCCGCTCCACCGCCAATGGGTACTCGGCGCGGACGTATATATAGCCTTCGGTAGCCCCGCAGGCTATACCTGCTATCATCATGCCCTCTATCATTCTGTGGGGGTCGCCCTCCATAACGGAACGGTCCATAAATGCGCCGGGATCCCCCTCGTCGCCATTGCAGACTATGTATTTTTGTTCCGCCTTCTGACGGGCTACCTGCGCCCATTTTTTGCCCGTAGGATAACCGCCGCCGCCGCGGCCTCGGAGACCTGAATCCTCCATGAGTTTTATCACGGAATCCGGAGTCATATCGAAAAGCACCTTTTCAAAGGCGGAATAGCCGCCGATCGCAAGGTACTCGGGAAGCGAGGTGGCGTCGATATGGCCGCAGTGCTCCAGCACGAGACGGGTCTGCTTTTTATAGAATGGTATATCCTCCTGACGGGGATAGCTTACGCCGTCCTTATGATAGCTGAGCCGTTCGACTATCTCGCCGTTCATTACGGTCTTTTCCACTATCTCTTCGCAGTCCTCAAGCTTTACCTTGGTGTAAAGGTAGCCATAGGGTTCTATACGCACGAGGGGACCCATCTCGCAGAAGCCGTGGCAGCCGCTCTTCTTAAGGCCCACGGTCTTCACATTGCTGCTATCGCAGCCGTCATGACCGTGACTGTGATGCTCATGATCGAGTTCGACTTGACAGTACAGTCCCTTTTCGTCTATAAGCTCCTTGAGCCTGGCGTAAATATCCAGTGAACCGCCTGCGACGCAGCCTGTGCCCGCGCAGACGAGTATCTTTAATGACTGCGAAGAAAAGGCGGCGGAGTATGCCCTCCGTGCTGAGATAAGGTCTATCCTGCTTTTTAGCCTATACATATGTTAATCCTCCTTATTGCGGAGCCCGGCTATAAGTTCGCTGGCCTTGTCAGGGGTCATGGAAGGGTGCACCGTGTCATTTATGGTAAGCACCGGAGCAAGACCGCACGCGCCGAGACAGCTCACGGTATCCAGAGTGAACATCAGGTCGTCTGTAGTGTGCTTGCTTTCTGATAAGCCCAGTTCATTGCGAAGCCGCTCCAGTATCGGAATGGACTTTCTTACATGGCAGGCGGTGCCGTCGCAAACTTTGATGACGTATTTCCCCTTTGGCTCGAGGGAAAAGTTCTCGTAAAACGTAGCGACGCTGTAAAGCCGCGCCTCGCCTACATTGAGTCGTTTTGCCATATAGGGGAAAGCCTCCTGCGGCAGATAGTGGTAGTGCTCCTGTACATCCTGAAGGATAGCGATGGTATTCCGCGGCGCGCAGTCGTGCGCTTCCAGTATCCTGTCAAGCAGGGCATAATCAAATCCTGAGCTCATCATACACCTCCGCGATAATGAGAAATTATATGTTATGTCTATGTTTTAACATACATATCATATATATGCAACATAAAGAATTTTACTCAAAACGTGAATCAGATAGAAAAATACAGAAAAAATAATATTTGTTGGAGGAAAAAAGAATTTTCGCTGCAATCAACATGACTAAATGCAGGAAATGAGTCGTTAAAAAATACTGAAAATACTGGATATTAGACTCGTGATACGAGAATACAGCTGTAAATTTGCAGGATTTGCGTCATGTGGTTTCGCAGGAGAGAATGATATGGAGCTTATGAATAACCATGCATATATTAATTTATGAATATATTATAAAAAACTATAT
>ULUO01052935.1_pt1 | contig 24016 bp, 34 predicted proteins | sample 1958611 | NCBI WGS metagenome assembly ULUO01 (sample SAMEA4835762, study PRJEB28245) | human gut metagenome | biome: gut microbiome; material: fecal sample | place: Denmark | collected 2008
TTAATCCTGCCAGCACCTTGCCGTTGGCTTTGCAATACTGTGTCATTGCCTGTGCGATCTGCGCCGTTGTTCTGCCCTTGCAAAGCTTCCGGAGGTTTCCGGCTCCCAGATTAAAGGCAAAGCTGACCAGCGCATCAAACTGATTCTGGTTGAGATTTGCGGTGATCGGAACGTATGCGGGATTGTTGACGTATCCCTCAAACTTTGCAATGTCCTGCCGCAGGTATGCGTCCGCCTGCGCCTGCGTGATCGTCATACCACTATGTATGCCAGCCGTGTGACCGTACCCGATGGTCCATACACCGGCTGCGCACCGGTATGCTGCCAGCCTGCATCCCTCATACTGCTTGATAAGGGCAAGTCCTGCCTGTCCAATTCTCTTATTTGCCATCGTCCTCTACCTCCTTATCTCTCAGCTGCAACAGCACATCCTTAAGCTTGTCCGGGATCGGGATGAACATTGCCGCGTTCTCCAGCAGGCTAAGCGCTTCATTGCAGATGTAAAACATAATCACAATCTCCCGCAGCGCGATCGCATCATTCAACAGTTTCTGAATCGAATATGCTACTGCGATCACGATGAACATCACAATCTTTTTCAGAAGTCCCTTGAAGCCCGTCTCTGAACTCAGTGTCTTGGTATAAATGCCCTTGATAACTCCGGTCACATAATCTGCCACCGCCAGAAACACGATCGTCTTAAGCAGCATATCCCAGCCGCCGAGCCAGCCGGCGATAATCCCGCCGACAATTCCTACAAAAATGCTTGTGTGATTAAAAAGTTTTTCCATATCCTTATCCTCTCTTTCCTTATAATAAGTATAAAACACTGCTTATGCAGGTTTGTGCCAACTGAATAGCGCCGGACGCTCGATCACAAAGATCAATTGTTCGACGCTATGACTATGGTTCTGTTACTGTTTTGCTTCTACAATTTCCTGCAGCCGGCTCTCGATTTGTGTTAAAGTCGCATCTAACTTCTCCCAGTTCTCATTCTGCGCTGCAACATCATAAAATTCATGTTCCTCCGGTACGTTAAAGCCATAATTCTCCGTCTGTTTCATGATTCTCCTCCTACATCATAGTTGTATCTTCCTCGACACTTTTCTTCGCCGGTTCCTCATATGTCTCCCCGGTGATCTCCTCATATTCCGCGGCTGTGATCCACTTTCCTACCGCATTGTACACACGGGTTTTGCTCCAAAGTTTCTTGTCATAATACCCTTTTACCTTTTCATAATGTTTACTCATCCAATGTCACCTCCATCTGCATAGCCAGATAATCCATGTCGGCAGCAAGCTTCTGAATATCGGTTGTATTTCCATCAACCGTCTTATTTGTCGCGGTAACTGTTTCCGCCATCTCCGATGCGGCTGCCGATGCCTCCGCAAGTTTTGATGCCAGATCCGTGACGCGCTGCGAATAGTCATCACTTTCTCTTCCGAGAACTACCGTCGCATGATTATCCTCAAGCACCACACGTTCAAGCACCACATACTCAGTGATAATGCTGGTCCGCTCATCATGATCATAAATCTCCAGCCGTGCCAGATCATTTTTGACCGAAAAAATATCCTGCAAAGATTCGCAGGACTGGTTTTCAAATACAATATTCAATTTTCCGTTTTCATGGTTTGCACTTACAATTTCGTAAGTGTCTTTTGAGGTTTTCAACTTCATATACTTTTTTCCTTTCTTCTTGATTTATACGCCAATGCTAAAAAAATACACCTGCACTCGAGTTGCCAGCGTACTTGCGCCCCTATTCTTCACAGCCATATTATATCCTTCCATGTTGGCCGTGAAATTCAACGAGTTACCCGAGCAGTTTATAAAATAAATATATCCCCCATTCTGATACGTACTTGGAATTGCCTGGTAAAATTCCCCGCCCGCTGCCAACGTAATCTCCTGTTCATATAAGCCCACATATCGAGCTGCCTTTGCCATTCTTGCATCCGTCTCCGCTTCAGTATAGTACCTGTTATCGTGATAATGTGTAAGGTCTGCTTTCAACGCAAGCAGACCATCAACAAATGCTTTTGTATAATACACCTTGTCATGGTTGTGCTCGCTATCAGCTTTTCTGGCAAGCATCGTATTCATATCTGTTATTGTGTAATATCTACTATCATGATCGCCAGAGCTTTTATGACTTGTCAACGTTTCGCTCAACGCCGCAATCAGTTCAGCCAGCGATCCCTTAACATTCGGATTCGCCTGTCTGGCATCCAGTGCATATCCCGCTTCTGTGACTGTGTTCGTGTTCTGCACCGCAGTTTTGAGCAGCCGCTTGTCAATCTCGCTCTCCGCCGTCTGGAAATTCTCATTGACCACCGCCAGATCCGCAGTGTCTTTTCTCTCAAACAGCTTGAATTTGAATAAATCCGTAAGTTTCATCTCATACCTTCTTTCTGATTCCTATATCCGCAACCTCTTCCACTGTGAAGCGTGCCAGATCATCCACTGTATACGCCGCTATATTCTCTACCGCAGCACTTAAATTCCGGGGGATGCTCAAATTCCGCAATTCCCAATGTGTAAACTGCGCCAGAATAATATGTGGATATGGTTTGAGCGTCCGGTACTGATTGTACAGTAAAGAAAGATTCAACTGTAAGTTGCATGGAACTATCTCTTCCAGCATTTCCGCGACCACATCATACTGATTCTTCTGCGCAAGTCCTACCTTAACCGTTACGGTCTGGCCGGCAATGTCCAGATCCAGCGTATATTCAGCTCCGCATAGTTCCTTTAGCTTCTGATTGAGGAAAGCATAATTGTACGGCAGACACACATTCCACTTTGTTATGCATCTGAAAATCCGGTCTTCCAACGTATCATCTGCCTTGGGCTGGATTCCCATGAGTTGCTCGTACCGAACAATGCCCTCCTCATCGCAGGTCACGATATAGCGGTTGGCAATGATCCTGTTATGTTCCGCCTCAATTATCTGGAACTCCGGTGTTTCAGCATCCATAGGTGCGGCAAGTTCCTTATACGCCTGCAAATACAAAGGGAGCAGTTCCTTAAGATTGATATAACGATCAGCCATAAGTAACCACCCCCAGTACCGGGATCTCATATTCTGTTAATTCGACGTTTCCCCCGCCGTTAAGTGTTGTACCGGTCACATCTACCACGCCTTTCACTCCCATGATCGCTGCATCAATAGACGCAATCCGCACAACCAGTTTCGACTGATTTTCCCAGTTCTTTCTAAGTCCGGCAAAATACTCCTCTATGGCTGTCTCGATCTGGGTCTTGCAGGTATTAAGGTCATACCCGTTATCATAGGTTATCGTCGCCGCAATATTAACAGTGACTTCGGATGCGGTGTCAACTGTCACCGCGTGCCCGATCGGTGCAAGGCCATCGCCATGCCCGTCTTTATTCGGGTCAAATTCTTTCTGCACCGTCTGAATCAATACATCCGTTGCCTTTCCGAAAACACTGTCTAAAATCACAAGCTTGACCGTTCCCGGACCATTCCATGCCCGGATCACTTTAACAGCGCCAACTCCTGCTATTCCCAGTGTTTTGTCATGATAGTCCTTTGCATTCCCGGCAAAAGCCCGTTCATTGAAAGATTCCTGATACCGCAATCTAAGAGTTTCGGTATCCTCGTCGTCCTCTCCGTAGATCAACACACGCGTAAGTTTTGCCGTTGTGAGCCCCATCACATACTCCACCGGGATAACATCCCCCAGGTATTCGTTCCCGGCAGCCCCCGGCTGCTCACAGGTTACCTGTCCGCTTGCAGTTACCTTATAAATGTGATCCCCGCCAGTAAACCGTGTTCCGACCGGTACCTCCACATCCGTCTCTAATTCCAGTACCGCATACGTAGCTGTCTTGGGTGTGATACCCCTATCCGCACATAACCGGATCAGGTACTCACGAGATGCTGTATCACCGAATGTCTCCGCCAGCATGCAATCAAATCCAACATACAGCGATGCCAATTCGACCGCCGCCGGTGCAAGCGCCATATATACAGGACTGCTTTCTCTCTTATCCAGCGTATCCGGAATGCGCTCAAGCATCCTCTGCATAATTGCATCAAACGTCTGCTCCTCGTACACTTATACATCCACCTCCTTCTGTGCCGGAACGCTTCCAAATTTCGTATGTGCAACGAACGTAACCAGCAATTTTCTTCCCTTTTTCTCAAACTCAAAACTATCGCATGAATCAATCCTGTCATCCTGCACCAGAGCCTCCGTGATGCGCCGCTCTACCTCCGGCATAACATAATCGATTGGTTTTCCGAACAGGTCCTTAAGCTCCACACCATAGTCCCACGAAAAAATAATATACTGATACCGCTCGGTATTCAGAATGTTATAGATCGCCTGCTTAATAGCTTCGACATCATCGCACTGCCCTATGATCCGTTCACTTTCCACGATCATTCTCGGACAGAGGGACGGTTGTTCTACCACTTCAACATTTTTCAACTGGTTTGATACCGGAATCATGCTTACACCACCTTCCCGATTACAAGATATTTCTGCCCGCCCTGCTGCCGGACCACCTGCACGCTGTCACCAACACTCAGACCGCTATGTACCGTCACCGTTAATTCGCCGCCATATTCATGGTTATGCTCCGGCGTACCGCCGTCCTCGGTATGCGTCGGCTTTACTGTCACCTTGATTTCACGCTCTTTCAAATGTTCCGGCAGAATCAGCATGCTTCCGCTGATCTCAAATCTCTGTTCGATTTTGATTTTTAAAGGGCTGGCGGATGTTACCGTCCCGGACATCACCGTAGCCGGATACCCGGCATCATTCGCATTCGTCGATACCTGCTGCACCGCCCGGACAAAATCATTTGCGTCATGCACTAAAATCACCTCCCGATACTGTCAAATCCATTGTGTGTTTGCTCTCGCCGTACTTGTGAACGCATTTTTCCACCAACATGAGATTCTGAAGCTTCACGTCACCGAGATCAAGCTGCACCACGACGAGCGATCCACCGCGCACCCGGGAGTCTCCGGCGGCATCCTTGACTGTCAGCGTCCGCGTCTCCTTATTGTAAAGCTGTAATAACGCGTCCGCCTTTGCCTGCCCGTTTTCTCCCTTTTGCAGCGCATCAAAATACTGTAAAATCCCCCACCTGTTGATATTGGATGAATCCTGTGCGATATAAACCTCCCGCTTCCCGGCATCCTCATTGTCATAAACCAGTTTGATCCGGTTATAGGTATTTTCATCGATGGAAGACTCATAGTCATAATTCTGGCCAGTTTCCGCATCGATCATGGTCGGTACATACATATCACCGAGGAAAGACAAATTCAGCTTTCCAAAATCGTCATGCAGGATGTACAAGTCCCCCGTATTCTGCAACGTCTGATCCAGGGCATTACTGATCATATCAAGCAGCGACACATTATCTTCCACCCGCGACGCGATCACCCACACCGTATTGGCAAGTGTACCGATGTTAAATCCATACTTCTCACCGATCAGCGCCACCACACCATCCGCCGTCTTATTCTCATATACGAGCGTATCCTTATTCTTCAGATACCGGATCTGGTCATATGCCGTAATCGTCACAATGTTACTGCGATCGCGTTTCATGCGAAAAATGAATCCATAGAACACTTCTTTTCCATCTGCATCCTTGAACCGAACCGGATCACCATTTCCAATATTGATTCCAGTGTCCACAAAGCTGAATTCGAGCACTCCGGGGCTGATCTGCCGCTCCGTCGTAACCTTCACTTCTTCTTTCACAGGCGGCATATACGCCGTGCTATCATGCTGTATCAATAACTCGTACATATGTCCCTCCTACGCCGCCGGAATGGCAAGTACCTGCCCCGGATAGATCAGATTCGGATTCCCGCCGATCACCGACTTATTGGCATTGTAAATCGTTCCCCACTTGCTTCCGTTCCCATAATACTGCTTTGCAATCTTCCACAGGCAATCCCCCTTTTTCACCATGTAAGACCCGCCGGACGGCGCGTTGGATGATGCCGCTCTTGCTGCCTGCATTGCAGCTCTCGGCTTCGGAAGCGAAATGTCAATCGTACACGCCTTGGTTGTAAACTCCCGGTACTGCCGGAGCTTCACTTTTACCGTTACGTCCAGCCCTTCCCCCGCATCCTCCACGATGTCGTAACTTTCAATCGATACCTTCATGCTGGTATCAAACAGACGCTGATTCGTTCCATCCGTTCGCGTGACTACATACTGAAATGCACTCTTGGCGCTCATCAGTGCCTCCAGCTTGTCCAGATAGTATTTTGCCGGGCGGAATCCGCTCGGGTACACCGCAAACGGGTACTGTACAGCCGGAAGCAGCAGCTCAAAATCCACGTCCGTCAGACCGGGGCTTTTTAAAATATTGGCTTCCCCCTCATTGATCAGTGTGACCGTTTCATTTTTGCCGTTAATTTTCATGGTGATCTTGGACGGCGTAACAGGAAATAAAATACCATCCATATACAATCTGTATGCCACGGTCATTCCTCCTTTCCTATTAAAAATAATATATAAAAAGAGAGCCTGTTTCCAAGCTCTCTAATTACCTTATGCTCCTATTGCATCCAACAGCATTTTTGCCGCTCTGTCTGCCTGCTCTTCATATTGCTCATGCATCCCACTATTGATAGTGTCGCCTTTGTCGTAGTGCAGATATGCGTGCGCCAGTTCATGTGCCAAATTGTAATTGACTTCCTCGATAGTTTGGAGATTTTGAGAAATTCCCATTCTCATCCCCTGTGGGTTTCCTTTAAGACGAGCATATGACACTGTGAACGGTACAAACTTCACTGCAATTTGATTTTGAGTTGCTAAGTGCATCAGCTTCATAAATACTTCCCCATTATCCATAAAGCTCCTCCTATGCAACAGCCAGTCTCTTCTTCGCTCTACTAATTGCCACATCGCACACAGCATTAACATAGTCTGTAACGCCTTCAAAACTTTTTAATTCTGCCTTTCTATTTGCAATTTCCTTCACCCACTCTGTTCTTAACTGCTCTATCTTCTCTGGTGCCATTCCATCAAGCTCATGCAAAAAGTTTTTTGTCATTTCATCCAACTTCTCATACATGCTAAGCCACCTCCCCGTATACTACCCGGCATTTATTCACTTTGCCGCTTGCAAGTTCCAGTTCAATGACTGTCGGATAACCGTTCTCCTGCAACCATTCCACTACTTTCTGGAAAACGCTGTCCTTATACTGAACCGTAACACCGTCGTGCCCGTTCCGGCTGTATGCCGTCCTCACGACTTCATCCGTGAAGATGTCAAGCTTCTGGATGATCGCGCTCACCGCCTTGTCATGCGGTCTGCCGGATTCCGAATAGATACCAATTTCTTTTGCAATAGTGGTACAATCCCACAGTTTCGGTGTATCAGAGATTACCGGGGCATTGACCGGATAACCGGAATCGGAATAGATCCTTACCACTTCAGCAGCTATGTACTTGGAATCCACTCCGGCATCGTGCAAGGCTTCCTTGATGTTCTTCACCATCATATTTACGGACGGGAGTTTCTCTTTCTTCTCGCTCTGCACCTTTTTGCTTGTCTTGCCTGCCTTGAACTTCTTCTCTACCTGGATGAAATACCTGCGCACCTGCTTGCCTTTTTCGTTACGCTCAAGCATTGCCATTTCCTTTGCGGTGTCAAGTCTGATGATGTGATCTTTCTTGGTCTGACCGGAAGGTGCGCAAATTTGAGCGGCTTCAAAATCTTCATTCTCAATAGCATCCACATCCAATAATCTCCGTGATGACCAATCCTTATATGGTGTTCTTACTCCAAGAACTTCATGAAGTTCCGAACCATACACTACCTTTTCCCCAGTGCTCGTCTCATATACCGGTACTAACTCATTTTCAATTACTGTTAAATCATTCATTGCTAACTATTTCCTTTCTTCAAAAATTGACTTTTCCACGGAAATAAGCTACAATGCACATAGAAATAGTGCTTGCACTTATTTCCAGTTACGAGAGTAAACACGTCAGTCGCCAAACTTACCGTGTTTGCTCTTTTTTTGTTTCTAAATCCCTTTTCACGCAACCAGTAATATAATCTTTCAGCGTAATGCCATTCGTAAAACAAAAGATTTTTAACTGTTTGTGAAACTCTTCATCGAGTTCAACTATTACTCTTTTCACTTTCTCTCACCTCCTGCATGTTTATTCTATATCAGGATTATTATTCTGTCAATATATTTATATCCTATTTTGTAATTTTAATTGTATTTATGTGTTTTTATGCTATAATAAAATTAGAAAGGGGGGCACACTCAATGGGCACAGCATTTTCAGAACATATGAAAGAATTACGAAATAACATGCATATGAATCAGGCTGAATTTTCAAAATTAATAGGAACCAATCAATCAACCCTGTCTGCATATGAAAATGGAGATCGATTTCCACCTTACGAGATGCTTATTTGTATCTCTCAACAATGTCACATCTCTATAGATTGGTTATGTGGATTAAGCAATCAAAAAAATGGAAACGGTCAATATACCACATATTATGATGTATTAAGCATATTTGTAAAATTATGTTCTACAAAATATGATGACGGGGAGCACAACTTGGTAACACCGTCTATTATAAATTCGTCTTCTAACATCCACTTTATTGTCAGAGATGATCTTGTTTTCAATTCATTTTTTGAAAATTGGCAAAAAATGTATACTCTTCTTCAAGATAGCGTAATCAACACCAACATATACAACCAATGGCTTGAAGGTGAATTATCCAAATATAAAACACACCCTATAAACGGAATACCATTTTGATAAGAATCCCCGCTTACGTTATGTAAGCGGGGATTCTCTATTGCTTCTACTTCCTTATTCCCTGTATTGCAAATCTCGTAAGTCCAAATGCATAATTTGCTTGTGACACATCAACCACTATGTTTTTCTGCTTATTTCCACACATTATCACAAACGCATCCTGATAAAGCGGTTTTATTGCGCTAATCTTCTTCAAATCATATTCAAATCCATCATTTTGCGAAACAAAGACAATTCTCATATTTGTCACAATATAATCACCTTCATTGTATTTTCGCACCTCTTGTCTTACAGGTCTCCCTTTGCCGCCTCCAGTTCTAACTGATACCCCTTTAGCAACTCTTACACTTACACCGCCGCTTGTCCCTGTATAGCCTACAACCTGTTCCTTATCCAAAAACGTTTTCGCAGGGACAGCATATATAATAGTTTCTCCTTCTTTTAAAAATAGATTAGGATAATTCACAACCGGAAATGTACTTCCAGTATCATACAAATCAGTGTCTACATATGGATTTTTAAATGGCTGCTTTGCCATTTTTCTGGCTTTGCAAGTAGCTATCGTCATTTGAATACAAAAGGCTATTGCGCCAAAAAGTCCACCTATAAGCACTGATGCAAATATTATACTTCCCATGCTCTGTCCCGTTTTGTTTATGGCGTTCAAAAGCACCGTAAATGCCACTGTGCTTATAATCCATACCCATACTGCAATCCCGCATGGTGCTGTTTTTTTATTATTCATCCCGTTTTCCTCCTTCACGTTTACGGAATTATTATACAACACCATACGGCAATCGTCATTATATTTTTCTAAACTCCTTCCTTTACCACTTCCATCGCCTCCAATACTCGCGTGGTCAATCCGTCCACAATGCCGTCCAGATCATTGGTATTATGCACAGTATTGCTCATCCCGGACATATCCACCTTGATCTCCGCCGTCGTAAAGCGATTGATTGCCTCCTGCTCCGCAATATCACGCAGATACTTAAGGTCCTCTTCTGAAACATCCAGCGAATCCGAGATGCTCGATGTATCACCTGCTATGTTGGCGACATTCGCAGCCATATCAGATGCGGCGCCATAACTGCCTAATGCTCCGCTGTTATCAGAATTATCATCCTTTGTTCCACCAAAGAAATTCTTTATTCTGTTCTCCACGCCCTGTCCGAAATCATATCCCTTGTTATAGGCTTCACTGTAGCTTGCACGATAAGCGATTGTGGGTGCTTCCCTGTCAAGCGTGATTGCATTTTCATTTTTTCCCCACGCAAGCACATTGTTCTGTAGCGCATTAAGACCCGCTGTCCAATCTGTTCCGAAAATCGCATCAATAATCTTGGTGACAACCTCGCCAAGTGATAAAAACCATGAAATGATATTTCCGATCAGATTTGCAACTGCTCCGCCAAAACTGTCAAATCCTCCATTTGTAACATTGAGCACCCACTCGACAATGCCTAAAAACGGTTCGACAAAAATACTCCATATGAGCTGTATCAGCCCATTTAATAGCCCTACTCCTGTATTCACAATAAATGCTCCTGCAGCATATACTGCACCGCATATTACACCGGTCGCACTATAAGTTGTCCCCTGCACTTTGTTAATAGCAGCAACAACTAAATATATCGCCGCTATAACCGCAATTATGGCAAGTACAATCCATGTAAGCGGACAAGCATATAGCGCAGCATTAAATGCAATCTGCGCAGCAGATGCACCCGTTGTAGCCGCCGCCTCTGTTGCTGTCGCTGTTCCATGTGCAACAGACCTTATTGCAGCGATCATCTTCAACCCATTTGACGCAGCTTCATACGCATTATGAAGCAGAAGAGCGCCGTTATAAATTGCCAGTGCCGCCGCTACTCCACCTATAACCGGTGCGATCATTGACCAGTTGTCCACGATATACGCCCCGCCCGTTACCATTACATCGATCACATTCAAAGCGATCGTTGCCGCCCCGGACAGGGCATTCATAATTCCGGTCAATGCCGTTTGCATATGCTGATCGTTTGCCATCTCATTCAGCCGCTGTAGTACCGGTTGAAATGTCATAAGTGCCTGATTGGAATAATATGTCCATAGCTGTCCCCAGGTCATCGGCATGGAGTTGAACTTTGCATCTATATCATCTGCCGCTGCAAACATTGCGTTCTTTACAATATCCGCGGTGATCTGTCCATCTGATGCCATTTCCCGGATCTTACCGATTGGAACATCCATGTAATCAGCCACAGTCTGGATCAAGTTCGGCGCCTGCTCGAAGATACTGTTCAACTCATCGCCACGGAGCACGCCAGACCCTAACGCCTGTGTCAACTGCAAAAACGCATTGGACGATTCTGTTGCCGATGCCCCGGCTATCGTAAACTGCTTATTTACCAGCTCCGCGAACTGCACAATCTCGCCGGTCGATGCAAAAGCATCCCGGGCATTATTTCCGAGTTTCGCCACCGATGCGGCCGTATCCATATAAGACGCCCTGGAATTCTGCGCCGACAGGAAGATCATCTGCGAGAGTTCATCTGTTGTCTGCATTGTTCCATTCAAAGCATTATACTGCGACACCATCATATCAAGGCGCGCCGTGGTCTGCGTAAGTTCATCCGACAGATCCAGTGCGTTTTTTACCGTAGAAATGCCAACATACGCTCCGACAAGCGATTTTACCTTATTCAAGAGAACATCCGTATGCTGTGATCCAGCCTGTATCTTCTGGTTGTATTCCTCCTGTTTCCGGCGCGCGCTCTCCGTGGCACTCGTGATGTCCTGTAAACCCACCATGCCATCGGCAAGCAGCTGCCGCGCCTCTTCCATCGACGACGTATCAATCGCGGTGCTTGATGCATATTCCAGCGCTTCAAAGTTGCTTATCACCATATTCACCGCCGTACAGATATTGTAGAGCGGCGCAGACATACGGTCCGACAACTCTATCGCAGTCTGAATACTTGACATCCTCTTACCTCCTACTTCTGGATTTCTTTTGCCTTGCGCTTCTCTTCCTCGACCCGAAGATCTATGGACGCAATCACAAAAGCTTTCTCATTCCGATCCAATTCAGAAAAGAATGACGGCAGCCAGTGAAACTTCTGCAAACAATAATGCGCATATGCCGCTTCACCGTCGCCGCCATTGATTAGTTTTTTGCCTCGTCCACCTTCTCCTGCAGCGTCTCGTCGATGCCGCTGTATTCCTGCACGAATGTGGCAAGCTCACCGAACTCTTCCGGGTTGTCGACCATTTCCACAATCAATGCCTCTGCGCTCATAACGCCATAGGAATCCTGCAGTTCTGCATTGTGCAGATCCGGCTCCACAACCGCGGCGCAAATCATTTTTCTCAGAAGCTCATCCGTATTAACCTTCTGCCGATACAGTCCAGGCTTGCCGGTTACCGGCACCTCAATCGTACATTCCTCCCGGATTGCCGCAGATTCTTTTGTGGACAGAGGTCTGATCGTCCAGAGTAACGGATCACCGTTCTCATCACACAGTGACTTTGTGGCAGCAAACTGCGTTGTCTTTTTGGCTTTCTTATTCTGTTTCAAAAATGCTTTTAAGTTTCCCATATGTTTTTTCTCCTCAATCTCTTAATTGGCGGCAGTCTCCCGCCGCCGTTGACTTGTTACAGGTAGGACGGCTCCTTGTAGGATTCCGGGCTGGAATAATCCGCAGCATAGAAATTGATCTCCTGCTCGACAAATCCGCCCTCGGCATCAAACATTGACAGCAGCACATCTCCGTCGATCACGCAGTTGTGATAAACCTTTGTACTGCGCCCCATGCAGGTAGCCGCATCATTGTTTGTTGTCTGCAATTCAAACACCGGCAGATGACCGGTATTTTTGTACTCTGTTACGATCCGGTCAAACATCTCCGAGCATTTGTAGACCGTCATTTTTGCCTGCACGACCATTCCAGTCGGCTTCCTGCCGGAAATGATCTTTCCCAGCACCGGGATCTCCTTGGTGCTGATGTTTGCCTTGCCCTCAAAATTCTTTGCGTTCAGCAGATTATACCGCTGTTCGCCAACCGTGACAAAAGCTTCCGCCTCTTTTGCAGACGGCACATCCTGTTCATTCATATAAGCGTTAAACATCTCTTTACCTCCTACTCAATCACGACCGTCATATACAACTGTGACATTGCATTGACGATCGTCACCTTATCTTCCACATATACGCCGCGCTTCTCGCTTCCGGCGGAGACCACAACATCATCCTCCGAAAAATTCTCGATTGCTCCAAGCTGCTCTAACTGCTTATGATGCGATGCAATATCGTTCCATAAGCTGACACGACCAGATTCATTGTTCTGAACCTTGCCGTGATACTTCGTGTTGAACAGCGATGCGATATCCATCGCGATCTGATCCAGCACACGGATCGTCTGGTTGCTCTGGAAGAGTTCGTTTTTATCCTCCGTAAGTGTCACAAGAGAATTGATATCCTCTAAGACGCGCACTTCCGTTCCCACGCTGTGCAGGACGAATTCACCGGCTTTCACAGCATTCTCAAGCTGTGTCTGCGTATAGGCGGTGTCAATCTCAAGCTCCCCGTCATAGATCGCGTTGGTACAGGTTGCATTAACCCCGCACGCCGCCTCCAGACCCACAACCCACGGAATCACATCCGGGCTGTTCTTCACATTGATGACGCCCTCATAATCCGCCGCGCAGTTATACAGGACTGCCTGGAATTTTGCCCCGACCTTGTCCCTCATACGCTTTGCAAATGCGGCGTACAGTTTCGCCGTGGTAGCATCACTCACACTCGCGCCGATCGTATTCACGGTATATGATTCCAAGAGATCCAGGTATTTCTGGTGCACCTCACCATTGACCGTCCCATTCGTACCGCCTGCCAGCGGAACGCCTGCCGTTGCTTCAAGTGCAGTTTCTTTCCATGTAACCCAGGCATTTTCTTTCAGATCTGCCGCGGATGCTACCGTCTGGGAATCCACAAGCTGCGCATCCAGATACAGCTTCACGTCAAAGCCATCTCCATCCACATTCGCCGCAATAGCAACCTTCAGATCATTGCCACGGATTCCACAGCACTTCGCTGTCGCATAGGTATTTTCCGCCTTTGCGCCGCCCGATGTCAGCTTATAGATATAAGCCTTTGTCGCGTGCGCAAACAGTTCGCGCAGCGGCTGCATCTTATCATCTGTATAGGCATAACCGAACAGCGTGAGCGAATTCTTAATGAAATCTTCCTGCGCCACCTCCATCATCACGTTATCCGCACCCCAGTCAAGTTCAAGAGGCATAGATGCCACGCCACGCTCTGACAGATTCGTGGTCACGCGCGCCGCCGAAATAAAATTGATATAAGCACCACCCAAAACCTTATTCTGGGTTGTCCACTGTCCACCTCCGTACATTATCGCACCGCTCCTTTCATGTATTTTTCCATTTTCTTATCCACTTCCTCAAGCGTATAAGATTTTCCCGGTTCCAGTAATGCCAACAGGAGATCCGCCCTGCCCGCATATTTCTTGGAACCAATGATCTGCTCTTTGGTATAAGTAACCTTATTAACTGCTTCTGCCACTGTTTACCTCTCCTTTCACTTCGCATTCTTCCATATACGCATCTTTCTGGCTCTGCCCCAGGAATAACGTATATTCTGCCGTTGCCGACATCACATCGTCCGATATGTCCTTACATTCGATCGTACCGCGCACCATTTTACCTTCTACCTCTATAAGGTCCAGGCACTCGCTCAACCGTTCGTAAACGGTATTGATCTCTTTCTTTGGCTCGTCGCTTTCCGGAAAATACTGCACGATAAAAAGCAATGTTGCTTTTCTGCGGCCGGTAAGCCCTCGCGGCACATCCGGATTGATGCAGCGCACAAAAAATGCAGGCTCTTCCATGTCCTGCATTGATGCTTCTGTATGGATTTCATAGTTATCGCCAAATGCGGCATATAAGGCATCTGTGATGCCCTTTAAAACTTCGTTGATCATACAAACACCTCATTCAACCACTTATTGAGCTTTTTCCGAAGAACCCCTGGTGCCGCATCGCGGATTTCTTTCTCGGACATGGTAAGCATGTAGTGTCCAGGCACCCAGCCCTTATGATTTGCTTTCCTATGCCCAAACTCAATATAGCTGGCATACTCTACGCTGTTTCGTACCTCAATCACATAAGTATCACCGAAATGATTTACTTTTAAAGTGTCCACGAACTGCACTGCACTTTTTGAATCCAATCCTTCCACACCACTTCCTTCTGCCTGCGTAGTCCACCCTCGCCTAAGCGTTCCGCCTGTCTTTCCAGAAACTTTATTTCCCATATGAGTAAAGTTCATATCCTTTCCTTTACACTCATATGCTTCTCCAGAATAATCCCCTACCGGAGTACGCTTAATAACCTTTGCCAGCAATCGTGCTGCCAACTCCTTGGCACAGGCTTCCATGAACGCTCTCTGCTGTTCCTCATCGGCAGCTTTCTGAACTCTATCCCGGAACTCCTCCAATTGTTTCAGATCAACCTTTGTATTTCCCATCAAGCCCACTCCTTAAATAAATCCAGCATAATTTCCTGATGCGTCGGGTGCATCCCCGGAACGCCGCTCCTGGTGTACTCCGTGGAATTGCCACAGTGTGTCACGATGATCTTGGAGCCGCTCTTGATTCCCACCTCCGGCGCAACAAACAGCTTTACCGCCTGCGCTACCGGAGATGCCGCATCGGTCTTTTCTGCCTGTGCGATCGTCTCAAACGACAGCTTGCACGGCTGATTTTCCAAGACCACGGTGTCCGTGTATGTCACAACGCCCTTTTCCTTGGTCTTACGGTGTTCCACAACCGTGCAGGTATCTTCATACATGGCTTCAATTGCCATTCTGACCATATCCATCAAAACACCACCTTCCGGTAACGGTTCAGCACCGGCTTGTAATTCTTCATAAGGCTTTCCGAGAACTCCGCCGCGGAAGTCTTAAAAGATGTTGTTGTATCGCCGATCTGCACCGAAGAAACCGTCTGTGGTATATTGGCGCTCCCCATATGCTCATTCCTGTAAATATCCATCGCCATGCGCAGTACCGTGGTTTCCAGTCCTGCCGGAATCTCGTCGATATGGCAGTAGTTTTTTACCGTATCCTCTGCATTTTCAAGCGTGAACTCCAAGTGGACTTTCACTGTCTCATCCGGGTCGCTTATCCCGAGAAGCGCCGACAGCCTTTCGACTGTCAGCTTGCTTTCCTCTGCCATACCGCGCCTCCTAACCGATCTTATGCTTGATTGCTACAATTCTAAGCTGCTTCGGTTCATATACCGGCTTCCAGTTCTCCGCCTTGGCAAGTTCTGCACGAAGCGGTGTCTCTACATGCTCACGAACAGCTCCGGTGTATGCAATTCCTCTCGGATGCAGGATAAACGCCTTACGGTTGATAAGATAATCGATACCGCCGCCTGTCTGCTTGTCACGATCAACCTCCGTAGCGACAAATCCTACCGGAGAACCATTGCCGTAAGCTACCGCACCATTGCCAAACAGGTATGTCGTATACACGCCACCGGAAGTTACCGGGCAGCCATCATCCACGGTCACACGTCTACCCTGATAGGTGTCAAACTCAACATCCGTAGAATCACGCTCTGTCTCGATCAGATTCAGCTTTTTCAGAAAAGACTTTGTCGCCGAGTGCATCGCTACGCCGGATAACTGCGCCTGCGCGTCGCCGAGCAGCTGGCATGCGTCAATAAACGCAGATGCGCTGATCTGCTTTGCCGCATCCGTTTTTCCGGTGGTAAGGTCAAGAATATGATCTGCCATTCTGGTTTCCGCCGCCGGTGTTCCCTCTGCCCCCGCAGTAGTGGTGCCGAACACTCCGGCAAGAATTGAGATAAGCTCCTTCTGCATATCTCTTGCCCAGTAGGATGCTACCAGGTCACCGATGGCTTTCATCGGATCGGCTCCGGCCAGTGCTGCAGAAAGATTACTTGCTCCCCACATATTCTGTCTGTAAATCGTGGTGGATACGTCCTTGTTGGAACCGATCTTCTTTGCGGTCATCTTCACATCCTCAAGGATTGCCTCGGACTCACCCTGTAAATCCTCGAAGAACGGCATATTGTGTGTTCTGGCTGCCTCGCTTGCCAGTGCGTCGAATTCCGGGCTGTTTACCACGATTCCGCTCTGGAAGAACGCGGACAGCTCCATCGTTCTGTTGATTACATACCGGTTAAAAAGCTCCGGTACAATTACGTCTGCAATCTTTGTAATTGCCATAAATAGTTACCTCTCTTTCTTACAGTGTTACTCCGGCCGCTGCGGCAAGTTCTTTTGCCTGCGCCGGGTTTTCTTTTAACATGCGTCCCTGTTCGGTCAGATTAAAAGTGTCCTTTGCGAACGGATTCGTTACACCGCCTGCACCGCCATTCTTCGGGTTGTACGGCGGTTTGGACTGCTCCTGCTTGAACAGGTGAGCCATAGCCGCATCATCTTTGTATGGCTTCACAACCTCTTCCACGCCGATCGGCTTTCCTTCCTTGTCGAAGTTGAACTTCTCAAGGCCACCGGCTTTGTAGATCAGATAATCCGGATCAAGTACGCCCTGCTTTGTGAGCTGCTCTTTCAGGGCATAATTTTTCTCTGTATCCTCCGCAGATTTCTTGAGGTTTTTAATCTCTGCTTCGTAATCGCCGATTTTTTTCTGTAACTCCTCATTGTCACCATTTGACTTTTTCAGTTCCGTAATCGTTCCATTTGCTGTTTCCAGCTCTTTGACTTTTGCATTAAAGTCCTCTTTTGGCACTGCGTGCTTCGGAAACTCTTTCTGCACTGCATTCATGACTGCATCCACATCCAGTTTTCCATCTGCAATCTCTGCTTTTTCCAAAATTGCCTTTAACCATTCCATGTTTTTTATCCTCCATAGATTTTTATTCCCGCTCTCCGGGTGTTGGGATTCTCTGTTTATTCTCCAGATGAGTAGCACCGTTCTTTAATGTCTGCGGAAAAAGACAATATAAAAACAGGACCCCCGGAGGAACTTACTTGGCGTCACCTCTACGCCGTTCGGTTCATAAATTTCCGGTTGTCCTGTTATTACTGATTTTGAGTATAAAAATACCACCTAACCATTATCGGCTGGTGGTATATCTTGTTTCTTTTTAAACCCTATATTATCTCTGCATATCTCTCCATCTATTTTCTTTGTATGTAATACCTCAGTTGGAATACCATCTGGATATGCGTCGCAGCGCATACCCGGCATGCAATTTGAACATGATAAACAGTATGGAATTCTAAGCATTACCGTTTCCACCTTTCTATATATCGATCGACATATTCTTTTGCTTTTTCTGGAACATCTTCGCCATTTTTTATCTTAACATATGCTTCCGCAAGCGTTTCAAATCCATTCTGCACCTCATCCGAATAACCAGAAACTCCAGGTACATATAAGTCTTTTACCTCTTCAAAAAATGCGTTGAAATCCTCTACACTTTCAATATCTTGCCCCGTCAATATGTGCACTATCTCATGTTCAATATAATCTTCAATACGCTTTTCCGCAAAATACTTATACTCATACCCTGCCTTTATAATAGCATCAAATCCAGAAAAATCATATCCCGAATTAACCACCAATTTCGCCATATGTTTCCCATTTTCCTCATAATACTGGCAAAAGAATGGAACATCAGGCTTCTTTGCTCCCCAATTTTCAACCGTGACATTCTGAAAATTTACAATGTACTCCTTTTTCATTTTTTCATACACACGTTCTATAGCATCTGCATAATCTGGTGTCATTCCAGAAATATTCATAATGTCACTCGGAATCTTTATGTCGGCAGTTTTCCAATCAGTGTAAACAAAATTTTTCTTCCACTCCTCATACGTCATGTTCTCCGGCACATAATACTTCTCGCCATCTGCCCCGCGTGCAACTCTTTCCCCTGTGGTAAATTCATCGTTAAAATACGGACAGGTGCACCCCCGGCAATTCGGATGAAACGGTGGCACGGTAACACCAATCTTATAATCTTTCATCGGAAAGTGCTTCCCGTCCATCTCCCCGCAGGTGGGGCAAGTGTGGCTGTCCAATGTCTCTACCACCTCGAACTCCTCCACCCCAAGGTCAGAAAAACACATTTCCTGTGCCTTAGCAGAAAAAGCGGCTGATTCCGTCTGAACAATTCGCGCCGCCTGTGATCTACTTACTTTCATGTTCTGGGATATTTCCCGTATAGCTCTATCCGGCGATTCTCCGGTGATGCACATCCGCGTTAAGGAATCGTGCATATTGTTAATCAGCTTCGTTTTATCCGTCCAAATGCGGTCCGAGAAGTTGCGTCCATCCACCGCCCAGGGCTTATGTATGATGTCATTAACCTTTTCCGGATTAAAGCTCTGCATCTGCCAGCCAACACCGATACCTCGCTGCACTTCGTATGCGGTATGGTAATATCCGGATGTGTACAGATTTGCGATATGTTCGTCTATGGAATCATGATAATTTCCGTACAGCTTTTCAATTTCCTGCTGTGTCTGCACCTTGAGAGCTTCCAATCTGCTGATATGCACCTTTGCGGATGCGTTCTCAAGCTGTTTTGCCCACTGTTGATTTATGCCATTCTCGCGCCCGTATTTAATATAATCCTGCACATCCCACCGGAACTCTTCCAGTTCTTCACTGTTAAGCAAACGTCTGGCTTCCACCATTGAAATGCCGTTGTTGGCAGCAAACCGCTGATACCAGGCGTTAATCTTCCCGTCAAGAGCCTGCTCTGCCCGCCGGAACTCCTGCTCAATCTCCTGCACGGTCTGAACGGACGTATCATGCTGTGATTCTTCCAACTGCCGGAAGCGCTCCTGCCAGTATTCACTTGTCCGTTCTCCCATGCACTCACCTCATTTCACTGCTCGGCATCTGCTTTCTCATTGCTATCTGTTTCAGTGCTATTTTTAGATGCATCAAAAGCACCGGCGTAAGCATCTGCTTTCTCCTGTGCTTCCTGTGCCTCTTTCTCCAACTGCTTCAATTCAGCGTCTACATCCTCGACAAGCGGATGCGCTTTGAGAATCGTCTTTTTACTGACAATCCCAACCGAATCCTTGCAAATTTGTGCCTGCTCCGTGTCATTTTTTACACAAGTGCGGGTCCACGTCTGGATGATTTTCTTGCAATCAATTCCCTCATGGCGGCATATCGCTCTTACCAGACGGGCGAACCCAAGCTGGAACTCCGTCTCCGTCAGCCCGGCTTTCATTTCAAGCAACGAATACATGAATTTAAGCGCTTCTCCGCTCTGATTTCCGAAGTTCTCCGGCTGTGGGTCAAATCCCTGCCCCTGTTCAAAAATAGCCTTTCTGGTGGCTTCTAACACGCTGTTGCGGGCTTCAATCGGAATCTCAATGTTGAGCGTGCTCACTCCTGGGTTGCCGCCCTCATCACCGTCCACCTTAATGGTCTTGTATTTTTTCAGATCTGACAGAAACGTATTGAGGTCCGTGCCGCCATACCCGGACAGGACAATTATCAGTTCCTGAATATCATCCAAATCATTAACAAAACCACTGTAGACCTTGTCGTATACGTCTATCAGCGGCTTAATGTTTTTCAGATCATTTGTATTCGTGTTGTTGTTCGGGAATGGAATAAACGGCACCTCTCCAAATTCATGCCGATATTCTGCGGTAAAATCGCCGGTATCCGGCACCATGAACGTATTGTAGTAGAACAGCCCATCATCCAAGGTATCGCCGTTCTTCCGTCGGAATGACCAGCAGCTTTCCTTATCCCAATACTCATAAATTGCATAGGTATCTCCTGTTTCCTCGTCGATTTCATCGTACATACGGAGAACACCTAGCAACTTCTTTTTCAGATTGTGGGATTCGATGGGGATAATCTGCTTGCTGTCAACTACCGCCCACTGGAATGTTCCATCTTCATCCTCCCAGTAATGAATCCATCCCACCGACGCATTGGCAGCATTGACGCACAGCTCCATGCAGTTTTTCCGGTATTCATCCCCGAGCATTTCTGTCACAACCTCATTTCCATGCTCATTGCCGATATCGAAGAGCGGTGGTGCTGTGAACATATACGCGGCTTTCTGATTTACGATAAGCCCGTGGAAGTTCCGGGGAATCCGGTTGTCTGCATTGCGCAGAGGGTTGTCGGAATCCTCTTTCTTTTTCTCGCCTTCGGACTTGACTTTCACCAGAATATCCGTTTCATTCCGGTAGTACCGCTCCGCCTGCATCGCCCGCAAGGAAAATCGTGTATGCCCCGGTTCGTATTTTCTTATGAGTTTTTTCATTACCTCAAGTTCCATGTTCTCACCTCTATTTTAAAATGCTGATGCCGCCGTGGTTTTCGTCCGTGTATATTGCGTACCGGATGGCATCCTGCACATCATCAAACTGCTTGACCGGCTCCCCGGTCTTTTCGTTCCAAACGTACATATAAATCTCATCCCGGAACCGGTCGACATCATCCGCAATCCGTAACTTATCTTGCTTATATAACTGTGCCACGCGCTCAATTCCGCTTAACACTGCCTTGTTGGCGTTAATCGCACGCAAGCCATTCTGCTTGAACTTTTTCACATATTCCGGTCGGGCAGAATCACAATAAAATGGTATATTTCCATACTCGGCTTTGATTGCCTGGGCCTGCTCCAGCCAGAAATCTATTTCTTCATACTGTCGGGCAATCTCTTTGATAAGGTAATAGCATCCCTTATCGTCCTTTCCCAATAGTACAATTGCTCCAAAATGCTCATATCCCCAATCAACCCCGGCGATGTATTTAACAAAATTGACCTTTTGCAGTTCCTCTCTGCTGATGTAATGAATTTTTGTATTGAAATCCCGGTATACAGCACCCTCGCCCATTACCCACATTCCATTAATGTTTCGGTCATAAAACATCCCGGACGGCGTTGTTTCTTTCATATTCTGCTTATACCGTTCTGACAGGAACGTGTTATCATCCAGCCTGTATTGCACTGCCTTGATGGTTTTTCCATCCGCCTTATCAATAAAGTCTTTCTTAAGCCAGTGTTCCGGGTTATCCGGGTTTGTATCAATCAGCATCCTTGCACCATTGCCGGAACATCTGGACTTAATCTCGTCAAACACTTCCTGCTTTGCCATCGTGCCCTCATTGATATAAGCCCCGTATGCAGTCATTCCTCGGATGCGCCCCAGGTCGTTTATCTTGGAATGTCCGAAACAACACACCTGCACGCCGAATAGCTTGAACCGATTAAATTTATCAAAGTGAAACTCAATGCCGTATTTGTTGGAAAGCTCAATCAACACGTTTCGGTTAAGCGCTCCCAGGTCAGCACCAGCCAATATATATTGCGGATTCTCAACGCCCTGTGCAGCGGCAATTTTTTTAATCCTGCGTAATTCATACAGGAACAGGTCATTGTCCAGAACCGTTTTTCCGGTACGTTTCGCACCGTGATTGATTAGCATAAAATAATCATTATTTACAGCAAATCGGAATGTATCAAGCTGTTTTGGTGTGTATAAATCACTCAGCATCTTTTAATGCACCCTCTATCTGCTCAAAGAATTTATCCAGCTTATTCTCCCGGTCATCCTTGCCAGCGTCCGCTCTGGATTTTAACAGTGCAATTTCAGCCCTCTGCTTATCCGTTGCAAGGTCCATATGGTCAGATAACCACTGTAGTGCTTTCATGCGGTCGGCAAGTTTTACCTTCACACCATAAGCAGTCCCTGTGATTTCATCAATCAAACTGCCGTCCACATTCTCATTCATCCGCACTGTCTCGCCTTTTACCGTGACGAAATCAGTCACATCTGCAAATGCAATATCCATGTACTTCTGAAAGATATCGGTTTCACTTAGGAACTCCCTGTTAAGACGCTCCTGTTTCAAACGGAGTATTTCATCTTTTACCTTAGTATTTCTAAGTAGCTGATGCCCGTTTACCATTGCAGTTGTATAGTCGCTTCCATACGCTTTCTGATATGCCTTGGTGGCATTAAAGCAGCGAATGTAATAAATGCAAAAAAGCTGTTGCTTATCCGTCAAATCAGTATTCTGTATCACCGCTTCGACTTCATGCGCAACAGGCTCTTTCTTTACTCTCTTGGCTTGCTTATTCTCTTTCGCAACGTTGCGTTCCTTTTTCTCTTTCTTTTGCAACGTTGCATTACCGTTATCATCCCACTTATACCGGTTCTTCCAACTCCGAACTGTTCCCTCGGCTATCCCGAGCTGGTTTGCAATCTCTATTAGCTTAAGCCCTTGCTTATACATTTCAAAGGCTTTGTCCGCTCTCGCATCTTTTGCCTTTGGCAAGGACCATCACCTACCTTTTCTTTACATACAAAAAAGCACCCGTCATTAAACGGGCGCCTTCTCTGGGTTGGGGGAGTTGCAAAAAGCAAATGGCTCTTGGCTCTCTCAATTCACTTCTTGCAGTTTATACTATAGCTTACTTTTTCGTAACATGTGTAACATTCGTAACAAACTTTTACGCAGCATCCATAAATCTCTGAAACTCCATCTTAACGCTTCCCTCGGTGCTTTTTCTCCCCATTCTTACAGCTACCTGTTCCCAGCTCATTCCCTCAAAGAACTTATACCGGATGATCCTCTGCATCCGTACCGGTATGCCGTTCATCCACTGCTCCACCTGCAGTTTGATCTCTTCCGACTGGGCTTTTCTTTCTTCCAGCAGTTTCTCTTCTATACGCAACTGCGCATCATCCGTGTATGTGAACGATGTTCCTTCAATCTTGAAATGTGTCTCTGCGTATGGAAAATCATTCATCGAACCTTTTACACTTCCTGTCACAATCGTTTGCCGCTTACGCTGCAATCTCTTAATGTCCTGCTCCGTCTCCCGGATCATCTCACATGCGTCTACATACTGCTCCAATATTTTCTTATCTACTCCCACCGTATTCTCCCCTTTCCGGTACTATCACTGCAATGTTTCTGATAATATCATACAATAGGTTTGGAGTGGATTTGTGCCAAGTTTAGGGTAAAAAATACCAACCACCGTAATGATGGTTGGTACTATTGTTACTCTGCTACCGCATAGAATTTATTTTTTGTTTTGCATCCTGGGCATTTGCAAATCACCTCAAATTTTATATTACCCGCATTGTCTTTGTCTACTGCAATAATATCCGTATCTACACCGGTCAATTTGTGAACTTCCATCCTTGAAATACTGGTTGGGAAA
>ULUO01041270.1_pt1 | contig 23645 bp, 15 predicted proteins | sample 1958611 | NCBI WGS metagenome assembly ULUO01 (sample SAMEA4835762, study PRJEB28245) | human gut metagenome | biome: gut microbiome; material: fecal sample | place: Denmark | collected 2008
ACGGTGGCGCAGGACTGGGGCTCTCACTGGTATGGGAGATCACCGACCTCCACGGCGGCTCCGTTTGGGTAGAGGAAAGTTCGGAGAAGGGCACTACCATTGCGGTGGAGTTGCCAACGCAACAATCAGCGAAGCCCTAAAACCCTTTTTATTCGTTTTTCGCCGCTTTCCTTGCCACCCTGCGGCGTTCCTCTCTGTATGGGGCGGTCAGCCGGAAAGAACAGCGTCCCTTTTCAATCTCAAATTCCTTGCAGCGTTTCGTCCATAGAATCTGTTTTCCACGACGGGGATATCCAAAATACGACACCTCTGGAAAACTCAAAAAGGTTGGCCCCTCCCAGGAACTGAGTGATTACCTGGTTTCCAAATTCAAAGACATTCTTTAAGACAAAAAATGCTCTGCCGAGTTCGTTCCAAAAACTCAGCAGAGCATTTTGCTCCGTATAGGATTGGGAAGCAACCTGTAAGCCACTTGTCCCTTTTGATGGGAATGAACAATTGGCCAAAGTGGGCTGCTATCATTTTGCTGTCAATCGGGGATTCGAATTTTGAAAAGATGTGAGTTCTCTAAGCTATTTTTTGGAGGAGTATCATATTTTTCTCATTCCCACTCGCCAAATGAATCACGTTTCTAAACATTTTTGTTTAGTAGATTTGATTTCATTTGACATGGTTTAATTTGCATTATCCTAATTCTATGTGTTTCCTGAGTTTTTGCTATCAAAAAGCTATCAAATGATGCTATCATCCATGAAAAAACGCAGTTTTTCGTATCTGTATTATACCAGTTATCTACTGAATACGCAAGGGCTATTTACCAAAATTGAAATTTTTTCAATTTTGGTAATCAAGCAACCAATTCGCAATATCTACAATCCTAACCCCCTCATACTGGTATTCATCATGCCGGGTACGGGCGAATATCATTTTGGGTAGGCATCCCTGATTTGAAGCAAGGGTGAGATTTTACACACAAAAGTTTTTCATTGTGATGTTATTGGAACGTTATCACAGGCATGTTATCGTGGTAGAAATCACCTTCGGACCGTGGCTCGTCCAAGAATTACTTACACTTAGCCTTACTTTCTTGTTGCTTTCCAGGAATGTAAATACGCGAGTTAGGAATATATCTAACAGTATAACTATTTCTCGCCATATTTATTTGATCACATTTGTATAAAGTAGAAACGGGAATACATGTACTCGTTCTCGTCCCTGTTACAGTCTTCACGATCTCACCTCTTTTACTGTCTGCCATCCATTAGAATAACCAGTAACGTTAACGGACAGTTGCATATTGGTCTCTCTCCAATATGCAATACTCAGTATTGTTCTCACTTCGTATGCTCTGTTAGCGCTTTCTATTACGGCCATTAATTGAGTAATTTCAATAGGCGGTTGCTGTACCACCTTGGCATTTTGCTGTGCCAATGTCACAATAATACTATGCGCAACATCGGGCGGCGTATTCGCAGGCAGCGAAACAATGGGAACATTGTTTATTATTCTCTTTGCCTCTGGGTCGTTCATTATTTCTGTCGTAGGATTAAAATCAGAAGAACAGCGCATCTCATAATTGAAATCTTGCCAGATTTTCCACATCAATTCCTCCAAAGGTTTTTCCGGATAAATGACATTCAATCCAATATCTTTCGCCTCGCCCCGGCTAACCGCATACCCATGATGGTAATACGAACTATTAAGTAATTTTGCTATTGAGCACGCCTTATTTTTATCATCCATATGGGTTTCGAGCATCTTTTCACTCAAGGATAGCGAAAGTTGTTGGCTACGTTTTGCAGAACCGATAGGCAGTGGCCCCACCTCTTTTGATAATGCATTAAATGCTGTAATCAAGTGCGATTGGTCGGTAATTCCAACATCCTTCTTGATAAAATCAATATAATTTCTAATATCCTCCGATCCAAAATTAAGCTGTGATGGCTGACCAATTTCGTTTTGTCTAGAAATAGTCAGCTGAGGATCGACGGGTCCTAAATTAGAATATGGATGCATGACTATCTCATCCGCACCAAGTGCAAGAACAGTCGCTGCGCTGTATGCAACATAAGGTACAAGCACCGAAATTTTCTCAAATCGCTCGCGTAGCATACTGATTATTCGCAAGGAAGCTATCGGATCACCACCATTGCTGATTATAAGCAGATCAACGCTCTTTTTATCACTTGGAATTTGTTCGATTTGTTCAATAATACTCGGAATGGAATCTATACACATTTGTGCGGAAAGATTTGGACGTATTGAGGTTACATACACAATTAGCGGATTTCCTCGAATTTCTTCGCATTGTTTATACAACGCAACTCTATCGTTGTAGCTCATTGTTTTCTTCCCCCCTGTATTTTTTAGGCTTTCAACTTCGTATAAGAATTTCTGCTAAAATTAAATAGTATCATTCAGTATTATGGAGCATAACTATTATCATGGTCAGTAAATGATAAACACCTCCGACAGCCTATCAAGTGTTGTGTTCTCTAATCTTTTCAGAATGCGTATATTCGCAGAGTGCTCAGCGTTTTTAGCGATTCAATATATCCGTTTTTCAGTTTTCTCCTTTTCATCACTATCAAGGACGGGCAGAATAGATTCATACCAATTATGATCAATGTTCTCTGGTTGCTTTTCTATGCTCCTGCATGAACGGCCTGGGCGATGGAGCTTTCCACAAAGCTGTTCAGTGTCATGTTGTGGGACATGGCGGCAACCACCGCCTGCTTGTGCAGCTCCGGGGAAATGCGGACATTAAAGCTCCCTTTGTAAGCCCGCTCCGGCTCTTTGCCCTGCTGGGCGCACAGCTCCAAGTAATCGTCCACTGCACCATGAAAATCTGCAATCAACTCTTGTGCGTTGTTTCCCTCATAAGAAACCAACGCTCGGATACCCAGTACCTTGCCATAGAACAGAGCATCTTCTTCCGAAAACTCCACACTGCCGAGATAGCCTTTGTATTCCATCGTATTATTCATAGAAGTCCCTCCTGTTCCAGAATTTCAATCAACTGCTTTACTTGGTACTCTAATAATTCCTTGCGAGGATGCGGTTTATGCATCAAGATAGGAGGATGATCATCAGACACAAACATGATTCGTGAACCGCTGGTACGGCCTTTATTGGAACGCTCGTAGTGAAAGTACCGCAATAAGCTCTCTGCATCATCGAAGGTAAATGTTTTGGGCTTCGCTTTTAAGCGTTCAATGAGTTTCTCTTTCTGTCCCATGGCGACCTCCTCATTACTTTATTATATTATACTACATGACATTAATAATTGCAACTATATTTAGTGCATCACAAAGTAAATAAATTGCTACCGTCATCTTATTGAGGACGGCAGCAATCGTGATACGATGCGGCCAAGCATTTACAAACTATCAATTATCGTTTTTAACGCATATGGCTTAGCGTATTTGAGGTACAAATCGCTGACAAAGATTGTGTTGCTAATGGACGGTTTTGCCCACATGGCTGGATACACTATAACATTTTTTTTGTTATACCGACCTTCTACTTCAATCGGCGTTTGATTGAGTTCAATCGTTATACCGGAGAGCTGAAGAATCTGAGCGATTGCGCGGAGCATATGTTGCTGCTCGCAGTTTGGAATTTCAGGTGTGCGCTCTCCGCTCAAACCCCATTCAAGCAAATCCATAGCAGCCATTCGATCCAAAGAACCATGGATGTATTGATTCCGATAATGCTTTAGGCACTTATGGCAAGCACTATCACAGGTACAATTAGATAGCAGCTCCTTTGTCTGCTGAAGCAATTCTTGAATGGAAGACTCGATACTGACAGCATATCCAGCGCCGCTAGATAGACTGTCGTATAGATAGATATCGACGAAGGTACCAATCTGATTTTGCCTAATACGGAAACCAGTAACAAGCTCGGTGAACTCGATATCCAGCTCCTTGCAGGCAGCCAGACGCAGTGCCTCTGCAAGAGATTGACCTGCACGATTCAGCCAGGAATTTTGGTGGGTGTCAATATCAATCACATTGCGATCTAATGAGAACTCCAGAACCAACATATCCGTGATAAAATCATAGCCAAGGTTAACATTATCAGTGTCTAAATGTCTGCATCTGGTTTTATTAAACTTGGAGCGATACGGACGCATAACATCTTTGAGAACTACTGGATCATCACCAGGCATTGCAGCACCACAGTCACAGCAGATGGTAAAGCCTTTGTTACCAATGCCCTTGTTCAGCATAATGATTCGCTGGTTGGGGCGAATAGCCATACGGATGTTTCTGTAGCCGTCAATGGAAGTAACATCATCTTTATCAGGCAGCGTAGAATATAGCGGCTGCTGTATTGCGGAGTATTCTTCATCCAACTGGGCTGTTTCGATGTGTGTGGCATTCCTTGGCGCAAAGCCCCACGGGCGCAGCATTGGGAGCATGTGTGTGAGACTGTTATTTCCGCAGAATGGGCAACATATGTGGTTGTCTTCCTCTAAACCGAACCATCCGCATTGTGGGCAGGTAAGGATCGTTTTTCGGTAACTGGCATCGTTGATGAATGATCTGGCGGGAGATGCGGCGGTCTGTGCGCTGCGTTCTCCACCGGGATAATAGAGGCCACCAATTTGGTAAGTCGTTTTATCCACAACGATAGCTCTGCCGGGGGCATATTCCCCGATGGCTACATCCAGTCCACGCTCAACTTGATATTTCACTTTACCGTAGTTGTCAGAAATATATGTGCTAACAACATTTTTGGGGAAAGAGTAGGTGGGAATAATTCCTTCTTCATAGAGTGCATCCAGTAAAGACTTACAGCCATTATCGTTACAGTCATCTGTTACAAACAGTTCGGGATGATCATCACGTTTTTTCTTTAGAGAAGAAAGGGCAGCGGTTAATTCGTTTTTGTAACTGTTCAAAGCTTGACTGGAGCCTTTTGGAACGAGATTATCATTCCTCTGTATTTCAAATGTGCTAAGAAAGCCATTGAAAGAAAGCAAATGGTTATCCAAAAAATCAACAGCCGGAATTGCATCCATACTGTTGCTTTTTTCTCTAAGATAAACCTGGAGTGCAACCATGCTCAGATGACGTTGAACGATTTTCTCACTCCCAATATCGATCCATGGTCGTCTGGGATCGCCACGGAACATCGGCACTGGATTGGAAAAATAAAGGGAATCGTGAGGACCATCTTCACAGTAAGTAACAATTGTGGAAAGACTGGAGCCGCGTCTGCCTGCTCGGCCGGCACGTTGCTGATAGTTTTCACGCATCGGAGGAATATTCCGCAATCCAACCGCTACCAGAGAACCAATATCGATACCAACTTCCATCGTAGTTGTACTGCTAAGAATATCAACAGGGGATTCACCATTCTGGAGAAAATCTTGGAAACGTAGTTCGTACTGCTCGGTTCTAGACCATAATTCATCACGCTGATCTTTATGGGAGAGCTGTGCTGTGTGCTCTTCCGTATCGATCACACGAATTGTTTTTCCCTGTAATGCTTCGTCAATGGGATTGCGCCAGAAATCCAGCGCATCAATTTCATCTGCGGTCATGGGGTGGATCTTTTCACACTGGCAGCTGGGGCACATTCCCTTTAGAGGATAAGGTGTTAGTTCAGAACATCGTTCGCAGCGATACCAACTATGATTCAGGTCAAATCTAGGCTTAATACGAGATAGATCAACATAGTATTTTCCGTTAGAAGATTGTCCTTCATCCATGAAGGTTTCACGTAAAATGCGGCTCCATTTGGAGGCAGAGAGGTTATTATCATCCCAGCCCATGATACCACGAATTGCGGTAGAAAATCTTTTATCCTTATCTACACCATATCCAACATAGTTGGGGCGGACTTTCTCACGAATTATATCCGGAATTGTGTGTCCCAATACAACAGAACTGTCGCATACAGAGAGAATCCAAGCATTAAATAATTCTAAGAAATCATCTTCCTCGACTTCAATGCCTGCTTCTTCCAGGGCATCGATAGCATCCCATTTTGCAGCATCTGTTGGTTCAATCCAGCTTATCGCAGAGTCAATGAGTGTGTTGTAGCCCCCACAGTAAAAGCGAAGAAGCTGTTCTTTCATTTGAGTAGGGGCATTGTCAATGGTATAGCGTGGATTATATTGCATATGGCGTTTTTGCGCACGGTTGTAATTTTTCAGTGCTTGTTCACCGTGCTCATTAAGGCGCTCACGCTGCTTTTCTGTTTCACTATCGTGGAATATCTGAACGTGATGTTCAACAGCAACCATTGCAAAATAGTCATAAAAAAAGTTCATTGACTGCTCAGATACTTCCCGCTCCATTCGATGAATGGCAAGTGCTGCAAGCTGTCTTGCTGCGGTCATATCGGATGCATCGGACATATCACGAGCTAACTTCGCAGCACGCTGGCGGCTATCAGAGAACAGCAAAACCTTTCTGCCTTCGTTCGGAAGCCGAATGGGATCGCCCATCTTTTCGGGAACTGCAGGCTGTGTTTGGAACTGCGCTTTTATTAAGTTAAAGAATGATTGATTACCTCTGGTACTGAAAGAAGTAAGCTGCATCTTTGAAAGCTCGTGGCGGCAATGGGGACAGGTCGCAAAGGTAAGAATATCTGGACGGGCTTTCGCAGTAAAGCTGCTATAATACAGCTTTCTGATTCCGGGTTTTCCGTCCAAAGAATCATCAGAAAAGTCAATAAATCCGCTGTAAACATCGAGGTAACAGGGAAGAATTTTATTTTGGCCTTGCTTTTCAGGTAAGCGGTATTCTGTGGAAGGAATGAATAGATGGATTTCCTTGACTTCGTTCTCATTCATCATCCCTGGGTGATGCCACAGATAAGTGCGCTTTCGAGCATCGAAGTCGTCCTTTAATACGAATCCTCTAAAGAAAATACTTCCGCAACGGCGATCATTATATAATTCATAAACAGTACTGCCACATTCTTTGCAGGTTAGATTTCCATCCGCAAAGTACACTTCTCCAAGCGTAAGCCCATTATCAGAGTGGGCGTGAGAACAACACGGATTGGTGCAAGCGTATACGCCTTTGATACCCCGGAAGAGCATATGCATTCTGGCAGGAAAGAGAACGCTGCCGCTTTCACTTTTGGCAAGGGGGGCAATCGCAAGCAGTACACTTACCGCATGTAGTGCGGCATCAGTGCTTTCGTTTGGAAAAATGGTTTTTGCTAGCTCTGGTAAAGATACCGCCGTACCCCGGCAACACTTGAACATGGTGCAGAAAGGTGTGTAATCTACCAAATGGTCATATAGCCACTGATAGGCTGTCTCAGAGGTGGGGAATGGTGTAGCATCTGAGATATTTGCCCAGAAGTGATTGAGCGCATCAAGTCGAGCCGAGTCATCACCCTCAAAAGCGTCTGGGGCAGAATCGATGAACTTACTGAATGGAATCTCAAGTGAATAACCTTGCCCAATTTTTTCCCGTTCACCGGTTAAGTAGCAGAAAGGGTGCATGTCATCTGAAGCGGTCAACTCATTGGCAAATTTTCTGACAGCATTTCGATCATCTTCGTCGTTGTTGGGCATACTTGCGGTAGTCAAAATAAACTGTACTCGGCTACGATCAATACCCAAGCGATGGAACAATCTGCGAATCAGTAATGATACTTCACCACCAGCAGATCCGCGATACATATGCGCTTCATCAATGACAAATAATAGCTTATTATTAGGATCAGCCTTTAGCCACAATGCTGTGTCATCCCATATTTTCTTTTCACGAGGACGAAGCAGCATATATTCTAGCATGGAGTAGTTTGTGATAAGAATATCAGGACAGAATTGCTGCATCTCAAAACGAGTTACAAGCTCGGCATCCTCATCATTGGGAATATGCTTACTGTTGCACAGCTTGTCGAGGAATTCATCAAAATTCTCCTTTGCGGGGAGCTTTCCGTCTTTGATCAGCCTTTGAAGAAACGCTTTTTCATCATCCGTTTCTGGATTGACCATACTGCTATACGTAGCAGCTAGAGAGCGGTCTTCGCAACGTTTCGGTTCGATGCCAGCATAGGGGGTTCTACCCGTATACATTCCAAATTGTGGACGTCGAGAATTTCTACCGCAAGTGTCTCGGAAGATGTTTACAAATCGATGGTCAGGATCTCCAATCAACCGACGCAAACGGCTGACTTGATCAGATACCAGGGCATTCATCGGATACATAATAATTGTCCGAACACCACGCATACTCCAACTGTTAGGAGCATTTCGAGCCTCAGTAGCAAGCTTTGCCAACAAAGGCCACATAAAGCATTCGGTTTTACCCGAGCCGGTACCTGTTGAAACAAAGAGATCTTGCCCTGCAAAAGCTGCCTCCAATGCGGAAATCTGATGGCAGAAGGGGGAAGGGTAAACGCCTAAATTCGAACTGGACAAAGAAGAAAAATACTCTTTCAGCCATCCCGGAAGTGATGTAGATGCCTGAATCCCATTAGGAGCATTTTTGTAGGCTGGGGCAGATTCTACATAAGGTTTCTGGTAGAGAACACCTTCTTTATCAAGCTTATCTTGTATAGCAGATAGTAGAATTGGCGATTTCCCAAAATACTGTGACTTTATATAGTTTTCCAGTGCATTACGCAGTTGGATATGAACGCCATATGCGCCAGTTGTCATAATGTTTCCTCCGAGAAGCAATAACCCATTGCTTCCAATTCGTGCTTAAACATGGGGTAGACGTGTATTGACATTTTTCGTCGGAACAGCTGTGATTCATTCACTGAAAAGTCAAACTGTACAGGCCAACTATACAGTTTGAAAAAAGATTCTTCGGAAGGCGGCAATCTATATCCAAGGCTGATTTCACATAGATTGCTCTCTTTTTTTACAGAGATTGGCGGTAGTGTTCCATACCGCATCAGCAGTGCTGTGGCAATTCGTATGTATTCCCCCAGATTGGATGGTTCATTGGATAAGAAATCCTGCAATCTCCAGACGGAAATCGACTTTTGCCAATATTGATTTTCATAATAACGATAAAACTGGTATATTCTGTTCGGTTCACCATAGCGTACGAGAGAAACTCGCCCATCCTTGTCAGATTCTTGCCTCCAATATCCTCTTGTGAATGGTGGATCAAGCCGCAGATATTCGGCGTTATCAGGGAAAGAAGCGGAAATCCACTCGCCATTTTCCAGCAATTCCTGAAGGTATGTGTCAAATGACTGCTGCTGTAGAGAAAACATATTTGCAATGGTATTCTCGGCCGGTATCTTTTGGATACTGTAGAATCCCAGCCCACTCATGAAAAGCTTGGTATCTGGGGAAAACCCTCGATGAAGTGCCAAACCTTGATATGCGGCAGTACGGGGTATGCAGGGAGAAACTTGATGGGCGGTATGATATAAATAGCCAGTTCTCAGATAGGTGGTGTAGATATCATCGAGCAAATCGGAAGTGTTTTCTTGCAACATATATTGCGTTTGGGGAATAAGATTTCTATATGCTTCAAAAATCTGCTGCATCCTACCCTTAAAATGCTGGATGGAAATGGTTTCGGAATCTTCTGTATGATCCCAAAGTGATGCAAGCGCCATTTGACCTGCAACACTATAAACGATCTGGCAAGCCCATTCGTTATCGGTCGTTTTTGGGATATTCAATTCTTTGGCAATTGAATTCAACAGATCGTTTATCATGTATCTCACTCTTCCTCAAAATATCTTGCGGCTTCGGCTTTAACTGCGGAGGAAATGCCATTTTCAGATTCAATCACTTCTCTCAGAATGTCTATTCGTCCGGTTACCACACACAAGGGCAGCAGTCCCATCAGTATTTCAATATCTTTGTCTGCGGATGGAGTTCCTAACAATTCCTTGGCATCGCTAAGAACAAGGGACAGCCTGTTCTGAACCAGCTTGCTAAGTCCCATTCGCTTAAATGCAGAGAGCTTTAAGGGCTTTCGTGTAGGGGAAACAAATGCTTTGAAATCGTCTTGCAATCGCTTTCCAGGCCACAGCGTTTGTGCGGGCAGCATACCAATGAAAGATTCACTGAGAATAGGCAGCATATAGTTATAGAGACCTTTGGGTTCTATAACAAGATCTTCAACAGTTGGATACGTCCAGATGACCTGCATATTGAACTGGGAGAACGCTTGCGGGAGCGTATCAGACCAGCCTTTCCCAAACATATTGTCTATCGAAATAATTTGTTCGGAGTTTTTCTTCATTTCATCTACGACATCGTAATCGTATTCATTTCCAAGCGTTAGGTGCCCTGCATCTTTGGCATAAAGAGATACACTTAGTGCGTTTGCAATTTCTGCGCCTCCTGGGCCGGCAACCAGCAGAGGAATATTGTTGATGTGTGCAGAATATAAGAACGCAGCCAGCATGGCTCCAAATGTAGGCTCTATACGAATGGAATTCGTCAAATTTTGGGAAAGTGCATTATATTCCTCATCCCAAGTATGGGCTAATTCGATATCATCTTCGGAATACAGGCCATCTTTGGCACATTCATATTTCCAGTTGTTTGCTGTATTCCTTGAGGGAGGTAGTGTTGTAGCCTGTGGCATGAAAATAGATAAATCGGCAATAAAGCCTGCCATATCCTTTTGAGCTTCGGCTATTTTGGCACGTATTGCCGTGACCGTTTCATTTCCCAGCACAATATTTTTCTCTATTTCAGCCTGAATTGCAGAAAGTTGATTCCGTGCGGCGGATATTTCATCAAGCACCGATTGACGTTGTTCTTTTGCTTCAGAAACAGCTTTTTGAACTTCGAGAAGATTCTGTTCTACTTTTGTCAATTTCTGTTTAGCATTGGAATATATATTAGAAACTTCCTCATTGGCCTGTTGTATCTCTTCTGTGTGATCTTCGTGCCATTTTTCTGCAGCAATACCATACATAGTTTCTTTGAGACCACTGTGTCTGGTAAGCATTTGAACAACAAAGGTTGAGTCTACGTCTGTAACATCGATATAATCATCGACAGATTGTAGGAACTGGTCAATGCAATTCTGCGCCTCTGGGATTGAAAGATCATAGGATGCCGAAATCTTCTCAACAATGGTATAATTGGGAATTGCGTGAATTACCTGCTTGACACTTTGCAAAGTAGGCTTGCTGATCCCCTCTGCCTTAAATATTGGCCACTGCATACTTTCTATAAATAACTGCTTAATGGTATCAAATAGATTAACTACAGGAATTCTTTTAGTGGCCTCGTCAAGTTGGACCTGTTTATAGATTTTTCTTTTCTTCCAGGTAAAAATATCGTTCTCGCTGAATTGATAATAGGGGAGGGTGTAGATGTCACTCTTTAGCTTTATGTATACTTCATTTCCTGGGCGGGAAATAAAGTCCTCCATCTTACACAATACACCTTCAATTGTCGTATCCTTTTGTATTGCAAATATGACACTATTCTGTAAATACGACGGAATATGTATACCCGACCGAAGCGAATTCATTACTTCTGTCACAGTGGAGAGCGCATCTATTACATAGATTTCAGTTGGAGTAGCCCAATCAATGTAATGCGAATCAGAAAACCAGCGATCAGTTTCGGATTTTCGTTCTTTCCATTCCCAAAAGCCAATGGTATCAGCGGTGCTTGGACCATTTTCATGGAAAAGAAAAAGACGATTATCGAAAATTTGTTCTTTGTTTTCATCAAAGTCCGGGCAAACCAAACGGCCATTGATAGAGTCTGCCAGCCTGCGCATCCAGATGCTATTGTTTTTATCTGGACGATTTACTTTGCAAAGTGATATCCAACGTTTATCCATATCACGATTCGACTGCCGTGCGCCAGCGGCAATTGCTTTGCATTGGCAAATACCGAATAATTCGCCAGGATTGCTTATACGATGTGAATTTGTAGTATCAAGCTTTTTACCTTCTACGGTACATGTCCAATTAGAAGCTGTGAGAATGTAGCTTGCGATTCCAGGAAGGTTGAAACCAGGAATGGGCATCTCTTGCCCACCGCAATCGTGATTATCATCAATGGAAACCAAATAAGAAACCTCAAGTTCCTTTTCAGAAATGGGACTAACTCCAATCTCTGTTATCCACCTACGAGGACAACAATTTCTCTGTGTCTTTGGTGGTTCAGTTATACGGCAAGCCCAGAATCTATACCATTCCTCTTTCTCATTCTCAAAATAGGCGGTTTCAATATATAATCTATCCACATCTCCCAATGCGTTCTCACTAAGTAAAGATTTGCTGTCAGGAATAAGATTATCAATTAGGTGCTCTCCGCACTTTTTGCGAAGCCAAACGAGAATCTGGTATGGAATCTCATCCCAAAAGCACGATATGCTGTTGGTTTTTGATGTTACAGTAAACTTTGCGCTATAAAACTGTTTCATATTACTGACTCCTTACTTCCTTTGAAAACTTGAATGATTCAATAAAAGCTGATAAGCATCACGTGGAAGCTCATTCTGTCTGATAGCTGATCGAAGCCACGCAATCGTTTTGGGATAGCTCTCAAAGCGCATCCGGAGTGTACCAATTGCATGAGATACGGGAATCTTTGGTCCAGAACACGACTGAAGTTTTCGAACAAGCGCATGATCCAGCACCGCAATATTACAGTCGCCACGAGCACGCTCAAATCTAAGTAAACGAACACAATCGCATCCCTGGTAGAACTGGATTTCAGTATCCAACGAAATGCTATCAATCACCGCAATCTCACCAGCAGTCAATCTTGAAATATATTCGATTTTCCCCTTTTTTAGAATAACGGCTCTCCCGTCGAATTGTGGAAGGACGGATATTGTTTTTGATTTTGGCAGCTGGGTATACGTATTATCAGATAATTCATTGTCATCTTGATCAAATATTTTGATAATTGGCAGGCTGGCTTTTTTATTAAGAGGTTGCCTTATCAAATAGGAGAAACCCAACGCTCCAGCTTTGCCTAATGAGATCAGCTGAGTTTTTTCTTGGGAAAACAATTTATACAGCCTGCCGCCGTCTGTGATCAGAGGATTTGCAGCAGATGGATAAGCTTTTAGTTCGGCATCATCGCCACAAAGATAATAATAGAATGTGCTGGCGTTGTAGTAGATAAAATATGGATCATTCACATAAGACGGCCATATTGGGTAGAATTTGGTGGGGCGCTCAGTTAGAAAGATTGAATGCCTCAGGAAAAACTGCGCAGAGAAGCGGGAAAAGCTCTTGATGTGAATTCTATATAAATACCATGTTGTGTAATTTTGATCGCAGGCACGTGAAATTTCTGCTGATTCAATATCCCGGATCTTCGAATATACGGGAGACCGTGTTAGAAAATAATAGTTTTTTCCAGCATATGCTTTCCCTCCGGGAGGAAGAATATGACCTGTTCGTACATCAAAGAACGAACCAGCAGCATCAATACCGGTAATCTTTGTTGGCCAGTAATTCCGTAATTGTTGATCAGCATTCACATACTCAATACCATAGACTCGGCTGGGGAAACCGCCGACATCCAGGTAGGTTGTCCCAATCCGATCGATACGCTCAAATGAATACTCAAACACCTGATGATTATCAGATGCAATCTTAATTTTGTCACATCGGGCTCTGGCATCTGGTGGAAAAAAGAAACCTAACTGCAAAGTAAAACTCGAGGTAGTTACTTGAATACGAAACGGCATTATGTGACTGGAAAGTCCGACAAAGGATCTGCCGTAGTTTTTATCAAAGGAGGATTGACGCTCGTCACATTCCTTATTTGGCGATGATGGATCGTGACGAAAGTGTTGTGCATATACTCCAGGAGCGGTCAATAATACATTTGCCGCACAAAGCTCACATACAAAATGACCGCTTTTTGCACTAATGCCATAGGGATGAAGTACACATGCTTCGTTGATAGAGACACGCCGATACCCAACCTTCGGGTCCCACACGCAGACATGCGTAAGTTCCATATCAGCATCCCCTTTCCACAAAATGATGATTAACTTCAAAATTGAATGCACTTTTCAGCATCGATTCAATACTACTTGAGAATATTTGGTATAAATAAGTGCTTGGCACTATTATACTACATAAAACCAAAAAGTACAGCATATTTTGTGCATTTGACCATAGAATCGCAATGGTGGAACGTCGAATATTCTCTGATTGAAAATATAAAAGCCGCCATTGCTGGTTTCGTTGTGTTCCAACAATGGCGGTTTTGGTTAGTCCAACAACTTATACTCTGTGACTGCTTTCAAATATGCTTCCGGATCTCCATTTAAAATCAACTCAGCATACCCCGCCGGATTATTATAAATCAGCCAATCCAGCTCCGACCGCTGATACATATTCTTGGCATACGCATCTTCCACCGCAGGGGTGTAGATAGACACCACCCGTCTATCCGCACACCGCAACTCCACGCAGGCGGTATCCATATTGAATCTGCAAGATAGAAATTTCATTTCGTTGTCCTCCTCAAATTCTGCGTGTCCTTTTTTGCCAGCGCACTGGCTGCTTGCCGTCTCTTTTCGCTGTAAGGTGCCGTCAAGCGGATGCCAAAACGACCCTTTTTGACGGCAAAGGTTTTGCAGCCGGTTCCATCGTCGTCCAGTTGACGGCATTCTGCGGGGTATTTGGCGGCAAAATCCGTCAGCCGCTTTTTGAAGTCTGTGTTGTAGGTGCAGATTTCTACAAATTCGTCCGCTTCTATGAAATAAATGCTGGTTCGCTTTTGCTTCTTGGTAAGTCCTGTTTTCATAAGTACCTCCTGAATCTGTAAATTTTTTCCGACTCTACACCCGGAAATAACTGCTGATTTTCAGATGGGGAGCTCCCGAATGATACGCTGTTCTATTCTGACGCTCCCATCCGTTTATTTCCGCTTTTCCCGGGTCTACACGGGATTTATCGTGCCTCGTCCCTGGAACGGCCCATATCCCTGTTTTTACCGAAGAATCTCCCCAAATCGTACCGATCAATGATGGCATTATAGACTCGGAGCTTGTCCCGGAGGGCATCATTTTCCTTTTCGATTTTATGGAGCTTCATCTGGAATTTGGGAGAGCGATAATAGGACAGTTCTTCTCGCAGAGAAGCGATCTCCGCTTTCAGCTCGTTAATCAGGCCTTTGGCGGCATCCAGTGCTTTTTGAAGAACGCCCTCTCGCTTCTCCTGGGCAATGTACTTTTTTGCTGTCGCTTTCAGTGCATCATACTCCTTACGTTCCAGGATCACCTTTGTAGAGGACAGGGGAATGGGTTTGGCTTCGATTGCATCTACTTTCTGAATGGCCACCTGCTGCTTTTGGTATCGTTCAAGTTTCTTCCCCAGAACAGCAGCCTCCTGGGCTTTCTGGGCGGTCTGCTCCGTCAGCCCCTCCAGGCGTTCCTGTTCCCGTTCCACCTTGAACTGGGTTACAGTCAGATGTTCTTCAGAGCTGCCGCGTTCACCACGCTCTAAGTCTGTATATCCGGCACTGCGCATGGCACTGAAAAAATCGTCCTGTAGAACGGAATAGGACTTTTTCAGAACAGGCTTGCCAGACTTGGTGAGCAGTGGCTGTCCATCCTCTCCGATTGCCGGCTGGGAAGCCCACTTCTTACTCATGCTGACCTGGTGAATCCGTTCTTTGACTGTTCCCACCAGGGCCGGGTCCTTGCAGCGCTTTGTCCAGCGGACTTCTTTCTCCACTACCGGAATGTAGACCACATGGAGATGATAGTGGTAGACATCCTCTTCCAGCTTTTCGGACATGGCTCGGTTCCGTTCATCGGCGTGCATCACCGCCGAGAGGATATACTGCTCACCGCCTACAATGTCCACAGCGGCCTTGTAGGCATCTGCGTAGAACTGCTTGGCAAAATCATAGCCGCCGTGGTTGTAGAAATAGGCAGAGTTCACATCGAACACCAGCTCTCCGAACTTCTCCGCATCCGCTTTCAGGCCACGGGTAGAGATGGTGCCGGATTCTACCATCTGGTCAAACATTTCCACGTAGTCCCCTGTGGGGGATTTGAAGTGGACATTCATTTCCGTTCGCTCCGGGACTATATCTTGATTTACATAACTCTCTTTCTGCCGCTCATTGTGGGCCTGTGCGTTGCCCACCTTGACAGCTGTCATCTTTGCGTTTCTTGCGCTGGTACGGTCAATACCGTCGCCTCTTGCCATAGGCAAAATACCTCCTGATTTTAGATTTTTGAAGAATGTAGGTTGCAGGGGAACACTTCTGCGGAAGTGTAATAACCCACTATGACACTTTCATCCTGCGGCTGCAAAGTGCCGTGGGCTCTCCGAGGGGGAACGGGGATGCGGCTCCGGCGGGAGCCTTGGCCGAAGCCGACGATACACTGTATCATCGACTACGGCATGGGCATCATCGTCTTAGCACATCCTGTGCTACACCGCTGCCGCCCACAGCCAGAGAGCGACTTACTCCCTGGCTGACCATCTCCCGGTCTGCGGACCGTCCGATGGAGACGGGGGATGCGGGGGACCGCGACGGTCGCGACGCTTGCGACGGTATTTTGCAGAGTACCATTTTTACCGTCGCTATCGTCGCAACCGTCGCGCTGTCTTTATTTGAGCGGCGGTATGTCTGCCTTTGTCAAGGTTACGCACCGCCCAGCGTGCTTGGCTCGATTCTCATAACACACCCCATATTCGTCCAAAAGTCTGCCACTTTTCACATTCAGATACTTGGTCAGTGTATTCGCCGCAAGCTCTGAACGAATGGTTTCCGCAAGCTCAGAGGGTGATCCAGACCATTCTGGCCGTTCTGCAGTGACCAACCCTGCCACAGCTTCCAAAACTGGGTCAGGTGGTTCCCTGTAAAGTTCATTTTCCATCCGATCTAAATTCCAGACCTGGGTGACGGGGTCTTTGGAAAGGTAGAGAATCTGATCCTGCTGGTCACGCCCTACCACATCTATTGTTGCCTCCAAAGCTGTACGCTTTTTCTTCTGCATCAGCAGAGAGCCATCCGCACACCCCAGTAACCCCGTCGTGCCGGAGATCATCTCGAAGGCATCCCCTGACGGCTGTTTCCGAGTATGGTGGACAAGCAGTACGCAGATACCATGTTCATCAGCAAACCGTTTCAGCCTGCCAATGATCTCATAGTCGCTGGCATAGCTGTAAGCTTCTCCCCCTGCTTCTCGGATTTTCTGCATTGTATCGATAATGACCAGCTTCGTGTCACTGTACTGCCTCAAAAAGAATTGGAGCTGACCGTCCAAGCCATCCCCAATCTTATTTGCCGCTGTGGCAAAGTGAAGCTTGGGTGTGTCCTTTACCCCGTACATCATAAACATCCGGCTCTGAATGCGCTGGAAATCATCCTCCAGCGCAAGATAGAGAACCGTTCCAGGATTCACCGTGTATGCCCACAGTTTTTCACCGGTACTGACATGATAAGCAATCTGGGCAACCAAGAAGGACTTTCCAATCTTGGGTGCTCCTGCCAGGATATACGCCCCCGCATACAGCAGGCCCTCCACAATTGGGGGCCTACTCTTATAGGTTGTTTGGTATAGCTCGGACATGGACACCGTATGGAGATAATTCGGATTGCCGATATTCTGCATTCGGTGGGAAATTTCATCCACATTTTCTTGAAAAATTTCATTTTGGTCATTGATTTCCGGGAATTCAGCTGTTATAATTTGGGTAGATTTTGATTGGATTGACTGCCCTGCTTCTGCGCCAACAGATGCGTCAAGGGCGGTCTTTTCTTTTGTCTCAAGCGCCATAGGCATTTCCCTCCTTCATTCCGTCCATAATGTTGGCAATCAGCTGAATGGTTTCCAGCATATCCCCGTCCGCCGCGGTCCCAGCTTCCATGCGCCGAAGCTCTGCAAGGACTGTAGCCAATTGGTCACGGAGCGCTTTATACACTCTGGGATTTCCCTGCACTACCACTTCCTTGTCAAGCAGCTTTCGGATAATGTAGTCCTGCTTGGTAAGCCCGGAGAGCTTCACCGCAGTTTCCAACTGCGCGTCCTCCTCTGGGGACATTCGGAACGCCACCACCTTGCTTCTCCAACGATTGTGTCTGTCTAAATTCTTTGCGGACATAAATCATGCACCCCTTTCCAGATTGAGCTTGTCTGCCATATCCTTTTGTACTGTAGGGAACAGATGAGCATACCGATAGGTAATCTCGACGCTCTCATGCCCTACCCGATTTCCGATTGCCACAGCCGAGTAACCCATGTTAATCAGGAGGGAAACGTGGCTATGTCGTAAGTCGTGAATCCGAATGACCTTGACACCAGATTCCTTGCAGCCATACTCCATTCCTCTTTTCAGCGTGTGTTTGCTGAGAGGGAAAATTCGGCTATCAGGGCTAGCTCCATAGAGCTGTCTCAGATAATCCTTGATTTCTTCACATAGAAAGTCCGGCATCTGAATCACACGATTGCTTTTCTTTGTCTTTGGTGTGGTAATCACATCCTTGCCCTGTAGGCGCTGATAGGATTTATTGATCCGCAGCGTCTTTTTCTCAAAATCGAAATCCGAGGGTGTCAGAGCAAGAAGCTCTCCCTCGCGGATTCCACACCAGTATAAGATTTCAAAAGCGTAGTAGAGCATAGGTTTATCCATTATCACATCAATGAATTTCATGTACTCCTCCTTCGTCCAGAAAAGCATTTCCTTGGGATTTTCGTCCCCCATACTCCCGGCTTGGGCCGCTGGATTGATTTGGAGTCCGTAGTATTTGATTGCATGGTTGAACAAGCAACTGAGCTGGGTATGAATGTTTTCCAGATAATCCGCTGAGTACGGCTCTCCGTTGGACTTCTTCAATTGTCGGATTTCATTCTGCCAGTCGATCACATCCCGTGCTGAGATTTCTGCCAGTTTCCGATTCTTGAAATAAGGCAGAATTTTTGTCCGAATGATGTGTTCCTTACTGAGCCAGGTATTGAGCTTCAACTTGGGCTTCATATTCTTTTCGTACAGCTCTACAAAGCTCTCGAAAGTCATATCCACATCCGCCTGTTTCTTCATCAGGAACTCCCGTTCCCAATTTTGGGCTTCCTTTTTTGTGGAGAAGCCCCGCTTCAATTTCTGTTGGCGCTGGCCCTTCCAGTCCGTAAACCGGAACTGAACATACCAGCTACCATTCTTTTTGTCCCGAAAGACTGCCATAGATTACTTGTCTCCTTTCTGTTCTCTGGTTCCATAGAATTTTTCGTGGAAGAACTTACGATCAATCCGGCCCGCAATGGTGATGCAGCCAGCCTCTTTCAGTTCTTCGTTCATGCTACGAATGAGCTTGTAGGCATAGGGAATAGATACCCCAAGCTCCTCCGCAACTTCCTCAACGCGCATAAAGATTTCTCCTGCCATAGGCAAATTTTTCCTTTCTATTTTAGATTTGGTAGTGGATGTTTCCTCGGAAGCACAGACTACCCCCATGCTTCTTCGTAAGACTTTTGGGCCCCTCCAAACCGTCGGAAGTGACTCCGGCGCTCATTTCTCAATCTCCGATTGACTTACGAAACCTCTCACCCTATTGCCTGCGACGGTTGCCAACACGCCCGGACTGTAGCTGGTGGGGAGTATCCCCTCTCTGCTGTCATCGCCGAACCGGGAACCGCCCGGTTTTCTGAGGCTGGTGCATCTTTGGGATGGCACATCCCTCAAGTGGCTCGGACCGGAATCCATCGCAGAGAGTTCGTTATTTGGAGGGTTGTTCAATTGTCAAGGTACACTAACGTCGGACTTGGGGTTGGCTGCCCCCTCACCTCCGCGAATCCTAAACGTTTCTGCTTAAGGTAGTATTACTATACTACACATTTTTGTTTAAGTCAAGTGCTAGCAGCGAAAAACTTAATCAGTAATGTTTAAGTTTTTCTTGACTATTCTAAACATATCTGTTATACTTAAAATGCAATACAACACAGGAGATGGCTGTTATGGCAATTGGTGAACGAATCCACTTTTTTCGCACACTACGGGGCATGACCCAGAAATATCTCGGAATGGCTATCGGCTTTCCGGAGCGCTCCGCTGATGTACGTCTTGCCCAATACGAAAACGGAACTCGGTCTCCCAAAGCAGATATAACTGCTGCTTTGGCGAACGCCCTGGACGTATCCCCCAACGCGTTGAACGTGCCGGACATTGATTCTGAAATTGGTCTGATGCACACGCTCTTTGCCCTGGAGGACTGCTATGGTCTGGAAGTCTGCGAAAGCGAAGGGGAAGTACATCTAAGGGTCAATCCCGTAAAAGGCGGCAGTGACGGTATAGAACTTCAAGAAATGCTGGATGCCTGGAATACCGAAATGACGAAGCTGAAAAGCAAGGAAATCACCCAGGAAGAATATGACCGCTGGCGCTACCACTACCCCAAATACGACACCTCCGGGAAATTCAAAAAAATTGGTCCCTCACAGGAACTCAGTGATTACCTGGTTTCCAAATTCAAGGACATTCTGTAAGACAAACAAAAAATGCTCTGCTGAGTTCACTTCAAAAACTCAGCAGAGCATTTTGCTCGTTATAGGATTGGGATGCAACCTGCAAGCCAGTTGTCCCTTTTGAAAGGAGTGAACAATTGGTGCAGAAGAGCTGCTATCATTTTGCTATCAAATCAGATGTAGGATTTCCAAATGTTGTGATTTCTCTAGGCTATTTTTTCTTGGAGTATCACAAATTTTTCATTCCCACTCCACCGTCGCAGGCGGTTTGCTGGTGACGTCGTACACGACCCGGTTGATGTGCTTGACCTCATTGGTAATGCGGTTGGAGACGGTGGCCAGGATGTCGTAGGGGATGCGGGCCCAGTCGGCGGTCATGAAGTCGTCGGTGGTGACGGCGCGGATTGCCAGGAGGTGGTCGTAGGTGCGGTGGTCGCCCATGACGCCCACGGTGCTGACGCCGGGGAGGACGCAGAAGAACTGGGCCATCTGGCGCTCATAGCCATTCTTGGCCATCTCATCCCGGAGAACCCAGTCGGCCTCCTGGAGGATTTTCACCTTCTCTGCGGTGACCTCGCCGATGATGCGCACGCCCAGACCGGGACCGGGGAAAGGCTGCCGCCAGACCAGCTCGTGGGGGATGCCCAGCTGCTCACCTACCCGGCGGACCTCATCCTTGAAGAGGCTGCTCAGGGGCTCGATGATGTCCAGGAACTTCACATCGTCCGGCATTTTGACCTTGTTGTGGTGGGTTTTGATCTTATCGGCGTTGCCCTTGCCGGACTCGATGCAGTCGGGGTAGATGGTACCCTGGGCAAAGAAGGCATCCTCACCGCCCTGGCGGCGAACCTCGTCCCAGAAGACCTTATAGAACTCGGTGCCGATGATTTTCCGCTTCTGCTCCGGGTCTACCACGCCTTTCAGGCACTCCAGGAAATGCTCCTGGCAGTTGACCCGGACGAATTTCATATCAAAAAGGCTGGTAAAAGTCTTTTCTACAAAGTCGCCCTCATCCTTGCGCATGAGACCCTGGTCTACGAAAACGCAGGTCAGCTGGTCCCCCACGGCCCGGCTGATGAGGCCTGCGGCCACGGAGGAATCTACGCCGCCGGAGAGGCCGAGAATGACCTTCTTATCGCCGATGCGCTCCCGCAGGGCCTTGACGGTATCCTCAATGAAGGAATCCATCTGCCAGTCGCCGGTGCAGAGGCAGACATTGTACAGGAAGTTTTTGAGCATCTGATTGCCGAACTGGCTGTGGGTCACCTCGGGATGGAACTGGACAGCGTAGAGCTTCTGCGCCTCGTTCTCCATGGCAGCCACAGGGCAGTTATCGGTGGAGGCGGTGACCTCGAAGCCCTCCGGCAGCTGATCGACCCGGTCCGTATGGCTCATCCACACGATGCTGCTCTCGGGCACATCGGCAAAGAGCTTGGAAGTTTGCTTTTTCAGTTTCAGCTGAATCTTGCCGTATTCGGAAGTCTCAGCGGTGATGACCGTGCCGCCGGCCATCCAGGCAGTGAGCTGGCAGCCGTAGCAAATGCCGAGAACGGGAATGCCCAGCTTCAAAACCTCTGGGTCATAGTGGGGGGAGGACATATCATAGACGCTGTTGGGGCCGCCGGTGAAGATGATGCCCTTGTAGTCCCGGGCCTTGATCTCGGCGGGGGTAATGGCATCGTACTGCTCGATCTCCGCATAGACATGGAGATCCCGGACTCTGCGGGCGATCAGCTGGTTATACTGTCCGCCGAAGTCCAGCACAAGAATTTTTTCCAATCGGGATACCTCCGTTTACAAATTGATTTCCGCGGTCTCCCGCTTGACGTCGCCGATGAGCGGCTCGATTTCCTTCAGGAAGCGGTCCACCTGCTCCGGGCAGCGGCCCACATAGAGCTTGGGGTCCAGCAGGGCCTCGATCTCGGCAGGGGTCATGCCGAATTCCTTCCGGGCGGAGAGCAGCTCCAGCAGATTGCAGCTTTCGCCGTTCTTCATCCGGGCCGTGGCCTCCATAGAGCAGGAGCGGATGATCTCGTGGAGCTCCTGGCGATCACCGCCCCGCTTGACGGCCTCCATCATCAGATTCTCAGAGGTCATGAAGGGCAGATACTCCCGAACCGTGCGCTCCACGATCTTCTCATTCACGTGGAGGCCATCGGTGACGTTCTGAGCAAGCCTGAGCACGGCATCGGCGCACAGGAAACCCTCCGGCAGGGAAATGCGGCGGTTGGCGGAGGCGTCCAGGGTCCGCTCCAGCCACTGGGTGGAGGCGGTCATAGGGGCGTTCAGAGCATCCGCCATGAGATACCGGGACAGGGAGCAGATGCGCTCGCAGCGCATGGGGTTGCGCTTATAGGGCATGGCAGAGGAGCCGATCTGATTCTTTTCAAAGGGCTCTTCCACCTGCCGGTCGTGCTGCAGCAGGCGGATGTCGTTTGCCATGCGGTAGCAGCTCTGGGCAATGGAGGACAGGACGTTCAGGATCCGGCTGTCCAGCTTCCGGGGATAGGTCTGGCCGCAGACAGCGAAGCACTTGTCGAAGCCGAAGTCGGCAGAGATCATCTTGTTCATCTCGTCAATCTTGGCGGTGTCCCCGTCGAAGAGGTCCAGAAAGCTGGCCTCGGTGCCGGTGGTGCCCCGGCAGCCCAGGAAACGCATATTGTCGATGACGAAGTCCAACTCCTCCAGGTCAGAGGCCAGGTCCTGCATCCACAGCGTTGCCCGCTTGCCAACGGTGACCAGCTGGGCGGGCTGGTAGTGGGTGTAGCCCAGGGTGGGCATGGCCTTGTAGGCTTCAGCAAAGTCCCGCAGGTTGGCCAGGACCTTTTTCAGCTCCTCTTTCAGGTAGCGCAGGCCGTCCCGGTAGATGACGATATCGGCATTGTCCGTGACATAGCAGGAGGTCGCGCCCAGGTGGATGATGCCGGCGGCAGAGGGAGCCACCTGACCGTAGGCATACACATGGGCCATGACGTCATGGCGCACCAGCTTTTCCCGCTCGGCAGCTACGGCGTAGTCAATATCGGTGATGTGCGCTTCCAGCTCCTTCACCTGCTCCTCGGTGATGCCGAGGCCCAGCTTGTGCTCGGCCTTGGCAAGGCTCACCCAGAGCTTGCGCCAGGTCTGATAGCGCACGTCCTGGGAGAACAGGTGCAGCATATACTCGGAGGCATAACGGGAGGACAGAGGGGATTCGTAGCGGTCTGTCATATTGGCCTCCTTTTAGCGGTAGATGATGCTGTCACGCTCGGGGCCTACGGAGACGTAGCCGATGTG
>ULUO01069935.1_pt1 | contig 23581 bp, 13 predicted proteins | sample 1958611 | NCBI WGS metagenome assembly ULUO01 (sample SAMEA4835762, study PRJEB28245) | human gut metagenome | biome: gut microbiome; material: fecal sample | place: Denmark | collected 2008
GTGGTTGATGTCCTCCACCACCCGATTGATGGCGCTGGTCAGCTCGCCCTTTTCATATAAATCTCGCAGATGGCGGAAGTGCCCCTCGTACTGATAGCAGCGCAGGGAGTGCTGGATGTTGCGGGCGATGGCGGTGTCCACATATTCGTCGGTGCTTTCCTTGCTGGCAAAGGTGGAGGTCTCGTTGTAGTGGACGCCGCCGAGACTCATGGTGCCGCCGTAGCGGATATACTCGTCGATGCCGTGGATGCCGAGGACAGATTCAAACTCGCGGTAAGGGATGAATGTGGTGTGCAGCAGGATGCAGCGGTCATAAAGCTGCTCGTCCTCGGTAAAGAGAAAGCCCAGCGAGTCCGTGCCGGAGAGCACGATTTTCATGCCACATGCCGCAAACACGTCAGAAAACAGCGCCGCGCCCTCGATGAAATCCTCCATCAGCGTCACCTCGTCGAGGAACACATAGCGAAAGCCCTGCGCTTCCAACACTTTGAGGTCGCGGTTCACGTCTGCCAGCGTGTCTTTTGCGGTGATCTGAATGAATGCCGCCTTCGCCAGTTCTGCGTCGCTCATCTCCGCGAAAATCTGGCGGATCATCGTGGTTTTTCCTGTCCGGCGCAGGCCGTAGAGGATGAACACCTTGTCCTGCGGCTCACCGTAGACAAAGTCGTGCAGCTGCTGGAAGCACTCGCGCCTGCGATAGCCGCGAACAGACGCCGCAAAGGAACGCAGCGCCTCGCCGGTGCGGACATTGGTGGTAAACGCGGAAAGATTCGTAGATTTCGCCTTGGGCAGCTGCCTTTTCAGCGCTTTCAGCTCCTGCTCCAGTTCCTTCCGCCGCTCGATCTGCGCACGGAAGTTTTCCAATTCATCAGCAGGAATATACTTCTCCCGCCGCTTTTTGTTCTCCGTCCAACGGTGGTAGAAATAGTCCTTGCCGTTGACGGTTTTCTTCGTGACAGAGCCAGCGGGCAGAGCAGAAATCTGCTGTTCCAGCTCTGCCGCGCGGGTTTGCATTTCGGATAAGTCCATAGCGCACCTCCTGCGAGATACTATTCTATGCAGAATTATACCCCATTATACCCGTGAAATCAAGGACATAATAGGGTATAATCATTTTTCTTTGGCCGCTTAGCCACTAGTATTTTAACGATACAATATTGCTTAGCTACTTAGTAATATTTTCAAGCATCAGCCTACAATTTTTACAAGTGCCGCAACGATTTCCTCAGCTTCTTCCTTGGTATTATACTTTCCAAGAGAAATACAAATGGTACCTTTGGCGTAACCATCATCAAGCCTATATCAGTGAAAACGAACGACAACAGGCATGCTCAACCGTGTGCCCCTCAACGGGAAGAAGCGCAAGCACACCCACGTTTTTATTGACGAGTTCCATGTGGTATTTGCGAATGAGTTCCCTGCGCAGTTCGTCAACTCTGCACGACGGCAGTTCCGTAAGCGCAACGCACAACTCTGACGATAGCTACCGCGTAAATCAGTATCCAGCGGGGCATTATGAAATTCTCGGATATGGGGTACTGAATCCGTAAAATGAAGCCTTATTTTATCCAGTGCCGAGCTCAGAGATGGGCTTGGTGCTGGATTTTTTTCGCATGCAAATGTCGAGCAAAAACGACAACTTATGAAAAATATCGAGAAAATAACCCTATATCATTGAATTATTCGAAGCGTTGCGATAAAATATTTATTAATAACCTGTAAAAATAGGCGTATTGCGCCCTGATTGGGATAAATGAGAAAGGACGATCGGCTATGCGCGTGAGCTATGACAGACTTTGGAAACTGATGAAGAACAATAAAATGACAAAACGCGATCTTGCTCAAGCTGCCGGATTCAGTCAATACATGATGGGGCAATTTACCAAAGCCGAATATGTGTCCTTAAAAGAAATCGCAACCCTGTGTGGTATCTTCCATTGCAATATTGAAGACATTGTTGAGATAATTGAGGATTAAAACATATGGCAATACGAATAGAATGGGATGAATTTGAGATTGCCCTTCTTATAGAAGCGTGTGAAGAGGTCCTTCGTAAGGGAAAACCCAAATCGGAAGTAGTCAAGACCGTTTCTTCCAATTTACGCAAGCGTGCTATAAGTAAAAATATAGCAATAGACGATGTTTTTCGCAACGAAAATGGCATTGCGCTTCAAATGCAAAAGATGGCTTATTTGCTTACCCATGGTGAAAAAGGCATGCCTGGCGCAAGTAAATTGTATGCTGAGGTTGCTGAACTTCGAGAGGAAAACCCTAAAAAGTTTGAGGAGATACTCAAGAGAGCAAAAGAGGAGATTGAAATGACAGACTTGTCACAACAGAATATCGATAAAAAAGCTCTCTTTGCCCAGTGGTTAAACGAGCATCCGATTAAGAAATATACTCCATCCGCAATCATAGATGCATTAGACGTGGCCTCTCGTTATTGCGTTTCGAAAAAAGTTTGCAAGGATGGCTTTTGGAGTATGCAAAACAAGGCGGAATTCAATGCGGTTGCATCTAAATTGTTTTCTTTTAGACTTTTTAGACTGAAGTATAGGTCTGCGGCAGCCAAAATAGATAAGGCCATTCCGCTTTATAAAGCATTTTTAGATTCATACGTAGCGTCGCGGGAAGAAAACACAGCTGAGTTTGAAGGCGAAGCATTGAATGAACCGGATAGCATGTTATCAACTGCCGCTGCAAATTCTGATGATATAATTCGTCTTGATTTTTCTGATATTGGAAGCTTGGTCTTTTCCAGGCCAGTCTGTTTGAACTATAAAGATCATACCTTTACCGATTTTAATAGCTGGGCGAGTCTTTACGCAAAAGTTGCATTCTTGTTGAAACAGGACTATCCACAGATTATAGTGGATGGAGGATCTCTTTCAGAAGGGGCTGCACCGGAGTTTTCAATGAATTCGAAAGCATTGAGAAAGCCTAAGGCAATAACTGATGGCCTGTTTATTGAGACGAACCATTCGGCAACAGAAATCGCTTCAAGGATTGCTACGCTCCTGCGTTTGTGTGGCGTTGACCTTAACGAAGTGTCTATTACCTATACGCTCAAAAAAGAAGCCGAGCAAAAGAGAACGTCTCAAGCCAGGAGTGAGAATGAAAAGCTTTATGAAAAGCTCTATTCAATTTCACGCATTTATGATGATCCTGCCGGACTTTCTCTCAACAGAATTGCTGATTTATTAGGCCAAAATGTTGACCGCGAACTTGTTCAGAGCATACTGGACCATGCACCGTGGGCTCATAGAATTGAAAATGGGATATACTCATTTGCTTCTGCCGATACTATAAGCGCGAGGAATGAGAAAAAAGCAGGAAAAGATGACACTATTTCTGATTCCGCATTTTATGATTATCTTGACAAAACTTTGTGTATGGCGGAGCCGACATGCCGAAGTTATGTTTCTGCTATTCGTTCAGCTGAAAAATATGCAAAGGATTACGGATTCACTTCATATCGCATATATGATGTGACAACAAGCGATGCGGTTGCTCTTTTAAACGCCTTGATGAGAGATGATGGCTTTGCCGCATATAACATCCGGCAGCACAATCGCTTCAGAGCTGCTTTCACGAAGTTTGCTGAAATGGCGGGTCAGAGTATTGTAGTCAAAAAGGCAGGTGCTCAGCTGCAAAACAAACCGCAGGAACAGCCAATTGCCCCTTTTGACAAAGAGAAATACATTGAAATACTAATGTGTCGATATCGCAATGGTATTACCTTTGACTCAATTGATTTTGATAACTTCCGCGAAACATATGAAGACCTTTATGACAGCAGCATTGGCGCAGATGATGACACGCTTGAAAAACAACTTCGGCTCTGCGGTGTGTTCTATAATAATCGCCTGTTTCCTGCAGAAGGAATAATGGATGACGAAACAAAGGAAAAGCTGTTTACCTATATTGAGAACAGTTTTTCATCCGGCAAAAAGGTTCTGTATTATAAAGCTGTTTTTGAAGACTTGGCAGATGCCTTTGCAAACTGCTATTCTCTTGCGGATGAGCATATGCTTCGTGTGTTTATCGAGTTCACTGCGGATCCTGATAAATTTTATTTCTTCAAAGACTATATGTCAGTCGAGGCGAATGTAAAAATCGATGACACTGCCGAGGTTGAAGACTTTCTCTTGTCTGCTGGCAAGCCGATGAAAGTTGAGGATGTTTGCACGGCTCTTACGCACATTCCGAAGGAGAGAGTAGACAGTATTATCAAATTTGACAGTCGCTTCCGCAGAAATGCCAAAGGTGAATACTTCCATGCGGACATTTTTGAAATCTCAGAGCCGGAGCTTGAGAAGATCGCTGCAATTATTGATGGCTCTATCGCCGAAAATGGATACGCAATCTGGACAGATATATGGAATATAATTCAGGAAACAATGCCCGTTTTCCTTGAAAACAACTTGTATCTTTCCGCTCTCGGTGTGCGGAATGCTATTTCTGCGCACTATTTGGGCAAATTTAATTTCAACGGTGCAGTAATTAGCAGACCAGAAGACCGCTATGAAATGCGAGACATCTATCAGCTCTATGCGAAACATCATCCGACTTTTACGGCTGATGACATTTATAATCTGTCCAAAGAGCTTGACACAGTAATCTACTTTGAAGCTCTTTCCGAGGTGTCGGTACGAGTAAGTCATGATCTGTTTATCTCGAAGGAGATGATATCCTTTGATACAGATGCAGTTGACAGAGCCATCAACAGTTTCCTTTCAAAAGACTACATTCGCATTCGCGAGATAGATTCATTCCTCATTTTTCCGAATGTGGGTTATGAGTGGAACGAATACCTGCTCGAAAGCTTTCTGCTTTCCTATAGCAAAAAATTCGCTCTTGTTAACAATGGACTGTCATTGAACAATGTGGCCGGCTTCGTCGTGAAGAAAAGTGGACAGATAAATGATTTTATTGATGCATGTGCGGCCTTCCTTGCCGATGGGCGCATTGAATTGAAAAAGGTAGATGCTTTGAACTATTTGGCGGATATGAATGTAATATCCCGTCGCAGTTACAAAGACATCGATCTGGCCCTGCGTCGGGCAGCACAAATACGCAGAAGGAAGGAATAACATACATGTACTCTTACGAATGGGACAGCTCAACAGGCGGATATGTTTTGACGCCGACCCCGCTCGCCTTCTCTAAAGAGCCACGTCCCGTGTACTATAAAGAACTTGATATACTTGGCTTCGACAAGCATTGGAAATATGACAAAAACGACTGTTTCCCTTATATGTGGGCGGAAGCAAATAACTACTTTTATCGCGGTAGACTGGTCGCAAAGGTGAAAGGTGGTTCTTGCTATACTGCGCCCGAGATTGTGCTGATTGAAGATCCAGAGCCGAACGGCTTTCCTCTCCGGTTTGTCGATATCCCTGCGATGATTGAGAAGAACAGGAATATTATCGAACAGCTGGCGCAGGACACAATTAAGAAAATATACAACACTTTTGTTGAGTACCAGAAAAAGGTGGATGTGTTTTATGTTGCTTTTTCTGGCGGCAAAGACAGTGTTGTTACATTGGATTTGGTTCAGCGTGCTCTTCCGCATAACAGTTTTAAGGTTTTGTTCGGTGACACAGGGATGGAATTTCCGGATACATATGATGTTGTTGATAGTATTCGAGATCTTTGTAGCGAAGAAAAAATTGATTTTCTGATTTCAAAATCAGAAATTTCTCCAATTGACAGCTGGCACATTTTCGGTCCCCCTGCTCAAACAATGCGATGGTGTTGCAGCGTTCATAAAACAGCCCCACAAATTATCAAATTAAGGGATTATACGAATAATCCGCACTTTCGAGGTATGGCATTCACGGGCATAAGGGGCGATGAAAGCGCTTCAAGAAGTGAATATGATGATGTTAGTTTAGGTGAGAAGGTACGTGGGCAATACAGCTGTCACCCTATCTTGGAATGGAATTCAGCAGAGTTATTCGATTATATTTATTCGAGAAATCTGGTGATTAACAAGGCATATAAAAAGGGAAACAGTAGGGCTGGTTGTCTCGTATGCCCTATGGCAACTTATAAAAACATGTTTTTCAAGGAGGTTTGCTATAGCAATCCATCTGAAAGAGCATACACGACAACTGATTTTAACGAGATAATTCTTGAAACATCCTCTAAAAACTTAGCTACCGAAAAGCAGGTACGCGAATTTATGGAGATTGCAGGATGGAAAGCACGTAGAAGCGGGCGAGAACTTTCAATTGCAAGGAGCTTATGCTCTGATAGCTTTGAAAAGGGTATCTTCAGAATCAAAGCAACCCAGAAAGCAACTTCATGGAGGGAGTGGATAAAAACCTTGGGTCAAGTTATTTATCATTCCAACAGCGAAGTTGAAATTGTTTTCAACGGAAAAAAATATGTAGGGGAAATCGATGATAAAGAGGCTGAAGTTGAGTTTATATTCAACATAGGAACAAATACAAAAACCGACATAGATTTCATGTCTGCATTCAAAATAGTCATGAGAAAAACGGCCTATTGTATCTTATGCAAAGTCTGCGAGTCAAACTGCCCTCATGGGTATATAACAATGAAAAGCGGCAAGGTAAAAATCGATGACCGATGCGTAAAGTGCAGAAAATGTCACGATATTTTTTACGGTTGTTTACTCGCTAATTCGATGAGATTGCCTAAAGGAGAAAGTAAGATGGGTAGCATTAACAGATATGGGAATATGGGTGTGGAGTTTGACTGGCTTACGCAATACTTTAACGCAGTCAAGAGTGGATTTGATTTTTGGACATCGAGTCATTCCCTTGGAACGAATAAAGTTAAATATCTCAAAAGTTTCCTTCAGGATAGTGGAGTAGCGACGAAGAAAAGAAACGAAAAAGAGCCATTCCTCACACGTTTCGGGGAAATTATTGCTGATATAGGAATTGATGAGCCACTTGCATGGGGACTTATTGCGTGTAATTGGTCATATTCCAGCCAATTCGGATGGTGGGTAAGAAATATCGAATTCAACAATTCGTATTCACCGGAAGCAATTTTTGCTATGTTAGATGATACTATAAGCGAAACGGTGAGAGAACATGTGGTTTCTGCATTTAAGAACATTTTTATTTCAATCAAGCCGCTAGCAAATGAGATAGGTCTCGGCATTTGTGATTATGAAGAAAAAAGCACTGGCCGAAAGCTAAACTCAATTATCAGGTTTCCGTGGGCAAATCCCGATGAGCGAGTTATTTTGTATTCCCTCTACCTGTTTTCTGAAAAGTGCGGCAACTATAAACAATTTACCCTGACGAGATTGCTTGACACATCCATCGAAAGCGATGGAATCAGCCCTACGCAGATTTTCGGATTGAACCGCGACACCATGGAAAAGATTCTAAACGGATTGACCTTCAACTACCCCGATTTAATTGAAGCACGATTTACCTTGGGCCTCGATAATATCACCTTAAAGAGCGATAAGAGCGCCGAGGAAATACTGAACGAGCTGTTCTGAGGAGGAGACGGAGATGAGTTATAGAGAGTATTTCAATATTGATCCCGAATATTTTCCCCAGGTTGATAAAAAGCTTATAGAAGAGAAACCGGATCTTTGGAAGAAGTTCTGGCCGCACCCCACTTTCGTTCAACTGCTCAAGGCCATGGTGGATGTTTTGGAACGGAAGCAGAAGCTGTCTATGTGGGTGGACGGTGCTTACGGTACCGGTAAATCTCATGCGGTATTCACTCTGAAGAAGCTCATCGAAGCTTCCGATGAAGAGACGACCGCCTATTTTGAGAAATATGGACTGGATAATTTCCTCTGCAAGAAGCTCTTGAACCAGAAAAATGAGGAAAAAATACTTGTCTGCCACCGCTATGGGTCTTCTGATATTCAAAGCGATACGGACTTAATAGTTGCTATGCAAGAAGGCATTGAGAAAGCCTTGGCGGAAGCGGGAATCGAAAATACAGCAAATACATCTCTGAAGAATTCACTGATTCGTTTCTTCGAAAACGAGGAGAACAGGCAGAGCTTTGATATCTATGCCAAAGGAACATACAAAACGGCGCTCGGAGGAGATACTTCAGATAGTGTCCTAAAAAAGCTGAGAGAGTACGATGAAGAAGCTCTTAGAAGCCTTATCAATAAGATTTTCAAGGTTCCGGCAGTTCGAAACGGATTCTCCATGAATACCGGCGAACTTTGCGATTGGATTCGTGAGGTTATTGAGAAGAACAATCTCAAAGAGCTTGTATTTATTTGGGATGAGTTCTCCGAATACTTTGAAAACAATATGCACCATCTGACCGGCTTCCAGCAGATTGCAGAGCTGGCAGCAAGTGCACCGTTCTGCCTGCTGATCGTCACGCATAAGGCAGAGGGCTACTTCTCCGACGGAGACCCGGATAAGAGAAAAATTCTTGACCGTTTTGTTTCTCCAATTCATATCTCACTGCCCGAAAACATTGCCTTTGAGCTCATGAATCAGGCAATGAAGAAAACAGAGGATGAAGATAAGGCGGCAAAGTGGGAAAAGAACAGGGCGAGCCTTGACAGACGTTCTCAAACCAGCCGCGCGGCCGTCAGGAAAGCAATTAATCTTACCGATGAGGATCTGACTAATGTTCTCCCGATTCATCCGTATGCGGCTCTTTTACTCCAGCATATTTCGATCTACTACACATCTACAGCGAGAAGCATGTTCAACTTCATTAAGAACGATGAAGGTGAACAGGTTCATGCCTTTCAGTGGTTTATCGACAACTATGATTTCAAATCTCGCAATCCTTTCCTCACCGCGGATATGCTCTGGAACTTCTTTTATGAGACCGGCAGCCAGAAGCTTGCTGACGGAATCAAAGAGGTTCTCAGTTGCTACACCCCTAAGCTTGACAAGGAACTGCTTGAAGATGAAAAGAGCGTCTTGAAGGTAATCCTGCTTCTGCAGGCAGTCTCTGAGCGAATGACCGGCAATCGGGATATTTTCCTGCCAAACAACAGAAATCTTGAACTAGCTTTTGAGGGAACAGACCTTCAGTTTACTGCGCCCAAAATCGCAATGAAGATGCTAAACGACCATGTTATCACAAGGACACCGTTGACCGGCGATGTATTCTCTTATTGCTGCAAAAACAATGGGCCGAATGTCGACTCTACGCCGTTTATCGCTCAAGCCAAGCAAAAATCTACTAAGGACATGACCTTTATGGCCGGCAGTAATCTGCGCAGTACGATTGAATTTACTGGTGCGTTAAGGCTTCGTTACTCACTTGCTTATGCCACACTTTCTGACTTCGACAGCGAAATCAAAAAGGCAAATAATCCAAGCGCAGTTGGAAATAAGCTTTATGTTGTAGCAACTATAGGCAGAGACTCTTCCGAAAGTGGCGCACTGAAAAAGAAAATTGAAAACTTCTTTGAGAGCAATCGCGAAACAAATGCTGTGGTAGTGGACAGTTCTTCCGTGCTCCTTGGTGAGAGCGAATATACAGAATTTGTCGAAAACTATGCAATGGCACTTGCAATTGCAAATAGTGATATAGATCAGCGCAAGACATACGAAGGATATGCCATAGAGGTTCTTTCCAATTGGGCAAAGCGCATTAAGAACGGTGCCTTCTATGTCTACTCTCGCTATGCTCCGAATGGAGAACGTGTTGCGAATATAGCGGATCTGTTTGAAAAACTGATGGATATCGACAAGTTCCATTATCCGCAGTGTTTGGAGGGCACTTTTACAAGTGTCCTAAACACCATGTATGATGCCAATTCTCTCGGTGCTGGAGCAACTTGCGGAATTACAGAGGAAACCAAAGGCACTTTCCGATCCGGCAATGAGGCCACAAAACTTGAAAATGCATTGAAAGGCGCTTGGAAAGTCCCGGAATACTGGAAAACCTCACACATTTATATTGCAAATCTGAAGAGAGCCGTTACCGAGATAATTGATGAGGCGTTCGACAAGAGTGATAGAATTTCTATTGCTCAGATTTATGATGTCCTGAAAGCGGAGCCGTATGGGTTTATGCCATGTAACCTTACTGCGTTTATTCTTGGTTTCATCTTGAAAGAGTATGCTAACGGCATTTATTCCTACAGTGATAATTTGACAACTGTACCGCTGGATACAGACAAGCTTGCATCAATGATTTCCGAAATCATTAAGCAGGAGAACACACCGGATAAACGCTATAAGGACAAATACATTGTTACGCTTACGGAAGCAGAACGCGCTTTCAACAAGGCAACTTGTACAGCTTTCGATATCCCTGAAATGTTCTGCGTGTCGATTACGGAAACCAGATCGAGAATTCGCGAGCAGATGAAGAGTTTCTCCTTTCCGATTTGGGTAGTCAAGTATGTTCTTGACGGCAATAACTTTAAAACGAGCAAAGATGTGGTTTCACGACTTATCGACAACTATTGCGGCATTGCTAATAACAAGAACATGGACGGAGAGAAATCGGACAACGATATTGCTCTCACCATCGGCCAGATTTGCATTGATAATTCTGGTGCAGCAGAGGACTTGAAATCTGTTTTGACAAAAGATAATTGCCGGAGCGGAATGATGGAGTATCTGAAGCTGTACGACGGAGGAAAGCTTCCTTCCCTTGCGGGTAAAATCGGTGACGGGGGGCAGTATATTAATCAGCTCCAGTACAAATTCAGTTCTGATGCAGCAAATTGGGTGTGGAACACGGATACTGTTAATGCAAAGATTGATGAACTGATTTGTGAATATGAGATTGTTGAAATCAGCAATCGTATTCTTACAAAGAACACAACCTTCGCAGACACCATCCGTGCATGGGTAGACAAGCTCAGTCAGATTTGCATCGCTTATTCTGTAATTAAAAATGAGCTTGGCGATGCAAGGCCATTTTATGAACTGCTATGCTCTCTGTATAAGCAAAGAAATCTTCTTGATTCACAGAAGAAGCCATTTCTTGCATTGCTTCAAGAGAATGCCAATACATTCAAGCAGTTCATGGCAGCGCAAAGCTCGCTCTTTATGAAAGCATGCAGTTATTATCTGGATGACTTGTCAGAAGAAGATGCTAAGGCAATTCTTGATGACGATACATACGGATTTGGCAGCTCTTATCTGTTGGAACCTGATAAATATACAAGCAAGGTGCAGAAGGCTGTCACCGCATATAAAAATGCGCAAAAATATACGCAGTTGAAGAAGCATTGGCTTGATTTGACTGGTACGGACTCTCCGTATGCATGGTCAAACAAATATGGTATGCCGATTCTGGCTATGGTCCCAGATGCTGAAATGTCCATAGCGCGTAAGGTGTTTGGCTTTATTAACTCTAAAACAAAAGATGAAGAATCAATCGCAGCAGCCGAGGATTATCTTAGCAAAATAACCTATGCGGATAAACTCAGCAGCAAATCCGAACGAGATAAGGCATTCCGTGACGTCTTCCTTGGAGATTATACAATTCTCTTCGACGATGTTGATGAAGTGATTGACTATCTGAAAAGCCATGTTACGGAATCTCCCTATCACTGGATGGGCAGTAAAGAAGTTTCGGTGAAAATCAAGGAAATGGCAAATGCGAACTATGTGAAATCCGGTTACAGCGAAGCAAAGCAGGTCATCGACAATATGCCCGTTGATCAGCTTAAGGACTACCTCAAGAAATTGATTGAAGACAACATTGCTGTCGGCGTGGAGATAATCAAAGGGCAAAAATAATTTGGAGGTCGTTTTATGAACTTAAACGATGCAAAAAAGCGAATACAGGCTTATCTTTGTTCGAACAAAACCTGGCCTCTTCTTGTGGATGTCCAAACCAAATCAGACAAGTCAGAGATAATCGACTACTTTAAGGTCGGGGAAAACACTTTCCCTGATATTGAGAGCTTTTGTAACGATGACGGCGATCTGAAGGTTGACGAACTCTATGCGGCTGTCTCAGCAAATGTCGGCAATACCTTTATTACAAATGTTACTGGTTTCCTAAAGCTTCATGGCGAGTTAGCAACAAAAAGAGCATTGAAAACATTAGCTACCAGTGGTATATCCGGCCATGTAGTTGTGCTTACATATCAGTGCAAAAACTACCTGAAGTTTTCGGATCCAAGAATTGTAGAAAGCGGTAGGGTGGTTATTGTTGACGGCGCGTCAGATACTACGCCGGGTATCTGTCTTGTTAATTCTTCCATTTCAGCTGCGTTTGCCGGGTGCTATTCGGGCCTACAGAAAATTGGGGCGATCGTTGAAAACTGCCCACAAAACACTGCATACATTTCGACGATGGCGCTTAAGGACAGTTTCCCTGAGTCTATTTATCATATCTCTCAGTTGAACAACGGATATGACATTTTGGTGAGAAATGATTCAAGAACAAAAAGTGTTCCTAACAGCTTTGGCACGCCAGAGCAGTGGAATTATGCGCTTCAAAAAATGGGGCAAAACGGGAACTGGAGTCAGCTTATAGAGGGGGAGTTTGGCTCTGAGCTTAATCTCTGCCATGCAATAGCATCATACCAGAAGTATGACGACAATAAAAAATGGCTGTATTTTATCGCATTGTCTATAAGCGGAGCAAAAGAGAACGAATATCTGCAAATGGTGATAGATTCTGTCTCGACAGAGAAAGAGCTGATTAAAACCATTTTTCGCTTGATTTTGACGATTGATAAATCGAACGCTAAATTTGACCCGTTATATAGACAGCGTAAGGATCTTCTAGGAGAACTTAAGGATTGCTTGTCAGAGATTGCAGAATATTGCAAAGTCCTTGCAACCAAGGGCGAAAATGCGATTTATTATCTTACTGACTTAACGATTCTTGAGAAAGAAAGGGTAATTGCGTGGCTTAATGTCTATGGTCAAAAGTATGATACTCTGAAACTAATTTCTGTTTTAAAAAAAGTATTTCCGGATCTGGCGAGCTATTTGACAAAATTCCGCTTTAAAAATAAGTTACTTGACGATTATTTTGACGCATACAAGTATCAAAAAGTAGTTAATCATATTCTCCCGTCCTTTGAGACGGTTGTTGATGAACAAGCCACAAAAATGGATTTTGTCACAGCATTAAAGCCCAGAGCAGCTATCGTTGAAAAACTTGATGTTACAAATTCAAGAGCATTTTTCCTTGATGCACTTGGTGTTGAATATCTTGGCTTTATCCAAGAAAAGTGTAGCGAGTATGGCTTATCTGTAGATGTGTCCTGTGGGCGATGTGAATTGCCTTCAATTACCTCGCAAAACAAAGAATTTGTGGCTACACTTCAAAGCAAAGGGTGTGTTATAGCGGACATTAAGGATCTTGACGATATCAAACATCATGGCGAAGATAGTTTTGACTATGAAAAAGAGAAAAACCCGATTTACCTTATTCGTGAGCTTGAAATTATTGATGAGCTTTTGAAAAAAATCCAAGCAAGCATTTTTAATGGCTCATATGAAAAGGCTATCATCATATCTGACCATGGTGCAAGTAGATTGGCCGTTTTACATGAAACAGAAAATATCTGGAGCATGGCCACATCTGGGGAACACTCTGGAAGATGCTGCCCAGTAAATGAATTGAATAGTAAACCAAATGCTGCAATCGAAGAAAACGGATTTTGGGTTTTGGCTAACTACGATCGATTCAAAGGTGGACGAAAGGCAAATGTTGAAGTACATGGAGGAGCATCTTTGGAAGAGGTCGCTGTTCCAATTATAGAAATTACACGGAAGCAAACTAATATCGAGGCATTTATTCTTGATTCGTCAAGGGTGATTACACTTGCCGCCAAAGAACATGCAGCGCTTCGGATATATGTTGGTGTAAAGAGCAATAGCATTGGTATTATGCTGAACGGGCAATATTATGATGCTTTAGCTACATCAGAACCATATATTTATAGCGTCGATCTGGCTGACTATACAAGAAAAGGAACTTATACGTTTGAAATTCTCAATGGAAATAACATTCTTGCTTCCGGTCAAAAGTTTGAAATCAAGAAAATGGGAATGTCGGAAAACGCAGGCCTATTCGATTTTTAACTAAGGAGGAATAAAAAGTGACAAAACTGCGTGACTATTTTGATGAAATGGTCGTATATAAGGATCTCAGGAATAACAGCTTTTTCTCTTCTTTAGGGCTTCCTGCTTTCTTGAGAGATTACCTTTTGAAGACTTTTAGCGATGAATATGGAAACTTTGACATGCAGCAGGTATCTGCGTTTGTTAAAAAGTATATTCCCAAAAAAGAGGACTGGATGAGCATTAAGAACAGAATCGTCTATGAAAATCAGCAGGTTCAGCTCCTTACAAGAATCTCTATAGATATTAATATCAAAACTGGCGAAATTTCATTTGCAATTCCGGATTTTGGCGTATCTGAAAAGGAGACGATGATTGAGCCTTCTATTTGGGAAACCTATAAAGACGAGCTCGTCAAAAATGGTGAAACATGGGGCATTATTAAACTCGGCTATCGTCCACCAGACGATACGGTTAAGCCTAGGCTCTCAGGTAAAATCAAACTCGTCGGTTTTAAGAACTTCTGCCCATATACCGTTGACCTTGATTATTATAAGGAAATGCGGTCCCATTTTACGATTGACGAATGGATTGATGTTCTTCTTGGAGCCATCGATTATAATGCAGATGGATATGAGTCCGATCTGCAAAAACTGTCAATGTTAACCAGGCTCTTACCTTTTGTTGAAAAAAGAGTTAATCTAATTGAATTGGCCCCCAAAGGAACAGGAAAAAGCTATGTATTTGGTCATGTAAGCAAATATGGGCTTTTAGTTGACGGCGGAAAAATAACCAGAACTAAGATGTTCTATGATGCTAACCGCAGAAAACCTGGATATATTTGTGGTCCAGACTTTCTTGCAATAGATGAAGTGAAGCTTGTTAACTTTGGTGACGAGAATGAAATGCGCTCTATACTGCAGGGATATTTGGAATACGGAACATTTAATGCAAACGGATATAATGGAGAGTCTGATGCGGGGGTCGTTTTCCTTGGCAACATAAAAGAGGAAAAGATGAATGAATATGAATACATGCTTGGTGAACTTCCAACATTGTTTCAAGAGACCGCATTGCTTGATCGCATTCATGGATTTGTGAAGGGCTGGGATATCCCAAGAATGAACGATAGTTTGAAGGTTACAGGATGGGCATTGAACTCCGAGTATTTTTGTTCCATTCTACATGAGCTGAGAAACGATATGAGCTATAGCGCTATTGTCGAGAAGCTTGTAAAAGGACCAGATGATGCCGACACTCGAGACGCAAAAGCAATCAAGAAAATCGCAACTGCTTACCTTAAACTTCTTTTCCCAAATGTTCAGTCGGAAATGGATGTTGATAAGACAGAGTTTAGAGACTATTGCCTTATTCCTGCAATGAAGATGCGGCGCATTATAAAACTGCAGCAAGGATTCATAGATACAGAATACAAGGGTAAGGATGTTCCGTTCTTTACGGTGGATGACTAAAATGGGAAAAGAATGTATTGCGTGTGGTAAAAAGCCATTGGATAAAGACACCATAGGAATAAACAAAAAGATGTTGGGCAAAGACATAACAAATTTCTACTGTATGGATTGCCTTGCAGATTATTTGGGTTGCACAGTGGACGAACTATTGGAAAAAATTGAAGAGTTTAAAGAAGAAGGCTGCACCCTCTTCAAGTAAGGAAATACCTATGAAGCAATTTATCTATGCCGATAATGCGGCCACAACAAAACTGAATAAAGAAGCTTTCAACGCGATGATCCCGTGGCTGACCGATGAGTATGGTAATGCTTCACAGCCATATGCCTTTGCGCGAAAACCTAAAAAAGCACTTGCTGAATCACGAAAAATAATTGCTAAGTGCATCAACGCTCTCCCTGAGGAGATTTACTTCACCTCTGGTGGAACGGAAAGTGACAATTGGGCTATAAAAGGATCTGCATCTTCGGACCCAGATAAGCGTACAACTATTACTTCGGCAATAGAACATCATGCTATCTTAAATGCTTGCGCATCAATAGAACGGCATGGTTATCCAGTAACTTACTTATCTCCTGATTCGGAAGGAACGGTGGATCCGGAACAGCTAAGCGCCGTAATTACCGATAGAACAAGGCTTGTTTCTATCATGTTCTCAAACAATGAGATAGGAACGATCGAGCCGATTGCAGAATTGGCTCGAATCGCCCATTCCCATGGTGCAATTTTTCATACTGATGCAGTTCAGGCAATTGCACATACTCCCATAGATGTGAAGGCGATGGGTATTGATATGCTCTCAGCATCAGCGCACAAATTTAATAGTCCTAAAGGCGTTGGATTTCTTTATATCCGAAAAGGCCTTGAATTGAGGCCTCTTAACGATGGCGGTGCTCAAGAATTCGGAATGCGTGCCGGAACTGAAAATGTTGCTTCTATCGTGGGTATGGCGAAAGCTCTTGAAATCAATTACTCTACTTTGGAAGAAAACGCCAAGCATATACTAAAACTTGAAAGTACTCTGCTTGAGCGCTTAGAAGAATCAGGGATCGATTTTATGAGAAACGGTGCCCGGAATCACATTCCTGGGAATATCAGCGTGTCATTCAAAGATGCAGACGGAGAAGCAATTCTTCATCGTTTGGATTTGATGGGAATATGTGTATCAACTGGTTCTGCATGCGATAGCGTAAATACACAAATATCTCATGTGCTTCGAGCAATTAATCTTCCTGACGAATATGCAAAAGGAACAATTCGAATTTCTCTTAGCAAAGACAATACTTTGGACGAGGCTTGTTTCATAGCTGATTCAATTATTCGTATTCTTTGGCATTAATGGGGCGTAGTATTATGACACGTAAAGAAATGCTTGCTATATTGGGAAAACTTAAATTTGCTTTGATATGGCCCGATAATTGGGAAGATGTTGGCTTTACTGAACATGAAATTTGGGTTAATAGCATTGGGTACGGATACATTATGTGTGATGAACCTACACAGTGCTGGAAAGGCCCAGGGCTTGGAAAAGAAAAATGGTCAGAAGTTAAAGAGAAGATAGATAGTAAATCTTTGACTTACAACGATATTGATGGTACCTCTCTCGTGGAGATGCTTAATGCTATTTATTCCGGATATAATGGTTTTGAAAATAGCACTCAATTATGCGAAGATTTGTCGGATCTTGCCATGACCAATTATCCAGAGCGGTACTTTTATGCACTGGCAATGCCTGAAAGGACTCTGTATTTTGAGACTGATAAAGAGTTCAAAACTGCATATGAAAGGGATTGGGTCGACGAAGCCTGGGAAGATATGGATGATGCTATTCTGTGCGAATGGATTAAACGATTACGCATAGAAGATGAGCCTTCTCTTAAGGAGTGGGCAAAAGAACTTTCGCGTTTTGAAGACTCCAATGAATTAAAGCGGCATTAGTATATAAGGCGGAAATATTATGGATATAGATGCAAAGCTCAGACCTTTATTTCTCCTCCAAATTCTAAAAGAGCGTACAGATGAGGACAACTATCTGACCACCACTCAGCTTTGTGATATCTTAAAGCGAGAATATGGTCTTGACACTCATCGAACAACGCTAAAAAGTGACATCGAAGTTCTGCAGCGGGCTGGTTACTCTATCGATGAACGCCGGTCTACACAGAACCAGTATCGCTTTATTGAGAGGGAGTTTGAAGTCGCAGAGCTGACAACGATAATTGATGCTGTTGCATCATCGAAGTTTATTGCAGAAGGAGAAAGCAATGAACTTATCAAGAAACTCACATCCCTTGCTGGCAGCCACAAAGCAAGAGAGTTAAAGAGAAATGTTATCGTAGACGGGCGAGGCAAGATTGAGAATAAGCAGATACTTTATATTATTGATGCGATAAATGATGCAATTAACCAGCAAAAAAAGATTTCCTTTCAAAAGATTGAGTACAATATTAAGAAGAAACGCATCCTGCACCACGGCGGAGAGCGCTATACATTTAGCCCGTACTCGCTTGTATGGGATGGAGACAACTATTATGTTGTAGGCTATTCTGACAAGTACCAGGCCATTGGCAGCCATAGAGTAGATCGAATTGCAGCGTGCCCATGCATCTTGGACGAATCAGCAGTTCCGCAACCGGTTGGCTTTGATGTGAGTAAATATATTAAAACGATATTCAGAATGTATAACGCTCCTCGTATTGAAGTTGAATTACTTTGCGATAACAGCGTAATGGATGCAATCATAGACCGATTCGGTCCAGATGTTCAAACCTATGCCGGGGATCTTCAAAACTTCCGGGTGATCGAGGAAATTGCTGTAGGAAAAGTCTTTTTCAACTGGATATTTGGTTTTGAAGGGAAAGTACGAATCAAGGGGCCTGAAAGCGTTAAAAAGCAATACAGGGAAATGGTAATGTCGGCAATGAACTTGGTATGAGGGCCAAGAGCTCATGGAGTAATTACCACCGCTGCATAATAGAAAATTGGGCAAGATATCTGCTATAGGCGATACGTAATAGAGAGCATCATGTTAAAAGTGCAATAGAAGTGACACCATACTGCCGCTCCTATTGCATTTCTTCTTGCCTAAGTATAATAACATTTTGGGTTCTGATGACTCTAATGTTCTATTTTTCAACGATAAAAAGGGCTTGGGATTATCCCAAAATCGCCGTGTGTCCGGACAGCGGCTGTGCTTGCTAATCCACCAAATCCCAGTTTTCTCTGTTCCAACGCCGCTCTTTCTCTCCGCCGAAATTGTGCTATACTGTAAGAAAATCAGTGGAAGGAGGGCTTTCTTATAGCGCTCAAACGGGTATTTGCCGGGTTTTATCACGGTACGACGGAAAGCCCATCTTCGTTGTCCGGGTGCTCAAGGACATCTGCGAAAACTACCGGATGGATCTGCGGCGATACAAGCTCATCCGGGAGCGGAAGCAGTACATCGGCATATCCAACCGCAAGGCATATCAGGCCATGTGCGAGGATCTTGCGTTTGCTCAGCAGTTCCTCAAAACGGTGCTCAACGACTACGCCGATCTCTTCCGGAAACGCTTTTCCGAGGGGCTGTCTATCCGCAAGGCAGCGGATGCCATGCAGCAGAACCGCGGCGTGATTGAGCGTCGGCAGGCCGCACTCTATCGGGCGTTCGCCCAGCTCTTGCAGCAGCGGGATGAGGCAGACGGCGTCTGTCGGCTGGTGCAGAAAACTGAATACGATCAAAGGGACATAGACAAACCCCAGCAAGCAACCTTCGCCTGCTGGGGCCATTCATTCTTAGTTCAGCGTCATATTTTGATAAATCTTTGCATTTTTCATAATACACAGATTTCACTCCAGCAGAATACTCCGACAGGAATACTGATTTTTTCGTTCATCTTGTATCGATTTGCAAACGACTATTAAAAATGGCCTGGTATACCTACTCAGATTGCTTATCCGTTTTCGTCATCAGCTTCCCCATTAAAAGTCATTCCCCCACACACATTCGTGGCCGTTATCTCCAGCAATTCTTCCGCCACCTCCCGGCTTTCCAAACGCATGATGTTATCCTCCACATCGTCCCGGGAAAGGAGGTTCATACTGCCGTACCAGACGATTTTCTCATCGATCACAGCAAAATGCTGGCAGGTTTCTTCGGCATATTGAATCTCTACCCCCGCCGTCTGAAGGCTTTCCAACAATAAAAGCCGATTTTCGTCATTTCCATAGCGATACACATCCGGATGCCAGGTAATAACTGCTGCTTTTAAACCTTGTTCCTGGGCTGGAAGTAAAAGTTCTACCAAGTTCTCTACCCGTTTTCTGCTCAGCGTAGGGCTGGAAATCACAACCGTTTCCACAGCTTCCCGGAGATCCTGTTCAAAAACCGGGCGGTAGGTGTCCGAGTCGAAAATTGCGTTGGCAGCCTGCTTCTCCGGGGTATCCGGTGCGTAGAGGGTGTAGCCAATACGCTTATAGGTTTTCAAACGCTTGGCGTACATTTTGTCAAACACAGGGATATGGCTGTCCACATAGTCGTAGATAAACACATCGTTCTTGCCGGGGTAGTCCCGGTGGAGCCGTCCGGCGTATTGCTCCACCACACCTTTCCAGGAAACCGGAGTTGCCAGAAACAGCGTATCCAATCTAGGGTAGTCAAAGCCCTCGCCAACCAGCTGACCTGTCGCCACCAGCAGCATGGATTCCTGCGGCATAACCTCTGCCATTTGCCGTATCGCCGCTTCCCGCTCCTTTTTAGGCATTTCACCTATCAGAAGAAACGGCTTCTGAGCAGAATCCTTCAGCATTTCATAGAGGATCGCCGCCTGATCCGTAAATCGGGTCAAAATCACCGGCGTTCTTCCTGCCTCCAATGCTTTTTTCACATCTGCTACAATCAAGCCATTGCGGTTTTCGTTCCTCCGCAAACGCTCATAGGCATGGGTCACAGGAAGCTTTTCCTGACCGAAGGGCAGCACCGTTCTTGTAAATCTTGGAACGAGGTAGTGGCCGATTTCCTGCTCTGCCGCTTTTTCCTTGGCAGAATATTGAAAGCGCACCGGGCCAAGAAGCATTTCGTTGATCTTTTCCAGCCCATCTCCACGAAAAGGCGTTGCCGTCACGCCGTAAACATATGTGGCATGAACTTCTTGCAATACGGAACGCAACGTCTCCGAGGCACTGTGGTGGCACTCGTCTACCAGGACCATACCATACTCCCGAAGCCTTGGATGGAACACCCCTTTTTTACACAACGAACCCGCCATAGCAATGTCCACAATGCCTGTGGATGTATCCTTAGGGCCGTGAATCACGCCTACAACACTTTTCCGCCTTCTTTTCCTTCCGGTTTTCGTTTCATACTCCGGCAAATCCTCCTGAAATTCCAGGAACTCGTCCAGTGCCTTTTGCCACTGGTCGATCAGTGCCGAGGATTCCAGTAAAATTAAGGTGCTGACTTTTCGCTCCGCAATAAGAGTGCTGCATACGACCGTTTTCCCGAAGGCTGTTGCGGCACTTAAAATTCCACATTCGTGCTTCAAAAGTGCCCCTACAGCTTCCTTCTGTTTTTCCCGCAGCTGTCCTGTAAATTTGGCAGTTAATGTCCTTCCCTTTGCTCGTTCATCTGTCAGTTTCACCAGAATTTCGGCATCCCCGCAACGGTCCAGCAGCGCATCCAAATGGCCCCTTGGAATACACAGAAAGCCGCTGTCATCTTCTCCCAGATATATAATTCTGGAATTTGCGTAATTGGATAGCCCCATGGCTTGATTCCTGTAGAACATGGGATTTTGAATTGCCGCCATTCGACGAATTTGATTTTGCAGCCTGGGTTTTAGATTCCCGGTTTCGATATAAATTCGGTTTGCCAGGGTCATACACAGCTGGCCGTCCACATCTTCTGTGTGGAAGGATGTTTTTCGTTCCCAAGGTTTGGTATCTTCCGGCAAAAAGCTTCCTCGGTCGGTTTCCGGCACATTCCACCTTTTGATGCAGCTTTCCAATGTCTGCACAGATAACTTTTTTGTTGCAAACAGCGTTTCCCATTGGTCCGGGTAGGCATTCCAGTTCTTGTCCACAAAAGCACTGTTATCTTTCTTCAATGCCTGCCCCTGCAATGGCAGCGCAATCAAATAGCCTAGTTCTCCATCTCCAACACTGTCCTGCGCCGGGAGCATCCGGTCATAAAATCGAAAGGACTTCAGATTCACCGTCTCCGCGCCTTTTTGCAACAGAGCCATTCCAAACCGCCAGGCAAGGGCCGCTTCTATGGCATTTTCGAAGAAAATCCACAGATGCCCGCCGCGCCCGGACCGGGACCTCTCAACCAGGCACGGAACTTTATTTCCCTCGCACACCTGCCGCAGGGCATCCACTTCCTCCATCCAGCGGGTATCCGGATTCCCAAAATCCAGAGTTTCCGCTCCCTTTTCGTGGTTGTCGAAATCAAATACCAGTAATCTACAAGTCCCATCCGGGAACAGAGGGTAAATTCCAATCACATCAGAGCCATCCGGCTTTTCTCCCCGCAGGTGCGCCATGATCTGCTCCGCTTCCAGCTGCCGCCACTTCCGGTTGGCGCAGGCCCCGCATTTAACCTTCTTCCCGGACTTTTTCGGACAAATCCCATCCTTCCACAGATTCTCACACTGAGGATAGTATCCAGCCTTCCCCGTCGTTTTGTTCACACTGCGTTTGCTGTAAACATCCGTCCGGCCCCAGAAATAGGAATAGAATCGGCGGGCTAGCTGCTTTGTAATTTCCGCTGTGGGCCTTGGAGTCGGCAGCACATAGGAAATACCCACCTCGTCCAGGAGGCACTTGAGGAATGTGTTCTCCGCCTGGAGCTTTTCAATCTGGGCTGTCAGGGCTTTTATTCTTTCATCCATAGGGTACCTCCATTTCTATAACAAGTTGCCCCAGTAAAGTTACATTCCCCAATACCGCAGCAAATCAACGGCATTGAGGAATGTGAGGTCAGCAAATTGCCAGCAAGTTAAACCAAGCCTACCACGCCCAATAAGGAATAGAAGGCGCGGATGATAGCGTTATTCTTCATTTCTCCGCCGTCTTGGTGCTGGACATAATGAGCAAATAGTTCGTCCATTTGATTTGTGTCACCAGTAGTGTCACAAATTTATTGTCCTTATAAATCTCTTTCATGCGGTAGAGACTGCAACGGTTGACGCCTTTAACGCCTGGATTTTGCAGATGAGTGGTGAACTCTTCATACTCAATACGAGCCAGCAATTATTGCGTTAGACCATCGGAAATCCACATTCAGCTCACCCGATACGTAGAAATCAAACTGATCCATCACTTTCTCCACCTAATTTCTGCAGAAATTTCTTCATAGTGTCATGTTCATTTATTAATTTCACCTGAGAAGACAGGCGGGTAAGATATACGCTCTCATCAATTTCGAGAAGGTCTATTAGAACAATACGATACATTAAAGACATTTTTTTCAAATATATCACGCTCTCTGCACCATCGAGATAAACACGCCCCTGTCTGCTTTTAATGTGAGCGATTCGATTTCTTGAATCAACCAGTATCTGAGCCAGAATTCTGGCATCATTTTTCGCCTCTTCTTGAAAAATCAATGCGCCATAGTTTGTGATAAAAGTCAGAAGATTTATTTTAAGTTGAGACTCACCTTTCTTTGCTTGATTGAATACTATTTCCGGCTTTCTTTTTGAAACAAGTTCAGACAGTCCTTCAAAGGTAACGGCCGCCTGTATTTTCAGCCGATTACGGATGATTCCGGGGTCATTTCTCAGGGCTTCCAGCTTGTCCTCCCCGTATGCGCAGACCGTATCCAGGTCAAAGCCATCGAAGGCTTCCCGAAACGCCTCCCGCTTATTCAGAACACATTCCCAGGACAGCCCGGCCTGAAAGCATTCCAGCACCAGCATCTCAAACAGCATCCCATCATCATGGACAGGAACGCCCCATTCCTCATCATGATAACGGATGTACCGTTCATTTTGGGGGTTTGCCCAACAGCAGCGTTTCTTTCCGTCTGACCAGTCCATCTGCATCTCAGCTCCTTTATCCTATAAACCAAGTTTTCATATCTTTAGCTTAGCACCATTATATCAGGCAAGTAATCATAATCATAGAGTCCGGATCGTATTCATCGTTTTGGCCTATTT
>ULUO01071025.1_pt1 | contig 23284 bp, 20 predicted proteins | sample 1958611 | NCBI WGS metagenome assembly ULUO01 (sample SAMEA4835762, study PRJEB28245) | human gut metagenome | biome: gut microbiome; material: fecal sample | place: Denmark | collected 2008
ATAAGATGATTACTGTATTAGTTGTGAAGGCTGTCATCATCTCTGAGATAATCCTGTACAAATCCCGGAAGCTTAGAAGAATCTATGCGTCCTTCGCGTACATACTTTCCAAATAGTGTAAGTGCTGTAAGTATGAGAATGCTTGCCAGTGTTATCATAATTCCCGGTATAAGATTAACCGGGCGGTACTTCAGCTCAATTGTGTGTTCACCTGCTGAGAGGTTAATTCCAAGTACGGCATCCTTTATTGCAAATGCAGACACCTTTTTACCGTCTACTTTAACAGTCCAGCCGTTGTCATAAGGTATTGAAAAGAACATTACTCCATCTCTTGCTGTATTGACGGTTCCGCTTATTGCTGTGTCACTGTGCTTTGTAACATTAAGTCCGCCTGAACTTAATATGTTGCAGGCTCTTACGAACTTATCAGAATCCATTGCATACACAAGGGCGTTCATGCTTGTGTCTCCGGCAAGAATAACACTGTCCTCGGTTGTCACATATCCGATATCGATGATTCTGTTACCGTTCTTAAGACCTGAATATGTGTACATCTTACCGTTAATCGTTACTGTAACCGTATCACAGTTAACATTGCGAACGACAGCATACATATGTGCATTAGTATAAGGTGTAAAATTAACCTCAGTATCTGTACGGAATTCATATACCTGCTCAAACACGTCTTCAATTCCTGTATTAGTCTTATAAAAACTGTTCTGAACCTCAATTCCGTTATAAGGCGAATTAGTAATCCATCTGTCTTCAATAGCGGAATCAACCATGAATCCTACAGGAAGAGTATATTTGTTCTCGTAGAGAAATTCGCCGTCACTTCCGTAATAGAAGTTAAAAAGATTACTCTCAGGAAGCAGCTTATTGCTGATTATATATTTTACATTAAATATAGAAGCAGTTGCAAGTGTTGAACCATGGTATGAGTAAGCATTCATTGAGTGCTCGCAGCCAAAGCTTCCGAGAAGGTCTGTTATTCCTGACGGAGCAGTGGAAGAGAATGTTGATATACTTGGATAACCATGCCATGCCGCATCGTTCTTAGTCTTAAGACCAAAAGTCTTCTCAATTCTGTAGAAACCGGTATCATCAGCTCTTACCTTCTCAAGAAGATTATCAACAGCAGCGTTGTCTAGAAGATAAGCGCTTCTGCCGGTTGTGCTTAAGCCTGTATTCTCCATATTAATGGTGCATTCTATGATTGCTGATGCAAAGAGTACAAAAAGAAGTATTGGAGCCTTCAGTCTGTTGCGGTTATAGAAGAGCGCAAGCAGCGCATATACAATTATAAATGCCGCACTGATATATACGGACTTCCATTCATACATCTCGTTCAGGCCGCATTCTTCAATAAAAAGCATTATTGCAAAGGCTATTGCAAATGCAGTGCCAATCTGTTTCTTTGAGTATTGTTTTATGTCTTTAAAGCCTTCATAGCACATCGTCAGAAGGAAAAAGATATATATAAATGACTGTCTGGCAGGAAGGCTGTTTGGATAATGGAATCCATGCCAGATATAATTAGGAATATTGAGATTATATGCTGTAAGTAAGATAAGCAGAAGGAGACATTTGCCAACCTTCTCACCTGTCTTTGCATTTTTATTCATGAGATACAGCGGAATAAGCATAAAGACCATCACACCGCAGTAGATGTTAGGATAATGCTCAAGTCCGAGATGTACAGGTATATTGATGAGATGCCTGCACAGCATGCTTACTATTGAAAAATAGTTTGTAAGAGTCTCAGGAAATGTCGAACTGCTTGATGCCGAAAGTGAGAAGGCATACATTACAGGAAGCAGGAGACACGCTGCCAGACCACCTGCAAGGAGTGAGTAAAGGCAGAAGTTAAAAAACTTTTTAAGGTATATCTTAAAGCTTCTGTTCCTGTTATACACGAACATGAGCACAACAAAATACAGAACAACGGATATACATATCATAATTGCAATATAATAATTAGTGTAAATGCAGAAGCCGAGACTTATGCAGTAAAGAAGACATTTGTTCTCATTAACGAGGCGCTCAAGACCAAGCATGACCAGCGGAAGCATGACAATACAGTCAAGCCACATGATATTCCAGCTGTATGCGGCAATGAAGCCGGACATTCCGTAGAACATACCGAAAAGAGCAATAGCGCAGCTTTTATTGTTAAAATGCCTGCTGATATAATATGTGAATGCAACACTTGCGAGAGAAGCTTTTATGATAATAATTGCATTCATTATCTCGATGATATATTTTTGCGGGAAAAGAACTATGAGCCAGTTAACGGGACTTGCAAGATAGTATGCATACAATGCAGTGAAGTTGGTGCCCATTCCTATGTCCCATGAATATGAGAGACTTTCACCATGGGCAAGCTTGCGCCAGAGTTCCTTGAAGAATGGCGCGTACTGGTGGTACATGTCCGAACGCAGATAGCAGTTATCTCCGAAAGGGTATATCTCACGTACATAATAAAGTGCCATGAACATTATAAGAGGAATTAAAAAGGCAACTATATATGTAAGGTTGCCATGTGGAATCCTCTCGTCATCCTCGTCTATGAGATTAAAATGAAATGAAAACTTCTTCATCGATGCCTCCTTATAGATTATTTATTCTTGAATATAAAGAACTTGCTGAGTACATAATTGATTATTACCACAAATACATTGCTTATAATCTTCGCAAGAAGACTGTTCATGCCAAGGAGTACAATTGCAACGAACATAAACCCTTCATCGAAAGCAAGTGAGAGAAGTCTTGCGATTACAAAGCCTGTAAGTTCTGCCATTACTACTTTAAAAGCCATGCTTTTGCTTTCAAAGACAAAAAGCTTGTTAGTTACAAAAGCAAATGCAACAGAAATAACCCATGCTATAACATTGCCTACAAGGGATGCGGCATCTTCAGACATTATAAATGCAAGTTCGCGTTCGGCAAACCAGAAGACAACAATATTGATTATTGTTGTGAGTACACCGAAAATTAAATAGCTTATAGTTTCTTTGTTCAGAAATTTTTTGATAAGATTGTTGATTTTATCATTCATATTTTATATAACCATGCCTTTCCAATACATGCTTTCCATTGTACTATATCGCTAACTTAGTGTAAATATTTTTTTGGGTTTTGCAGGCAAAATCTGTTGTAAATCTCTTGCAAAATCACTTGTAATATGAAGCTGATTCATATAAAATGAAATAAGCATAAAGGGGCTTCTCCCGGAGAAGGTGGGAGAATATGCATAAAACTAACAAATTAATAATTTTTGGACTGGCAGTTCTTATATGCGGAAGCATATACTATATGTCAGATTATATGCCGGACTACAGGCCGGAGAGCATGACTGGAATGCCGGATGCTGGTACAACGGACGCTGAGCTGCAGAACGGTAAGAACGATACGGCTTCGCAGGAATCACAGCCGGAACTTATATATGTTTATGTGTGCGGAAGTGTCAATGAACCGGGCGTCTATGAAGTGAGGGAAGGCTCAAGGGTGCATGAACTGATAGCACTTGCAGGAGGCTTTGCAGAGGACGCGTACACTCTGTCGGTTTCAATGGCTAAGACTGTCACTGACGGACAGACCTTGTATGTTCCGCATCTGGATGAAGCAGAAGACGATGTGGCAGGAAGCAGATTATCCGGAAGTGTAACCGGTGATGATGACATTTATGGACAGAAGACAAAGATTAACATTAACACGGCATCTGTTGAACAGCTGATGACACTTAAGGGAATTGGGGAGTCAAGGGCAAGAGATATAGTAGATTACAGAACGCGCAACGGAAGTTTCAAGAAGACGGAGGATGTCATGAAAGTAAGCGGAATAAAGGAAGCCGCGTACTCAAAGATTAAAGATGATATCTGTGTAAAGTGACCGGAATTATATATTTAATTATGAAAATTGGAGAATCAGATGGCAAGGAAGATTTTGGTAGTAGATGATGAAAAATTAATCGTAAAAGGAATACGCTTCAGCCTTTTACAGGATGGAATGGAAGTTGACTGTGCTTATGATGGCGAGGAAGCACTTGAGATGATCAAAACCAACACATATGACATGGTGCTGCTTGATCTGATGCTGCCAAAGATAGACGGAATTGCAGTATGCCAGCAGGTAAGGGAGTTCTCCAATGTACCGATAATTATGCTTACGGCTAAGGGCGATGATATGGATAAGATTCTCGGATTGGAATATGGTGCCGATGATTATATAACGAAGCCGTTTAACATTCTCGAGGTTAAAGCAAGAATGAAGGCAATATTCAGAAGAAGCGGTGGAAGTGAGAGTGAGGGCAGACAAAGCGAGGCCGCACGTAAGGTAATCAGTTCAGGAAGTCTTAAGCTTGATTGCGATGCAAGAACGCTTCAGATAAGCGGAAGAGAGATATATCTTACAGCCAAGGAATTTGACCTTATGGAACTGCTTGCATCTAATCCCGGCAAAGTGTATTCAAGAGAGTCGCTTCTTAATACAGTCTGGGGGTATGATTATCCGGGAGATGTAAGAACGGTTGATGTACATGTAAGAAGACTGCGTGAGAAGGTTGAACCTAACGCAAGCGATCCTAAATATATACAGACAAAGTGGGGAGTAGGCTATTATTTTGGGCAGAATTAAGACCATTATTGGTAAAATCAAAAAGTTTATCCATAGTATGAGATTTGGCATATTTGCTGTGATACTCATACTTGGTTCTATACCGATGACTGTACTTGAACATTCCATGCATGCTTATTACAGGTCAGCGATGATTAATAATACGCAGGCACAGCTTCAGGTACAGGCTGTTGCACTGGCCGGAGAGATTGGCAAGTATCAGGATAAGACATTTACATCAACCGGTTCTTATGAGGCTGTCATAAGACAGTATTCTACATTCAGTGATTCACGGATTCTTCTTGTTAATTACGGATATGTTATTGCATATGATTCATATGCTTTTGAGAGCGGCAAGACAATTGTATCTGAGAATGTTATCAAAGCGTTTACAACGAAAAAAACTATTTCTGCGTATAACAAAGCAGCAGGAAGCATAGAGATAATGACTCCTGTTCTGGATGACAATAAGAATGCATATGCAGTTGTTGTTATGTCAACAGATGTAAGTGAAGCTCTTAATTATACTGATGATGTGCTGCAGAAGATATACATAATCAAGGTTTCGGCAATAACAATGCTCATTATTATTGCATTTATCATATCCGGGATACTTGTGCGTCCCATAGGCAATGTTACGCACCAGGTCAACGATATAGCGATGGGACATTATGACCGCAGAATCAGGAAGGGAGCGTATAGCGAGCTTTCGGACATGACATCGGGCTTTAACGACATACTTGATAAGATGAATAATCTTGACGAGTCACGGCAGGAATTTGTGTCTAATGTATCACATGAACTTAAGACACCTATCACATCAATGAAGGTACTGGCAGATTCACTTAATACGCAGGAAGATGTCCCTGTTGAACTTTACCGGGAATTTATGGCAGATATTGTTGAAGAGATTGACAGAGAGAGTAAGATAATTGATGATCTCCTATCGCTTGTTAAGATGGATAAGTCTTCAATGACGCTTAATATTTCTTCGGTTAATATTAATGAGCTTCTTGAGCTTATACTTAAGAGACTTAAGCCGATTGCCCAGAAGAAGAATATAGAGCTCCTTTTTGAAAGCTTCAGGCCCGTTGTTGCCGAGATTGATGAGGTTAAGTTTACGATTGCCATATCCAATCTTGTGGAGAATGCAATCAAATACAATCGTGACGACGGCTGGGTGCATGTATCACTGAATGCGGATCACAGATATTTTTATGTGCGTGTGGAGGATAACGGAATAGGTATCCCTCAGGAGAGCCAGAAGATGGTGTTTGAGAGATTCTACCGTGTTGATAAGGCACGTTCAAGACAGACAGGCGGGACAGGACTCGGACTTTCGATTGTACGTAATGCGGTTCTTATGCACCATGGGGCAATAAGGCTTCACAGTGAAGAAGACGTGGGAACTACATTTACGGTGAGAATACCGCTAAATTACGTACCCGAATAGATGGCAGGAGGCAGTTGTGAAAAGTCATAATATTAATATATTGAATACATGCAAAAAAATGCTGGCCGTTCTGTCGGTATGTGTGTTTATTACAGTATCATTGACAGGCTGCGGGGCATCATCGTCAAAGAATCAGTTCACAATATACTATGTTAATCAGGAACGCACGGCATTGGCCGAATACAAGACAAAGCTTGACGAATCTGCAGATGCACAGGCGCTTGTTAATGAGATGGATAAGGCAAGAAAGAAAAGTACATTTATTCCGGCAAGACCTGCATATGTCAAAGTGGATCATGTACAGACAGATGGTCAGAATGTATATATATATTATACGGATACATATAAGTCAATGGATAATGCAACGGAAGTGCTTTACCGTGCAGCAGTTGTTAAGACACTTACGCAGCTTCCGGAAGTTGACCATGTTATGTTCTATGTAGATGGTGCACCTGCAACATATGCTGATGGAACTGTTATAGGAATGATGAGCGCAGATGATTTTGTTGAAGCATCAGGGAGTAACTCGGCAGATATACAGTCAGCCGATATAAAGCTTTATTTTGCTAATGCTAAGGGCGATAAGCTTATACCGATGGATATGAACGTAACATATAATAAGAATGTTCCGATTGAAAGAGTAGTGGTCGAGCAGCTCATAAACGGACCGGGGATTTCCGGATATTACAGGACACTTCCTGCCAACGTAAAGCTTCTAGGAATATCTGTTACCGACGGAACATGCTATGTTAATCTTGATTCTACATTCATAGACGGTATGGTTAATGCAGCAGAGATGGTTCCGGTATATTCAATCGTGAATTCACTGTGTGACATTCCGCAGATTGACCGCGTACAGATTCTGATTAACGGGGAATCCAACAGAATGTACAGGGAGAGCATTTCACTTGAGACAAAGTTTACAAATAATGAAGATATAGTGCAGAAGACAGGGGAGTAGATCCGCAGCATATACATAACTGCCTGCACATAAAAGGGGGAATGTTAATGATAAAACGCCCGCTTGTATGGATGGCACTCGCACAGATTACCGGAATAGCGGGTGCTGTCTTTGACATGATGTGGCTTCCATCAGCATTTGCAATCATGGTAATTATATCAGCGGTAATGCGTCCGTGCCATGATTTGTATTTATCAGGACGGCGCAGCAGGGCCGGAAAAAGCGATATTGCCGGTCACTTCGGCAATAGTCATTGCGGCAATATTATTACAACAGTCTTAATTCTAATATTTATCTTTGCCGGAGCGCATACAGCGCAAAGGCGTATGAACACAACATATCCGGAAGATATATCACAGATTTCGGGTAAAGTCACCAAAATCCGCAACAAATCCTCAGGAAAACAGATTCAGATTTCATGCAGTTATGCAGACAGAAGAAAAACAATATGCAGAGCGTGCACGCATTATAATCTCATTGTATATGTGCCATATGGTACGGAAGAGTGTAGCGAAGGAGATACCATAATTGTGTCAGGCAGGCTTTCGGATTTTGACAGTGCAATGAATCCGGGAGAATTTGATGCAAAAAAATACTATGCTTCACTTAATGTAAATGGGAAAGTAAATGCAGATAGCATTAGTGTAATACGGCATAATGAAAACAGGTTACTTGGGCTTATATTCGCCGTGAAGGCTGTGATGCAGCAGTCAATAACAAAATGCTCGGAGGCGGAAGATGCAGGAATAGTCATGTCGATGATTCTGGGAGACAAGTCAGAACTTGACAGCGCGATTAATGTCCTGTACCAAAGAAGTGGAATAGCACATATACTTGCAATAAGCGGTGTTCACATATCAATTATAGGGATGACGCTTTACAGGATCCTGCGCCGGGCAGGCTTAAGGTTTGGCGGTGCATCGGTAATAAGCTGCATAATAATTGCCGGCTATGGAATTATGACCGGCAATGCAGTATCGGCTGTAAGGGCATTTGTAATGTTTGCTGTAAGCTGTGGTGCGCAGGTACTGGGAAGAAAATATGATATGGCATGTTCTGCGTCGCTTGCATCAATATTGATTCTGCTGGATATGCCGCTGATGATTACTAATAGTGGGTATATTCTTTCTTTTGGCGCAATAGCGGCACTGATTAAAGTGAATCCGGTCATATATGAGACCGGGGAATGGCTTGTTGACAAGGCTGCATCACTGAATGGATATGCAGACGGATATAAAGGTAAATATAAAGCTGTGATAAAACTGCTTATGCAGTCATTGTCTGCAAGCATAAGTGTCAGTCTGGTGACGGTTCCGGTGTTACTGTTGTCATTTGGGGAATTTCCACTTTTATCAATATTTCTTAATCTTGCAGTCATACCGCTAATGGAATTTGTAATGGCAGGAGGCATAATTGCCGGAATAGCCGGAATTGTTAATATATATGCCGGCAGATTTGTAATGGGTGTGGTACATTATGCGCTTCTTTTATTCAGAAAGATGTGCGGGATATCGGTTGCGGCAGAGTGGTCGCATATAATCCCCGGAAGGCCGGGATTGTCCAAAATCATTGTCTATTATATGCTGCTTGTGGCATTAACAGCACTGCACACATATATCAGGCATAATGCAAAAAACATCAAAGACGGAGGTATGTTCAGCTATGCGGTGTGCGTGCTCGTTCCGTTAATGGCACTGCTTATGTTTTTTAATCCGGCGCGATATCTTACGGTGCGCATGATGTATGTGGGGCAGGGGGACGGAATATACATAAGAGTCCCGGATGGCATGAATATACTTATGGATGCAGGAAGTACGGATAAGAAGAAACTTGGCGAATATACGCTGGTTCCGTCGCTTAAAGCGGGAGGAATCCGGTCTGTTGACTATGCGGTAATAAGCCATCTGGATGAAGACCATTATAATGGCATACTTTATCTTGTGCAGAACCAGAATATAACCGGAATCCGCGTACGCAGCATAATTATTCCGGAACTGCCTGATGATGATACATATTGGACAATCGTGCGTGCAGCAAAAGATAATGGTACTAATATAATAAATGCATACTGTGGCATGAAAATAGAAGCGATGAATGGGCGGTTTGTATTGGAGTGCATCGCACCGGATTATGTGGATATGTACAGTGATAAAAATGAGGGATCGCTCATAATGCAAATGACATATGACAGATTTGCAATGCTCTTTACCGGGGATGTGCAGGGAAAAGGTGAAGAGAATCTGACTGAAGTTCTCAATGAAGCGGCTTCAATGTCTTCCACCAAAAAGCCTGCAGGCTTTAACATCCTGAAAGTGGCCCATCATGGTTCGTCAGGGTCGACAACAGATGAATTCCTTGAACGTGTAAAACCGGATGTGGCAATGATTTCTTGTGGAATTGATAACAGATACAGACATCCGCACAAGGAGACAATCGACAGGCTGCGTGTATCAGGAGCGGGTATTATAAGGACTGATGAAAGTGGCGCAATAACCGTGAAGACAGATGGAAAGAAGTATGGAGTGGAGGTCTTCAGGTAAACGGGATATGATGGACTTAAATAACGACTCATACCCCGCCCTGATATGAGCATCAAATCCGGGGGGCTTTTGCTCCGGCATCATATATAATAAAGTATATGTTCAGGATGCCATATACTTATTCACGCATTTTTCAAGCCTGTTAAGAATAAGATATAGTACGCCTGCAATTATGCAGAGTATTACAATGGACATAAGCACCCAGTTCATCTTGAACGTCTGGCTGCCATATATTATGAGAAAACCAAGCCCCCTGCGTGCTGCAAGAAATTCCCCGATTATTACGCCGACAAGGCACAGACCGATATTAACCTTGGCATTACTGATTATTATAGGGAGAGAACTTGGCAGGATAAGGCGGAAAAGCACATCGAGCCTGTTGCCGCCAAGCATCTTGATAAGCTTTATCTTTTCAGAATCTATCTGCGAAAAGCTTGTGTAAAGGTTAATTATTGTACCGAATACAGCGATTGAAATGGCAGTCACTATAATTGTCTTTGGGTTGTTGCCAAGCCATACAATGAGAACAGGAGCAAGTGCAGACTTTGGCAGGCTGTTCAGTATTACAAGGTATGGTTCGAGTATTCCTGATACAGTATCCGATGCCCACAGAAGAATGGCAAGAAGAATTCCGGCTGTGAGAACAAGGATAAAGCTTAGAAGCGTTTCTGCAAGTGTAATTCCTGTATGAATAAAAATATCCCCGGAACGGCACATTGAAATAAGGGTGGCAGCAATGCGTGAGGGTGAACTGAATATAAATGCATCAATGCTGCCGGTGCGTGCGCCGGTTTCCCACATTATAATAAACAGAACGAATAAGGCAATGCGTGAAAATACAATCATGTAATGATGCATCAGGCAGTGGCGTATATAAGATTGCTGTGAGGGAGAAATGTCCCTGTGATTATTTTTATTCATTGCCTGTCAGCTCCTTCCATATAATGTTGAAATAATCCTTGAATGCAGGTGCATTGCGGGATGTCATAGGCGTTCTGTTATCTATTCCGAGGTCAATGGTAATGATATCGCGGATTGTACATGGACGTTTTGTCAGAACAACAACGCGGTCTCCCATTGATATTGCTTCGGAGAGGTCGTGCGTAACAAGAATGGCTGTTTTACCTTCATTTTTAAGAATTGTTCCTATATCGTCACATACTTCAAGGCGTGTCTGGTAATCAAGTGCGGAAAAAGGCTCGTCAAGAAGCAGAAGGTCGGGTTCGAGGGCCAGTGTGCGTATCAGTGCTGCACGCTGGCGCATTCCGCCGGACAACTGTGAAGGACGGACATCCTTAAAGCTGTCAAGACCATATGCCTTCAAAAGATTGTCAACGTATTCAAGCTTTTTAGGGGTAGCACAGTGCTGTATATCAAGTCCGAGGCGTGCGTTACCGTATACTGTACGCCATTCAAAAAGGTTGTCTTTCTGGAACATGTAACCGATGTTGCTATTGCTGCCAAGTGTGATTGATCCCGAATCGGGATGTATAAGACCCGCAATAAGTGAGAGAAGGGTGGATTTGCCACATCCTGACGGACCGACTATCGCAATAAATTCCCCTTTTTCAATGGTGATGCTTACGTCTGTGACAGCAGGGGTCTCACCATTTAATGTGTGGTATGAATACGATATATGGTCAATATTTAATGCATATTCCATACACAGCCCTCCGCAATAATAAGTTATTTTCATATAAATATATTATGCAAAATAATAAAAAAAGGTTTACATTTTTAAACAGAGTATGTATAATAATCTATGTTTTGATGCTTTCGTGGCTCAGTTGGTAGAGCGATTGATTCGTAATCAATAGGTCGTGGGTTCGAGTCCCATCGGAAGCTTTAACAAAAGCTGTGAAGGTGCAGACCGTACAAGGCGGTCACAGATGGCAATCATACTGTCAGAGAGAGAGGATCACTGGCTGAGAGTCCTTTTGAGTTAAAGAATGGCATTGAATTTCACACCGGAGCTGCGTTGCTGAAGAGTGGCTGTGACCGCGAAGTAGGCTGCGACGTGTAGACGCGTTAAGTCGGAAGAGAGTCCGGATATTCCGGGAATATGGGTGGTACCGCGGTTAATTCGTCCCTTGTTTTGGGGGCGTTTTTTATTTGCCAAAATATATATTAAACGTCCACACAGAACATTTATCAGTACATAATGAAAGGAATGGGATTTCAATGATGAAGGAACGTTTGAAGAAAATCATGGAAAATGCGAGAACTCAGATTGATGAGACTGACTCGCTCGAAAGACTTAATGAGATTAAAGTAGGTCTTCTTGGTAAGAAAGGTGAACTTACTGAAGTGCTTAAGGGCATGAAGGATGTGGCTCCTGAAGAAAGACCACAGGTAGGTCAGATAGTTAACGAGACAAGACAGGCAATCGAGGAGATGCTTGAGAATGCAAGAACAGACCTCGCAAAGAAGAAAAGAGAACTTCAGATGAAGGCAGAGGTTATTGATGTAACACTTCCAGCCAGAAAAAACAATGTAGGTCATCGTCATCCTAATACAATAGCACTTGAAGAAGTAGAGAAGATATTTGTCGGAATGGGATATGAAGTGGTTGAAGGACCGGAGGTCGAGTATGACTACTATAACTTTGAGGCATTGAATATTCCTGCTAACCATCCGGCTAAGGATGAGCAGGATACATTTTATATTAATGACAAGATTCTTCTCCGTACACAGACATCACCTGTTCAGGTACGCCAGATGGAGAGAGGCCATCTTCCTATCAGAATGATTGCACCGGGAAGAGTATTCCGTGCAGATGAAGTGGATGCAACACATTCACCTTCATTCCATCAGATTGAGGGTATGGTAATAGATAAAAATATTACATTTGCAGATCTTAAGGGTACATTGCAGGAATTTGCCAGAGAACTGTTCGGTGAGGATACAAAGGTTAAGTTCAGACCTCATCACTTCCCGTTCACAGAGCCAAGTGCTGAGATGGATGTAACATGCTTCAAGTGCGGAGGCAAGGGATGCCGTTTCTGTAAGGGCGAAGGCTGGATTGAGATTCTCGGATGCGGAATGGTTCATCCTAAGGTTCTTAAGATGAGCGGAATAGACCCTGAAGAGTATTCAGGATTTGCATTTGGTGTAGGACTTGAGCGAATCGCACTTCTCAAATATGAGATTGACGACATGAGACTTCTCTATGAGAATGATGCAAGATTCCTTAAGCAGTTCTAAGTAAAAGCTGACACTAATTATTGGTCAGGATATTCTGAAAAGAGTAATTTGGAAACATATATGCAGAGAATGGAGAATTAAAATCATGAATACATCTTTAAATTGGATTAAAGCATATGTACCGGGACTTGAGTGTACGGATCAGGAATATATGGACGCCATGACATTAAGCGGTACAAAGGTAGAAGGATATAAAGCACTTGATGCAGACCTTGATAAGATAGTTGTAGGACAGATTATATCAGTAGAAAAGCATCCTGATGCAGATAAGCTTGTTATATGTCAGGTTAACATAGGCAAAGAGACAATACAGATAGTTACAGGTGCGCCCAATGTAGTTACCGGAATGAAGGTACCTGTAGTGCTCGATGGCGGACGTGTTGCCGGAGGACATGACGGTTCTAAGACGGAAGGCGGAATTAAGATTAAGAAGGGCAAACTCCGTGGTGTTGAATCTAACGGTATGATGTGCTCTATAGAGGAGCTTGGTTCATCAAGAGACTTTTATCCGGATGCACCTGAGAATGGCCTTTATGTAATGCCTGAGGATGCAGTTGTCGGTTCTGACGCAATAGAGGCACTCGGACTGCGCGATACTGTATTTGAATATGAGATTACTAACAACAGAGTAGACTGTTACAGCATTCTTGGCGTAGCAAGAGAGGCGGCGGCAACATTCAATAAGGATTTTGTTATGCCTCCTGTCAAGAAAGTCGGCAACAGCGAGGATGTTAATGACTATGTGAAGGTTGATGTTCAGGCAACAGATCTCTGCCCAAGATACACAGCAAGACTTGTAAGGAATATCAAGCTTGCGCCATCACCTGAATGGATGCAGAGAAGACTTGCTGCAAGTGGAATCAGACCTATCAATAATATCGTAGATATTACTAATTACGTAATGGAAGAGTACGGACAGCCTATGCATGCATATGATTATGATACGCTTGCAGGCGGTAAGATAATAGTACGCCGTGCAGAAGAGGGCGAAGAGTTTGTAACACTTGACGGACAGACAAGAAAGCTTGATCCTTCAATACTTATGATATGTGATGCTGAGAAGTCAGTAGGTGTTGCAGGTATCATGGGCGGTGAAAATTCTAAGATAACAGATGATGTTAAGACAATGCTTTTTGAAGCAGCATGCTTTGACGGAACTAATATCCGTCTTTCAGCCAAGAAGATTGGTATGAGAACAGAAGCATCAGGCAAGTTCGAGAAAGGACTTGATCCTAATCTTGCATCAGAAGCTATTGACAGGGCATGCCAGCTTATTGAAGAACTCGGAGCAGGCGAAGTTGTCGGCGGAATGATCGATGTATATCCTCAGAAGAATGTGGAGAAGAGAATCAAGTTCGAGCCTGACAAGATTAACAAGCTGCTCGGAATAGATATTTCAGCAGAAGAGATGCTTGGATATCTTAAGAAGATTGAACTCGTATATAACGAAGAGACTAACGAACTTATAATACCTACATTCAGACAGGATCTTGAGTGTGGTGCCGATATAGCGGAGGAAGTTGCAAGATTCTACGGATATGCCAACATTCCTACAACACTTCCATCAGGTGAGGCTACAACAGGTAAGCTTTCATTTAAGATGAGAATTGAGGGCGTTGCAAGAGATATTGCAGAGTTCTGTGGTTTCTCACAGGGTATGACGTATTCATTTGAAAGCCCTAAGGTATTTGATAAGCTTCTTCTTCCGGAGGATTCACCGCTTCGCAAGGCAATAGTTATATCTAATCCTCTTGGTGAAGATTTCAGCATTATGAGAACAACTTCACTTAACGGAATGCTTACATCACTGTCCACTAACTATAACAGAAGAAATAAGAATGTTAAGCTCTATGAGCTGGGCAATATTTATCTTCCAAAGTCACTTCCTCTTACAGAGCTTCCTGATGAGAGAATGCAGTTTACACTCGGCTTCTATGGAGACGGTGATTTCTTCAGTATGAAGGGAGTTGTTGAGGAATTCCTTGAAAAGGTAGGAATGAGAAATAAGCCTGAATATAATCCTGACGCAGGCAAAACATTCCTTCATCCGGGAAGACAGGCTGACATAGTCTATGACGGAGAAGTAATCGGATATCTCGGAGAGGTTCATCCTGATGTACTTGACATTTATTCAATAGGGGAGAAGGCTTATATTGCAGTAATTGATATGCCGCACATAGTAGAGAAGGCAACATTTGACAGAAAGTACGAAGGAATTGCAAAGTTCCCTGCAGTTACAAGAGATATTTCAATGGTTATGGATAAGTCAGTGCTTGTTGGAACTGTTGAGGATATCATAGAGAAGAGAGGCGGAAAGCTTGTTGAGAGTTATAAGCTCTTTGATATCTATGAAGGCTCACAGATTAAGTCAGGATTCAAATCAGTTGCTTATTCTATAAGTTTCAGGGCAAAGGACAGAACACTTGAGGACAAGGATATCAATCCTATTATGGAAAATATACTTAAGGACCTCGGAGCACTTGGAATAGAGCTCAGAAGCTGATAATTCAGCTTCCGGGTGTTCTGACAATATATATAGCGAGTTGTTCAGAAATGAGGAAGGTTTTATGATGGAATTACATGATTTTTACTATGATCTGCCACAGGAGCTTATTGCGCAGGATCCGTTATCTGACCGTTCAGCGTCAAGACTGATGCTGCTTGATAAGAATACAGGTGAGATTGAGCATAAGATATTTAAGGATATAATTGATTATCTTAATCCGGGAGACTGCCTTGTTATCAATGATACCAAGGTAATTCCGGCAAGGCTTATAGGAGAGAGAGTCGGAACAGGTGCAACCATAGAGGTTCTTCTGTTAAAGCGTAAGGAAGACATGAAGGATGTCTGGGAAGTGCTTGTAAAGCCCGGCAAGAAGGCTAAGATCGGGACAAAGATAAGCTTTGGTGACGGCAGGCTTGTGGCTGAGGTTATAGATATTGTTGATGAAGGCAACAGACTGATTCAGTTTACTTATGAAGGTATTTTTGAAGAGATTCTTGACGAACTTGGACAGATGCCGCTGCCTCCTTACATAACACACAAGCTTCAGGATAAGAACAGATACCAGACTGTATATGCAAAGCATGAAGGCTCAGCGGCAGCGCCTACTGCAGGACTTCACTTTACGAAGGAGCTGCTGGAAAGGATTCAGGAAAAAGGTGTTGATATAGCACGCGTAACACTTCATGTCGGACTTGGAACATTCAGACCTGTCAAGGTTGAGAATATTCAGGAGCACCACATGCACTCTGAATATTATGTAGTAACGCAGGAAGCTGCGGATAAGATTAATAATGCAAAGGCTGATGGCGGGCGTGTTATATGCGTAGGAACAACAAGCTGCAGAACTATTGAGTCAGCGTCAGATGATGACGGCAGGGTTAAGGCATGCAGCGGATGGACGGAGATATTCATCTATCCGGGATATAAGTTCAAGGTGCTTGATGCGCTTATAACTAATTTCCATCTGCCGGAGTCGACGCTTTTGATGCTTGTATCCGCATTAGCGGGAAGAGAGCATATCCTTGCAGCGTATAAGACGGCGGTTGAGGAAAAGTACAGATTCTTTTCTTTCGGTGACGCTATGTTCATACATTGACATAATCGGTGTCATTTGATAGAATTCATAGTTGGTTGAGTAGGGTGGATAATCGCGGCTGCTTATGCAGGTGAGGAAAGTCCGGGCTTCACAGGGCAGGATGCCGGATAACGTCCGGTGGAGGTGACTCCAAGGCCAGTGCAACAGAGATATACCGCCGGAGCTGGCAGTTTGCTGCAAGTTCCGGTAAGGGTGGAAAGGCAGTGTAAGAGACTACCGTTCTCATGGTAACATGAGAAGCCATGTAAACCCCATCCGAAGCAAGACCAGACAAAGGCGATACGGCTGCCCGTCGTGCCTTTGGGTAGGTCGCTTGAGCCTGCTGGTAACAGCAGGACTAGATAGATGATTATCACGTGCGGTAACGCATTTGACATAACCCGGCTTACAGCCCTGCTCAATCTATCCAATGTATAATCAAAATAATGCCCGTACGGGACATCACATGAAGAATTCATGATGTATGTAACCTGTACGGGCATTTTTATTGTTGTATTGTGATTTCTGCAGGCAATTACCGGTTCAAATGCATTACTGCTTTATATACTTTTCCTCGCAGTATAGGCATCTGTACACCTGATTATCCTCATCGGTAAGTGTGAATACGTGATCCAGTTCCTGCTCAATGGATGTAATACAGCGTGGGTTCTTACATCTGATAACATTAGTAATACGTTTTGGGAGCGAAAGACGCTTTTTCTCTACGATTTCTCCGTCCTTGATAATGTTAACAGTGATGTTGTGGTCGATAAAACCGAGGACATCGAGATCTACAAGGTCAAGTCCGCCTTCAATCTTAATAATGTCCTTCTTGCCCATCTTATTGCTGCGTGCATTCTTGATTATGGCAACCTGGCAGTCAAGCTTTCCGAGACCGAGATTGTCATATATCTGCATGCTCTTTCCTGCTTCTATATGGTCGAGAACAAAACCTTCATTTAACTGTCCTACATTTAACATAGTAATAATCTCCGTTCTGCCGGTACAGGTGTGTGATACATGTAATAAAATATGTGCTGACCGGCTGATTTTAATTTATAAATTAGAAGTATCAATTCCAAGAAGCGTTAGTATAAGTGCCATACGCACATATACGCCGTTCTGAACCTGCTTGAAATATGCAGCTCTTGGGTCATCATCTACTTCTACTGATATCTCGTTAACTCTTGGAAGTGGGTGGAGAACGTACATATCAGGCTTGGCAAGCTGCATTTTCTCAGCATCAAGTATGTAGAAATTCTTCATTCGCAGATATTCGTCTTCGTTGAAGAAACGCTCGCGCTGGACTCTTGTCATATAGAGTATGTCAAGCTCAGGCATAACGTCCTCAAGCTTTTCAACTTCTTTATATTCAACATGATTAGCCTCAAGAACGTCATCACGGATATAGTCAGGTACGCGGAGTTCTTTTGGTGATATGAGGACAAACTTTACATTATCATATCTTATAAGTGAGTTGATGAGTGAATGTACAGTACGTCCAAACTTAAGGTCACCGCAAAGCCCGATTGTGAGATTGCCGAGACTTCCGCGGAGTGAGCGGATTGTCATAAGGTCTGTGAGAGTCTGCGTAGGATGCTGATGTCCGCCATCGCCTGCGTTAATTACAGGAATACGGGATTTGCTGGCGGCTACCATTGGTGCACCTTCCTTTGGATGACGCATTGCACAGATATCTGCGTAGCATGATATAACGCGGATTGTATCAGATACACTTTCGCCTTTTGAAGCTGAGCTTGAATTGGCAGAAGAAAAACCAAGAACAGACCCACCGAGATTAATCATAGCTGCTTCAAAGCTTAACCGGGTCCTTGTACTTGGTTCATAGAAAAGAGTTGCTAATTTTTTGCCTGTACAGCAGTGACTGTACCTGGCGGGGTCAGCGGCGATGCTGTCTGCAAGATTCAACAGCCTGTCTGTTTCTTCCACTGATAAATCGAGAGGATTTAACAAATGTTTCATACGTACCTCCATAAAATTTTACATTTTAAACTATTCTACTCTAAAATTGTTAAATACTCAAGAGGAATATTTGGAGAGGAGGGGAAATAAGTGGAGGTGTGGAATTGTTTAACTTCGTCATTTTACTGCAAATGACGAAGTTGAACTTGATTTTGATGAAGTGGGAATTTATAATTTAACTAAATCGAAGGCATCTATACTTCTGATGAACGATTGAAAAAGATTGTTTTAGATAACCCGAGTTGCCGTGAAAAAGGCTTTGGGTCAGGCTCAATTATTATTTGATTCGCTTATGCAGGAATATTTTGGGTAGAAGGGGAGAATAGGTATGAACGACTATAAAAAATGGCTGACAGAACGTTTCCGTATAGAAAGGCAGCGTTTTGATAGATCCGGTGTATATGCATACACACAGAGAGCAATGGCATACAACTCCAATAAAATTGAAGGGAGCACATTGACACCGGAACAGACGGCATCTTTATTTGATAACGGTACGCTGCCTCAAAATGACAATTACTACAGGGCAAAGGATGTTGAGGAAATGAACGGTCATTTCTTGATGTTCAACTGTATGATAGATACTTTGGATGAACCATTGACAGAAAATCTCATCAAACGTTTTCATCATGAACTTAAGTCAGGAGTATTTGAAGATCGGGCAAATGGATATGCAATCGGTGCTTACAAAGAAAGACCGAACATGATTGGAATGTATAAGACAGTGCTTCCTAATCAGGTTTCAGAAGAAATGGGGAAGCTGTTGGATTGGTATGAACAACAGGAAAAGAACTTAGACGTGTTAGCAGAGTTTCATGCGAGGTATGAGACAATTCATCCATTTCAGGATGGAAACGGCAGAACCGGAAGGATGATTCTCTTTAGAGAATGCCTTATAAATCCGGATTTAAAACCATTTATCATTTTGGATGTAAATAGAGAAAAGTACATTGACGGATTAAAAGAATATCGTGAAAATCAAAAGACAGAAAAGCTGGTTTCTTTAATGAATCAGGAAATAGAGGATTATTATACGCAATGTAAATATTTTATGAATGATTAGGAGTGCATGTTTGACAATCGGTCAAGAACTTCATAGGCATTTTTAATAAGTGGGATTTGCTGATTATGTTCTTTATGATGATAGTCATAGACCGCTTGCTGTAATAGAAGCTAAGAGGACATGCACCGATGTTGCAAAGGGCAGACAACAGGCAAAACTCTATGCTGACTTACTAGAGGCACAATACAATAGAAGACCGGTGGTTTTTCTTACCAATGGTTTTGAAACAAGAATTATAGATAATCAGTATCATGACACAAATCTGGACAGCAGACAGATTTACTTTGTGAATCAGATAGTAGAGTATATTGTACACAACGGGATGATGAAGGATTTGTCTGTACTTCAGGAATCGCCATTTACTGACAAGGGAAGCGTAGCGGAGATATTTACGGACATGACAGTCTGGATGGGAATCAGAAAGGTGATTGACCAGATTAATACCAATGCTGCAGCGTAAAGATATCAAAAAGTATTGAATTTATTGAAAAAAAATTCTAACTATGATAGCATAATAGATTGTGTGAAGTGTTTAAAAAAGCTATGAATAGCAGATTAATAGCAGATTAACAGAAGCTAAAGAACACAAAGACAGTAAAACTGTGATTTATCCAAGGAGGAATATAGAAATATGAAACTAGGTATCGTAGGACTTCCGAATGTCGGAAAGAGTACACTGTTTAATTCACTTACAAAGGCAGGGGCTGAGTCAGCCAATTATCCGTTCTGTACAATTGACCCTAATGTAGGAGTTGTTGCAGTTCCGGATGACAGACTTAACAAGCTGGCAGCTCTTTATAATTCAGCCAAGATAACACCGGCAGTTATAGAGTTCGTAGATATTGCAGGACTTGTTAAGGGAGCATCAAAGGGAGAGGGACTCGGCAACCAGTTCCTTGCCAATATCCGCGAGGTTGATGCGATTGTTCATGTCGTAAGATGTTTTGAGGACAGTAATATCGTTCATGTTGACGGCTCTATAGATCCAATCAGAGATATAGAGACTATTAACCTTGAGCTTATATTCTCAGATATAGAGATTCTTGAAAGAAGACTTGCCAAGCAGTCAAAGGCTGCATTCAATAATAAGGATATTGCCAAGGAATGTGATCTTATAAAGCGCGTCAAGGCACATCTTGAGGAAGGCAAGCTTGCAAAAAGCTTTGAGACAGACGATGAGGATGAGCAGGCAATGCTTAAGTCATATAATCTGCTCACAGCCAAGCCTGTAATTTTTGCGGCTAATGTTAAAGAGGATGACCTTGCTGATGACGGAGCCGGTAATAAGTTTGTTCAGTCAGTAAGAGATTATGCTGCCAAGGAGAACTGCGAGGTATTCGTTATCTGTGCGCAGATTGAGCAGGAGATATCAGAGCTTGATGATGATGAGAAGAAGATGTTCCTTGAAGACCTCGGACTTTCAGAGTCAGGTCTTGACAAGCTTATAGCTGCAAGCTACAGACTTCTCGGACTTATAAGTTATCTTACGGCAGGTGAGACTGAGACAAGGGCATGGACTATTGTTAACGGTACAAAGGCCCCTCAGGCAGCAGGTAAGATACACAGTGATTTTGAAAGAGGCTTCATACGCGCTGAGGTAGTTAATTATCAGGATCTGCTTGACTGCAAGACATATGCGGGAGCTAAGGAAAAGGGTCTTGTAAGACTTGAGGGCAAGGACTATGTCGTTAAGGACGGAGACGTAATTCTGTTCAGATTCAATGTTTAATATAAGAATACCGGATAGATTCAGATTATTATTTCCATGCTACTTCGCATTTTTTGTGAGTGGTGCAATGGTTCTGCTTGTCGGAGCCACACTTCCTTACATTATAGAAGAAGCAGGTATTAATTACAGTGTTGCGGGAGGATTGCTGTCGGCATTTGCGATAGGCAATCTTCTCGCAAGTTTCGTTAATCCGGTAATATCAAGGCTGATGGGGAGAAAGAAGACAATAGTCATGCTGTCGTCGCTTGTACCTCTTTCATGGATTATAATCACACTGCTTCCTCCGGTTGCGGTGATGTATCCGGCGTTTGTACTGCTTGGTATAGGAAGAGGCTCTGTGAGCATAATTAATAATGCAGTTGTAAATGATAATTCTGATGGTAAGCCTGCGGCACTTAATCTGCTGCATATGACATTTGCGGCAGGTGCGCTTCTCTCACCGTTGCTGACATCTTTGTATATGGAAGCGGGGCTTGGATGGAGAACAGCGGCTTATACAATAATAGCGGCTTCTTTACTTGCAACGGCAGGCTATGCGTGGATTAAGATGACACCGGGAGGTTATGCCGGAGAGGAAGGAACATCGGCAGCAGATACAGAAACAGGTACAGGAATGGATGCAGGGAATACCGTTTATTACAAAAATCCTGTATTTTATATAATGGGATTTCTGCTGTTTTTGTATATTGGACTTGAAAACTGCGTTAACGGATGGTTTGTCACATATTTTAAAAGTATGGGAATTATGAGCAGTACATATGCAACAAATCTCGTATCTGTCACATGGATTATGGTAATGCTTGGAAGACTTACAACGGCTAAGCTTTCAGCGGTTATTGATAAAAACAGGCTTATATTTGCATATTGCATAGCAACTGCTGTGTTCTTCCTTTTGCTTATAGCTACGCATAATCTGTATGTGATAACATTTGCGATAGCGGGGCTTGGATTTTTCTTTGCGGGAATATATCCTACAGGAGTTTCATGTGCAGGAAGTGTGTTAAAGGGGTCTGACACTGCAATGTCAATGCTTCTGGCGATTGCTGCACTCGGTGGCATTATTACGCCTCAGATAGTGGGCATAATAGCAGATGGGGCAGGAATGGCTGCCGCAATAACTGTTCTTCTTATAAATGCTGCAGGAATGCTTATACTTTCGGGAGTTGGAATGAAAAAGGGAGGTACATTAGGATGAGGTACACGATTAAGAATGAATATCTTAAGGTAACTGTAGACAGCAAGGGATGTGAAATCGTATCTGCAATAACTGCTGCGGATAACAGAGAGCATATCTGGCAGGCAGACCCGGCGGCATGGAAGCGCCATGCACCGGTATTGTTCCCGTTAGTCGGTAAGTACAGGGACAACAGTGTTACATATAATGGCAGGCAATATCATATGACGCAGCATGGCTTTGCCAGAGATATGGAGTTTGAACCGGTTAAGATAGAAGATGATAAGCTGACTATGTGCCTTAAGGCGGATGCATCTACACTTGAAGCGTATCCTTTCTTTTTTAAACTTGAATGTACATACAGACTTGACGGCAGCAGCATAGCTGCATCATGGAGAGTGTCAGATACGCAGGATGAAGCAATGTATTTCAGTATAGGAGCACATCCGGCGTTTGTGCTTGACGGTCATGAGAGCCTTACGGGATGCAGAATAGGCTTTGCTATGGACAGATATGGAGTGGAAGCTGTGAATCCGGATATGAAGGCTGAAGGTATATCTTACAGGCTTCTGAATGCTGAAGGACTTCTTGAGGATAAGGAATATAAGCTTGATATAGAAGATGGTGTGATGGTTACAGAAGGATTTTTTGACAGAGATGCATATATTATTGAGAATAACCAGTGCCATGAGGTTTATCTCGAATGTGACGGTGAAAGATTTGTTACTGTAAAGTTTGACGCACCCGTATTCGGTCTGTGGTCACCCGTCGGCAAAAATGTGCCGTTTATATGTATCGAACCATGGTACGGAAGAGCTGACAGGGCTGATTATTCCGGAACTCTTGAGGAACGTGAATGGGGAAACAGGATTGCGCCGGGGGAAGTATTTGAACGGGGTTATACAATAGTATTCTGATTGTAATAACAGTCTGATTATAAGAATATTCTGAATAAAATGTATTTTGTTGGAAATAATTAAAG
>ULUO01091122.1_pt1 | contig 22906 bp, 27 predicted proteins | sample 1958611 | NCBI WGS metagenome assembly ULUO01 (sample SAMEA4835762, study PRJEB28245) | human gut metagenome | biome: gut microbiome; material: fecal sample | place: Denmark | collected 2008
CAGTCTGGTAACTGAAACGTCGCAATATTTTGTTGTCTTTTGCAGGTATGTCTGTTCTACAATTCTTGCAAAATGCTTAATTATAAACGTTTTACGTTTAATTCTCGTCATTCTGTTTTTTATTGCATTTCTAAATATTACTTATGCCGCCCGGCATACCTACGCAACGGAAATCACGCTCGGGCACGGTGTGCCGCTTGAAACCGTCAGCAAGATGCTTGGCCACAGCCGAATCGAGACCACCCAACACTATGCCAAAGTCACCGATGATAAAATCAACGCCGACACGCAGGCCTTGAACCGAAGAATCTCGGAAAGATTTTCCGTTGTGATTTGACTAACCTCCTAAAAACGGATAGACATGAAGAAGAATACAGAAAACGACAGGAATATAAAGCATCGCAGTACATTCGCGACATTGTTCTACATCAACCGCACCAAGATGCGCAAGGACGGGACTTGCCAGTTGCTGTGCCGGGTGAGCATTGACGCGGAATGGGAACAGATAGGCACAAAGGTGTCAGTCAATCCCGCCATCTGGAATCCGGAGAAAGGCCGTGCCGACGGGCGAAGCGAGAACGCATTGACGGTAAACCGCGCCATAGACGAATTGACCGAAGAAATAGCCATGCACTACAACAGAATCAAGAACAGCTTGGGATTCATCACGGCAGAACTGGTCAAGAACGCCGTAATGGGTATCGGTCAAAAGCCGCTTACCTTATTGGCACTGTTCGAGGAGCATAACGAAGAGTTCCGAAAACGCATCGGACAGGACCGCATCAAGGAGACCTACGACTCCTACCAAAGGTCTTACAAACATCTTTCCGCTTTTGTGAGGAATAAGAAAGGTGTTGAGGATGTCACATTGCGCAGCCTTGACAAGGTTTTCTATGATGATTTCGAGCTGTTTCTTTGCAAGGATTGCGGCATGAAGCCCAAGACTGTGCATGAACATCTGTACCGCTTGAAGAAGATGACCAAACGGGCGGTGAGCCAAGGTACGCTCCGCAGGGACCCATATTGCAGGCTGCATCCCGAATTGCCAAGGCGGAAGAGTCGGCATATGAAACTGGAAGACCTCAAAAAATTGATGGAAACACCCGTGGAGAAGCCCCAGTTGCAATTCGTGAGGGACATGTTCATCTTTTCGACTTTCACCGGATTGGCTTATGCCGACTTGAAAAAGCTCAAGACCTGCGATATCACGCAAGCCGAAGACGGTTCGTGGTGGATTCACATCCGGCGGCAGAAGACCGATACACTGTCGTCTGTCCGTTTGTTGGACATCCCCTTGCGCATCATTGAAAAGTATCGCGACCAACGGCAAAGCGATAAAGTGTTCAATCTCTATGAACGCGGATACATCATCCACCTGACACGGGAACTGGGGCGTGTATATGGGTTTAACTTGACCTTCCACCAGGCCCGGCATAATTTCGGGACCCACATCACGCTCTCGCTCGGCGTGCCGATTGAGACGGTCAGCCGCATGATGGGGCACATGTCGATTACCACGACCCAGCTCTATGCGCAAGTGACAGACAAGAAAGTGAACGAGGATATGAAGAAGTTGAAGTCCACCGGATTCGGAGGCATGACGGAACTGTGCGAGGAAGATTTCACAGCCCGAAAAAAGGCTAAAAGAGCGACACGCTCCAACTGAACCGCAAAACGGAGAATGGCTGTCCCACCGGCACGCCATTTCTCCGTTTCACGACGTCATACCCATCGCATATCTTCCTTGCAACGCTTGTAGGCATCTTCAAGGACTTTCAGAATGTCGGACTCCTTGTAGAGAGCCTTGCCCTGCACCATGTAGTACGGTATGATGCCAAGCATACGGTATTCGTGCATTGTCCTCCTGCTGATTCTCAAGATATTCGAGAGTTCCTCGTCGGTCAGGAAGCGTTCGCCATGGAAAACCGATTTGGGACTCTCCTCCATCGTCTCAATCAAACGCTCCATATTTTCAAGCCCCTGAAACAGGGCGTCTACGCGCGGATCTTTCCGCTCCAGAAAATGATAGCTCATAAATCTCTTTTTAAGTGGTGATAATTCGATTCCAAGAATTTCCGCACATCCTCCGATTTGAAGAATATCTTGTGCTTGATGCGTGAAAACGGGAGTATCCCCTTGTCACGGTACACCTGAAGCGTCTTTTTGGATACACGCAGAATGTCGCATACCTCCTGGTTGTCAAGCCACTTCTTCAGGCCATAGTCTTCCGCCGGGCGGCAAAGCCTCATCACCTTTTCTTCCAATCTGTTGAAACGCCGGCTCAGTTCGTCAAACGTCTCTTTGTCGATACATACTATTTCCATACCTCGTCATTTTTTAGGGTTGAACATCTATTCTGCTTTTGAGATGTGCAGGCAGCTTCTTTCCTTTCTGATAGAGGAAAGCTTCCACTTCGGAAGCCTTGTAATAAGTCCTTCCGTCAATCATATAGTAAGTGACGAGTTTCTTCTGGCGGTAACGTGCCAACGTGCGTTTGGTCACGCCGAGCAGTTTGCAAAGGTCGTAGTTGTCTAAAAGCGTATCGCCCTCCAGACATTCTTTCAGTTTGTTCATCCGCTCCAATGTACGGTCGATGTTGTCGAACCGTTCCATAATCCGCATGAACATCATCTGGGCACTTTCACTGTTTATCTGTAGCATAAGCCATTCTGTCTTTGGTGTTAATAATCATTTTGCTTACACCTTGTCGCGCAACAGGTTATGCTACATATAGGGCTAACGGTGTGCCAATGACATCAGAATGCATCAGATAGCATCATAATATCACTGAATATCAGCCTGATAAAAATTCAACTGGTGAAAATCGGCCGTCTTGCGATTCTTGCAAAATGCGAGATGTTTTTGCAAGATGCAATGGTTTCTTGCAATGGAATGCAAGTGTGACAATAAAATAAGGGAACCCCATTCCTGATAAAAACAATGGGATTCCCCCTATATATGGACGGATTATTTGTTCAAACCATATTTCCGCATCTTCCTGTATAGTGTGGATTGGTCTATATTCAATAGCCTTGCTGCGTTTTGACGATGCCCGTTGGAGGCTTTCAAGGCATTCCGAATGGATTCCTTCTCGGTCGTCTCGTCTTTCAATGGAAGAATCGTCGGGCTTACATTCTCTGTTATTTTTATCGGATGGCTTAACTGCACAAGCTCCGCCATGTCAAGCGACTTGCATTCCGCAAGAAGCACGGCTCTTTTTATGACGTTCAGCAATTCGCGGATATTGCCCGGCCATGAGTAGGAACACAGCCTGGACTTGCCCAACGAGGAAAAGCCTTCAGTCTCACGTTTCAGCTCCTTTGAAAAACGCTTGCGGAAAAATTCGGCCAGCGGTATGATATCCTCCGGGCACTCCGAAAGTGAGGGCTGGTGTATGTAAAATTCATTTAGCCGGTGGTACAAATCTTCCCTGAACCGGCCTTCGGCAATCGCCTTCTCCATATTCTCATTCGTGGCCGCCACGATACGCACATCGGCTGATTTCTCCCTGTTGCTACCGATAGGCATGTACACTTTCTCTTCCAGAACCCTGAGCAGCAAGGATTGAAGTTCATAAGGCATCGTGCCAATTTCATCCAAGAACAGAGTGCCGCCTTTGGCCATGCAGAAATAACCCTCTTTGGCAGAATCGGCACCGGTAAAGGCACCTTTCTCATGCCCGAATAGCATAGACGCTGCAAGTTCACGTGGCAGGACGCTACAATTGACAGCCACAAACGGCATATCGCTGCGGTCGCTGTTTTCGTGAATACTACGTGCGACTGACTCCTTTCCTGTACCATTGGCTCCGAGTATCAGCACGGACATACCCGATGATGCGACCAGCCCGGATAACCGTTCCACTTCCAGGGCCTTGGCACTAATCCGCCTAAACAGTTCCTTTTTATGGGTTCGCCTGGTAACGGGCGGGCAAAGCACACCCTCAATCAACTCCAATAAATGCTCGCGGAAAACAGGTTTGGGCAAATAGTCTATCGCTCCCAACTTGATGGTACGCACGACATCCGGAACAGACGAGTATTCCGTAGTAAGCACAAACGGGATGTTCCTTTTCTCTTTCCTAACCCATTCCAGAAGGGAAATGCCGTTTCCTTCCGGAAGACGGACATCCGAGAGAATCATATCAAAGTCATACTTGCGGATCAACGCTTTGGCGCGAGGCTCGCTTATGGTTGTTTCCACCTCATATCCGGAATGTTTGAGCCAATCCTTCTGTATGGATGCCAGAGACATATTGTCTTCAACTATCAATATCTTGTGTTTCATGGGAATATCTGTTTAATTCATTTTCTGCTTCGTTCATCAAAATGGCGGCATATTCTGTTATCCGCCGTATGTCTGACTTGATTGTATTGGTATCGGGCTTCTCTTTTTTCAAGTGCGTCCGTAAATCTGACAGAATCCTTTCCGAGCCGAGTAATGTCCATGCAGGCGACATGCGGTGCAGTATCTCACGCAATTTGGCACTGTCATAAGGCTTCTGTACCGCCATAAGTTCCTTGATATCCAGTCCCGTTTGCTCTATAAACGCACGCAATATGCCGGGCTTGTCAACCACGTCTTCTATCAGAGCCGAGAAATCATGTGTCATCATACCATCCTCCTTGATTGTGAACATAGACAACAAACCGAGCAGTTCCTCCATTGCGAAGGGCTTGTAAATGCAATCCGAGAAACCGGCTTTTATAAAGTCTGATTTGTCCGTATCGCCTTGTGCGGTCATGGCTATCACGGGAATCACTTTCGAGTTGCCAATATTTGAACGCCGCAACAATTCCAACAAGTCAAATCCGCTTATTGTCGTCATCTGTATATCGGTAAGTATCAGGTCGTAATCCTTGTTCCGCATGGCCAAAACCATATCTTTTATATCCGAACATACGGTACACATGACACCGTTGCGTTCCAGCATATCCCGGATGATATTCAATTGCAGCGTATCATCATCAATGACAAGCACACTGTTTGGTAATTTACCCGTTCTTTCTGCTTGCGGCATCTCGTTTTTGAGTTCAGTGTTGGAAACCTGCATAGGAATTGATACGGTAAATGTGGTTCCCTTGTTCTCTTCGCTTTCTACTTCGATAGTACCGCCCAGCAGTTTAACAAGTCCTTTTGTAATCGGGAGTCCAAGACCATAGCCATTTGTGTTGGCAGCAATGGCAAGTTTTTCAAACGGGCAGTAAATACGGTCCAGTGTTTCCTTGCTCATCCCGATACCCGTATCCTTCACTTCCAGTGTCAGGTTCCCATCCTTGTAGACAGCATCGAAATTGATTGAACCGGCATTGGTAAATTTGAGGGCATTCGACAAGAGATTGTCCGTTATTTGCGATAGGCGGTCAATGTCGCCGCATAGGATAACATCCACATTCTCAAAGTTGGGTACAAACAAGATACCCTTGTCATTTGCGACATGAGAGAATCCGATGACAACCCTTTCCAGAAACTCGTCCAGGCAGAAAGGGATATTGTTGCAGGTCTCCTTTGATTCCTTAAGCCTGTACACGTCAAGCAGGTTATTAAGCAGGTGTGTCACATGCCTGCATATATATCCTATGTTTGTAAGGTACTTGTCCCTGAGCTTTTTGTTGCGTGCTATTTTGGCCAAATCCGCACTTCCATTGATGATATTCAGCGGTCCGCGGATGTCATGTGTTATGGCGAGTATGATTCGTTTCCGCATATCCAGTAAATCCTTGTTCTCCTCGTTGATTCTTTGCAGCTTTTCCTTCTGTTGTGCATCCCGTTTCAGCTCCTTGTGTATTTTATAGTACAACAGACATAGTAATACCAAGGAGAAAACCAGACTGACAGTGACGATCCTTGTGGAATGCCTGTAGGCTTTTTCCAAGTATTGTTTCTTGTTCCGGAAAGTCACGGCCGCCTGTTCATCCAAATCCATGATCAGCATGTGCAGCTTCCGGTTCAATTCACGGTTGCGAGAACGCAGGCTGTCGGTGCAGGTTTCAAGCTCTTTTTCCCGCTTCTCCTGCATGGCGGTCAGTTCCTTGTTCAAGGAATATAAAGCTTCCGGAGACTGAGATACTCGTATTGTATCCTTTTTCCCGAACCAGCCGGCGATACCTTTTTTCTTCTTGACAATGGTACGCATCGAGGGCTTTCCGGCAGACAAACGACTTAGCAGGATGTCGTTTGCCGTGTCTTGGGAACGGACTGCCTGCATGACGCCGAACAAATGTTCTTCCTTGTCTGCCAACAGAGAGCGGAGGGTGTCAATCTGTTCCGTACTGACGAATTGGGCGCAAGGTTCTTTCATTTCTTGCAGTAGCGAGTCTGTTTTCAATCTTCGCTCATGATAATTCTGATAGTCTTCGTCACTCCATACCACACACGACTCTCCGAATGTGGCGAGGATGGTAATGTACCTGTGGGCAGAGTTGATGCTGCTCTGAATCTCGCTGATGGCATCCGACTCCGATTCGATTTCCTGTACACGGTTCCGCTCGAAAAATAAAACGGCGACCATACTTACTATGACCGCCGTTAGAACTAAATATCCAGAAAGGATTTTATGTTTCAATTTGAAATACTTCATATTGATATTGTTTTAGTGTAAAATTTTTAGTCACATATTGCTTTGCGGGACAAAAGGACACAATATCTCGGAACACGTGTGTCACAAGAGTATATGTCAGAAACAGAACCGCATGGATAGAACCCATGCCCGATAATTGTACACAAGCAGGCATGTGGGAATGCAGCAGTCCCATATGAAAACTACAAGGTGTACTATTGAAAAGGTAGGGGAATTTATGGCACATGGAGCTACAATCCACTCCTTGAAGTGAAGCACCGTCGAAGCGGTTATTGTCGGTATCTTGATGATAGCTCCACATATCTGACAGCCTTTTTATTTGCTTAAGGAGGCAATCCTATAAAATGCAAAATTACAAAAATAACTCCATACCACAATGCCCTATCGTTTATTTTTTATTTTTATTACGTTATAGGATAATTATTTAGGCTATATGGCAATCGGATTGACCTTCATCGTCTCAAGATTCAGGAACAGTCCGTGATGTTCAATCACTCCATTACGGAACATTTTCCATAGGATATTGCAACCGAGTTGTGCCAGTGTGGAATTGACGAACAAGTCCTGCTTGTCCAAGGCTTCCGCCAATGAACAGCTCGGTCCTGAATCCGTTTCCTTCACCCTTGCATATTTCACGAACCGGGTAATGACCTTCAGCGAGCCTACGGTCTTGTACAGTTCGGAAGTAGGCTGCTTTATTTTCTTGGGTACAGTTCCCAACACAACCTGCCCCGTAGTCTGCGTGTTCCCGAAATCCATCCAGTATAACGGTGTGTCGTAACTATGGTAATTCGAGACGGGTACGGCTTTCAGCACATTCCACAAGTCAAGCCGTGACTTGATGTTGTCGGTACAGGAGACTGTAATGTTCGCCATATCCTCTCGCTTGGCATCTTTCAACGCTGTCGGAAATATATTCGGTACGGCTTTCCAGTCGTTGCCGAAGAAATTATTTATGCGTGTAACCATACATTGGGCTTTATTCAGTCCCAAGTCGGAATATCCGAACAGCTGCCGCCCGATATTGCTTTCCGTCACGATGTCAGGGTCATATACGGTCACGAACAGCCCCGGATGTCCTAAAGCCCTTAGGGTCATGTCCAGCCGTGCCAGGCAGGTCAGCACCTGTGAACCTGTTCCTCCGGCTCCGATAAGATTCACCGTGACCGGATGCTGGGGGTTAATCAGATAGTTGTCTATATAATGTACTCTTTTCATTTTAATATATCTTTAAGTTTCAAGTTATTCAAAGGTTTCAGTTCGTCGAGGTTGAAAGGCTTATCCTTTGCCGCTTTCGTTACCAATACCAGATTCGATCTGGTCGGGTTACCCCTTCCGCCCAAGTGGGAAAACTCCGTCAGCCAGAACTTCTTCTCCCAATACTCCAACAGGTTCTTGTAGGTCAAATCTCTCGGCTTGTCTATTTTAGCGAATCCCAGACAGACATTCGCCCCCGTCACATTGAAGAACGGCGCGACATAAAGTTCCGTCTTTTCCGTCGGCCTCTTTTCCTTGTATGCGTAGATGCTCAACGAGCTTCCACCAGCCACGTAAATGACTCCCGGCAGGTTGTATTTCGCATTCTCTATCCGGAGGGATTCCTTGAAGAACATCATCCGTTTCTGCGGGGGATTGTACCAGATATACTTCTCGCTTCCCTTGCGCGGGTCGCACCAAAGCATGTTGGAGGGGATCCTGCCGTATGGCGTAGTGCTGTGGCTTTCGGAATAACCGCGTACCAGTTCGTTCATGAAATCCACCGTGACGGGACGGCCTTCCCCCATCATACCGTTATCGTCAATATCCCTTATCTCGACGAAATAATTATTGTCAGAGGAATATGAGGTGTCTTGTTCGCCTGAATAGGCAATCAACGCCGCCCTCGGGTGGAGTAGCGTCCTCAATTTTTTTGTAAGTTCATTCGTTTCCAACATAATTCAACTGATTAAAGATATGAATTCGTCTGCCCACCGAAAGAACCGTTCCGGGTAATCGCCCATACAGAACAGCTCTTCGGTGTCGGGTGACAGGTCTCGAACAGTCACAGGGGTAATGTCGTAGGTTTCCCTGCTGTAGGAGTTGTAATAGTCAACAAGATATTCGGATATGATGTCGTTAATGTCATACACGACCCTTACCTGCTGTTGCAGGTACATCGGATGGAAGTCCGGATTTTCAGAATAATAGGCGTCATATCCGTATTGCATGATGCCGTGTTCGGGTGTCAGGAACGGGAGTCCCCGTTTCATCGCATCGACCAAAGGCTGTTCAAAGCCGTTTCGTGGCTCGTATGCCTCAAGTGCTTTCGGGAGGTTCTTGTAGTAGGATTTCGATTCCACCTGTTTGAGTAGCCTGCCGATTTTCCCCTCCTGGTAGGAATCCACCAATTTCATGCGTTCTTTCCATGCCTTCGGGTCGCTGCCGTCATCCTCCGAAAGTATCTCAAACATGAAATCCGCTTCATAGTCATCCCAGAAGGTGCCGATGCCGTTGGCTTCCATCAGGTTGTGAAGAAACGTGACGGCAATCCTCCTCAATACGGGATTGAGCGATTCCAGGAACTTCACCGGAAAATAGTACAGCGTGAAGCTTCCCCATTTGTGGTATTTCCACAGCCGGAAGAAGAGCCTGCCGCCTTCCTGCTCGATATTGACATTCAACCCGTCACCGATAAGCGTGTCCATCTCATCGTACAGGTTGGCGATGCCTTCCCCAATGCTGTTTCCGGGCGTGTGTACGCCTTCCTTCTGCAACAGCAGGGAATAGTTGAAATACGAATCACGCAGGAACTCGTAGTTTTTCCGCGTGATTACGTTGATACTGTTGCATTTGCCGCTGTCGTAACAATCCACAGTAAGATTATTCTGTGCCAGCGGTATCAAGGCTGTGCTTAGAAAAGAATTACGGCCCCGCTTGGAGCCGCAATCCGTTCTTCCCTGTTCACACCGTACCGCACGTTCCTCCGCGTCTGGCCGATGATGAGCTTTGCCAGCTGACTTGACTGTTGTTCGTCCAATGGTACACATGTCTTTTGCTTTTTAGGGTTCTTCTTCATTCCTCTTATCCTTTTGTTCCGATGGTAGTCTTGAATTCATAAACGGCTTTGTCGTCTTTGATGACCGGGCCGTGTACCGTTGCCGTTGTAAGCTCCGGGTAAAAGTTGGAGTAGTAACTCATGACCATTTCGGGACTGTCAGACGGATTCGGATCATCGAGCGTGACCATTTGGTTTCCTTTCTTGAACGTGAATGAACGTGTCATTCCTGTAATTTCGAGTGCCATAATCTTAAACTATTTGATAATGTTGGGTATGATTGTTTTCTAACATGGATTGAGGAAAGTCGGGATATTCCTCGTAATCCTCCGGACGGTAGTTAGGTCCGTCCTGTCCGGCATGGTACTGCGGATAGAAATCATCCGGGTGCTGTATCTGCTCCTGCCAGTGTGTTGTCGGCTGTTCTGCATACGTCGGTTGTGAAGCCTGCCGTGCAATAGGCTGTTCTCCCATATACGGTTGCTGTGGGGCATACTGCTGCACAGGTCTTTGAGGCGGTTGTTGTGGTGGCCGCATTGTCTGCTGTTGCGTTACCGGCGGTCTTTGCGCCTGCGGTTGCTGAGAATATTGTGGAGCATGTTGTGGCTGCTGGATCGGTGCGCTTGCCGGCTGTGCCTGTGGTGCCGGATCTTCCATCATATCGAACAAGCTGCCCTTGTTCATTGCCTTTGTCTGTTCCGCCACCATCTCGTCAATCTTCTTCTGATCCTGCGGCTTGGCATAGGGGCGTGCCTGTCCGAGTGTGGTGACGGCATCCTTGTGGTTGCCTGCGGCAATTAGTTCTTCCGCCTTCTTGAAGAATTTCTCGTATTTCTCGCGCTTTTCCTTCTCTTCCTTCGTCTCCTTTGATTTGGCTTCCTTTACCGCCTTGCTCTCGGATGCGGCTTTCTCTGCCTGCGCTTCAAACTGCGCCATATTGGAAATCAGCCCCACAGTCTTCTGTACCGGACGTGCGATGGCTTGCAGAAATCCGGCATCAAGTTCTTGTGGAAGTCCGCTTATGGTCAGGGGTACGAGATGGTTCTGGGCTTCGTCTTTCAGCCCATTGGACTTCGGCAGTACGGATACTGTCAGTTGGCCGTTTGCTTTGCGAATGACGATGGTGAGATCCACACCGTCAGTCATCATTTGATGAATTGCTGTAAAAAACATAATCTTGAAATTTTAGAGGTTATCGTTTGATGTTACATTTCACGGAACAGATTGGTCAGCAGCCTGTCCCTGTCGGGATGATGGCATATCTCCAGTATGGGATTCAGCAGTTCGGAGATATGTACCGGTCCCGATCCTCTTGGCGGGAACTTGGCTACGAGGTCGGGCATTTCCACCCTTTTCTTTCTCTGTACGGGTCTTGGCGTCCACATCGGTGCTACCGGTGCCATTGGCGCTCTTGCAATGATTGCTTGGTTCATGACTCTATTTTTTTATTTGTGAATACTTGGGCTTTGGCAGCCCGTTGAACTACGAGGGCTTAACGGCGGATGCTTCCGGTAAGGCAAGGTTTTCGGGGAAAATACCGGAACGCAGTGAGGATGATTTTTCCCGAAACCGTAAGGCCTGACCTTGCCGTCCGAAAGAAGCATTTGCCAACTTTGCCCTGTAGTTCTCGGTTTGCCAAGACTGTGTTCCTTCTTGTTTTTCCCATTTGTTCCTACCTCTGCCCTTTCCGGCATCAAACAAAAAGAGCCGCCCGATAGGACAGCTCCGTTCTGTAAGGTTCCACAAGAATGTATATCGCAAGTAGGTTTCATAATGGCAGGATATTAAAATATCAGGAAACTGAGAATGCAGAAAAGTATTGCCGCTGCAACCAGGAAGCAGGCGACACCGTAGAGGAATTTAAAGAATCCCCTGAAGCATACGATGGCTACCGCCACCCATACCGGTGATATTCCCCGTGAATACATATAGCCAAACACGATGGATGCGGTTATGGCCAATGCGATAATCCGTATCCATTTGCCGTTTTTCAGAGCTGTAATCCATTTTCTTGTTTTCATGACCTTACACTGTTAAAAAGTGAAACATGTCTTTTCCAATTTCAAGGGCTGAAATGCGTACTGCCTCCACAGGCAAGGTTTTCGGTGGAAAATACCGGAGCCGGGCGAGGATGATTTTCCCCGAAACCCGTAGGGCTTGACCTTGCAGGTGGAAACGGGCAGTCCGCTAACTTTGCCTTGGAATTGGAATGACATCGTCATTTCTTCTTCCCGGGTTTGGCTTCCGGGAATCGGAAAACCGGATTGTAATCCGCATCGAATGTGATGGCAGCGTCGAAGGACACGCCTTTTTTGCCCTTGAAACCCTTGATGGATCCGGTCGCGCCGGAAGAAAAGAGCTGCTCAAGATGCGCGTCGGTCAGCTCCTTGTTCAGGATGCGGCGGAATACTGACAGTCCGCAGCCTTTGTGGTCGCATTTGGCCACTTTGGAGTGCAGGATGATTTTGCCGGTCTTGCATTTGGGGCAGGTGAATACCTTTTTATGTGTTGCCTGAAAATCCAGCCTCAATATCTCATCGGTCGCCTTGCGGGTGTAATCCACAATGGATTGCATGAAAGATTCGGTTGCGAGCGTATGCCCTTCTATCTGTAACAGCGTCTTTTCCCAACTACCCGTCAGTTCCACGTCAGCCACGCGCATATCCTTTACCGCTTCATAGATGTACATGCCCTTCTCGGTCGGGGTGATGCTCTTGCCTGAACGTGCGATATAGTCACGCTTCATCAATGTGGTGATGATGGCTGCACGGGTTGCAGGCGTACCGATACCCAAATCCTTGATGGCCTCCTTCACCTGCTCGTCCGTGATGTTTTTACCGCAGGTCTCCATCGCCGCCAGCAGGGTGGCTTCCGTGTACAGCGGTTTGGGCAGGGTCTTTTTCTGTGCCAGCCCGTGTCCCATGACCGGCAGTGATTCTCCTTCGGAAAATTTGGCCGTCCCCTCATTGTGGTTCGGCTCGTCCTTTTCCCAGTCTTCCTTTCGGGAAAACACATCGCGCCACCCCGGTTTCACAATGACGGAAGAGCGGGAACGAAACGCCATCCCCTCACAAGTGCATTCCATAATCAGCTGCTCTTTCTCGCAGGGCGGCGAAAACGCCTCCAGCATTCTGCCGGCAATCATGTTGTAGACAGTCGTTTCCGTCTCTGACAGTTCTTCTGGCATGATGCCTGTAATAATCAGGGCATGGTGGTCGGTTACTTTCGCATCGTCCATACTATGGGTATTCAGCTTTGAAAGGTCGAATGTCTGTCCGTACTCCTTAAATTCCGGCAGGGCAATGACTTTTTCCAAAAGGGATGGGATATGCCGCATTACATCTTCCGGGATGAAACGACTGCCTGTTCTTGGATAGGAAATCAGTTTCTTCTCGTACAACGACTGGGCGACAGACAATGTGTGCTCCGCAGTCAGGTCGTGATGGATGTTGCAATCCTTTTGGAGTGCCGTGAGGTCATACAACAGCGGAGCCTGTTGGAACGCCTTCTTTTGTTCCACCTTGGTTATTGCGGCCGACGAATCGGAAGTGATTTTCCGGTATGCCGCTTCTGCCACGCTCTTCTCCTTGAAATCTTCCGTGTGGATGAACATGCGGTGCGCGTCCTGCTGTCTGAGCGTGATATGCAACTGCCAGTAAGGGGTTGATACAAAGTTCTTATTCTCTTTGTAACGGGCGCATATCATGGCGAGTGTAGGGGTCTGCACACGCCCGATGGAATTGTTCACCGAACCGGATACAATTGCCAATGCCCGGCTTGCGTTCATGCCCACCAGCCAGTCCGCTTTCGCGCGGCAATCGGCGGCAGCATAGAGGCTGTCGTAGTCTCTGCCGTCTTTGAGGTTTTCCATCCCCTCATGGATGGCCTCGTCGGTAAGCGAGGAAATCCACAGACGCTTGAACGGTTTGGTATAGCCCAAGTAGGAATAAATCCAGCGGAAGATAAGTTCACCCTCACGGGCACAGTCGGTAGCTACGATGATACTGTCGCATTGGGAGAAAATATTGTCTATGATTTTCAACTGCTTGGCAGCGGCAATGTCCGGTACCATTCCCTTGTCGGTCTTGACCTGACGGGAAATCAGGCGGAACGGATGCGGTATCATCGGAAGGTCTTCGGCTGTGGTTTTCGTGTAGCCGTATGTTCCGGGCATGGCAAGCGACACCAGATGTCCCAATGCCCACGTGACCATGTAGCCGTTGCCTATACAGTAGCCGTCTTTCCTGTCGGTTGCTCCGACCACACGGGCTATATCCATGCCCACACTTGGTTTTTCTGCTATGATTGCTTTCATATTCTGATAAAGATTAAGCCGTTCCCCGTTACCGGAACCGGAAAACAGGAAACGGCGGTTTGACATTATTTACTTGTGTTATTAAGCTGCCGGTTTGACTCCGAGGATTTCAACCATCACATTACCGTCCTTACGAACCAGCTGCAGGGTGGCATCCATCACCACGTCCACACCAAGAAGCACGAGGCTGAGTGCCATGACTTTCGTTTTTTTACCGCTGAGAAGGGTGTCAAGTTCGCCCGACATCTCCAATTCGTCCTTGAGGATACCGATTCCTGCCAGTTCTTCCCAGTTCACGTCTTCCGCCTTGAAAGGCGTGTTGCCATTATTGTTCTTGTTCATGTCTCTGATTTTTTTTGATTATACATTCAATATTATTCTCAGTTCAGGCTATGCTCGCGCCTTTGGATTTGCGATTGTTCTGTTCCTGTCCCTGCTTCTGCGCGTTTGCCACCACGTTACGCTGCGAAGCATCACGCTTGCGGTCGGGGTTCTCGTTGTAGAAGTCCAGCCTGCCCTGGTTGAAGTTCGCCTTGACATACTGTGAGATGGTCTTGCCGTCATAGCCCTTGATGCCCTCGACAAGCACCGCCTTGCCGCTCTGGAGGTCGGCACGCTGGTTTCGGTTCAACTTCACGTCCCATACCTTTTCCGGTATCTTGAACTCGGCACGCTGCTCGAAGCCGTCGGGGGTACGCGAGTAGCTCAAACGTCCTGTTTCCAGATCCGCCTTGATGAAGGATGAGAACTCCTCACCCTTGCGGTTCACCATGTCATTGAGGAAGATAGGCCTGCCGGCACGCAGTTCCTTCTGCTCATCGGCGGTGATTTTCACTCCGTTGATTTCATTGGGGATGTAGATTTCACGCGCTCCTTCGGGAGAATCTGGATTATAGCGGGTGTATGCGGGCCTGCCTGTGGCCTCGTCCAGCTTGACATACGAAGAGAATATCTCACCGTCCTTGCGCTCCATGCCCTCCACGAAGATGGCCCTGCCTGCATTGAGGTCTTCTACCTGCTGCTTGGTAAGCTCCACTCCGCCCAGCGACTGGCGGTTGAACAGCCTGTCATTTTCAAAGATGTACTCGATGCCCCTGCGCTCGGCATTGACCTGGATATGGGCGTCGAATTCCTTGCCGCTGTTTGAAATCATTCCCTCGATGAACACCTTCTTGCCCTCACGCAGGTCGTCCTGCTCCTGCTGGGTCAGTTCCACACCTTTGAGTTCACGGGGTATGAAGACATTCTCGGCCTTCATTGCCACTACCTCGTTGGTGAGTTTGTCAATACTGATGAATGACGGGATGTATTCACCGTTGCGCCCTTTCAGTTCTACCACACGCCCCATGTTGCCTGTTTCAAGCAGATTCTTCTTGTCTTCTTCGGAAAAGATGTGCCCGAAATACGGACGTTCGAGTTCGGGCTTCTGGCGGATACCGTGAATGCCTAACACGATAGGGCCTCCTGCTGACTGCTGGAACGACAGTCGGGCATCGGTGCGCAGCACGGCCGAACCGAAGTTCATGCTGATGGGTACCACCTGATTGGTCTTGTAGCCTTTGAGCATCTGGTCAAGGAGACCGCGTTCCTGAAGATACTCGCGTGAAAGACCGAAATTCTTCAGTTCGTCCCAGTTGATCATGGACTCGTTGTAACGGTACTTCGTCTGCGGCGTGTTGTCGCTTGCGGCAGCCTGCTGCTGCGTTTCATTTTTCTTTGCCATTTCTTCTTGATTTTGATTGTTTATACTTTGGTTTTCCTTGTTGCGTGGAACAATCTCATATTTTTTGAGGAAGTCATCCACGGCTTTTGTCTGTTTTCCGGCGGCAAGGTCTTCCACTGCCTGCTTCACTTCCGGGTTTTCAAGCGTGTCCTCCTTAATGGACAGGATGCCGAAACGGGTCGGGTCTTTGAGCTGGCTCCAGAAGTTCTTCACGAAATTCTCGAACAGGTTGGCGTAACGGTCTATTTTCAGAAAGGAGTTCTGATGCTCCTTGTCTGCCGGAACGGTGCTGTACCTGCCGTTCTTTTCAATTTTTGAAACTGCCTGTAGAATCAGTTCCATTTTGTCAAGAATGAACACGATGTCGCTCATCTGCTCGTTCTCTACCACCTGCGTTTTGGGAGGGTCGTCCCTTACATTTTTCTTTGCCATAACTTTGAGTTTTTAGCGTTAATAACCAGAATTGTCAATGCAAAGATATAGTAAGAAAATTGATAAATAATTGGTTTGCAATGCGTTAGACTACACATTGCATCACTTGTCATCACGTTTCACCGCAGGGGTGACAGCACAAAGCCAAAAACGACAAAAACAGAAAAGGAAACGGAAGAAAACCGCCATTGGAAAGCGAAGGGAAACAACACTCTGGGAAATGGCAAAGAGGTGCGGCAACGAAAAGAAGGAACTTGTAATATGCAGAGTTGAGAGCGAGCTGCTTTTGTCCCCACTTCTTTGTATTTCTCATAAGACAGGCGGCTGAAAGGAAAAGGGTTTACTGTTTGGAAAGAGATTCCAATTGAGACGGTCCGGTTTTGTAAAATACCGCCGTCAGGTTTTATTTTGACCTTGTCTTATGCGTCGTAGGTCGCTTCGCTTGCTAAGTCCCGATCCCTTTCTCAACTCGGACGGCAATACCGGAACGTTTTTTCGGAGAAAAATTACCGCAGGGAATTTTTTGCGCGAAAACCGGAGGCCTGAACGTGGAAGGTATTGGCTACCGAGTTAACTTGTAAAAGGGACTTGTCAAGTGAAGCGCAACTTATGATGGCAGTTTGTAGAAGAATGTAGAAACAAGCTCTTTACATGGTTAGAAAGATGAAAATTGTTAGTTCAATCAGTCAGGAAATGATTAATTTCGCAACAGAGTAATTGAATTAAAAACATATTTTTGCGGTTCCGTCGCAGAAAACGAGCAATAAACTTTATTATATGAAATTAAAATGGTATTTTTGCAGAAAAATTGCAAGACTATGATATTAAACTTAGAATTTAAGAATTACCGTTCATTCAAAGGGGGTTGCTCTTTTACGACTGAACCTACGTCTTCTAAAGCAAAGGCAAACAATCTTTGTGAGATTGAAACAAAAGCGGAAGGCAATAAAAAAGCATTAAAGATTTCCTTAATCTTTGGTGCGAATGCTTCAGGTAAGACTAACCTTATAAAATTCCTGTATGGTTTCAGACGATGGGTACTGAATCTGGATAATCGTGTAGGTGAAGACATTGTTTTATATCAGCCTTTCAAATTTGATAGTGAGACTGCAAATGCACCTATCGTATTTTCATTAGAGTTCATTGCACAAAAAATAAGATACAAGTATGAAGTTAGCTTTACCAAATTGCAAATTGAATCCGAGTCGCTAATTTCGTATCCGAATGGAAAACAGACACAATTATATGAGCGTTCCCTCCTTCCTGATGATAAAGAATCAGATACCATTAAGTTTGGAGCCAGTCTTTCTACTTACAAACCGTTCAATGTGTTCAAAAACCAGTTGTTAATATCAAAGTTCTTGAAGGATACGCCTTGTGAACCGATTACCAATGCTGCAAAATATTTGGCAGATATGGTTATCTCCAATGGATTCCATGAAGATACGATACTTGGAGAAGACAAAGAAATGCTCCGTTGGCTCTATTCTCACCCTGACAATAAAAAAATGTTGGCGGAATTTTTGGCTTTTGCCGATACAGGTGTTGCAGATTTTCAATTGGAAAAACGAAGCGGAAATGTTGAAGTAACCAGTTTGCACGGACTTTATAAAGATGGCGAAGGTATTGGAAAAACCGACTTGCCATTAAAAGAAGAATCCTTTGGTACAAGGGCATTGTTTATTATCGGTTGTCACATATTGCAGGCATTACAGAGTGGCAGTCCTTTCTTCATAGATGAAATGGACTCGGGGATTCATTCTTATCTGACACAACTTATAGTTGACATATTCAGGAATGAAAGAATCAACAAGAAGAATGCACAACTGATTTTTACCACACATGATGTAAATCTGCTGGATCAGAATACAATCCGCAAAGACCAAGTTTGGTTTACCGAAAAAGATAAATTCGGCGTATCGGAAATATTCACACTTTCTGATTTTGATGATGTGAGAGAAGATACACTGTTTGCCAAATGGTATTTGAACAATAAATTCGGAGGGGTGCCTTCATTGCAATCATTGGAAAAACTCTTTGTAGAGGATGGCAAGAATTAATGAAAATACACGTCATAGTAACTATGTCATAAGGATAGTGTGCGAAGGCGATAAAACCGAACCGCTATTCTTTACAAGTCTATGCGACCATTATTGCAAAGACAATGATGGTATGGATGTTCGTACCATTCCACAGCCATATATACCTCAAGATGAAGAGGCTGACAATTCACCGAGAGGTAGCTATAAAGGGCGGAAACGCAAAATCAAGACAATCGAAAAAGAGCAGCCGGAGGAGTTAATTATAACCGGTGCTCCGCCATTGAAGTGGGTTCAATACGCACGGCAGATTTTATCCGAAGGAGTGGATGAGTCATGGGCGGTATATGACAAGGATAATCATCCGAAGCATGAAGAGGCTCTGGCTGAAGCCAATAGAATTGTAAATGGAAAGAAAGTAAATGTCGCTTTCTCAAGTCGCAGTTTTGAATATTATCTGCTTCTGCATTTTGAATATATCTATTATTGTTTCAAGGAAACAGAGTGTGGAGAAAGGATAAGGGGAAAGAAGCATATTTTAGAATGCGGAACCGGAAAGAACCCTGAAAAAGATTGCGGTGGGAAAAATTGTATAAACGGTTACGCGAGGAAACAGGGATATTGGCAGGAAACCAAATCATCGGAATCCACATTTCCGCTTGTCAAGGATAATTTGGTGAAAGGAATGGTCAATGCTTGTAGGCTAAGGACCGAAAGTGACAAAAACACAGAAGAGCCAATTTACAACAGAAATCCATATACGAATGTGGACATCCTTGTTGGCAGGTTGATTGGCAAGGAAACCGTTTGCTATGGCCGCACATTTGAATATAAAGAGCATGGAGCTAATTGGGCTGTTCAGTTAGGTGAAGATGGATTGAGCATAATAAACAACAATGACAAACATGAAATCTTTGGAATCGGAAAGTTCATCATATACGATTGGGAAGAAAAGACGGAACGAAAATTAAACAACACTACGCTATCGTTGTCACCCAAAGATGAAATACTACTGCCTTGTAAACTTATGCCCACTCAAATCATATCAATACAAGTAACTCCAGAAAAAGAGATATTGCTACTACCTAAATTTGTCATATAGTTATTTAATCTCTGAATTTTGCGGGAAATTCGCAAAATTCAGAGATTAATCTACAAAATGCAGGTTTTAGCTTTCTGATTTCGGAAATAACCGATGGAAGTAAAAGCGAAAAAGTGCAGAAGTCAAAATCTGGTTATCTCTACACTTTTTTCGCTCAATGCCATCACTATTTTCAAGTATGTATGCTCCAGCCGTGGAATGGTCCTCCAATCATTACAGCAAGTGATTCATCCGGGTTGCCGTGATACAGCAGCCCTCCGACAATGCCTTTCGTTCCATTTTCCGCCACTTCCGCAAAGCCAAAAGAATATGGCGCAAAATCATAATACAGTTCAATTTCATATCGACCGTTGGAATTGACCTCCCATTGTTTGAGGCGTTCGATACATTTGTTCAAGGTCATATCACCGATGCTTTCCGCATACTTGACTGTCTTTTCGTAGTGTTCCTGACATTTGATTTTCATATCCGTATATTTTAGTCATTTATAATAATTCCTCGTATATCCCGAAACCAAGGCATTCAGCTATGGTGAAATCCTCTTTGCCTTTGTCCGCCAGTGATTTCAAGTCTTCCAAAGTATTGCAGTAGAAGAATATATCATCGTCATTCTCGTTATCTGCATCCATTGCCAATGCTATCCGAACCTCCTCAGTTTCCAATGTGTCATTCCATCGAATGATGCAGTCTACGTAATGAGGTTCATGCCCCTGTTCGCTGTAGAATTTCAGGTAACATCCGCTTATTTCCTTTCTGATTTCGTCAGGCTTTTTCCAAGCACTGTTATCCACAATTTCAAAGCTGAGTCCTTCCACCAACAGGCACGTTCCATTGTCATAGACCATCATCGTGCGTTTGCCCATGTATTTCTCACGGATTTCATTCCAATTGGGAATATCCCAACGTTCAACAGTCCAAATTTCCCGAAAGTCTTTCGGGATGGAATTGTATTCGCTCAAAGTTATCTTTCTCATATCAAGTTGTTTCAGTCTATCACAAATGTTACCTGTATGGTCTTGCACGGTTTCCCGAATGCCGGATGCGGATTGAACTCAGTGCATGATTTCCAATCCGCGCTCATTGTGTAACCATTCGGAAAGTTCTCCGCTATGAATTGTCTTATCAGCTCCTTGTCCTCATCGGTAAGGAAAAGCTCTTCCTCGATGCCATATTCCAAGGAAAATACCGCCCATTCGGGAATGTTGTCCCAAACGAGCGTCTGTCTGGTGTTCTCGTTCATGATTTTCTGTTTTAGTGTGAATGATTATGCTGTCAAAGCGTTGATTATGCCGGTCAATTCGGTTTCCCATTTGTCTGTGCCATCCATCTGCGACGGATAGGTCAGTTGTCGCCACTCTTGGTAGTCAAACAGTTTCATCCTAAGCGGATAATAGTCGAACAGTTTCTTGTTGTCTAAGAATACCCGCAGGTGGTTGGTGCCTACTTCCATTAGTTTCAGGCCGTTGCCTTCAATGATTTCACGGAAACGTGCCATTGGCGTGAAGTTGCTTCTCTTTTTCATGTCATTTCTGTTTTTATTGTTTGAACTTTATCTTATTTCAGCAGCACATTTTGTACAGGTCATCATCGGTCAGTGTACATAGCTCTTCTTCCGTGCAATAACCGTCAATTTCTTCGCTTGCTTCCATTGCCTCGTAAATGCCATTACGCATGTCGTTCACCAGCTCGTCACACAGGCTTTCCACCGATACCCTGAATATGCCATTGTCAGCTTGGATTTCCCTTACCGGATAAGCCACTCCTTTCCAATAGGTCTTGTCAATGATGATTGCTTCTGCATTTCCCTCCATACGATTCAGGGATTGCTTACTGATATTGACTACGTTTGTCCTGATCATGACTTCTTTGTTTTTTGAGTTAAACATCTACAGCTCGTAGAGCCGCTTTTTTAATTTCTTGCCTGCCTTACCGTTCCGTGCCGGATTGTGCAAGGCTTTTCGGGAAAATACCGCAAGCGAAGCGCGGAAGATTTTCCCGAAAACCCGTAAGGACTTGGCCTTGCTCAATCCAAAACCTTCCGTCCAACCATTGAACTTCAGTTCGTCCTTTTTGATATGATGGAACGCACCACCGCTGACGCACAAGCGGATATTGTCAGCAGCCTGCCATACGAACGGCACATACGGCTGTTCGCAGATTGAAAGCAGACCTTTCTTCTCATCCGCACTGTCTATGAGCGCGTTGGCGTAATAATCTCCATGACGGCTGAGAAATATCAGCCTGTCACCGATTTGCGGTGTGATTTCTGAGCGAGTCCGTTCTATGAGTTCCACATAACGGTTGGCCATATCCACGTCTTCCTGTGTCAGCCAATGTTCACGGTCGTACAAAACATTCAGTTCCTTGAGAGTTTCGATACCGTACTTGTTCTTTGTTGCCTGTAACATGACATTTTGATTTTTGTTTGTCCGGCTTTTCGGGGCCGGAGTTCCCGTAACTACAGGCTTGAAAAGGTCGTGTTCCGTACATGCAAGGTTGGCGGGAAAAATACCGCAAGCCCTTCGGGGCGAGGATGATTTTTCCACGACATCCGAAGGACCTGACCTTGCTTGTACGATAAGAACACGGCCTACCTTTGCCTGTGAGTTACGGTGGACCCGGCTACGGTATGGCAGTTCTGTCCGATATGCTTATGTATCCATAGTGAGATAATACATGAAAACTGCTTACTTCGGATGCATCATAATCTGACCAACATGATAGTTACCGTCTAATTTGTGGAGACGGAAAATCAAGGCTTGTTTGTTATCGGCAAGGAAGTCAATAAGTACAGTATTGAACTTTTCTGCAGTGATGTATTCCTCCTCCATGTTGTAATCGGCTATCGCCCCCGTAATTACATCTGCAATACGGTTGAAATCATCAAAAAATGGTTTGACTGTATCATTTGGTGTGAAAGTGCAGAACTTAAATTGACGTCCATCAAGCATATTATGCTGATAGAAATTAAATATTGGAGTAATAATATTATCCTTACCCGAAATAACTTTGTCGCGGTCGCTGAACCATCCGAATATTTCTATCGGCAATTTCTCCAAAACTTTAACTGATACATATGCCCCGAGAAAAGCTGTAATCAAGATGTCATTAAGCAACTTGATGTTTGGACTTTTACCATTAATTGATTCGAGTTGCCGGTTTATTGTCCTCACTACATTGTCATAATACTTTAGGACATCTTCATTGTTGGCAGTTTTTTTCCATCCTTCGTAGCAGTCACGAATCATCTGTAAAGTCTCTTTAACACCCTGCACACATTGATTGTGCGTTGGAGCAAGGAAATGCTTTCTGTCGTCGAACACAAACGAGAATGTTAAAACGTTTTCGCTCTTCAGATAAGACAGGAATGCTTTGTTTACTGTATCCGTTTTTTTGATGTCTGATGGTTGCATGTTGTGAATCCTCTGCTGTATTTCTAAGTACTTCACTTCACTTTCAAATGGCATAAGCACAAAAGTCATCACATCGTTAGCCTTGCCCTTGTCATCAAGACAATAGTCGCTGAACATTAGCCATTTACTACAACTTGAATTCTTGTACTGATAGTCAGTAATCACTTTACTAATCTCCGCTTGTGAGAAAAAGTCGTCCAATAAAGCATGTACTGGATGTTTTAAATTTATACGTTTTTCATTCATATTCTTAAAACTTTATCTATTA
>ULUO01034993.1_pt1 | contig 22539 bp, 10 predicted proteins | sample 1958611 | NCBI WGS metagenome assembly ULUO01 (sample SAMEA4835762, study PRJEB28245) | human gut metagenome | biome: gut microbiome; material: fecal sample | place: Denmark | collected 2008
CGTGTTTGACGCCGACGCCGAATTCGACTATAACGTTTTTCTGCTTGACGGGCCGAAACGTTTGGTGGTGGATACCAAAAACGTCTATGTCGGCAAAGCGCTGGAAAAGACCAAAGACAAAAACAATCTGGTCGGCCGGGTGCGGGTGGGTGATATTCATGACGGCAAAACCCGCATAGTTTTCGACCTGCTCAAGCCGGTGGTGGTCAAAAAGGTTTTCATGCTGCCGCCGCAGTCCACTTTCAAATGGCGGCTGGCAATTGACGTGACCGTCGCTTCCGAACGCGAGTTCCGGCAAAAGGCGGGCATCGACAACGCCTACGGCAACAAAAGCCTTTCGCTGGCCGGCAGCGTGCAGGCGGCCGTTGATGCGACGCCGAAGCCCCGTAAGCAGAACGCCAGAAAAATCATTGTGATCGACGCCGGGCACGGCGGACACGATCCGGGAGCGATCGGCTATTCCGGCGTGCATGAAAAGAACATCACCCTGGCCATGGCCAAAGAGCTTAAGCGTCAGTTGGACCGCAAGGGAAAATATACGGTTTATCTCACCCGCAGCACCGATGTCTTCATTCCGCTGCGCAAGCGGGTGGAAATTGCGCGCAAACACAAGGCCGACCTGTTTATGTCCGTGCATGCCGATTCCGCTTTGAACCGCAAGGCGACCGGGCTGTCGGTCTATACCCTGTCGGAAACGGCTTCGGACAAGGAGGCGGCGGCGCTGGCCGAACGGGAAAACAAGGCTGACGTCATCAGCGGGCTCAATCTGGTCGAACAGTCCAAGGAAGTGAGCGACGTGCTGATATCGCTTGCCCAGCGGGAAACCCGCAACCGTTCTTCCGAATTCGCCAAATGTCTGGTAGACGAAATGCGCAAATCGGTCAAGCTGATCAGCGATACCCACCGTTTTGCCGGGTTTGCCGTCTTAAAAGCGCCGGACGTGCCGTCCGTGCTGCTGGAGATGGGCTATCTTTCCAACAAAAACGAAGAACGTCTTCTGCGTCAGGAAAGCTACCGCCGCAAATTGGCCGTTTCCGCCGCCAAAGCGATCGACCGCTATTTTGAAGACATGAAACACAAATCCCTGTTTTGATCCCGGTTGTCGTTTAAACGGCTGATAAATCAAGAATACGGTTGTCGTTTGCGATAAAAACTGTTATGAGTGTGTCATAATATAATCTGTTGGGTATGAAAATGTTTAAAACTTTGTCTTCTTTACTGAGCACGTTTTTCTTTTTTGCGGTCATCCTGATTGTCGTGATCATCAGCAATCTGTGGCGCTTCAGCCAAAGCCTGCCCGATTACCGCCAGCTGGAAAAATACGAGCCGGCGGTCACCACCCGCCTGTATGCCGGCGACGGTCAGCTGTTGAAGGAATACGCGGTGGAGCAGCGGCTGTTCATGCCGGTCGGCAAAATCCCCGATCTGGTCAAGCAGGCGTTCATCTCCGCCGAAGACAAAAAGTTTTATCGGCATTCGGGGATTGATTATGTCGGCATTGTCCGCGCCGTTATCAGCAACGTGAAAAACCTGGGCAGCGGCCGCCGGCCTTCGGGTGCGTCGACCATCACCCAGCAGGTGGCCAAAAACTTTCTGCTTTCTTCGGAAGTGTCTTATGTCCGCAAAATCAAGGAAGCGCTTTTGGCCTGGCGGATTGAACAGGCGTTTGGCAAAGATCATATTCTGGAACTGTATCTGAACGAAATTTACCTCGGCAACCGCTCTTACGGCGTGGCGGCGGCGGCGCTCAACTATTTTGACAAGCCGCTGTCGGAACTGACGCTGGAGGAAGCCGCCTATCTGGCGGCGCTGCCGAAGGGACCCAACAATTACAATCCCCACACCCGTTACGAGGCGGCCGGGGCCCGCCGCAACTGGGTGATCGGCCGGATGCTTGAGGAGGGGTATATTGACGAGCTTGCGGCCGAAAACGCCAAGGCGCAGCCGTTGAAAGTGGTGAAACGCGACAGCGGTTTCGTAAAACATGCGGAATATTTCAGCGAGGAAGTCCGCCGCGGAATTGAACGGCGTTTCGGTGCCGAGGCGCTTAACGAGGGCGGGCTGATCGTCCGCACCACCGTTGATCCGCGTCTGCAGGAAATCGCCACCCGGGTATTCCGGGAAAAACTGCAGGAGTATGACCGCCGCCACGGCTGGCGCGGAGCAACGGCCAACATCGCTCTTGAAGACGATTATATGTCGGTACTGGAGAAAACGGCGCTGCCGGCCGGAGCCGAAAGCGGCTGGGAAAAGGCGGTGGTGACCCTGGTCAACAATGCGCGGGCGGAGATTAAAACGGTTGACGGCGAAACCGGCGTCATTCCTCTTTCCGTTCTTTCCTGGGCAGGCAAAACGCTGCCCGATCAGGGGATCGGCAGGGCGCCGAAATCGGTTAAGGAGGTGCTTAAACCGGGTGACGTGATCTGGGCGGAAAAGATCGGCGAAGAGAAAATCAAAAAACAGAAACTGCCGGAAAACGCTTATAATCTGCGTCAGGTTCCCGACGTCGACGGCGGGTTGATCGCCATCGACCCTCATACCGGCCGGGTGCTGGCAATGGTCGGCGGGTATTCTTATAAACGTTCGCAGTTTAACCGCGCCACTCAGGCGCGCCGGCAGACCGGTTCGTCGTTCAAGCCGTTTGTTTATCTCACCGCGCTGGAAAACGGCTATTCTCCGACCGATCTGATTTTGGATGCGCCGTTTGTGCTGGATCAGGGAGCCGGCCTGCCGAAATGGAAACCGGAAAACTTTACCAAGAAATTTTACGGTCTGATGACTTTGCGCGAAGGAATTGAAAAATCGCGCAATCTGATGACGGTTCGTCTGGCGCAGGACGTCGGCATGGACAAGATTTCCGCCTTTGCCAAAAGAACGGGCATCAACGACCATCTGCCGGAGCTGCTTTCAATGTCGCTCGGCGCCGGCGAAACCCGGCTGATCGACCTCACTTCCGCCTATGCGGAAATTGTCAACGGCGGCAAAAAAATACAGCCGTATCTGATTGAGCGCATTCAGGACCGCTATGGCCGTACCATTTTAAAACAGGATAACCGCGACTGTGCCGGCTGCAATTACGATGTTTGGGAAAATCAGCCGACCCCGCAGCTGGCAGACGGCCGCGAGCAGGTGTTTGACAGCCTGTCGGCCTATCAGATGACTTCGATTCTGGAAGGCGTGGCCACCCGCGGCAGCGGCGCCCGGCTGCGGCGCCTGAAAAAACACCTGGCCGGCAAAACCGGAACCACCAACGACAGCAAAGAAGGCTGGTTTGTCGGTTTTTCGCCGGATCTGGTGGTCGGCACCTACATCGGTTTTGACGAACCGCGGACGCTCGGCCGCTGGGAAACCGGCGCCAGCGTGGCGCTGCCGGTATTCTATGCGTTTATGGAAGAGGCGCTGAAAGATCAGCCCGATATTCCGTTCCGCATTCCCGCGGGCATCAAACTGGTGCGGATCAATTACAAAACCGGCAAACCGGCGGTGCCCGGGGACCAGGTGGTCATTACCGAAGCGCTGAAGCCCGACTTTGACTTTGAAACGGCCGGCCAGCGCATCATTAACGGCAGTTCCGACAACGACAATGACGGAGAAGACGACCGCAACGATTTCAAACGTTTCGGCAATTCCGCCGACAGTGAAAACTTCCAGCTCGGAACCCAGTATTAGTCAACTTTTCAACCTATTGAAAGGAAAAACATGCAGGCAGAAGTATTAACCTTAATTGACGAGATCAAGCAGTCGCTTTCGCTGCTGAGGAGGTCTCTTTGACTACGATAACGCCGTTTTGCGTCTGGAAGAACTGGACGCGCTGACCGCCGCGCCGGAACTGTGGAACGACGCCGCTCGCGCGCAGAAGCTGTTGAGCGAAAAAAATTCGCTGGAAGAAAGCGTTACCGCGCTGAAGCAAACGGAAACGTCGTTAAACGAATTAAGCGAACTCTGTGAACTGGCGGAAGAGGAGGGTAATCGGGAACTGGTTGCCGAGATCATAACCCAGCTGGAGGAGCTGAAGGTAAAAACCCGCCGCGGCGAGTTGGAAGCGCTGCTTTCCGGCGAAGCCGACAAAAACGACGCCTTTCTCGAAGTTCATGCCGGCAGCGGCGGTACCGAGGCTCAGGACTGGGCGGAAATGCTGCTCAGAATGTATACCCGCTGGGCGGAAGCGCATCAATATAAGGTGGAATATGTGGAGGAAGCGGAAGGCGACGTTGCCGGGCTGAAGTCGGCAACCGTCAAAATCAGCGGACACAACGCATACGGCTGGCTCAAGTCGGAAACCGGCGTTCACCGTCTGGTGCGGATTTCGCCGTTTGACAGCAACGCGCGCCGCCATACCAGTTTTGCCTCGGTCGGCGTTTATCCCGACATTGACGACGAAATCCGCATTGAGATCAACGAGTCCGACTGCCGGGTCGATACCTACCGCGCGTCGGGCGCCGGCGGCCAGCACATCAACAAGACCGATTCCGCGGTCCGTATCACCCATATTCCGACCGGAATCGTAGTCCAATGCCAAAATCAGCGTTCGCAGTTTCAGAACCGCGACGCCGCTTGGAAAATGCTTCGCGCGCGCTTATATGAAATGGAACTGAAAAAACGCGAAGACGCGGCGCAGGGAGAAAGGGATTCGATGGGCGACAACGGCTGGGGCTATCAGATTCGCTCCTATGTTTTGCAGCCCTACAAACTGATCAAGGATCTGCGCACCGGCGCGGAAACTTCGGACGCCAAGGCGGTTTTGGACGGTGACATTGATTTGTTTTTGGAGGCGGCGCTGGCCGATAAGGTAAGCAACAAATGAAAAAAGTTTCAAACCGGCTTTATCTGGCCCGTAAAATCTTTGATTATACGGTGGTTTTAATCCTGATTCTGCTGCTTTTGTTCATTTGGCAGCTGTACCGCGGGCCGATTGCGGTTCCTTTTCTCAAGCCTTATATCATCGCGGCCTTAAACCAGGATAACGAAAACGCGGAAGTGACGGTGGACAGCGTCAACATTGAGCTGGTGCGTTCGATCAAACCGATCAAAATCATTGCCAAAAACGTGGTTTATGAAGAAAACGACGGCCATATGCGGATAAACGCGCCGGGGGTGGCCGTTTCGTTCAGTATCCGGGCGCTGCTGCAGGGCGTGATTGCGCCGAGTTCAATTGAAGTGAACAATCCGTCGGTTTACATTTTCACCGATTACGGCGTCAGGGACAAAACCCGGGCGGCGGAAGTCAGCCGCAAGCAGATAGACTATTACGTGACGGCGTTTGAGGAGTTTCTCGAGCGTTTCAATTCGCCGGACAGGACTTATTCGGAAAGTTATATCAACGACATAGAAATCAACAACGGCAAGGTGGAGTTCCATGAGGTCGACCTCGGCCGCAAATGGGAATTTGCCGACCTCAATTACAATTTTGAGCGCAACCTTACCGATATCGAAACCGAAATCAGCGGGTCGGTCAAACTGCGCGACAAGCTGGTCAGCGTCGGTATGGAAGCCCGTTATCGTCCTTCCGACAACCGGCTGGCGGCGCAGATTTACTTTTCCGACCTGGTGCCGGCCGATATCGTCGACACATATGTCAACGGCGGCGCCCGCCGCGACTGGTACAACGTCAACCTGCCGATCAACGGCAAAATTGCCGCGCTGATCAATTTCAACGAATTTTTGAAAAACCGCGGCGACCTGATCGAAGCGGTGGACACCGCGCTGGAAAAAATCAAGTTTCAGCTGGAAGGAGGGCGCGGTTTCATCCTGTTTGACACCGGCGATGCCGATTCCCGCTATGACATTTCCTCTTTTATGCTGGAAGGGGAGATCAACGGCGGTCTGGACCGGGTAGCGATCGAAAACGCCGACTTTTATCTCGGGGAGCAGAAGGTAACGCTCGGTTTCAATGTTTCCGGGCTGGAAGATTATCTGCTTGAAGATTCCAAAAAGAATTTGCGGCTGTCGCTGACGGCGGATATCAGAAAGCTGAAATTTGACGACCTTTACACCTACTGGCCGCGCTATGTCGCCCCCGATGCCTGGGAGTGGTGCCGGGACAGCATTTTCGGCGGCGACGCCAAGAACGCCCGTTTTGAATTTGACTTCGGCTATGACGAAAAAACGAAAACTTTCGGGCTGACGGACCTGAAAGGGAAGGCCTATATTGCCGATTCGAACCTCCGCTACATCAATACCATGCCGATGGTCAACAATGTTTACGGCGTTTTCAGCGTTACTCCGACCAGCATCAATATCGCGCTTGACAAGGCGGTGTCGGACGGCATCATGCTGAGCGAAGGAAACGTTCTGATCTATGACCTTGACAAGTACAACAACTATATCGACATCCGGCTTTTTTCCAATTCTTCGATTGCCGACGCTTTGAAACTGATCGACCACAAGCCGCTGGAGTTTACCTCGCAGATGGGGCTGCATCCTGAAGTTATCGAAGGGGAAGCCGACACCGAGCTGGGACTGAAATTTGAACTGAAAAAAGACCTGGACTACGACGACGTGAACGTGACGGTCAACTCAAAGCTGCACAACGTGCGGATAAAAGACGCCGTGGACGGCCGTCCGATAACGGCAAAGGAACTGGAACTGGCTGTTGACAACGACGGCATGTCGGTCAAAGGCGACGCCGAGTTTGACGGCATTCCGCTCAAAATCGTCTGGGACGAGCGTTTCAAGACCGACAAGCCTTACCGCAGCCGCTATCAGGCTTCGCTTAAGCTGGATGCCGCCGGCGCCGAAAAGTTCGGCCTGGATTACGAAATGCTGAAACCGCCTTATTTTGAGGGCAGCGCGGAGGTGGAGGCGACGGCGACCCAGGGCGGCGACGACAAGCTGACGGTCGATCTGAAGGCCAAACTGCAAAAAGCGGTGATGAACTACAGCTTTTTGGGTTTTTACAAGCCTGCCGGCGCGGCGGCGGATTTTGGCGCCAAACTGGTTTTTGCCAAAAAGCAGCTGACGTCGATCCCCGATTTCAAACTGCATAAAAGCGATTTTGACATTGCCGGTAAAATCAGTTTTGACAAGAAAGGCGCGGTTCGCGTGGTCGATATCGGCAAAATCAAAGGACCCAAAACGCAGGCCGGCGCCAAAATAGAAATGCCTTCCGGCAAAAACGGCGTCGTCAAAATCAATATTTCCGGCGACAGCTATGATTTGTCCGAGTTTTTTGACCGTGGCAAAAACAGTTCGGCCGCTGCCGACGAAGCAGAAAACGATTGGGAAAAAACGCCGGACGTTGACGTCAACATTGCGGTTAACCGCCTGTGGACCAACCCTGACGTGTCGGTGACCGGTTTTGCCGGCAGCGCCAGGCTCAGAAACGGCGTCGGCGTGCATGAAGTGCACATGATCGGCAATTATGACCATAATCGCAGCATGAACCTGAAAGTGGATTATGTTCCGCGGCCGAACGGCGAATGGCTTCTTTCCGTCAGCAGCAACCATGCCGGCAATACGCTGCGCTTTTTGCGTATCTATAACGACATGCACGGCGGCAATCTGCAAATAGAAGCCAAAAAGGGAGCTGACGGGGAGTTTATCGGTCATGCCAAAATCCGCGATTTCAGCCTTCACAACACGCCGCTTCTGGCCCGGCTGCTGACGGTGGCCTCTTTCAGCGGCATGGTGGACATGCTGACCGGGGAAGGGATGACGTTTTCCCATTTCGACGCCCCGTTTAAATACAAAAATCGCATATTATCTGTAAAAAGCGGCAAAACCTACGGTAACGTCGTCGGGCTGACGTTCAGCGGCGCCTACAACACCGCCAACGAGGACATCAGCATCAAGGGGATGATCGCTCCGGCTTACGGACTGAATACGCTGATCGGACGGATTCCTCTGGTCGGCAGCCTGCTGGCCGGCAAAGACGGCACCGTGTTTGCTGCCAACTATTCGATTACGGGCAAGGCAAGTGATCCGAAAGTTCGCCTGAATCCGCTTTCGGTATTGAGTCCAAATTCGTTAAAAGACGCGGTTTCCAGCGTGTTCGGAGGAGAAGATGACAAGTTCTAAATATAAGATCGGCATAGACTTTCACGGCGTAATTACCGCTTCTCCGGCGTTTTTCCGCGACTTTACCGCGCTGGCGTTTGACCGCGATTATGAAGTTTTCGTCATTTCGGGAGGACCTTATCTGGTGGTGAAGAACTTTCTCGATTCCTGGAAGATCCGATACAACAACATTTTTTCGCTGATCGACCATTTTGCCAGCCGCGGACAAGTCAAATATTTTCCCAACGGCAACTTCAAAGTGCCGGACGAATTGTGGGACAAAGCAAAAGCGGAGTATTGCCTGCAAAACGGCATTGACATCCAGATCGACGACACGCCGGGTTACGGCGCGTCTTTTTCCACCCCTTTCTGCTGCTACAATCCGGAAAACCGGACTTGTGAAGTCGGCGGAAAAGTCATCGACTTCAACGCTTCTCCCGAACAGTCGCTGCGGGAAGTGGAAGAGTTTTTGTCCCGCAAACACTAAAGCGCTGCCGCCGGAAAAAGATAAAAACAAAAGGTTCTTCTTTTCGGGCGATAAGAATTTTCAGGCGATAACCCGGGCAATAAAAAAGCTCCCGGCCGGATCCGGGAGCTTTTTTGACGACCTGATTTGCAGATGTAAAATCTTGCCGGTTACCAGGCGTAATTCAACCCGATGCCGAAAGCCGCGGCGTCGTACGAACTGCCGTAAGTGTAGTGCGTCCAACCGTAGAAGGACAGGCGGTTCCCAAAGCCGTAACGGCCGGCGAGTTCGATTCTGCCGAGCGTCTGATTGCGGAGAGAATTGGTCGGCCGCAGACTGTCGATCCTGACGTCGCCGCTGTCGCCGAACGTTTGTATGACGGAAGGACGGATGTAAACTTTGGCCGTTCCCTCGTCGTAATAAAACGTTTTCTCCAGCTTGATGCCGGCTTCCGCTTCAAAGTAGTTCAAATTGTCGTATGCGGCCGTCGTTCCCGCCCGGTCGTGAATGTCGCCGTAGTTGATATGGGCGTAGGAAATGCCGAGCGACGGCTCCAACGTCAGCGTTTTGCCCAAACCGTAAACGTAACCGGTTTCCAGACTGCCGCCGAACTGATCGGCGTCGGTGTCCGTCTTAATGGTACCGTCGTCGGTTTTGACGTCGGCTTTTTGAATGCCGCCGAAAACCGTGCTCATGACATACAGGCGGTTTTTATCGAAGCGGTAATACAAGCCGCCCAGCCAGCTGTCGATGTCAATGCGGCTGCCAAGGGTCGAGTTGTAATACGTTCCTTTGCCGGAAAGGTCATACTGTCCGCGGCGGTATGCGGCGAAAACGCCGAGTTTGTTATGTGCGTCGGCCTGGATGTCGAAACCGCCGGTAATGCCCCAGACGTCGGCTTCCATGTCGACCGGCTTGTCGATATTTGCGTTTTGATAGCCGGCGTCTATCCAGACGTTGCGCAAAACGCTGCCGTCATATGCTTCGTCATAAACGCCGCAGCAGTTGTTGCTGAATATTTTGCCGGCGGCGACTTTGGCGGAAATTATTCTGCTGAGGCCGCGGGTCAGTTCTGCCGCGGCGGCAGGCAATCCGCCGTAGGCAACATATTCCGGCGCCACCGGACGAACGACCGGCGGCTGCGGCTCGGGTTCCGGTATCGGGGTCGGTTCCGCTTCCTTCGGGAACAGCCATTGTTTGTTAACCGCGTCATATTTGACGGAAATGTTATATTCGTACGGGTTGCCGACCATGCGCGAAATGACGAAACCGCCTTTGGTCGCGTCGTCGTCGTCCGGCGTGTTGGCAAAAACGATGTCTTCCGTTTGTTTAACGCTGCTCAGCATATTGAGAATGAGACCGGTGGTGCCGGTCAGATCGCCGCTGATGTTAAGAACGTCGGAAACGTTTTCGGCCGTGTTGACGTCCAGCCGGATGGCGGCGCCGTCGGCCCGGTAACCTTTCAGGTTGACGGTGCCGATGGTGTTGTTGGCAATGTCCAGCATGGCGTTTGTCAGTTCAACAAACTGATTGTCGAGAAATGCTTCCGATTTCAGCACCAGCGACGTATCGGCCACGTTCAGTTTTTCCGCGTTGTCAACTCTGCCGTTTAGCACCAGGTTGCCGCTGCCGTCGCCGGTAATGTTGATCAAGTAGCCGTTTTCGCCGTTAATGCCGCCGTTAAACGTCATCGTGCCTTTGTTGGTGATGTTGATGTCAAGCCGCGTTCCCTGCCGCATGTAAATGTCGTTGCTGCCGGAGGCGTCGGTATTGCCGTCAAAGGTCATGTCGTCGTTGTCGGCGATCAGCGTCAAGTCTCCGGCGTTGTCAATCGCGCCGCCGTTGCCTTCGGAAGCGTTGTTGGTAAAGTCGGTGTTTTGAATTGTCAGTTGTCCGCGGTTGACAATCACGCCGCCGTGGCCGTCGTTGCGGTTGTTGCTGAAGCTGCTGTCGGTGATGGTGGTGATGCCGCTGTTGTCGAGTATTCCCGTCATCGCGTCATTCAGCGTCGTTTCCTGAACGTCGAGAATTTCGTTTTCCTTGACGATCGATTGCGGGCGTTCCAGGCTTTTGGAAGCGATCACCAGCTGATTGCCCTGCTGCTCGAATTTGTAAGTGAGGTTGTTGTATATCTTTGTGTAGCTGCCAAGATTGTTGATCGTCAGCCCGGCATTGTCAAAAATCGTAATTTTGTCGCCGACGTTGCCGTAATCGTCAAAGCGGATGTTGAAGATGCCGATGCTGCCTTCGGCTTTTTCCGTGTTGATGCTGTCGGATAAGCCTTGGTTAAAATTGGCGCCGAACTCAAACAGCGAATTGCCGGAAACGGTCAGTTCGTTTAACTTCAGACTTTGATATGAATCGTATTTGAGGCTGAGCAGCGAATTGTTCAGTTGCAAAGAAGTTGATTTGTCTCCGAAATTGGCATGATGTCCGTCATAGCTTCCAAACGTCAGGTTGACGTCGTCGGCGGTGACGGAAGAAGCGTTGTTGACGGTGTCGGCGAAAAAGATGTTCCCTTTGCCCGTGCCGGAACCGTTGCCTTTCAGGACAATAGAATATTGTTTGTCATAATTGATTTCCGTTCCCGTGTCGTTAACGTCGCCGCCGTCGATCTGATCAAGAAAAGTAATGTGTCCGCCGCCGGAAACGTCGAAAGTCAGCACCGTGTCGGCGATGTCCGTGTCCATGAAAATCGCGTTGTTGACCCGGTTGCCGTCGGTTATCGTATAGTTGCCGGAAAATTGAATGTTTTTACCCTTGCTGGCCAGCGTCAGGTTGTCGGAAGTGTAAATGGCGCCGCCGAGAGCCATGCCTTTTCCTTCCGCGTAGTTGCCGATAAAGCTGCCGCTGATGACACCGATGGTTGCCAGATTGTTTTTGTTATAGCTGTAGTTGTAGATTGCGCCGCCGTAAGCGTGAGTGTTGGCGTTTGAAGCGTGGTTGCCGATGAAATTGCCGGTAATATCGCCGATGGTGGCTGTCTGTGCCGCGGCATTGGTCGAGTTGTAAATGGCGCCGCCGTAAGACGGCCAGGTCGATTCGGAAACCACGCTGTTGCCGATGAAATCGCCGGTGATGTTGCCGATGGAGGTACTGCCGCCGTTGAGCGGACGGTTGTAGATGGCGCCGCCCTGCGGTCCGTTGAAGAGATTTCCCTCAACGCTGTTGTTGACAAAGTCGCCGGTAATGTTGCCGATGTCCCAGGAATTGAATACCGTGTCCGTCCGATTGGTGATTGCCGCGCCGTTTCCTCCGGTCTGTCCGAAAAAGTTGCCGGTAATGTCTTGGCCTTTCATGTCTTCGTCAAGCGGTTCATGGCTTACGGCGCCTTCTTTTATGTTGTATTTGTAATAAGTAACGGCAGCCTGACCGTTTTCGTCGATTTCAACCAACGAAAAATCGGCCTCTTCGGCAGAAGAAACGTTGGTGATTTCATAGATGCTGTCATCTTCCAAAGTCGGTGTATACGCTGCCCGGCCGGTGGTTGTCGACAACAAAAGGGAAACAGTCAATCCGATAATGATAGTCTTGTTTTTCATTGTGTTCAGTCCTTTTTTCCAAAGCAATGTTCATCGGGTTGAAGTAGACAAAGCGATTGTGAAAAGCAGGTTTGCTCTAAAAAAACTCATTAAAACGATCCTTTTTTCAAAGCAGGAATTTTTTTCTTTCAACGATGAATTAACTCATTGATAAAAATGATTAATCGGGTATTATACAAAAATGAAAACTGGACAATATGCGTGTTGAAAAAAAAGGATCCTTTTTCTGCCGCGTTTTTTGTTCTTTTGTATTTCAAATATATGAATAAGAATCAATACCTTACTGCATAATTTTTACAAGAGTGGAACGTTCGAAAAAAAGGATCCTTTTCTTCAGGCTTGTTTATGTTTTTTGTGCAAAAGTGCAATAAAATCGTTTGTCTGCCGGGGTATCTGTCTGCCGGAGTGCTTTGCAGCGACAAAAAAACTCCCCGGAAAATCCGGGGAGTTTGATTTTTAGAGCAGGAAGAACATCAAATAAACGGTACCGAAAACATCAGCCCTTTGTTTTTCAACAGGTTGTTTTCGTTGCGTTTGATTTTGAACTGTGAGCCTTCGCCCAGCTCTTTTTCAAACACTTCGCCGTAGTTTCCGCTTTCCTTCAGATAGGTTTGCAGCCATGTCGGCGCCAGCTTGAAACGCTTCCACAATTGTTCGTCCAAGCCCAGCAGGTTGCGGGTTGAGGGGTCTGTCGAACTGACGTGGATGTCGACGTTTTTGGAGGTAAGGCCGGTTTCTTCCGCCTGTTTGACCGCGTTCATCGTCCATTTGATAATGCTTTTTAACATGGTGTTGTCTTTGTCGGCATAAACGTAAATCGGGCGGACGGTAATGGTTTCCGGCAGCATTTCGACGTCGGAAACGCCGGCCGGGCTGTGAATGACGATGTCGCGCAGAATCATCGAATTGCCGGTAAACAACTGGCAGCGGTTGAGCAGAAACGCCTCTTTGGCCCGCTGGATGTTGGGAAACGTCAGAAACGAGAAGTCGAGCTGATATTTGTCATTGTAGACTTTCAGTTTGGCCAGATCGTCGCTGTTGTTGACCACGCAGACTTTTTTGCCCCTGTAGGCTTCCATGGAAGTGGCGCCTTTGACGGCATGCGCCAGAAAGACCTGCCGGTCATAATACCAGACGTCGACCGGCGCGGCGCGGGTCGACATTTCGGTCGTGGCCGAAAACGGCAGTCCGCCGATCATAACGTCGATTTTGTTGGTGTAAAAGGCGTTTGACACCTGGTTTGAAAAAAGCGGCACCATCTCGATTCTGTCGCTTCTGCCGAAAACGGCGGTGGAAAGCATTTTGCACAATTCGACGTCAATTCCCTGCCAGTTGCCTTTTTCATCCCGCCAGGCGAGAATTTTATTGCCGGTTTCCGTCCCGCAGTAGATTTTGCCGCGGGTGTGAATGTAGTGCAGGCCGGCGTTGACGGTCGGTTTGGGGGCGGCGGCAAAGGCCGGTGCGGCGGCCAGCGCCGAGAATGCGAGGCATAACCATAATTTTAGTTTCATTTTAACAACCATTTTGCTATTATGACTTCAGAATGATTGCTAATATAGGGCATTTTTTTATGAAAAGTAACTGTTTTTTACGACTTATCATTTTTTTTGTGCTGCTGACGCTTGCCCTGCCGGCGGCGGCCGAACCTTTGAGCGAAGCGGAAGCGCGCGCGTTCGGCGAAACCAAGGGCAGAGAGCTGTTGAACACTTTTGCCGAAAAAGATCCGGCGGTAAAGTATAAGAAGCTGGACGAGCTTTTTTTAAATTATGTGGATCTTGACTATATTTCGCGATTCGTCGTTGGCAAATACTGGCGGCAGATGAGCGCGGAACAGCAGAAGAAATATCAGGAGCTGTTTACCCGTTATGCCTTAAACGTCTATAAGGGCTTTCCGCTTAGTTTTGACGACAATCTGGATTTTGTGATTTCCGATGTTGAGCGCGACGGGGAATATGCGCTGGTGCGCACCAATATAGATTACCGCGGCATGGACGGCAAGGCGACGACTTTTCTGGTCGAATTCCGGGTGCATAAGAAAAACGGGCGGATTATGATAACCGACATCAAAGTGGCGGAGAGCTCGCTCATCCTTTCTTATCGCGGCCGTTTTTATCAGATGATTGCCGATGCGGACGAGGAAATGGAATGGTTTTTGGAAGATTTTGAGCTGCTTGCGGATTCGGGGGAAAAATTCTATTCCGAAACGGAAGAATAGTTCGAAGAAACATGCCGTTGTTTGCAAATCCCCGGTTTGCCGCCGCAAGCCGGGGATTTCTTTTCCGTTTTTTCTCCGGCCTGAAAAGGCAAAAGCAAAAAATGGACAAAAAATAAAAAATGGCGGAAATCGTTGTTAGATAAAGCTTTTAGTAAATACAACAGGTTGGCAAGGGCGAATGTTTAACAAAAAATAGCCTAAAAAATGTTTTTTTCGCAAAAACCGCTTGCTTCCCGAAAATATTTATGCTACATTAACACTATAAAAAATAATTTTATTTAATTACATTGTCTTATAATTCACAATAACTTTTCTTGAAAATAAAGGAAAGAAAGGAAGAGTTTCGGGTATTTTTTCGGTACGGAGACTTCTAAAGACATGTAATTTTCTAAACCCAGTAAACAATAAAAATTAAATAATTATGATGGCGCAGAATTTTATGAAGAACATGGTGAACTATATGTTCATGATGTTCGCTTTGGTAGTTATGTCTATCGTTGTTGCATCTTGCGACAAATCTGAAGACGAGTTTTTGTTGAACACCTATAACAACGGTGGCAACAATAATAGCGAGATCACGATTAACGTGAAGCGCGATGCCGAAAACGGTATTATCGAGGCTTCTCGCGAAGTCAACGGTCTCCGTCAGGATACAACCATTACGGTTGCTCTTGGTGGTGTTAATTTCGACATCACTCCGGTTGACACCATTAAGGTGGCTTCCGCAGAAGTAATCCGTTCCAACTTTGCCGAAATCGGTGAAGCCGAGGTAGAAGAGTATGAAGAAAACGGTGTTTATTTCACCAAGACTTCAAAATCCTACCGCGATGAACTCACCGGTTATGCCAAGGATATCAACATCTCTTATCTTGATGCATACACTTACGTATGGGGCAAGAAAGTTGAATTCCCGCAGGCAAACGGCGCAGTTGAAGTTGTTGAGGAAATCAACGTTCTCGACGAAGGTATCAAGGAAAAGATGCATTACTATACAGCTACCACTCAGTACAAAGTCGCTTTCATGGAAGGCAGCTCTGTTGAGAAAGGTCTGGAAGTGTTGGCTATCGACGCCGATGATACTTTATTGAGCACCGAAAAAACCGACGAGGGTTACGAAACCCTTACGTCTACTACAGCTAAGAGCTGGATCGAGATCACTCGTACATACAAAATTTCCGGCGCAGTTGCTACTCGTTACGAAGTTGTTCTGAACAACGGCGTTTCTGCTCCTGCTTACGAAGTGATGAATGTTGAGTCTTTCAATCTTTCTTCCAAAGGTGCAAACCTGGAAGAAGCTTCTGTTTCCGGCAACCGCGAAGAAGGTAACATCAAAGTTACTTCCTATCGTCAGAACTATGTCGTAGGCAACAACATCTTCGATCGTACATTTGTTCTCTCTTATGAGACAGCCGTATTGACCGTTGATGACAAGACTTTCGACATGCCGAGCCGCAAATATGAGAACGTAACCGACGGTAACTTCAATATCACCGATATGGAAGGCATCACCGGTTATGACCGCGTACTGTACACTCATAATATGAGCGCTACTTTCAACGGTAACTCTGTTGCAGCAAAGGCAGAAGTTGAACTCCGCATGGTAGAAGTTAAGGACGAGCTCATCAGCCGCGTGATCGTGGAAGACGGCAAAGATTATATCAATGCTTCAACTACGAAATCTTGGGTTAAAGTTAAGGAAGTATGGTCTGTAGGCGGCGAAAAGGTATATACCAAGTCAGTTAACCTGATTAACGGTATTGCTGCTCCTGCTAAGATCACAAAGATCCTTGCCAGCTTTGACCTGAACAGCGCAGCTGCTTCTCTTGGCGGTGAAAAACTGGTTAAGACTGAAACTAAGGGTGATTTCAAGGTTATGACTTACGAGCGCACCTATACGGTAGCAAACGATAAGTTTACCCGCGTTTTCACTTTGAGCTATCAGAAAGCCGTTTACACCGTGATCAACCACGATATGCCTTATTCCGAATATGAAAACGTTGCAGACAATGGCTTCAACATGAGCGATATGTCCAATACGACTCAGAACGGTAAGACTTATAACCGCAAGAACTACGTTCATGCTATGAGCGCAATGTTCAACGGTTACGATGCCAAGGCCAACGCCGAAGCAGAGTTGTTGGTTGAAGTTGAAACTCCCCGTGACACCCCGTCTTGGTTAGGCAACCCGACCGGAGCAAAATATACCCGCGTGCAGAAAGCTGCCGGACAGAAGTTCATGGACATGATCGTTTTCACTTATGAGAACGGTGTTGTTATGGCTCCTAACGGCAAGGTAGACATGAGTTTGATCTATGCTTTCAACGCATCTGTAGCATCTGCAAACGGCGTAGACGTTTGTATCAACGGTGCATACAGCGGTGTATTCGGCAACGGTAAATGGCAGCCCGCCAAAATTACCATGGTAAGCGGTCGTTGGATCTATGCAGGCAAGTCCTCTTCTTGGGATCACACTGTAATGGAAACTAACGCTGTAACCCTTGGTATCGGTGTTGACGTTACTCCGATTCCGAGCGCGCAGAAGACTACAATCAGCAACGGTAAGATCACTATTTCTTACGCTGCTAATAACGGTAGCACAACTGCAAATTCTTCTCTGTCATTGCGTTAATTTTTTACGTTGTGAACAGGTAAAGAACGTTCGTGTCTAAGGATACTCTCTCATCCCTCTCCGGAACCAAAATTCCGGGGAGGTGTACTAAAAAATATCTGGGGCTATTCCCGCATTCCTTTAAAAACAAGAAAAGATGAAAAATATAGTAATTGCCATTGTAGCAGTATTGGCAACTGCATTCGTGAATGTAAACAGCGCTAGCGCTCAGTCAGTAACTTTTGGTTCTGAAAAGAAAGGTCTTGCTTCCGAACCTTCTGCAGAAATGCAGGAGATCGCCAAGGTCGATTCTATGACCCTGGATTATATGGAAGCTTTCGCTTCTCGGAAACATGACGAGCTTATGCTCAAAACTTCCGACGGTAAAACGTACTGGAAGGGACGCGCGATTGAAGGCTTCTTTATCGGAGCTGTCGGCGGAGCATCCTATATTCCGAACGCTAAGAGTTTCTCTTATGTGTTTGGAGCAGAAGTTGGTTATACCATGTGGTGGGGTGACTTTTTGGTGACCGGCCGCGTGGGTGAGATCAATTTCGACGGTTTGACCTATATGGCGCCGTCTGCCTTTGGTGAAGTGAGAGTAAATCTCGCACACTGGGGTAAAAACAAACAAAATCGCTTTTATGTTGGCGGCCGTGTTGGCTACCAGTATACGGAAAGCGATAATTCTATCTCAGAATCCGGTGATGGTTACGATTTTACTCGTAAATCGTCTCTGAAAGGTTCTGGTCTGGGTTATGGTGCAGTCCTTGGCTGGGAAACCCGTCAGTTCATGAGCGGAAACCGTTTTGGTATCCAGCTCGCCGCTTACACTTATGACGTGCAACATGCAACGTCAGGAAAAGTAAACGGAGAAGTAGTTGCTGATAAGAATATCGTCAAGCAAGGCTGGCAGATTGAGCTCACTTTGAGCTATCGCTTCCAGTTCGGCAAAACGAAGAAAAACTACTAATTCTAGTTTCGCTGCAAAGCATTTCAATATATTTTCAGATGTCGGAGGTTTTCCTCCGGCATCTTTTTTTTATTAATGTCTGATAGAAAAGCCCGAGTTTAACCCGGAGCCGAATGCTGCGGTGTTGGAACAACACCGCTTCGCGCCTTTAATCATGGTCAAACCGCAAGCTTTGTAACTGCTGTAGAACCACGGAGTTACCCGTGGATATCTACGTGCCGTCGACCGCTTTTCAAAATAACTTTCCCATACAAGGCAAAAACCTCAATCTCGCTTATTTCGGCGCCTTATTTTTTGTCATTCCGCTTTTTGCAAGATTTCCGGACAGATTCGGGATGGTGAGGCGGAAAACTCAATCTCTCTTGCATATCTAAAATCTCCCGCATACTGTCCGATAAAACTCTTTGCCCGCTTCACCGGCTTGGGCATAATCCCTGAATTCTCTCCTTTGTGCCGTCAAACTGACCGATTCTTCCGTTAGCATGCGTTCGGTAATTACCATGTCGGGTTTGTTTGGGCATCTCATTTTTAGGCTATGCCTTAAAAATTATCTTCCGCACTTCAGGTCTTGTTTCGATGTTTGTTTTCCTTTCTTCCTCCCTTCCTTCTTTTTCCCCTTTCTTTGCTTTTTCCCCTCAAGCTCCCGAACCGGGGCAGGGTGCCAAAGCAGCGAGCCGCCGCCTCCATCCTTTTTTCTCTTATAAGCTCCCGAACCGGGACGGAATGACAATATGGGTTTGTTTCCGCGTTCGCAGGGTGACAGAGGCAAAGAGAGGACGGAAGCGGCCGCTTGTAAGCCGACTGACAGGGGTTGTGTTTGTTTGCGGGATGGTAAAGGGTGCTCACGGAATGCGCAAAAGAACCGCCGGCGGAATATAAAAGAGGACTGTTTTCGGGATGGCAAAGCGGATTTTATCAACAAGAGGAAAGGGGAGATTCGCCTGCGGACTCGCCGTCTATCAATATTTTTAGACAAAATAGAAAAAATATGCCGTTTTCAGTCAAAAATAAGTTGTGGTTTTAATTCTTTTATGGTACAGTATAAACGACAAAAATTATTCTGTTATTACATTGATTATCATTGTAAATGTCTCTGATGAAAATGATTTTTCAAGCATCGGGAGACCTGCAGAAGCAATTTTTCTATATATTTCCTAAAAAAATAATCAAATAACTTTTAAAAACAAAAATATGGAAAAGAGAAATGTCTTTTACAGCATTGTTGCATTTGCCATAATGCTGACTTTAGCCATGTTCACGTCATGTGACAAAGCGCTGGAAGAGTTTAGTCTTAATGTGGAGCCTGATAGCGGTCCCGACACCAACACGGAAGTGACCATTACCGTGACCCGCGACAGCGAAAACGGTAAGGTGACGGCCTCGAAAGATGTCAACGGCATCAGGCAGGACACCACGGTGATTGTGCCTTTGGGCGGCGTAAATTTCGAGATTTCGCCCTTGGATACGATCAAAGTGAACAAGCCCGAAGTGTCGTCGGTAAGCTTTGCCGAAACCGGCAGCAACTCCGGCAACTGGGAAGCGGAAGGCGTGTCTTATACCAAGACGGTCAAGACCTATCGTCATGAAATGACCGGGTATCTGAAAGACATCACCATTAGCTACCTGGATGCGGAGATGACGCTCTGGGGCAAGAAGGTTGTTTTTCCGGCAGCAAACGGCAGCGTTGCTTTTGAAGACGGCGGTATCAGCGTTGTCGACGAAGGCATCAAGGACAAGGTTCATTATTATCTCTCGACTTCAAGCTACAAAGTTGCCTTTATGGGCGGCAGCAGCATAGAGAGAGGGTATGAACGTCTGGCAATGGATGCGGACGATGTTTTGCAGAGTACCTCAAAAACCGACGAAGGCTATGAAACGCTGTCTTCGACCACGGCCAAAAGCTGGGTTGAGATCACGCGTACCTACAGCCAGTCGGGTTCCGTCGTTTCCAGATACGAAGTGATCCTAAAGAACGGTATCGGCGCTCCGGCGTACGAAATCCGTACGGTAGAAAGCTTTGAACTGGAAAAGAAAAACGCCGTTTCCGGCGAAACCGTCGTCAGCGGTACCCGTACCGAGGGCAACATCACGGTTACTGCGCATACGCTCGATTATACGGTCGGATGCGATTTGTTTGACAAGGTGTTCACCCCGTTCTGGGAAACTGCGGTCCTGAAGGTTGACGGAAAAGAGTTTGAGATGCCGTCCCGCGCTTACGAAAACATCACGGACAAGGGATTTAAACTGACGGAAATGTCGGAAAAGGACAATTACGAGCGCCGGCTCTACACCCACACCATCGGTGCTACTTTCAACGGCAACTCGGCCGAAGCCGTTGCCGAAGTCGAATTGCACAAGAAAGCGGAAGACAAGCTGGAAAGCCAAGTGATTGTCGAAGACGGCATGGAATATGTCGACGTGACGACGACCAGGTCATGGATCAAGATCAAGGAAGTATGGTCCGTATCGGGCGAAAAAGTGTATACGAAATCGGTTAACCTGACCAACGGCATCAATGCCCCGGCCAAGGTGATCAAGATTTTGGAAGACTTTACCTTAAACCAGATATCGGCTGTCCTTGGCGATGAAGTCTTGGCGGAAACTGAGACTGTCGGCGATTTTACGGTAAGGACTTATCAGCGGACTTATACGGTCGGCAACGACAAGTTTAACCGTATATTTACGTTGTCTTACCAACGTGCGTTTTACAATCCGCTGGATCACAGCATGCCGTTTGCGGAATACGAAAGTGTTGCCGACAACGGATTTGCAACCGCGGACATGACGCAGATCACCGAAGAGGGCAAGACTTACGACCGCAAGAGCTACACGCACTCGATCGGCGCCAGCTTTAACGGTCATCCGGCGGAAGCCAAAGCGGAAGCCGAATTGCGGGTTTTGGCCTCGGACATCATGACCAGTCAGGAAATCATTGAAGACGGTATGGACTATGTGGATGACAACACCACCAGATCCTGGATTAAGATTAAGGAAATCTGGACCGTGTCCGGCGAAAAGACTTATGTAAAATCGGTCGATTTGACCAACGGTATTGCGGCTCCGGCCAAAGTTACCAAGATTTTGCCGAGTTTTGCGCTGGCCTCCGCAACGCCCTCTCTGGCCGGTGAAAGCCTGCTTAAGACCGAAACCGTCGGCGATTTCACGGTAAAAACTTATCAGCGCACCTATACGGTGGCCAACAATCGTTTTGACCGTGTTTTCACCCTCAGTTACCAACGGGCTGTTTACGATCCGCTTAAGCATAACATGCCGAACCCGGAATACGAAAACATCTCCGACAACGGTTTTGAAACGGCGGATCTGTCGCAAACGGTCAGCGGCGGCAAAACTTACGACCGCAAGAGCTATGCGCACACCATGGGCGCAAGGTTCAACGGCCGTGATGTGAGCGCCGTCGGCGAAGCCGAATTGTGGGTAGAAGTCAATGACGAACTGAAAGAGCGTACGATCGTGGAAGACGGCAAAGACTATATCGATGCCTCTACCACCAAGAGCTGGATCAAGATTAAGGAAATCTGGTCCGTATCGGGCGAAAAGGTGTATACCAAATCGGTAAACCTGAAGAACTCGATCACGGCGCCGGCCAAAATCACCAAGGTTTTGGAAAACTTCAATCTGATTGCTTCCGCTCCGTCGACAGGCGGTGAAAAACTGACGGGAACGCAAACCGTCGGCGACTTTAAGGTGATGACATACCAGCGCACCTATACGGTTGCCAACGACAAGTTCAACCGGGTGTTTACGTTGTCTTACCAAAAGGCGATTTATTCTCCGCTGACTCACAACATGCCCTATGCCGAATATGAGAACCTTGCCGACAACGGATTTAAGCTGAGCGATATGAGCCGGCTGACCGAAAACGGCAGGATCTATGACCGCAAGAACTATGTTCATACCATGAGCGCCATGTTCAACGGTTATCCGGCAAGTGCGGCGGGCGAGGCAGAATTGCGGGTTTTCGTAAGCGAAGACCGTGATACGCCGAGCTGGCTGGGAAGTCCCAAGTCTGCAAAGTATACGCGCGTTCAGCAAAGTGTCGGCGCCAAGTTTATGGACATGATCGTTTTCACTTATGAAAACGGCGTGGTCATGGCACCGAACGGCAAAGTGGACATGAACCTGTGTTATGCTTTTGATGAATCCGTAGCGGCAAAGAACGGCGTCGAAACTTGTATTTCCGGCGCATACAGCGGCGTTTGGGGTGCAAACAAATGGCAGCCGGCGAAAGTTACGGTTGTCAGCGGTCGTTGGATCTATGCCGGCAAAAGTTCTGCCTGGGATCATACGGTTATGGAAAAGAATGCGGTAACTTTGGGTATTGGCGAAGACGTAACGCCGACGCCGGGCGCTCAGAGTTACAAAATTACCGGTAACCGGATTACGATCTCCTACGCCGTAAACAACGGCAGTAAGACGGCTAATACTTCTCTTTCCCTGAAGTGATGATTGTCTTCGCGGAAGAAAAGAAAAACGGCCTGCAGCTCTCTTGGAAAGCTTCTTTTCGCGGTGCGGAAGGAAGTATGCGTGAAAAGTCCTTTTGACAAACATTTACAATTTGACCCCGGAACGTAAAGTTTCGGGGTTTTTTTTAAGGTTGTTTCGTTTTATCGCTAAAAAATCTCCCCGCTTTTGCGGGGAGATTTTTGCGTTTGATCGGCTTGCGGTTTTTAGGCCGCTGCCGGCGGCAAACGTCTGCGGTCAGAACGCATAGTTTAAGCC